>Ga0302325_10011455_pt1 | contig 19100 bp, 19 predicted proteins | sample Palsa_T0_2_FD_201948 | JGI IMG/M metagenome (GOLD analysis project Ga0302325, IMG submission 201948) | Peat permafrost microbial communities from Stordalen Mire near Abisko, Sweden - Palsa_T0_2 | ecosystem: Environmental > Terrestrial > Soil > Palsa > Peat permafrost | place: Sweden: Abisko...
TCGAGATCCCCTGACGCAGCGCTCGCGCGCCGCGGGGAATTTCGCTGCCGAAAGTGGTTGGCACCGCGCCGGATAACCGTTATCTTTTAGCTAACCGTTATCCGGATAGCCGTTAGAGGTGACGCGCCCGTGCAGCAGGAAGTGCTACTCGCACTGCTGGCCAAGGAGCCGTCGCACGGCTACCAGCTGCGGGCCCGGCTGCGCGAGGCGCTCGGGCCGATCGGCGACGCAATGAACGACGGGCAGGTCTACGTCACGCTGGGCCGGCTGGAGAAGGCCGGCCAGGTCGTGGTCGGGCGGGCGCCCGGCACGCCAGAGCGGCCCGATCGCAAGATCTATGAGCTCACCGCTGCCGGGCAGCAGCGGGTAGCCGAGTGGCTGGCCGAGGTGAGCTGGCCGAAGCCAGATCTCGCGGAGTTTCACCTGAAGTTGCTGGCTGCCGCGGCGGCCCATCTCGCCGATCCCGTTGCCATCGTGGACGCGCAGCGCCGCGAGCTGCTGCGGCGGCTGCGGGACGCGCAGCGCGCTGCCATGGCCGAGTCGCGCGACTCGGCGGCGGCACTGCTGCTGGAGGGAATCGTGCTCCGCCTGCAGGCAGACCTGCGCTGGCTGGAGGCATGCGAGCGAACCTGGACGAGCCGCAAGGCTGGCCCGCGAAGAGAACAGCGAGCGACATCGTGACCGAAACAATGCTCAGGGCCCGCGATCTGTGCAGGCAGTACGGCCGGGACGACAGCCTGGTGCGCGCCGTTGACCACGTGGACCTCGATGTCGCGGCCGGCGAGACGCTCGCGGTAATGGGACCGAGCGGCTGCGGCAAGTCGACGCTGCTCCACTTGCTCGGCGGCCTGGACCGGGCGTCGGCCGGGGAGCTGTGGGTCGCCGGCCAGCGGATCGATCAGATGAGCGAGCGCGGCCTGGCGGCCATTCGCCGCAGCGGCGTCGGCTTCGTGTTCCAGGCCTTTCACCTGATGGATGAGCTCACCGCGGTTGAGAACATCGAGCTTCCGCTGCTGCTGGCCGCCCGCCCGGCCCGTACGGCGCGCCGCCGGGCCGTGCAGCTGCTTGACCAGATCGGACTGGCCGACCGGGCCAGGCACCTGCCGTCGCAGCTGTCCGGCGGCCAGCAGCAGCGGGTCGCTATTGCCCGCGCCCTGGCCAACGAGCCGCTCATCGTGCTGGCCGACGAGCCGACTGGCAACCTGGACAGCGAGGCGACGCTGGAGGTGCTCCGCCTGTTTGAGAGGCTGCATGACGCCGGTCAGACCCTGGTCGTCGTGACCCACGATGCCCGGATCGCGGCAACGGCGGACCGGCTCATCTCGATGCGCGACGGCGCATTCATCGACGAGACCCGCCTGACCGGCGGCACCACCGGCAGTCTCGGCGCCCTGGCCGGCCTGGAGGGCTGAGACGTGAGCAAGCTGCTGCTCGTCGGCCGTCTGGCCCTGCGTGGCCTCCGGGGGCGCCCGGCACAGGCGGCGCTCCTGCTGCTCGCGATCACCGCCGCGTCCGCCACCCTGACGATGGCGCTCGTGCTGCACGGCGTCACCAGCCACCCCTACGCGCGAACCCGGGCGGCGACTAACGGGCCGGACATAGTGGCCCTGCTCGGGCAGGGCGGCGTGACGGTCGGCCCCGGCCCGAAAGGCAGGCCTCCGAAAGGCGGGTCCGCGGGCGGACCGCACGGGCCACAGGGCTCAGTCGCGCAGATCGAGGCCCAGGCCACGGGCCTGATCCACGCTCACGGGGTGACTGCTCACAGCGGACCATTCGAGGAAGCGGGCGCCGTGCTCAAGGTCCGCGGGCTCGCGGTCTCGATCCAGGTAGAAGGCCGCGGCCAGGCACGGGCCGGGGTCGACCAGCCGAAGCTGACCGCCGGCAGCTGGGTGCGCCCCGGCGGCATCGTGCTGGAACGGGCGTTCGGCGGCGCGCTCGGCGTCAGCGTGGGCGACCGGATCACCCTGGACGGCCGGCCGTTCACGGTGGCCGGCCTGGCTGTCACGGCGGCCGAGACTCCCTACCCGAACCTCTGCTTCACTGGCGGCTGCAACACCGGGATTCCCGGCGATCAGCAGCTGGAGGGACATGGGGCAGGCCTCGGCTGGGTCACGCAGCCGGATGTCCGCGTCCTGGCCGCCGCCGACGGGCCGGAGTCGGCTGCTTACGTCCTCAACCTGAAGCTCAGCGACCCGGCCAGCGCGCCGGCCTTCATTCGCGCCTACTACCGGGGGCACCCGCAGGGCGGCCCGGTGAACTTGCTGTCCTGGCAGAGCATCGCCACCGGGGATGCCCTGCTGGTCACCGACGAACAGCAGGTGCTGACCCCCGGTGCGTGGCTGCTCGGGCTGCTGGCCATGGCCAGCGTGGCCGTACTGGTCGCCGGCCGGATGTCCGAGCGCACCCGGCGGGTCGGCCTGCTGAAGGCCGTCGGCGGCACTCCCGGACTTGTCGCCATCGCGCTGCTGGCCGAGAACCTCATCCTGGCGGTCGCTGCGGCGGTGGCCGGGCTGGTGATCGGGAGGCTGGCCGCGCCGCTGATCGCCAGTCCCGGTGCCGGGCTCGTCGGTACTCCCGGTGCCCCCTCGCTTACCCTGTCCATCGCCGGCCAGGTCATCGCCGTGTCGCTGATCGTGGCCCTGGCCGCGACGCTGGTGCCCGCTATCCGGGCCGCCCGCACCAGCACCGTGGGCGCCCTGGCGGACGCAGCCCGGCCGCCCCGGCGCCGGGCCACGCTGATCAAGCTCGCCGCCCGGCTGCCGGTGCCGTTGCTGTTCGGGCTGCGCCTGGTTGCCCGCAGACCGCGACGTGCTGTCCTCGGAGCGGCCAGCATCGCCGTCACGGTGACCGGGCTCGTCGCCGTCGTCGCCTTTCATGACCTGGCCGGCCAGAAGCGGCTGGGAGCGGCAGCCGGGCTGGGCGATCCGATCGCCAGCCGGGATGAGCAGATGCTGCTGGTCCTGACGGTCGCGCTGGTCACCCTGGCGGCCCTGAACGCGATCGTCACCGCCTGGGCGACAGTGCTGGATGCCCGGCACTCCACGGCGCTGGCCCGGGCACTCGGCGCTAGCCCGCGGCAGGTCAGCGCGGGCCTGGCCACGGCGCAGGTGATCCCGGCGCTGCCGGGCGCGATCGTCGGTGTTCCGCTCGGGATCGGGCTGTTTGCCGCGGCCAGCGGCGCCGGTCACGTCGTTGTGCCGCCCGCCTGGTGGCTGGCGGGCATCGTGCTGGCCACGCTAGTGGTCGTAGCGGGGCTGACCTCCATCCCGGCGCGGATCGGGACCCGAAGTCCGGTCGCCGCGGTCCTCGGGCAGGAGGCGTAAGCGGTGGGACGCCTGACGTTCATCGTCCGTCTCGCGGTGCGGGACCTGCGCTGCCGGCGGGCCGAGGCGGTGCTGCTGCTGATCGCGATTGCCGCGGCCACGACAACGCTGACGCTCGGCCTGGCGCTGAACGGCGTGACCAGTCAGCCCTATCAGCAGACCAGAGCCGCGACTGCCGGACCGGACGTCGTCGCGAGCTTCCAGCGCCAGGGCTAGCCTCGCGGCGTCACCGCGGCAGCGGGCCTCGCCGCAGCTGACCGCCGGACGCTGGGTGCGGCCGGGCCGGGTGGTCGTCGAGCGCAGCTTCGCGCAGGCTCTGGGTATCCGCGTGGGGGACCGGCTGACCCTGAACGGCCGGCCGTTCGCCGTCGTCGGCATCACCGTCAGCGCGGCCAACGTGCCGTACCCGAACGCTGACTTCGCCACGTACGGCAGCCCGTTCCCGACGAGCGAGGTCGGCATGATGTGGCTGGTCGCGCCCGACGCCATCGCGCTGGCGACCAGGGCGGCGCCGCTGGCCTACCTGGAGAACCTGCGCCTGGCGGCTCCGGCTCGGGCAGCGGCGTTCGAGGCCGCGCACGCCGCGGGCCCGTTCTCGGTACTCGGGCTCTCCTCCCGGCAGGACATCGCGCGCGAGGACGGCAGCACGGTGCTCAACGAGCAGCGCGCGCTCGTCTTCGGCAGCTCGCTGCTGACACTGCTGGCTATCGCCACCGTCACCGTGCTGGTCGGCGGCCGGATGGCGGAGGAGAGCCGGCGGGTCGGGCTGCTCAAGGCCGTGGGCGGCACGCCGAAGATCGTCGCGGCGGTACTGCTGGCGCAGAACCTGATGATGGCCCTGGCCGCGGCCGCGGTCGGACTGGCAGCCGGCTGGCTGGCGGCCCCGCTGCTCACCGGCCCTGGTTCCGGGCTGGTCGGCACGGTCGGCCCAGCGTCGCTGAGCCTGGCCACCGCCGCAAAGGTCACCGCCGTCGCGCTCGCCGTGGCCGTCATCGCGACTGCCGTCCCGGCCATCCGGGCGGCGCGTACCAGCACCGTCGCGCTGCTGGCCGCGTCGGCCCGGCCGCCGCGGCGCCGCGGCCGGCTCATCGCGATCTCCCGGCGCCTGCCGGTGCCGGTACTGCTTGGTCTCCGGATAGCGGCGCGGCGGCCGCGGCGGCTCGTCCTGACGGCCGTCAGCGTGACTATCACGGTCGCCACCATCGTCGCAGTGCTGGCGGTGCACGCGCATCAGCAGGCCTCCGGCGGCGGCTACTCCGTCCTGAGCAACCCGCGCTACGAGCGCGTCGACGACGTCCTGCTGGTGGTCACCGTCGTGCTGGTGGTGCTCGCGGCCGTAAACGCGATGTTCATTGCCTGGGCCACGGTGGTCGATGCCCGGCACGCGGTGGCGCTGGCCCGCGCGCTCGGCGCGAGCTCCGATCAGGTATCCGCAGGGCTGTCGACAGCGCTGCTGATCCCGTCGCTGGCCGGGGCCGTCGCCGGCATCCCGGCTGGCATCTGGCTGCTCGCGGGTGTCAGTCACGGTGGCACTCTCGCGATTCCGCCGGCCTGGGCGCTCGGGCTGGTCGTGCTGGGCACGCTCGCCGCCCTGGCCGGGCTGATCGCGATCCCGGCCTGGGCGGGCGGCCGCCGCCCGCCGGCCGAGATCCTGCAGGCGGAGACGCCCTGACTGCACCGATGTGCCGCCAGCGATGTGTGACTGCCCAGCGCCCGTACTTACGGGGTGATCCGGTGCAGGTCGCGCGGGAACAGCGTCACCTGGCGCACGTTCGCGGCACCGGTGAGCCGGGCGGTCCACCGCTCCAGCCCGATCGCGAACCCGCCGTGCGGCGGCATGCCGTGCCTGAATACCTCCAGGTACCCGGCGAACGGCGCCGGGTCGAGGCCGCGAGCCGCGAGCGCCTTGAGGTAGTCCTCGTACCGGTGCAGCCGCTGCCCGCCGGTCACGATCTCGCTGCCGCGGAACAGCAGGTCGAAGCCGCTGGAATAGCCGGGCCGGGCCGGGTCGGGAGCGGTGTAGAACGGCTTGGCCGTCAGCGGGTAGCCGGTGACGAACAGCAGCTCGCTGCCGTGCTCGCGCGCCGCCCACTCGCACAGCCACCGTTCATGCGCGGGCGCGAGGTCGTCCTCACCCGCGAGGTCGTCACCGGTCGCCGCTGAGATCAGCGCCATCGCCTCGGTGAAATGCACATGCGGGATCTCGGCCGGCACCTCGGGCAGCGCTGCGGCAAGCTCGTGCATGGCCCGGCCAGCCCGTTCCCGTACGCATTCGACCATGCCGGCAACGGCGTCGCGGCATACCGGCATGACGTCGAAGTGGTCGCTGATGAAGCCCAGCTCGGCGTCCAGGCTTGCGTACTCCGCCAGGTGCCTCGCGGTGTCGTGCGGCTCGGCGCGGAAAACCGGACCGACCTCGAAGACCCGCTCGAACACGCCGACCATTGCCTGCTTGTAGAACTGGGGGGACTGGGCGAGGTAGGCGGGCCGGCCGAAGTAGTCGACCGCGAACACGTTCGCGCCGCCCTCAGTGGCTGACTCGACGATCTTCGGGGTGAAGATCTCGGTGAAGCCGGCGCCGTCCAGCGCCGCGCGGAAGCCCGCGGCGCTGGCCGCCGCGACCTCGAAGCCGGCCCGCAGCTGCGGATGGCGCAGCGTGGTCGGCGCGTGGTCCAGGATCGTCGGCAGCGTGGCCGTGAGCGCGGGCCGGTACAGGTCGAATGGCGGCGGCTCAGCGGGCCCGGACAGCTGGGTCAGCACCGGCCCGGTGAGCTCGGCTCCGCCCGGTGCCTGCTCGCTGGCGACGACGAGGCCCTCGACCTGCAGGACTGTTTCCTCGCCGGGCGGCGCGGCTCCGGCGGGCAGCACAACCTGCGCCAGCCCGGACCGGTCGCGGATGACGAGAAAGGTGACGGATTTCAGCACGCGGCGGCGGTGCAGCCAGCCGGCGATCGTGACGCGCTCGCCGATGTGCTCGGGCAGCTCGGCGGACAGTACTCGTGAGATCATCACAGCTCCCCGGGGGATATGTGCGACCCCTTGGGAGTGCGGGCGATAAGGGAACTCGCGGTGCCACCGCACTTTCGCCGCTCCCTGCCCGTATGAGCGTGCTGCCCGTGCGGGCGGGAACGGCCTCGTTGGGCCCGGTGACGGGGGCTGGCCGGCGGGGCATCGGGCGGGCCGCTGGCGGCGGCTGCCGTTCCTCCCCGCGCTCGGGAGTGTCTTCGCGACCGGCTGCGAGGCCGCCTTCTCAGCTTCCGGCGGCTCTCTGGTACCCGCGTGGCCCGGCGCTACTTGTCTCCGTCAGCGCGTTAACCATCAGCATAGGCGGCAGGCCGGGCGCCCGAAACCGGGTTTCCGGCCAGCGGCCGCCTGCCTGGCGCGACCGGGCATTGCGGGCGATATGCAGCAGGCTGGCCGGCCGCCTACCCTGAGGGCATGTACCTGCCACGCCACTTCACCGTCACCGACCTGGCTCAGATCACGGCGTTCGTCGATGCGGCGCAGTCCGCTGATCTGGTGACCTTCGACGGCACCCGGCCGGTGTCGACGCTGCTGCCGGTTATCTGGGATCGCCCGGCGGAGCGGGCTGCCGGCCCGGATGGCGGAGCGGATAACGCGACGGCGGACTACGGGCGGCTGCTCGGGCACATCGCCATCGCCAACGACCAGTGGAAGACGGCGATGCCCGGCGCGCAGGCGCTGGCCATCGTGCGCGGACCGCAGGCGTACATCTCGCCATCCTGGTACGAGAGCAAGGCACGGCACGGCCGCGTCGTGCCGACCTGGAACTACGAGGCCGTGCACCTGACCGGCGCCATCGCCTTCCATCAGGACCCGGAGTGGCTGCGCGCGTTCGTGACCCGGCTGACGCGGCTGCACGAAGCGAGCCGGGAGCGCCCGTGGGCCGTCACGGACGCACCGCCGGAGTACATCGACGGACAGCTGCGCGCGATTGTCGGGGTCGAGCTCACCATCACCGCGATCGAGGCCAAGCAGAAGCTGAGCCAGAACCGCAGCGAGCTGGACCGGGAGGGCGTCGTTGCCGGGCTGCGGGCCGAGCCAGGCCACGGCCCCGGCGCCGCCGCGATCGCTGATGCTATGGCCGCGCAGCTCACTGGCGGCGAAGGCTAGCGCCGGGCCCGTGACGGGCGGGGATAGGCCGGCTGGATGTCAACCGCGGTTGACTTTCACCCGTTCGGTGCGTTCTGAATCGGTCATATCGTCCCTAAACGGCACCTCAGTGCGCTGAAACGAATGCAAGGTCCCCGGCGGGCCGGTGACGACGCTTAGTCGTCCGGGTCGTCCGGGTCGTCCGGCTCGTCGCAGCTGCTGACGGGGCAGACGCCGGCGGCATCGCCCTGGTGCCCGGCGGCGATGGCGTTGCTGATGGCCGTGAGCTGAGTGACCTGCTCGGCGGTGAGGTGGTCGAACAGCGACCGCCGTACCTGCCAGACGTGGCCGGGCGCCGCGGCGGCGAGCGCAGCGAATCCGGCGTCCGTCATCCGGGCGATCTGGCCGCGGCGGTCGGTCTCGCAGTCCAGGCGCTCCACCCAGCCGCGCTCCTCAAGCCGGGCCACGGCGTGCGACAGGCGGCTCTTGCTCGATGTCGATGCCTCGGCGAGCTGGCTCATGCGGAGAGAGCGATTGTCCGCCTCCGACAGCCGCACTAGGATTTCGTAATAACCGTGCGGAAGGGCCGAGTCCCGCTGCAGCTGGCCGTCAACGGCAGAAAACAGCGTCTGGGTGGCGGTCAGGAATGCTCGCCATGCCTCTTGCTGCTCAGCACTCAGCCAGTGAATCTCGGTGTCACGCACGCCTACAGCATACCGCAGATAGTTGAACGTTTGACATCTGCGCCAGGAGCGTGATAGTCCTTGAGGATTCAACAACACCAACGTAACCACACGCCATCGGGAGTGATTCACTTTGTCGGCACCAAGCACTGAGACGGCAATTCCGGGCTACGAGGCAGCCACCTGGAACATCGACCCGGTCCACTCCGAGGTCGGCTTCTCGGTCCGGCACATGATGGTCAGCAAGGTCCGCGGGCGGTTCACCACCTTCAGCGGGCAGATCGTCACCGCAGAGGACCCGACCAAGTCCTCGGTTACCGCGGAGATCGACCTCGGCTCGATCAACACCGGGCAGGACCAGCGCGACGACCACATCAGGTCCGCCGACTTCTTCGAGGTCGAGAAGTACCCGACCATGACCTACCAGTCGACTGGCGTGCGCGTCGAGGACGGCGAGTACGTCCTGGACGGCGACCTGACGCTCAAGGGCGTCACCAAGAGCGTGCCGCTCAAGCTCGAGCTCAACGGCTTCGGCCCGGACGCATACGGCGGCACCCGGGCAGGCTTCACGGCCACCGGGGAGATCAACCGGCGTGACTTCAACGTCAACTTCAGCGCGCCGATGCAGAACGGCGGCGTCGTGGTAGCGGACAAGATCCAGCTCCACCTCGAGATCGAGGCCGTCAAGGCCTGACCTCGCCGTCGGCCGGCCAGGGCCGGCCCCGGACGTGCCTCACGGGGGCGCGCCCGGGGTCGGCCCTGCTGCTTGTCCAGCACGGCTGCTTGTCCAGCACGGCTGCTTGTGCGGCCTGCTGCTTGTGCGGCACAGTGCGGTTCAGCCGCTAACCAGCGGGAATTTCTTCCGGGCGGGGCGTCGCTGAGCTCGCAGCCGGGGATCGACGGGCGGGGGCCCATGGGGATTTCGGCCGATAAAGCTGTCAGGCGGGACGCAGTCGGTCCGGCGTCCGGCAGCTGGTCCGAACTGCCCGTTTTCGTCGCGGACCAGGTGATCGGGCCGCAGACCGCACTGCCGCTGGGCGCGCACGCGGCCAAGCACCTTCCGGCGGCCGGGTGAGTGCCGCGATCCTCGTCATCGAGGACGACCCCGACATCGCGCTCGCCATCACGACGGCGCTCAGCCGCGGCGGCTTCGACGTCGTCGGCGCCGCCGACGGACGGAGTGGACTGCGGGAGTTCCATGAGCGGCACCCCGCGCTCGTGCTTCTGGACATCGGCCTGCCGGCGCTGGACGGCTGGCAGGTGCTCGAGCGCATCCGCGACCTCAGCGACACGCCGGTGCTGATGCTGACCGCGCACGGCCATGAAGCCGACAAGGTTCGCGGTCTGCAGTCAGGCGCCGACGACTACCTGGCCAAGCCGTTCGGCAATGTCGAGCTGCTGGCCCGGATCCAGGCGCTGCTCCGTCGGGTCCCCGAGCCGCCGCAGGACCCGGTGGCGAACCGGGACCCCGGCGCGATCTGGGGCCCCTGCGCGAACCCGGACCCCCGCGCGAACCTGGACCGCGGCGCGGACCAGGCGCCGCCGACCGACAGCGCCGCCCGCTACGACGACGGGTTCCTGCAGGTAGACGAGGGGTCGTGCGACGTCGCGGTGGCGGGCCGGGCCGTCGCGCTGACGCCGACGGAGTTCCGGCTCCTGTCCGCGCTCATCCGGCACCGGGGCCAGGTGCTGTCGCCGCCTCAGCTGCTGGAGCTTGCCTGGAATGACCCCGGCCGGGTGGGGCCTGAGCGGGTGAAGTTCAGCATCATGCGGCTGCGCCGCAAGCTCGGTGCCGGCGGCCAGGAGGGCTCGCCGATCGAGGCGGTGCGCGGATTCGGCTACCGGTACCTGCCGCCATCCGCCGGCTGAGCTAGCAGGCAGCGGTGACGATTCGCCCGCGTATCACCGCCGATGTGACGGCCAGGCCGCAATCTTGCAACCCGGCTGCTACCGGACGGCTAACCAGCCTGCAACCGGTGCCGCCAACGATCGTGGTATGAGCGGGCAGCATAATCCCGGGCCGGCGAAGATCCTCCTGGTCGAGGACGACCCGGATACCGGCAGGTACATCGTCGACGTTCTCACCCGGCGCGCCGGGCTTGAGGTCCGGCACGCGAACAGCCCGGCCGAGGCGCTCAGCCTGACCGGCGGCGGCCACAGCTTTGATCTTGTCATCAGCGACATTGAGATGCCCGGCATGTCCGGCATCGAACTGCTCGGCCGGATCCGCATGACCGCGCCCGGCGTGCCGGTCATGATAATCACCGCGCACGCGACCGTCGGGAACGCCGTCGGCGCCGTGCGCGGCAAGGCCGACGAGTTCCTGCAGAAGCCGCTGCGGCCCGACGACCTCATCGGCGCGGTGCGCGGCTTGCTGGAGCGCAGCCGGGCCAGCCGGGAACGGGTGCTCGCAGTGGGCGCGCACCCGGACGACGTGGAGATCGGCACGGCCGGGACGCTGCTGGCGCATCGCGCAGCCGGGCACGAGGTGTCCATCCTGACGATGTGCCGGGGCGCGCGCGGCGGCGTGGAAGGCGCCAGGGCGGGCGAGTCTGAGCAGGCCGCGAGGCTACTCGGGGCCGCGCTGTACCTGGAGGACCTGGAGGACACCAGGATCAGCGAGGGCGACCCGACCATCAGCGCGATAAGCGCGGTGATCGAGGCCGTCAATCCAACCATCGTGTACACGCACTCGCCGCACGACGTGCACCAGGACCACCGCAACACCCACCGCGCCGTCATGGTGGCCGCGCGCACCATCGGCTCGGTCTACTGCTTCCAGTCGCCGTCCGCCACCGTGGACTTCCGCCCGGCCAGGTTCGTCGACGTCGACGCCTACCTGCCGGGGAAGCTCGCGGCCATCGGGGCGTTCGCCTCGCAGACCGCGATCCGCGGGTACCTCGAGCCGGACCTCATCGAGGCGACGGCGCGGTACTGGTCGCGGTTCGGCGAGGGCCGGTACGCGGAGGCGTTCGAGGTGATCAGGGATCGTGCGGCGGGCGCAGCCGCAATGGGCGTGCCCGGCAGCACCGGGCACCAGGCCGAGAGGGGCAGTCATGCAGCCGTATGACGACAGCTCAGGCAGCATCCGCGTTCTCGTCACCGGCGCCGGCGGCCCGGCCGGCATCGCGGTGATGAAGTCACTGAGCAGCGTGCCGGCGGTCGAGGTACTCGCCGCGGACATGGACGCCTGGGCGGCGGGCCTGTACCTGGTCCCGGCACGAAGCCGCGTCATCGTCCCGGCCGGGGACGCAGGTGACTTCGTTCCCGCCCTGATCGGGATCTGCGAGCGGCTGGCGGTCGACGTGGTCGTTCCCACCGTCGACGCGGAGCTGATGCCGCTCGCCCTCAGCCGCGACGACTTCGCCCGCCGCGGCGTGGCGCTCATGCTGGCCCCGGACAAGGCGCTGGCTCAGACGCTGGACAAGCTGGTGCTCGCGCGGGTGTGTGCCGACGCCGTCAGGGTGCCGCGCACGGAGAGCCTGGACACTCCGGCCGAACCGGCCAGCTGGACTTACCCGGTGATCGTCAAGCCGCGCAGCGGCAGCGGCTCCCGCGGCGTGTCGATGCCGCAGTCCGCGGCGGAGCTCGCCGCCATCGGCGCCAGGCCCGGCTACCTGGTGCAGGAGTACCTGCCCGGCGACGAGTACTCCGTCGACGTGCTCGCTGATGGCGGCGGGCGGGTCGCTGCCGCCGTCCCGAGGCTGCGCGCGCGGGTTGACTCCGGTGTCTCGGTGGCGGGGCGCACCGTCAGGAATGCCGAGCTGGAGAATTTCGGGGCCGCGGTCGCCACCGCTGTCGGCCTTACTTATATCGGGAACGTGCAGTGCCGACATGATCGAGCCGGCCGGCTCGCGCTGCTTGAGGTCAATCCCAGGTCGCCTGGCTCGATGCCGCTGACGATCGCCAGCGGCGTGGACATGCCGCGGCTGGCGCTCGGGGCCCTGCGCGGCGGCGAGCTGCCCGCGCATGCCGACTTCACCGAGACCGCCATGGTCCGCTTCCTGGACGAGCGGTTCGTCACGATGGCCGAGGTCGAGCAGGTGTCCGCGTGACGCTGGCAGCCGCCGATCTCGGCCTCGCCGCCGGGCGCGCACCCGCCCTGGACGAGGACTTTCACGTGCACTCGACCTTCTCAGACGGCACAAGCACGATCTCGGAGAACCTGGCCGCCGCGGAAGCGCGCGGGCTGCGCACCATCTGCATGACCGAGCACGTGCGCGCGGGCACCAGCTGGCTGCCGGAATTTGTCAGCGCGGTGGCCGGGCTGCGGCCTCCTGCCGGGCTTGCGGTCAGGACCGCAGTGGAGGCCAAGATCCTGGACATGACCGGCAGGCTTGACCTGCCCGGTGACCTGAGCGGCATCGACCTGGTGCTGATCGCCGATCATCAGTTCCCGGCCGACGTGGGGCCGGTCGATCCGGCCGCACTGGGCCGGGACCTGGCCGACGGCGCGGTGAGCCCGGCGGATGTGCTGGAATGCCTTGCCGAGGCGACCGCGAACGCCGCGAGCACGGTGCGGACCGGCATCCTGGCGCACCTGTTCAGCGTGCTGCCGAAGGTCGGGCTCAGCGAGGACGACGTGCCGGACGCGCTGCTCAGCTGGCTGGCCCGGCGGCTGCGGGACGCCGGTGCCGTAGCCGAGGTGAACGAGAAGTGGTCCTGCCCGGCGCCCCGCACGGTCGCCGCTCTCGCGCGAGCTGGGGTTCCGCTGGTGGCCAGCAGCGACAGCCACCACAGCAGCGATGTCGGCAGCTACCGGTCGGTTCGCCGCACCGTCGGCACTGTCTTCGGGGCCGGCACTGTCTTCGGGGGCGGCACTGTCTTCGGGGACGGCACTGTCTTCGGCGACGGAGCCGGACCGTGAGCCTGCTCGTCCTCAAATGGGTGCTGGTCAGCCTGGTTCTGGTCGGCGCGATCCCGCTGGTCGTGGCCAGCTACCAGTTCCTGCTCGTCGGAGTGCACTTCCTCCGGCTGCACTACCGCAAATGCGCGCCGTACTACCCGCGCACGGCGATCCTGGTGCCAGCCTGGAACGAGGCCCTGGTGATCGGCGCGTCCGTCGAACGGCTGATGCAGCTGGACTACCCGCCCGAGCGGCTGCGGGTGTACGTGATCGATGACGCGAGCACCGACGGCACGCCTGAGCTGCTGCGCGAGAAGGAACGGCAGTATCCCGGCCGGGTGTTCCATCTGCGGCGCGAGGTCGGCGGCATGGGCAAGGCGCACACCCTGAACTTCGGGCTGGAGCACGTCCTCGCGAGTGACTGGATGCAGGCTGTCCTGATCATGGACTCCGACGTCATCTACGAGCCCGAGTCGCTGCGGCTGATGACGCGGCACCTGGCTGATCCGAACGTCGGCGCGGTCAACGCGTACATCAAGGAGGGCAGCAGGCCCGGCAACTACATGACCAGGTTCATCGGCTACGAGTACATCACCGCGCAGGCGGCCGCCCGCCGCAGTCAGAACGTGCTCGGCGCAGTGGCCTGCCTGGCTGGCGGGGCGCAGCTGCACTCGCGGGCGAACATCGAGGCCATCGGCGGCCGGATTGACACGCAGACACTGGCCGAGGACACGGTGACCACGTTCCTCACCCAGCTGAGAGGGGCACGGGTCGTCTTCGAGCCGCACGCTGTCGTGTGGGCCGAGGAGCCGGGCAGCATCACCGGGCTGTGGAAGCAGCGGCTGCGCTGGGGGCGCGGCAACATCCAGGTCACCCGGCGGTTCAAGGGGCTGTGGTTCCGGCCCCGGCTGCCCTGGTCGGCGACTCCGCACCGGCTCGGGAGCATCAGCTTCGCGCTGTTCTGGTTCTCGCTGCTGCTGCAGCCGGCCTTCATGATTGCCTCATCGGCGTCCCTGATCACGCTGTTCTTCATCGACCACTCGCTGGCCTGGACGGCTTTCCACGCGCTGTGGATCACTAACCTGCTGGCCTACGCGTTCATCACCTCCTACTCACTGCTGATCGACCCGAAGACAGGCAGGCATGTCTGGCGCCAGGGTCTGCTGTTCCCCGGTGCGGTCAGCGTGGTCATCATGCTGGCGGCGATCTGGCCGCCGCCGCTGCGGTTCGTGATCTACCACGCGCTGGCATTCCTCGGCGCGACCTCGCTGCGGCACCACGCGGACGCCATCGAGCTGTTCACCTATGCCTGGCTGGCCGGGTCGATGCTGTTCGCCTACCTGGCCAAGGTGGCCGAGCCCCGGCGGTTCGGCCGCTTCCTCAGCCCGCTGCTGGTCTACCTCGGCGGCTTCGGCCCGCTGCTGTGCGCGGTGACGCTGGCCTCGTACGTCAAGGAGGCCAGGAAGGCGGGCACGGCCTGGGAGAAGACCGAGAAGACAGGAAAGGTGGCGGTGGGCGCATGACCGGCAGCACGCACAGCACAAGCGCAGCTAGCACCGGCGCCGCTAGCACGGGCGCGGCCAGCACGGGCGCGGCCAGCACTAGCGTGGCCAGCACGGGCGCTGGCACGGCGGCGCGCGGGAGCACCTGCGCGGACGTGTCCTGGACGCGGCCGCCGGAGGCCTTCGACGCCGAACTCGACCGCGACGTTTCGGCGGAGCGGCACGTCGCGGTCAAGGTACTCATCGCGCTCGCGATCGTCGGGCTCGTGATCTGCGCGCGGCTGGTGTTCTTCGGCTAGTTCGATTCGCCATGTCTCGTTAACCCGCTGTCCATCCGGCTGTTCGCCGCCGTCAGCGGGCGGTTGCCATGATCACGCCTGTCCTTATCGCATGTGGTGCGGAGGTATGGCGTGACTCAGCTTGTATCCCGCCGGGGCTTTCTCGGCGGAGTGACAGCCGGCGGACTGCTGCTCGCCGGGCCCGCGTTCTGGCGCCAGCCGGCCATCGCCGGAACGCAGAGCGCGACCCAGATACACATCACCTACGGCAACGACGCGGCCCGCGAGATGAACGTGTCCTGGTCAACGGCCGGATCGGTGTCCAGGCCGCGCGTCGTTCTCGGCACGCCGCATGGCGGCTTCGGCCAGACGATCCCGGCCGAGACCGTGACCTATACCGATTACGGCGATGGCGTCGAGACCTACGTCCAGCACGCCAGGATCAGCGGCCTGCGGCCGGGCACGACCTACGTCTACTCGGTGCTGAGCGACGGCGCCGCGGCCGTGCAGGGCACCTTCACTACCGCGCCGACCGGGCGCGTGCCGTTCCGGTTTACCAGCTTCGGCGACATCGGCTCGGGCAACCCCGCCTGGTCCAAGTCCTCGCTCAACGCGATTACCGCGACGAGTCAGATCGAGCAGTTCAACCCGGTCGTGCATCTGCTCAACGGGGACCTGTCCTACGCCAACGTGAATCAGGCCAGCATGGCGGCGGTGTGGGCGGACTTCGCCGACAACACTCAGCCGTCCGCGATGAACACGCCGTGGATGCCCGCGCTCGGCAACCACGAGGTGGAGGCCGGGAACGGCCCGCTCGGGTATCTGTCCTACCAGACCAGGTACCGGCTGCCGGGCAACCGCAGCAGCCAGTTCAACGGCAACTGGTACGCCTTTCAGGTCGGCTCCGTGCTGTTTATCTCGCTGGACAACAACGACGTTGTCTACGAGAACGACGGCGGCGTCTACCTCGGGACAACGACCGGCCCGTACCTGCTCGGCTACTCCCACGGGGAACAGGAAAGGTGGCTGGAGCGCACGCTGCAGCAGGCGAACAGCGATCCTGCAGTCGACTGGATCGTCGCGTACATGCACCAGCCCGCCATGTCCACCTCGACGACAGGCAGCGGCAGCGACATGGGCATCCGGCAGACGTGGATGCCGCTGTTCTACGAGTACGGCGTGGACCTGGTGCTGGCCGGACACGACCACGACTACGAGCGCAGCTACGCGGTGCGCGGCGTCGACACCGGCGACCCGGCGGCGAATGCCACGCTCCGTCCCACGGTCGTGAGCTTCGACACCACCAGGGTGGACACCTCGCAGGGCCTGGTGCACATCGTGCTCGGCGGCGGCGGCACCTCCTCGCATGACGACACCTACTTCGGCACCGACAGCGCCTACGGCCCGTACACGCCAGCCAATGGGCTCATCTCGCAGGTCTACAACGCGCCGACGACCTACAAGCAGGTCGCCCAGACCACCGAGCTGGCCACCTGGTCGGCGGTCAGGGACCCGAACACCACCTACCCGTGGGGCATCGGCGTGTTCGACGTTGACCCTGGCCGCTACCCCGGCGACCAGACCTCGATCACCATGACCTACTACCACACGCCCGCCGCGACAAGCACCAGCCTGAACCCGGCGCCGATCGCCTACGACAGCTTCACCGCAGTGCGCCCGCGCCGCGACGGCCGCATGGGGCGGCGGGCGGGCGTCCGCGAGAAGGTGCGTGCCTGAGCGGCCGTCAGCCGCGGTCAGCCGCGGCCCAGCGGGCCAGCAGCTCGGCCTCCCGCTGCGGCGGGAGGCCGATGCCAGGCCGGCCGGAGCCAGGCTCGCGATCCGCAGCCCTGATGTCGGCCACGGTCGCGCGCAGCGGACGCGGCGTCAGCCCGGCCGCGTAGGCCGCGGCCGGGTTCGCCGTGCTCATGTTCGCGGCGTCGGATTCGCCTCCGGCCCACAGTGGCAGTGCCGTGCCGTCGACGTCCTGCGCGAGCAGGAAATCGCTGCCGACCCAGGTCAGCTCGGTGCCAGGCGGCGCGACCTCGGCTGCGATGGCCTCCAGCATCTGGCCGAAGCCGAACGGCGGCGGCGGGCTCACGGTGTGGAAGGTGCCGGTGACCGACCGCTCGAGCAGCGACACGACGAAGGCGCCCTGATCGCGGGCGTCGATGACCTGGATCGGGTCGTCCGGGTCGCCTGGCGCGAGAACGGTGCCGCCGCGGGCAATACGGTCCACCCACCAGGTGAACCGGTAGGAGTGATCGTGCGGCCCGATCACGTAGGTAGGCCGGATGATCGTGGTGCCCGGCCCGAAGGCCTCGGCGCTGGCCTGCTCGCACGCGACCTTGAGACCGCCGTAGTTCTCGTTCGTGACCTGCGTCGCGTCCGGGTCGGTGACCTCCGCCAGCGGCGCGCTCTCGTCATAGTCCGGTGGCACCGCCGGGCTGTACGCCGAGACGCTGGAGATGAAGACGTACTGGCCGCCCCGCCCGCCCAGCGCGGCCGCCAGCGAGCGCACCTGCCGCGGGAAGTATGCGCAGACGTCGACAGTCGCGTCCCACTGCCCGGCTGCGAGCGCGGCCAGGTCCTCGTCGCGGTCGCCGGTGAGGTGCTCCGCCTCGGGAAACAGGCCGGGCCCGGTCTTGCCGCGATGGAACAGGGTCACGTCGTGACCGGCGTCGATCGCCGCGAGGGCGATGTACCGGCCGACGAATGCAGTGCCGCCGATGATGAGAATGCGCATCAGCTTGCCTTTCGCAGGCCGGCGAGCTGAGCGGCGATGGTCTGCGCCGCCGGGAAGGTCAGGCCGACGAGCGTAACGTGCTTCCACCGCAGCACGCCGTCGGCGTCGATGACGAAGACCGACCGGCGCAGGCCGGCGCCCCCGAGCGTGATGCCGTACGACCGGCTCACGGCCAGGCCCTCGTCGGCCAGCAGCGGGAAGGCGAGGCCGTACTTGCGGGCGAACTGCTCGTGACTGTCCAGGCCCTGCGGGCTGATCGCCCACACTGTCGCGCCGAAGCCGGTGAAGCTCTCCAGCCCGGAGGTGTAGGAGCACAGCTGCTTCGTGCACACCGAGGTGTTGTCGCCGGGGTAGAACGCCAGCACAACCGGCGCGCCGCGCTGCTGCGACAGCGTGTAATCGCCGCGCGCGGCCTCGCCGCCGGTCAGGGCAACGCCCGGCAGGGTGAAATCGGGGGGAACCTGACCGGTATCGGGGATCTTAGCCACGCATCCTCCAGACGGCTCGATGCTGAGTTACTCGCGTTCTGCGGCCCCGCCGCCAATCTATGTGGTGATCACCCGTTCTGGCAGCGCGGGCCGGGATCCGCGATCGGCAATCAGCGATGATGGTGGGCGTGACCAGCTACGCCCTCTACCAGGAACTGGCCGGCTGGTGGCCGCTCATCTCGCCGGCGGCGGAGTACGCGGAGGATGCCGAGATGGTGACGGCGGTCTTCGGGTCCGCTGCCGGCCCCGTTCGCAGTGTCCTGGACCTGGGCAGCGGCGGCGGCCATGTGGCCCTGCACCTGAAAGCCGGGCGGTCCATGACCCTGGTGGACCTGTCGGCCCAGATGCTGGCGACGTCGCGTGAGCTCAACCCGGACTGCGAGCACGTGCAGGGCGACATGCGCGCGATCCGGCTCGGCCGCGTCTTCGACGCCGTGCTCGTGCATGACGCGGTCGACTACGTGACGAGCCAGCATGAGCTGCGGCTGGTTATCGGGACGGCGTTCGCGCACTGCCGGCCGGGCGGACTGGCCGTGTTCGCGCCCGACCACACCGCGGAGACGTTCCGCCCGGGGACCGGCAGCGGCGGCGGCAGCGACGCCGGCGGCCGCCAGGCTGTCTTCCGCGAGCGGACCTCCGACCCCGATCCGGCCGACGACTGGATCCTGGCGGAGTACGAGTTCACGCTGCGCGAGGCAGACGGGACTACGCGGGTGGTGCCGGAGGCCCACAGGCTCGGCTCGTTCCGGCGCGGCACCTGGCTCCGCCTGCTGGCCGAGGCAGGATTCACCGCCGAGGTCCGGCCGGGCGTGCCGGCCGCGAGTCATTCCGCCCCGCCGCGCGCGGTCTTCGTCGGCCGGCGGGCGCCGCAGCAAGATCACTTGTCGTGGTGACTTCTCGGCGCTATCTGCTGAGAACTCACCACAGGAAATGATCTTGAGCTCAGGGAGCCGCGACGGCGGTCAGCGGGAGCCACGCCCGGAACCTGGTGTCGCCAGGCACCGACTCGACGCGCAGGTCTCCGTGATGACGGGTCACGATGATGCGGAAGGAGATGTCGAGGCCGAGCCCGGTGCCCTGGCCGACTGGCTTGGTCGTGAAGAAGGGCTCGAAGATCCGGTCCC
>Ga0302325_10011457_pt1 | contig 19097 bp, 13 predicted proteins | sample Palsa_T0_2_FD_201948 | JGI IMG/M metagenome (GOLD analysis project Ga0302325, IMG submission 201948) | Peat permafrost microbial communities from Stordalen Mire near Abisko, Sweden - Palsa_T0_2 | ecosystem: Environmental > Terrestrial > Soil > Palsa > Peat permafrost | place: Sweden: Abisko...
CGGTGACGCCTGTGCCGGGCCCGCAACGTGCACGTCAACTCTCGCGTGCGCCGCGCCGTACCTGGAGCCTGGCCTGCACCGCGCCCTACCTGGAGCCTGGCGCTCACCCCCTCGCCGACGAGCTCGATCAGGCGCGCCGCGTTGCGGACCCCGTAGTCGCGGTAGCAGTTGTTCATGAGAACGTGGGTCTCGCTCGCCTGCTCGGCGAGCTCACGGGCGCTGTCCGCGAGCTCGTGGAGCTCGCGATCGTCGTAGAGGTAGCGGAAGCGCTCAGCGGCGCTCCCGACGGGGCGCCGCTATGCGTCAGAGCATCGGATAGGGATCCCACGCCGGTCCCGGCGGCGGCGCGCCGGGCTGCAGGATCGATGCCTCGATCAGCCCGTAGGGCCGGTCCTCGACGCGAAAGATCTCGTTCTCGTTCTCCAGGCCGAAGGGCTCGAGGTCGACGACGAAGTGGTGGCGGTTGGGCATCGACATCCGCACCTCGACGATCTCCGGGCGCTCCTCGATCAGCCCCGAGGCCATCGCATACAGGGTCTGCTGGAGGGACAGGCTGTGGGTGTCGGCGAAGCGCTCGAGGAGGAGCGAGCGGGCGGCGGTGAACGACCCGAGCCAGTCGATGCTCGAGCCGTGGTGACGCCAGCGCGCCGTGACCGCGGTGGAGAGGATGCGCTCGCGCGTCTCCTCCAGGGTCGTGTAGCGATCCTTGATGTAGCCGGTGAACTCGGACCCTGAGGTCTTGAGGACGATCAGCCCCTGGATTCCCGACACCACCCACTCGCCGTCGGCCTCGCACACCACGGTGGCGGTCCGGAGCTCGTCCCCGGCCCGCCGGAACGCGTAAGGGTGCCCTCGGCCATCGACCTCGATGCGCTCCCAGGCCGACGCCTCGATGTGGACCCTGGCGCGGTGAATGGGGTCAAAGGACGAGACGAAATGTCGACCGAGCCTGAGCGCGAACTCTTCGATCTCTCCCACGGGCGACTGCTTGGCGAAGGCGAATACCGTGTTCTTCTGCGTATCGGTGGGTACCACGTTGGCGTTGTCGCCGGTGACGTGGACATCCTCGAGATCGCCGGAGAGCGCGATACTGACGTTGAGATCGGAAAGCTCGTGGCGCTCGGGGCCTCGCGTGACCGCTGCCATCCGGACTTCGGCCTTGCCGTACTGATTCGCCCCCACGACCACGTTCATGCGCGAGAAGCTACCAGCCGTAGGAAAGGTTCCCGAACGTCGAATCGCGTTTGTCCAGGTGGCCATTGCCTGGCCCGATCATCGCTTGTGAAGTTAGTCGGGTGAGTGCTCGAATCGCCATCGAGGGCTGCCACGTCGCCACCTGCGACGGCGACGCCACCGAGTACGCCGACGGGCATCTCGTGATCGAGGGCGCTCGTATCCTCGAGGTCGGTCCCGGGCCCGCCCCGGCGCCGCTGCGCGACGGGATCGTGATCGCCGCCTCCGGGTGCCTGGCAACGCCGGGGTTGATCAACACCCATCACCACCTCTATCAGTGGATCACCCGCGGGATCGCCCAGGACGGGACGCTGTTCGAATGGCTGAGGACCCTGTACCCGATGTGGGCGCGCCTCGACGAGGAGAAGGTCCACGCCGCGGCGGCCGCCAACCTGGCCTGGCTGGCGCTCTCCGGGTGCAGCACGACCAGCGATCACCACTACGTGTTCCCCACCGACGGCGGCGACCTGCTCGCCGCGGAGATCACGGCGGCCGAGCGCATCGGCCTGCGCTTTCACCCGGCGCGCGGATCGATGGACCTAGGGGTGTCGTCCGGTGGGCTCCCGCCCGACTCCGTGGTCGAGGATCGCGACCGCATCCTCGCCGAGACCGAGGCGGCCATCGATCGCTGGCACGACCCCTCGGAGGAGTCCATGCTCCGCATCGCCGTCGCCCCGTGCTCGCCCTTCTCGGTGACCGGCGAGCTCATGCGGGAGGCCGCCGAGCTCGCCCGACGCCGGCAGGTCCGGCTTCACACCCATCTCGCCGAGACGCGCGACGAGGACGAGTACTGCCGGTCGCGGTTCGGCTGCTCTCCCGCCGAATACGTCGAGGGACTGGGCTGGCTGGGCGACGATGTGTGGATGGCCCACTGCGTCCACCTGTCAGAGCAGGCGATCGAGCGCTTCGCCGACACGGGGACCGGCGTGGCCCACTGCCCGACGTCCAACGGCCGCCTCGGCGCCGGGGCGGCACCGGTGCGGGAGCTGCTCGGAGCCGGTGCCCCCGTCGGCCTCGGCGTCGACGGCGCGGCGTCCAACGAGTCGGGCCGGATGATCGACGAGCTCCACCAGGCTCTGCTCGTGGCACGGGTGCGTGAGGGCCCGCTCGCGCTCAGCGCTCGCCAATCGCTGGCCATGGCGACGAGCGGGGGCGCGCGCTGCCTGGGACGCGAGCAGGAGATCGGCTCGCTCGAGGACGGCAAGCTCGCCGACATCGCGCTGTGGCGGGTCGACGGGCTCGCCGGGGAGGGGATCGAGGATCCGGTGTGCACGCTTGTGTTCGGGGCCCCGGCGCTCGAGCGGCTGTTCGTGTCCGGGAAGCCGCTCGTGGTCGACGGCCACCTGACCCGCGCCGACGAGCTTGTCCTCGCCCGCGAGGCGGCGGACGCCGCGGCCGCCCTCCGAGCCGGTGCCACGCGGTGGACCTGAGCACGGTCGAGACGATCGTCCCGGGCCACCGGTCCGCGATCGAGGGCTGGCAGCCCGGCGATGCGTGGCTGGCGGGCGGGACATGGCTCTTCTCCGAGCCCCAGCCCGAGCTGCGGCGACTGGTCGACCTCACGGCATTCGGATGGACGGCGATCACCGCCGGCCGCGACGGGCTCGAGGTCGCGGCCACCTGCACGCTGGCGGAGCTGGTCCGTTGGAGGGCGCCGGGACGCTGGCCCGCGACCGCGCTCATCCCCCAGTGCTGCCAGGCCCTACTCGGCTCCTTCAAAGTGTGGAACGCCGCCACCGTGGGCGGCAACCTGTGCCTGGCCCTACCCGCCGGTCCGATGATCTCGCTCGCGACGGCTCTCGACGGCGTGTGCACGGTGTGGGGTCGCCGCGGCGAAACGAGCTCGGTGAGCGCGCTCGAGTTCGTCACCGGACCGGGCGAGAAGGCGCTGAGCCCGGGAGCGGTGCTGCGCTCGGTGTTCCTGCCCGACGCCGCGTTGCGGTGCGTGACCGCCTTTCGTCAGTTCTCGCTCAGCCCCGTGGGCCGCTCCGCGGTCCTCGTCATCGGGCGCCGCTCGCGGCAGAGCGGTGAGACCGTGATCACGCTGACCGCTTCGCTTCCGCGGCCGGCCCAGCTCCGCTTCGACCGCCCGCCGACCGCGGAGGAGCTGAGCGATGCCCTCGACGAGGGCCAGCTCCAGTACTACGACGACGTGCACGGCGACCCCGTCTGGCGCGAGCACCTCACGCGCATGTACTCCGAAGAGGTCCGCCGCGAGCTCGAAGGCGAGGAGCGCACCTGATGCGCATCAACGGCGTCGAGACGAGCCACTCCCCCGGGGCGGGTCAATGCCTGCGTACGTTCCTGCGCGAGCAGGGCTGGGTGGGGGTCAAGAAGGGGTGTGACGCAGGCGACTGCGGCGCCTGCACCGTGCACGTCGACGGCGTACCCGTGCACAGCTGCATCTTCCCGGCCTTCCGCGCGCAGGGGCGTGAGGTCACCACCATCGAGGGCCTGGCAGGCAAGAGCGGGCTGCATTCCCTGCAGCGCCGCTTCCTCGATGCCCAGGCCTTCCAGTGCGGGTTCTGCACGGCCGGTCTGATCATGACCGGTGCCGCGCTCGACGACGCGCAGCTCGACGACCTTCCGCGAGCGCTCAAAGGCAACATCTGTCGCTGCACCGGCTACCGGGCGATCGCCGACGCCTTCGAGGGCACCGTCAACGTCGCGCCGGCGGGCGCGATCGCCCCGCCGATCGGCGCCGCGCTCCCGGACCGGGGCGGTCCCGGGGTCGTCACCGGGAGCACGCCGTTCACCCTCGACCACGAGCCCGAGGGACTCCTGCACTGCAAGCTCGTTCGCTCCCCCCACGCCCACGCCTATATCCGCAGCATCGACGCCGCCGAGGCGCTCGCCACCCCCGGGGTCCGGCTCGTCCTCACCTACGAAGATTCACCCGCGCGCGCCTACTCCACCGCCCGCCACGAGCACGAGAGCGAAGACCCGGCCGACACCGTGCTCCTCGATCGTGTCGTGCGCTTCAAAGGCCAGCGCGTGGCCGCCGTGGTCGCCGACACCCTCGCCGCCGCCGAGCGCGCGGCAGCTCTGGTCCGTGTCGACTACGAGCCCCTCCCCGCGATCTTCGAGCCCGAGGCCGCGATGGCGCCAGGCGCGCCGCGGCTCCACGGTGGCAAGGATGGGCACGCGCGCATCGCCGATCCGGGCCGCAACCTCGCCGGCGAGATCCACAGCGAGCTCGGCGACGCGGACGCGGGCTTCGCCCAAGCGGCGAGCGTGTACGAGGAGACGTTCGAGACCCAGCGCGTCCAGCACGTCCACCTCGAGACCCACGCGTCGATCGCCTGGGTGGGAAACGACGGCCGACTCGTGGTTTGCACGAGCAGCCAGGTCCCGTTCCTCACCCGCGACGCGCTCGCCCGCCTCTTCGACCTCCCGCCCGATCGTGTCCGCGTCTTCACCGCCCGCGTCGGCGGTGGCTTCGGCGCCAAGCAGGAGATGCTCACGGAGGACATCGTCGCGCTGGCCGCGCTGCGCCTGAAGCGCCCCGTCGAGCTCGAGTTCACGCGCGAGGAGGAGTTCACCGCCGCCACCACGCGTCACCCCATGCGCGTGGGGGTCAAGGTCGGAGCGGACGAGCACGGCAAGCTCACAGCGATCGCCCTGCGCATCGTCGCCAACACGGGTGCCTACGGCAACCACGGTCCGGCCGTCCTCTTTCACTCCTGCGGCGAGTCGATCGCGCTCTACAACTGCGCCAACAAGCGCGTCGACGCCTACTCCGTCTACACCAACACCGTCCCGGCGGGAGCGCTCCGCGGCTACGGCCTCAGCCAGGTCGTGTTCGCCGTCGACTCGGCGCTCGACGAGCTCGCCCGCCGCCTCGACCTCGACCCCACCGAGCTCCGCCGACGCAACCTCGTGGGGCCCAGCGACGCCCTGATCTCGATCGAGGATGGCCCCGGTGACGTGCAGATCGGCAGCTACGGCCTCGACCAGTGCGTCGACGCCGTCCATTACGCGCTCGCGCGCACGCGCGCCAGGCCCCGCCCCGAGGGGGACTGGCGCGTCGGCGAGGGGATCGGGATCTCGATGCTCGACTCGACGCCCCCCGGTGGCCACGTCGCCCACGCCCGCATCGCCGAGCGGGCCGACGGCACCTACACGCTGTCGGTCGGCACTCCCGAGTTCGGCAACGGCACCACCACCGTCCTCCTCCAGCTCGCGGCGAGCGCGCTGAGCGTCACCCCCGACTGGATCGAGATCGTCCAATCCGACACCGATGCCGTCGACTACGACACCGGGGCCTACGGATCGACGGGCACCGTGATCGCCGGGTCGGCGGTGCTCCGAGCCGCGCAGCGCCTGCGCGAGCTCCAGCGCGAGCGCGACGAGGAAGACGAGCTACTGGTGTCCGAGGCGAGCTGCGACGGGCTGCGCCGGTCGGTCGCCTTCAACGTCCAGGGGTTCCGGGTGGCCGTGTCGCCGCCGACGGGCGAAGTTCGCATCCTCTTCAGCGTGCACGCCGCCGACGCGGGTACGGTGATCAACCGGATGCAGTGCCGCGGCCAGATCGAGGGAGGGGTGGTGCAGGCGCTAGGCGCGGCCATGTTCGAGCACATCGACATCGACGCCTCCGGGGAGGTGGTCACCCGTACCCTGCGCAGCTACCACGTGCCCGTCCTTGCCGACGTCAGTCCGACGGAAGTGCATTTCGCCGTCACCCGTGATCGCGTCGCCGGCCCCCTCGGCGCCAAGCCGATGAGCGAGAGCCCGTTCAATCCCGTCGCCCCGGCGCTCGCCAACGCCATTCGCGACGCCACCGGGGTGCGCTTCACCACCCTGCCGTTGACGCGCTCGCGGATCTATCTCGGCCTGGCCGCCCGCGACGCCGCCATCGGCGCCTCACGGTGAGCCGCGGCGCCCGCGGGCGAGCGTTCACCGTGCTGACGCCCGAGAACCACTACGCGAGCCGGCTCCCGAGCCTCCCGGGAGCGCAGGTCTTCAAGCTCGCCACGCCGCGCTTGGTCCCTGCCCGCTTCGCGCAGTATCTGCTCGAGCTTCCCGGCGAGGCGCTCGGTGGCGAGGTACCGGCCGGCTTCGAGCATTTCTTCTTCGGGCTCGAGGGCAGCGTCCGCCTTCATACCGATCGTGAGGCGATCGACCTCACCGCGCGCGCCTTCGCCTACCTCCCGGCCTCGACGATCTTCGCCCTCGAGTGCCGGACCCGAGCGCGGCTCCTATGGCTCAAGCGCCACTACGAGCCGTGGCCCGGGCTGGACGCCCCCGAGGCCTGGGCCGGGACCGTCGCCAAGGTCCCGGCCGAGGAAACCGCCACGCCGGGGCTGCGCCGGCGCGAGCTCATCGACCGCGAGGACCCGAGCTTCGACTTCAACATGAGCCTGATGGCGTTCGACCCCGGCGTGTCGCTCCCCCAGGTCGAGATCCACGACGAGGAGCACGGCCTGTACATGACCGCCGGCGGCGGCGTCTACCTCCTCGACGGCTCCGAGCACGAGGTACGAGAGGGGGACTTCATCTACATGGCCCCATACTGCCCCCAGGGCTTCGAAGCCGGCCCCGACGGTGCCGAGTACCTCCTCTATAAGGACGTCTACCGCGACGGATTCTGAGGGCTGAGCAGCCGCCCCCGCCGCGCGCCCATCAGCTCACCGTCACGGTAGATGGGCTCCCCGCGCAGGATCGTGCATGCCACCCGGGCGCTCAGCGTCCGGCCCACGTAGGGGCTCATGCGGTGCCGGCAACGCAGCTCTGAGCGCTCGAGGATGCGCTCGGGGCCGAGCTCGACGAGCACCAGATCGGCGTCTGACCCGGGTTCGAGGGTGCCCTTGCCCGCCAGCCGGAAGCGCCGGGCGGCGGCGCTCGCGAACACCTCGGCGACCTGGGCGAGCGAGAGCCGCTCTCGCTGGTAACCCTCCGTGAGCAGAAGCTCGACGGTTGACTGGCACCCGGAGATTCCCCCCCAGGCCGCGAACGCGTCGCCGGCCTTCAGCTCCGGCGGCGCGGGCGAGTGGTCGGAGGCGACGAAGGAGACCTCGCCCCGAGCGAGGGCGTCCCACATGGCGTCGCCCTCGCCGGCAGGACGCAGCGGCGGCGCGCACTTGGCCACGGCGCCGAGGCGCTCGGCATCCTCCTCTGTGAGGACCAGGTGATGCGGTGTCACCTCACAGGTGACGTCGATCCCCCGGCCCCGGGCCTCGGCGACCAGGGCGGCGCCCCGGCCCGTGGAGACGTGGACCACGTGCAGGGAGCATCCGGTCACCTCCGAGAGCTCGATCGCGCCGGCGATCGCCTCGAGCTCGGCGACCACGGGGCGCGACTGCAGGTAATCGCGTACCGCCACTCGGCCGGCGGCCTGAGCGCGCTGCGCGAGCCTGTGCGTTATCTCGTCGCTCTCGGCGTGCACCCCGACCAGCATCCCCAGCCCGGAGACGACCGACATCGCCTCGTACAGGGTCAGGTCGTCGGAGGCGGGGAAGTCATCGGTACCGCTCCGCGACATGAAGGCCTTGAAGCCGATGACGCCCCGGTGAGCGAGCGGCTCGAGCTCCTCGAGGTTGCCGGGAACGATCCCTCCCCAAAGGCCGAAGTCCACTCTCGATGCGCGCTCGGCGGCGGCGCGCTTGGCGTCGAAGGCTTCCGGGGTGGTCGTCGGCGGGTCGGCGTTCAGGGGCATCTCGAGGGTGCTCGTCACCCCGCCCGCGGCGAGAGCGTCCGACCCGGTGGCGAAGCCCTCCCAGTGCGTCCGGGATCCCGGCTCGTTGAAGTGCACGTGGGTGTCGACGCCGCCGGGGAGCACGAGCAGGCCGTGGGCGTCGATCTCCGTACGGGCTGTGGCTTCGATCCCGACGCCGATGCGCGTGAGCTTGCCGTCGCTGACGGCGATGTCGAGCGGCTCGTCGCTGCCGGGGGCGCGGGCGCCCCGTACCAGCAGGTCGTGCACGGTTAGCTCGCCAGTCGCTCGAGGGCGCCCGCCAGCACCCGCACACCGCGATCGATGTCCTCGGGGTCGGTGTACTCGTCGGGATGGTGGCTGAGCCCACCAACGCTGGGCACGAAGATCATCCCCATGGGCACGCGGGCGCCGAGGACCATGGCGTCGTGGTAGGCGCCGCTGATCATCGGCACGTGCCTGACCCCGAGCTCCTCGCAGGCGCCGCGCACGGCGTCGATCACCATCGGGCTGCACGCCGCCGGCTCATCGCGGGTGAGGGTCGAGACCGTGAGCTCGAGTCCACGCCGGCTCGCGGTCTCCTCGAGCTTGGCGCGGAGCGCCTCGACGACGCGCTCGCGTGCCTCGAGATCGCTGTCGCGGACGTCGATATCCATCTCCACCTCGCCGGGGATGATGTTGACCGCCCCCGGCGCGACGCGCAGAACGCCAACCGTCCCGACCGTCGAGCCGCTGGCAGAGGCGAGGGCGAGGCGCTCGAGCTCGAGCACTACCTCGGCCGCGCCCGCGAGCGCGTCGCGTCGCAGCCGCATCGGGGTGGCGCCCGCATGCATGGCCGCTCCGCGCAGGGCCACCCGCAGGTCGTGGGGAGCGGCGATGCGCTCGACCACGCCAATCTCAGCGCCGCTCGTCTCGAGCACGGCGCCCTGCTCGATGTGGAGCTCGACGAAGGCATGGACGTTCTCGGCATCGAGCAGCGACTCGCCCAGGCGATCGGGGTCGAGCCCTTGAGCGCGCATCGCCTCGGCCACGCTCACTCCGTCGCGGTCGTGCATCTCGTCGAGCTGCTCGCGCGTGATCGCCCCGACCATGGCGCGGCTCCCGATGCAGCCGGCACCGAAGCGGGGCTCCTCCCCGGCCACCCCGACCACCTCGATCGTCCGCCGCGGTTTCACGTCGGCGCGCCGCAGCTCGCGCACCGCCTCGATCGCCCCGAGGACGCCGACGACGCCGTCGAAGCGCCCGGCGTTCAGGGTGGTGTCGAAATGCGACCCCGTGAGCACGCGCGGCTCGTCGGGGGCGGAGCCGGGCCAGCGACCGAACAGATTCCCTACCGAATCGAGGCGGACGTCGAGGCCCGCGTCGCGCATGAGCTCCGAGACGTACGCGCAGGCGCGGTCGTAGAGGGGGGTATAGACCTCTCGAGTGATCCCGCCCCCTTCGTTTCGCGAGTTGACCGCGGCCAGGCGCTCGATGCGCTCGTGGAGGCTGGTCCGTGTCGTCGGCACTAAGAGCCTCGATAGACCGAATAGCCGTAGGGGCTGAGGAGCAGGGGGATGTGAAGGCGCGTGTCGTCGGCGGTGACGCGGAAGGTGACGATGACCTGCTCGAAGAAGGGGGTGGCGGTTTCGAATACCAGCCGGTACACGCCGGGGGTGATGCCGACCTCACCGGCCAGCCCGCTCGCGCGCCCGTCCGCGTCCGTCGTCGCGGCCCCGACCCGCGTCCAGCGCCCGTCCTCCTCGCGCCCGTGCAACGCCACCGGCATCCCGGCCGCCGGTCCTCCGGCGGCGGTGTCGAGGACGTGCGTGCTGAGCGCCGTCACGCGAGCAGGGCCTGCAAGCGAAGCCGGGTGATCTCGCGCTGCTGCTCCGCGGCGATGTCGAGCTCGCGCGCGGGGGGATTGCCCAGTCGCTCGCGCAGGGCCGCCAGCATCTGCCCCGCGTCGAGCCCTCCGGCGCGGATCAGGAACACATGGCCGAACTCGGCCTCGTAGCGGTCGTTGTCTGCTTGGAGTGCCGCCAGCTCCTCCGCGCTGGCCGAGGACGCCCCTGCCTGCTCGGCAGCTCCGCGCTCGTCACCGGCGCGCGGCGCGCCGATGCGCGCGTGGGCCGCGAACGCCTGTAGCCAGTCCTCGCGCAGGAGGGTGGCGAACGCCGCCTCGGCCTGATCGTGCACGGCCTGGGGTGAGGCGTAGGGACGCGCGCATTCCATGTTCTCGGCCCACCGTTCGGCGGCACAGCAGCCGAGTAGCGCTTGGCGAGCGTCCTCGGGCGCGAGGTCGTTTAGTGCCGCCACGCCGCTCGCCGTCACATCGCGATCGGACGTCGTGGCGGCTCGGGTGTCGGACATAGGGGCCGCTCAGGATACCGGGGGCGATCTATGGCACAGTCTTTAGATGGCGAGACCACAAGTGAGCCGGAGGGCGCTGGCCGTCGCCCGCGGCGATGAGCCGGCGGACATGCTGATCACCGGCGGACGCGTGTTCAGCGCCGCTACCCGCGAGTGGATCGACACTTCGCTCGCGCTCGCCGACGGGGTCATCGCCGGCTGGGGCGAGCGCGAAGCGCTCGAGGTCCTCGACGTCGACGGCGCGGCGCTCACCCCCGGCTTCGTCGACGCCCACATGCACCTCGAGTCGACGAAGCTGTGGATCGACGAGTTCATCGCCACCGTCCTCCCCCACGGGACCACCGCCGTCGCCGCCGACCCCCACGAGCTCGCCAACGTCCTCGGGGTCCCCGGGATCGTCGCGCTGATGGAGGCCGCCGCGCCGCTCCCGTTCACCTTTGGCGTCTACGCGCCGAGCTGCGTTCCCGCCTCGGGATTCGAGCGCTCCGGCGCGGCCCTCGACTCCTCGGACATCCGCGAGCTGATCGAGAGCCGGGGCGCCCTCGGCGTCGCCGAGGTCATGAACTTCCCCGGGGTGATCGCGGGCGACGAAGAGATGCTCGCGCGCGTCGCCGCGGCCGGGTACCGGCGCGTCGACGGCCACAGTCCAGGCCTCTCGGGCCGCGAGCTCGACGCCTACCTGGCCGCGGGGGTCGAGTCCGACCATGAGTGCACACGCCTCGAGGAAGCCGAGGAGAAGCGCCGCAAGGGCATGTGGGTGTTCCTCCGGCAGGGCTCGGCGAGCCAGAACCTGGTCGCGCTCGCGCCCAGCGTCATCGCCCACGGGACCGACCGCGCGGCCTTCTGCACCGACGACCGCGAGCCCGACACCTTGCGGCGAGCCGGGCACGTCAACGACTGCGCGCGTCTGGCGGTGGCCGCCGGCGTATCCGAGATCGAGGCGATCATCCTGGCGAGCACGAACCCGGCGAGCTACCACGGCTTCACCCGCCTCGGCAGCCTCGGTCCCGGCTACCAGGCGGACATCCTGTGCTTCTCCGAGCTCGGGTCGTGGGAGCCCGACTCCGTCTGGCAGGCAGGACGCCTCCTCGCCCGCGACGGCCGGATCCTCCCGGGCGCAGTGCCGCCGTCACCGCCGCCGGAGCTCCTCCGCGACACCGTGAACATCGGTGCGCTCCCGCACGCCGAGGCGCTCGTGCTCGCGGCGGCGCCGGGAACGCGCGTGCGGGCCATCGGCGTCGAGAGCCACAGCCTGACCACGCTGCACCGTGAGGTGACGATCGAACCCGGGGCCGACGTCGTCCACGCCGCCGTCGTCGAGCGCCACCACGGGACCGGACGCATCGGGCGCGGCTTCGCGACCGGATTCGGACTGAAGCGCGGCGCGATCGCCTCGACCGTCGCACACGACGCCCACAATTGCGTAATCGTCGGCGCCTCAGGGCAGGACATGGCGGCCGCCGTCGCCCGCCTCGCCGAGATCGGGGGCGGACAGGTGGCCGTGCTCGACGGCCAGGTCATGGCCGAAGTCCCACTCCCGCTCGCGGGGCTGATGAGCGACCAGAGCGCCGAACGCGTCTCCGACCAGCTCCGCGCGCTCGGCGCCGCCGCCGCGGAGCGGCTCGGCACCACGGTCGAGGAGCCGTTCATGCAGCTCTCGTTCATCGCCCTCTCGGTCATCCCCGAGCTCCGTCTCACCGACGGCGGCCTCGTCGACGTCGAGCGCTTCGCCTACGTGCCCGTTGAGCTGGCCTGAGAACGTAGCCAGCCGGAAGACCGACTTGTGGCGGAACCTCTTTGGCCGTGTGGACATAGATCGCCGCAGCAACATCGAACAGAATCACGCACCGTCGACGATGGAGGTACCCGTGAGCGGAGTCACACTGGACCCGAGTGCGATTGGCGTTGGCGGCGGACCCGCCGCCAGCGAGCCCGCCTTCGAGGCGCGCGGGATCGACTACATCCCGCACTCCGAGCGCCGCGGCAAGCCGCTCGACCTCACCTGGATGTGGGCCGGGGCGCTGTTCAACGTCGAGTACGTCGTCTACGGAGCGCTGCTCATCACCTTCGGGCTGACGTTCTGGCAGGTGGCGCTGATCATCGCCATCGGCAACCTGTCCTACATCGTCGCCGGCCTCGGCAGCCTCCAGGGCCCGGCCGCCGGGACCTCGGCGTTCGCGATCTCCCGCGCCTCCTTCGGGCCCAACGGCGCCCGCGGCGTCTCCCTCTTCAACTGGATCACCCAGGTCGGGTATGAGACCGAAGGCCTCGCCCTGATCGTCCTCGCCGGACTGGCGCTCGCCGACAAGGCCGGGGTGCACTCATCGACCGGTCTGAAGGTGGGGTTGATCGTCGTCGCAGCCTTCCTGCAGCTCTTCCTTCCGCTCATGGGCCACGGCACCATGCTCCGGATCCTCCGCTACCTGGCGCTGCCCTTCATCGGGCTGTTCATCGTGCTCGCGATCCTCGCTCTGCCCAAGGCCCACCTCGGCGCGGGAACGAACGGGAGCTGGCAGACGATGTTTGTCGGGCTGGCCCTGATCCTCTCCGCCGGCGGCTACGGCTGGGTGATGAACGCCAACGACTACTCGCGCTACCTGCCCACCACCGCCAGTAAGAAGAAGATCGTCTGGTCGGTCGCCATCGGCGGCTACGTCCCGAGCACGCTCCTGGGTCTGCTCGGGGCCGCGGTGGCCACCGCCGTGCCCTCGGCCAGCGACCCCATCGCCGGCCTCCCCCACGCTTTCTCGGCCTGGTTCCTCGTCCCCTATCTGATCTTCATCATCATCCAGCTCTTCGCGATCAACAGCATCGACCTGTACTCCTCGGGCCTCACCCTGCAGGCGATCATGCCCAAGATCAAGCGCTGGCAGTGCGTCATCCTCGACACCACCGTCGCCGGCGCCCTCACCGCCGTCGCGATCTTCTCCTCTGGGTTCAACACCTTCCTGACCGATTTCTTGCTCTTCATGATCATCTGGATCGCTCCCTGGGTGGCGATCTTCCTGGTCGACTGGTTCATGCGGCGGGGCACCTACGACTCCCGCTCGCTTCTCAGCGGGCGGGCCGGGATCTACTGGCGCAAAGGGGGCATTCACGTCCCGGGGGTCGTTGCCCAGATCGTCGGCATGCTCGCCGCGGCTTCGTTCCTCAACACGACCGTGTGGCAGGGTCCGCTGGTGGGGGCGTCTTCGCCTGGGCCTGCCGCCGACGGCGCGGACTTCAGCGTGTTCATGGGGGCCCTGTTCGCGGGTGTCGTCTACTACATCCTCGCCCGCAAGACGGTTCCCAAAGAGGCGGGAAGCACGGAAGAGCCGACCGCGGCCTCGGTCACCGCCTCCACGATCTAGAACGGTTTGCGAGCATGAGTCTCAGGCGCCGCTCCACGCTGTTCGTGCTCCTGGCGCTGTCGGCGGCCCTGGTGACGGCCCTGACCGCGTCGGCGCTCTACCCGACCTCGGACGCCTCGGGCATCGCACCGACGCATCCCGCCCCGGTGGGCGTGGTCAGCGCCTTCGGGCCCGAGCAGGCGGCGATCCTCGCCGAGATGCACGTGACCCGCCACGTCGACATCGACGGACTCCGGTACTGGATCGGCACCATCGCGGGCGTCCCGGTGGTCGACGTATGCAGCGGCGAGGTGGACGAGGCCGCCGAGCTCGCCACCTACATCCTCGACACCAGGTTCCACCCGCGTGCCACCCTCTTCTCGGGCACCGCCGGCGCCCAGAACGCGGCCGTCCACGTCGGGGACGTGGTGGTCAGCGGGTTCGTGGCCGACAAGTCCTCGATCCACTACTTCCTCGGCGGCGATCAGCAGCCCTACATCGGCGAGCAGGTCCGGGTCACCCCCAAGACCGACCTCCGCGGAGCGATCGTCACCGGCTACGGCAACGCCCTCCCCACCCCGCGCGACGCCCGCCACTACGGCAACGGCCCAACGGCCCCCGATAAGCAATGGGTCGAGGTCGGCGCCTACGCGGCACCCCACGAGCTCGTCGACCTCGCCACCGGCGCGAGCGGGCTGCTGGGAACGACGACCATCGCCGACGCCACCGGCGACTCCAAGCGCACGGGCACGATCACCAACAAGGTGCTCGCCGGCGTGGTCGGCCAAGCCGACGTGTGGACCGAGCCCCTGTCCTGGATCGAGGCCCAGAACATGCTCTACCCGACCGACGCCGAGGAGAACGAGGGCAGCGGCTTCGCCTTCGTGGGCGCCCAGCTCGGAGTGCCCTGGCTCCTCGTCCGCGGCATCTCCGACTCCGTGTGGTATCCCAACGCCTACGACGGTGTGATCTCCTCGGACCACGCGGCGGAGGTCGTCCGCTACCTCGTCTCGCACCTGGGGACGGGCGCGATCAGTAAGGCCCCCGAAACGCTGTCGGAGCTCTCGCCCCTGGCCAATGCCGTCAAGGCCGGCTACCTGATCGCCAAGCAGGCCTACTTCAAGGTGAGCGCCGTATCCAAGGTCGTCTACGCGAACACCGCGGGCAAGTCGGTGACCCTGAAGGGATCGGCACTGCGCAGCCTCGCCCACGAGTACACGTACGCGGCTGGGCGGATCGGATAGGACGTCGGGCGGGCGAGGTCAGGCGGCGAGCTCGGCGTCGAGCTCGTCGAGCTCGCGTTCGACCTGTCCGCGCATCGCGAGCCGCTCGTCGGGGTCCATCCACGATCCGTCGACGGCGGTGAGGCACAGCTCGCGCACGCGCGCCGCGTCCCACCCGGCGGCCGGGACCATCTTCGTGAACTCGGTGCCTATGTCGGTGTGGAACATCGGCGGGTCGTCGGAGTTGAGCGTGATCCGCAGCCCCTCCTTCTCCATCTGCACAATCGGATGCTCGGTGAGGTCCTCGGTGAAGTAGCACACGGCCGTCGCGGTCGGACAGGTGGTGAACAGAATCCCTTCTTCGCGCGCGCGCTTGACCACTTCGGGATCGCCGAGCACGTGATAGCCGTGATCGATGCGCTCGCACCCGAGCACGTCGAGGCACGTGGTGATGTTCTCCGCCGGCGCGTCCTCACAGGCATGGGCGGTGAGCCGGAGACCGCCACTCGCCGCGAGACGGTAGGCCTCGGTGAACTTCTCCGGCGGATCCGGCGCCTCCGCCCCATCCATCCCAAGGCCGATCACCTCATCCCGTCGATGCTCGAGCACGTCGCGCACCATGTCCGCCGCCTCCTGCGCGGAGTCCTGCCGGTACACGTCCGCGATCAAGCGACACCGGACCCCAAGCTCTGACTCGGCGCGCCGCACCCCGTCGACCAGGCCGTCGACCACCGTCGCGTAGGGCACCCCACGCCGCGTGTGCAGCGTCGGGTTGAAGAACATCTCGCGGTACCTGAGGTTGCCGAGCCTGACCCCGTCCTCGATCGATTCGAACGCCGCCCGGGCGAAGTCGTCGCGATCGATCAGCGTCGATGACACCTGCGCGAAGATCTCCAGGAACTCATAGATCGACGTGTAGTCATACAGTCGCTCCGGATCTGACTCGGTGAGGGAGATTTCGTGCTTGCGAGCGAGGTCGGCAAACGTCTTCGGGCGGACGGTCCCCTCGAAGTGACAATGCAGCTCGACCTTGGGGACTCGCCGGAGATACTCGTCGTAGTTCACTGCCGTCGCCTCCTCGCGCGGGGGGCGACAATCTTAGTGGTGAATGGCCGGGTCAGCCCCGCTTACAGAATCGGGCAAGGCGCTAATAGCTCACGCGGATCACGACCCGTCGATTCAGGTCTCGTCCTGCGGCCGTCCGATTGGACGCGACCGGGCGCTCGTCCCCGTAGCTCATCGCGCTGAGGTGGGCGCGGACCCCGAGGCGGCGCAGCATCGCGCATACCGCCTGCGCGCGGTGCAGGCCGAGCGCATAGTTGGACGCGTAGCTTCCGAGCGAGTCCGTGTCGCCCTCGCAGACGATCGTCTTGGCACCGCGCAGCTGATGCGCGATGGCCCTCAGAATGGTGTTCGCGCGGGGCGTCAAGTCCGAGCTGGTGGACTTGAAGATCAGATCGCGGATCACGAAGCGCAGGGGCTGGTACATGACGGTGTGCGTGTTGGCGGCCAGCAGGCCGAAGCCAAACGGACGGGCGGCGCCCCGCAGCGTGACTGGCAGCCCAGCGATGGCCCGTGCCAGCAGCCTGCGGCCGGCCGCGTTGAGGGACACAGTCACGATGGTGTGGGTGCTCCCGCGCTTAGCTACAGCGGTCGTACCGGAGCCGATGACTCGACCGTGGTAGTAGGCGGTGACCGTGCACCGCTCGACCGAGCCCGCGTTGAGGTTGCAGCCCACGGTCAGGTAGCGCGCGCCGGAGGCCGTGGCGCTGGAGGCGATCGTCAGCTGCGCCGAGTGCGGCATGCCGAGAGGACCTCTGCTCCGCATCACGGTCCAGTGATAGCTGCTCGACTGGCTGATGTCGCCGGCCTCATCGACCGCGCGGACGTCGAGGGTGTGAGGACCGAGTGGGAGGGTGCCCACGGTGTACTGGGCCGGGCAGGGCTCGAAGGGGGCCCCATCGAGTGAGCACTCGAGCGTCGTATCCGGCGTGGTCGAGAAGACGAATGTCATGGGCCCGGGAGTGCTGACGGCGGCCAGGCGGCCGAGGATCTCCGGCGGTGGAGGCGGCGTCGTATCGATCGTCCAGGCGTACTGCGAGGTCGGCGAGACGTTCCCGGCCGGGTCGACAGCGCGCACGAGCAGGGAATGCGGTCCATCGCTCAGACCGGAGAACGTGACCGGACTTGCGCACGTTGCCCACGTGTTGCCGTCCAGCGAGCACTGATAGACGACGCCTGGCTTGTCGTCCGAGAAGGAGAAGGTGGCCGAGGTGCTGTTCGTGATTGCCGCCGGAGCCGAGACCACCGTGACGGCACCGGGAGCTACGGTGTCGATCGTGACCACGATGCTCGCCGACGCCTGGTTGCCGGCCTGGTCGGTGACGGTGATGGCGATCGTGTGCACCCCGTCGGAGAGTGCGCTCGGCATCGTCACCGATCCACTCCCACCGGCCGGGATGACTCCGGTCAGGACCGTCTGCCCGTCGACGGTGATCACGTATTCGTCTCCGGCCTCGCCGATATAGCTGACGGTCGGCGTCACCGCGTTCGTCGGACCGGCGGTCGGTCCGGTGAGCTGAACGCTCGTGCTCACCTTGACGGTCCAGTCCGAGGTTGCACTCCAAGCGCTCACGTTGCCGTCCGCGTCGGCGAGACGGGCCCGCACACTGTGCTGCCCAGCCGACAGGGGACCGGGGATCGCGACCTGTCCGGTGCCCGACCCGTTCAGCGGCACGGGGCCGTAGTCGGCTCCGTCCACCTCCACGGTGGCGTTCGTATCTGCCTCGCCGGTAACCGTGACAGTCGGCGAGACGTCATTGGACACCGAGCCGTTCGCGGGAGAGGTGACGACAGGCGCGTCGGGGATGACCGTATCGATCGTCAGCGAGGTGCCCGTGGAAGCCTGGCTCGTGTTGCCGGCGGCGTCGGTCGCGGTGGCGTCGACCGTGTAGGTCCCGTCGGCGATCGCGCTCGACGGCGCGAACGACCAATCACCGGCATTGTCGGTCAGCGCCGTCCCGAGCTCCGAGTCGTCGAGATAGATCGTTACCGTGCTCCCCGCCTCGGCGGTGCCCGAGAAGGTCGGCTCGTTGACGTTCGTGTCCGTGCCATTCGCAGGAGAGATCACGGCAGGCGCGTCGGGGGCGACCGTATCGATCGTCAGCGAGGTGTCCGTGGAAGCCTGGCTCGTGTTCCCCGCCGCGTCGGTCGCCGTGGCGTCGACCGTGTAGGTCCCGTCGGCGATCGGGCTCGATGGCGCGAACTCCCAGTCCCCGGAGTTATCAGTCAGCGCCGTACCGACAGGCGAACCGTCGAGATAGACCGCGACCGTGCTCCCCGCCTCGGCGGTGCCCGAGAACGTCGGCTCGGTCACGTGCGTATCCGTGCCATTCGCCGGAGAGATCACGGCAGGCGCGTCGGGGGCGACCGTATCGATGGTCAGCGATGTGTCCGTGGACGCCTGGCTGACGTTCCCGGCCGCGTCGGTCGCCGTGGCGTCGACCGTGTACGTCCCGTCGGCGATCGCGCTCGACGGCGCGAACGACCAGTCCCCGGAGTTGTCAGTCAGCGCCGTCCCGACCTCGGATCCGTCGAGGTAGACGGTGACCGTGCTGCCCGCCTCTGCGGTTCCGGCGAATGTCGGCTCGTTGATATTGGTGTCGGCGTTGTTCAGCGGCGTGGCAACCACCGGCGCGGCAGGGGCAACCGTGTCGATCGTCAGCGAGGTGTCCGTGGATGCGTCGCTCGTGTTGCCCGCGGCGTCTGTCGCCGTGGCGTCGACCGTGTACGTCCCGTCGGCGATCACGCTCGACGGCGTGAAGGACCAATTCCCCGAGTTGTCGGTCGCGGCGGTTCCGATCGCCGAGTCGTCGAGGTAGACGGTGATGATGCTGCCCGCCTCGGCGGTGCCCGAGAAGACGGGCTCGTTGACGTTCGTGTCCGTGCCGCTCGCGGGTGTCGTGACTACGGGCGCGGCAGGGGCGACCGTGTCGATGGTCAGCGTGCTGTCCACCGATGCCTGGCTGACGTTCCCAGCCGCGTCGGTCGCGGTCGCATCGATCGTGTAGGTACCGTCCGCAATGGGGCTCGAGGGGGTGAAGGACCAGTTCCCGGCGTTGTCGGTCGCGGCGGTCCCGATCTCGGAGTCGTCGGCGTAGACCGTAACCATGCTCCCCGCCTCCGCGGTGCCCGAGAAGACGGGCTCGTTGACATTCGTATCGGTCCCGCTCGCCGGCGTCGTGAGCACCGGCGCGTCGGGAGCGACCGTATCGATCGTCAGCGACTCGCTCGCGGACGCCTCACTGA
>Ga0302325_10011458_pt1 | contig 19096 bp, 19 predicted proteins | sample Palsa_T0_2_FD_201948 | JGI IMG/M metagenome (GOLD analysis project Ga0302325, IMG submission 201948) | Peat permafrost microbial communities from Stordalen Mire near Abisko, Sweden - Palsa_T0_2 | ecosystem: Environmental > Terrestrial > Soil > Palsa > Peat permafrost | place: Sweden: Abisko...
CGACCTGCCGCTGGGAGCGCTGGCGTGTCCCCAATGCCACACGCTCATCTATAGCGTCCGGCTCGACCAGCTTGCCAGGGACGCCAAGGCGCTCGAAGCCAAGAGCAGCTTTCCTCAGGCCCGCGAGTTGTGGGCGACCTCGCTTACGCTTCTGCCCCAGGACTCCAAGCAGGCCACCTGGGTCAAAGACCATCTCCATGCCCTCGAACTGGCTCATTCGGGACAGACGGAGCCCTCGTCCGGTCCTCAAGGCGCGAACGCGCGCCCAACTCCAAATTGGGTTAAGCGGCTCGGCCCATTCGGCCCGGTTGCTCTACTGCTGCTCAAATTCAAGACCCTCATCTTTGCCCTCTTCAAGCTCAAGTTCCTCTTCAGCTTCCTCTTCTTCATCGCGCTTTACGTCGGCATGTTTGGATGGCGTTACGGCCTCGGCATATCGGTCTGCATTCTGATCCACGAGATGGGCCACTTTATCGACATCAAGCGCCGCGGCCTGCCCGCCGAGATGCCCGTCTTCCTGCCTGGCTTTGGCGCCTATGTGCGCTGGACTTCGCTCGGCGTCACCCGCCGCCAGATCGCGCAGATATCGCTCGCCGGGCCGCTCGCCGGCTGGATCGCCGCCGCCGTCTGCTTCCTGCTCTACGCCCAGACTCACGATCCCATCTGGGCCGCGCTGGCGCGCACCGGAGCCTTCCTCAATATCCTCAACCTCATTCCCGTATGGATGCTCGATGGCGGCCAGGCCGCAGGCGTTCTCAGCGCCGTCGAGCGCGCTGCACTGCTGGCCGCCGCGCTTGGCCTTTGGCTTTACACCGGCGAAGGCATCTTCTGCTTCGTAGCCGCGGGCGCTACGTGGAGGCTCTTCACCAAGGACAAGCCGCAGCAGTCCGATTGGGGAACGTGGGCGTACTACGTTGCGTTGCTCGTAGCGCTTGCCGTCATCCTCCACGCCGTGCCCAACACTCTGGCGAATCAGGCCGGCTTACGCTGACCCGGGAACCATCACTTGGGCTTGCCCTTACTTGAAAGCACAAACCGATTTCCATCCGGATCGACAAAGATCGCACTCGATCCCCATGTTTCGCTCTGCGGCTCCTGAGCAAATGTCACGCCTTTGCCCTTGAGAATCTTCGCCGTCGCAAAAACATCGTCGCACCAGAACGACATCGACTGAAATTGTCCGATCCTGTCTTCATGGCCCTCTGGCGTAAAGAGCGCAAGCCCCGTCTCCGCTCCCGGAATCGTCAACTCGATCCATCTTTGCGTAGGCGTGAACTGCTGATTGGTCAGCACCTTGAACCCAATCCATTCGGTATAGAACTTCAGCGCCACATCCTGGTCGCGCACCGGAATGCCCACAAATTTGATTCCCCTCACCATTGCCAATCTCCCTTCGATTTCGAAGCATACTTGGACGCAATCTATGCAGCAATGTGCTATCGAATGCTATATTGATGGTTGATATAGCATGATTGCCATTGACGAATACGTGATCGATGTCCTCATGCGCGATCTCACCGGGCATGACCGCAAACCCACCAGCTTTCTCGTTTATCTATGGCTCTCCGCCGAGCAGTCCAGAAGACAGGCCCCGGTGCAAGTCAGCTATCAGGAGCTTGCTGAATCCGTGGGCGCATCGAAGAGTTCCGCGCAGTCTGCGATTCACTGGCTTCTGCGGCGCAAACTGCTCTCCGCCAGCAAAGAAAACGCAACCGCCATCCCCAGCTACACCGTGCATAAGCCATGGAGCGGCGCCGGGCTACAAAGCTCCGCTTCCAGACGTTCATAGCCGCATGAGCTTGGCTTTGCACGATAGAATGGCAGCCATCTGCAACGGAAAGGCTTCCTCATGCGCCGAACTCTGTTAGCTCTTCTATTCTTCCTCGCCACCATCCCAGCTCTCGCTCAGGGCGCGCCGCCGCTAGCCGCCGCCAACCAGCCCTACGCCATCGAGTACTACTACAAGGTCCAGTGGGGACATCAGCAGGAGTTCCTCTCGCTCTTCCTCAAGAACCATTACCCGCTGCTCAAAAAGATCGTGGAAACCGGCCGCATGACCTCGGTCAAGGTCGAGTCGCCCGCGTACCACACCACCGAGGATGGCCGCTGGGACTATCGCGTTACCATCACCTTTCCCAACTCGACCGCGGCCACAACCGCCAACCCCCAGGAAGAGGCCTTGATCAAGCAGCTCTATCCCGATCAGGAGACTTACAAACGCGAGGAGCAGCGCCGCTTCGAGATACTGGTCTCGCACTGGGACCTGCCGGTGACCGATATAACTCCATCGAAATAGCTCAGGAGCCAACGGGGAATGACATCCATCGAACTATCCAAACAGGCGCGCACGGATGCGATCGGCTCGCTGCAGCGCTACTTCGAGGAAAATCTGTCCGAACCGATCGGCGATCTTCCTGCCGGCTTGCTTCTCAACTTCATTCTCGAAGAGATCGGACCGGCGATCTACAACCAGGCCATCGCAGAGGCGCAGACGCACCTGCAACAGCGGGTGTCGGACCTCAACGGCGAACTCTACGCGGATGAGTTTCAGTACTGGACCCGGATCGATGCCAAACGCAAGCATCGACGTTAACCTAACTGCAGCGAAGAAGGATGGATTCGAGCCCGGCTTGAATCCGGCGGTTCACCAGGGAAGGCCATGACACAACGCGATCCGCAGTATGCCATCTACCCAAGCCTTCAAGGGAGAAGTGTCTTGATCACCGGCGGCGCTACCGGGATCGGCGAGGCTCTCGTAACTGGCTTCGCCGCGCAGGGCGCAAGGGTCGCCTTTCTCGACATTCAGGACCAGGCCGCAGCGCAGCTCGCTGAACGCATCGCCGTGAGCGGCCTTCCCAAGCCCATCTTTCTGCATTGCGATATGACCGACTTGGACGAGGTTCGAAGCTCCATTGCTACGGTCATCGAGTCGTTTGCAGGCCTGGATGTGCTGGTCAACAACGCCGCCAACGATCAGCGCCATACCATCGAGGAAGTTACCCCAGAGTTATGGGACAACCTGATGGCCGTCAACCTGCGCCATCAGTTCTTTGTAACGCAGGCCGCGCTTCCGGCGTTGAAGCAATCCGGCGCGGGCTCCATCGTCAACATGAGTTCGATTGCGTGGCTCATCCCCGGCGTCGGCATGTCTGTGTATATCACCGCCAAGGCGGGTATCGTCGGCCTCACACGCACCCTGGCCCACGAGATAGGAAAATATAACATCCGCGTCAACGCCATTCTTCCCGGAGCTATCCTCACGGAGAAGCAGCGCCGTCTCTGGATAACTCCCGAGTATAGCGCCGAGATACTGGCCAACCAGGCGATCAAGCGTCATCTTGTTCCCGAAGAGGTGGTGCGCATGGCGCTCTTTCTGGCCGCCGACGACAGCAGCGCCATCACCGGCCAAAGTCACATCGTCGATGGCGGCTGGGTGTAGATAGCCGATACTTAGACATTTTCGAACTCAATAGCCCAGCAGCCGCCTGCGGCGATAGCCGCGAAACTCATGCACCACAAAGTAGATTCCCAGGCCGACGGCCAGGAACGGTCCCCAGAAGAGCCATGCCGGCTCAACCACCCGCGAGCCCCCGATCATAAAGCTGGCAGGCTGTGCCGCACGCAGGCTGCCGAACATCACCACGATATCCTGGCCGACACTGACATTCTGGCCGAGCCGCACGCCGCCGAAGAAGTTGACCAGATCGTGGCCGATGGAGGTATCGTCGCCCGCCGTCACGTCGCCGAAGAAGTTCACCACGTCATGATTGGCCTTACCGTCGATGCGCACGTTGCCGAAGAAGACGACAATGTCCCCATTCACCGTGCCCTCCACATTCACGCTGCAAAAGAAGCAGACCGCGTCATGGATGGTGTCCTTCTGGGAAACATCGATGGTGCTGCCGAACTCGACAATATCCTGCGCTGCCAGCGCGGGCCTGGCAAGCATCGCGGTTAGCAATACAAACAGTGCGATTCCGAGGGAACGCATTGGGTAAGGGAAATTTCGGGGCACGGGAACACTCCTGCAACGAGATACGCGAGCAGCTTTGGTGTAGTTCCGTGAAAAGGCAGTGCGGGCGGGCGGATTTCATTAGGGATTTCCAATCAACCTGCGCCCAAAATTGGCAACTCCCGTGCATCTACCTTGCCGAGCGGTAAATCATGCGGGCCGATTCAAGGAGGTGGGTTATGCATATCCACGCAGCCCAGGCGAGCGCGCTCGGCAATGCGCTGGCTGGAGCCCAGGATGCAGAGACTGCGATGTCCCTGCGGCGCGCGCGAGAGTTGCGCGATGCGGCGGTCAGGCTCAAGGCAGCCTCTTTTGAGACGATCTCCAATCTCCCAGCCGATCCGGATACCGCGGCCCAAACCGTCTCCATGATCGCCGCATGGTCTGGCGTAGGCTCCGCATCGAGCCAGCCAGGAAGTCAGTCCGGTCCGGTCCGGCAGGAGCGCTCCGCTGCAAATGTACAGCCGCCGAGCGCGTCGGCCCAGTTTCAACAGACCCAACAGGTTCAACGTACTTCGCCCTCCAGTCCGGTCTCGTACTGGGCATGAGCTAGGCGCTTCGGGCAGGGGAACACCTCCCAACCCACTGTGAAAGGCAGATCACGCTATGCAGATCACCAGCACATCCGCAATTGCAGCCAACGCGGCGCAGGCGCAGAGTTCCGCCGACCTGCTGGCCGAAAGCACCATCTACACGGCCAATGTCGGTGGAAAAACCTTTACCGCCGACCTCAATCTCTCCGCGGGCCAATATGTTGCAACCATTCCCGACTACCTGCCGCCGATCAACGCCAGCGGAAGCAGTCTGGTCCAGGCCGAAAACAACCTGGATGCGCGCATCAGTCTGCTTGTGTGAGATCGCGTCTGCTCAGAACTCGAAGCGCATTGCCAACTGGATACGCCGCGGCGGCGCAACCGTCGTGACCTGTCCAAACGAGGTCGAGCTTTCCACCTGGTCCACTGCCGTCCCGTTTTCGTGATTCAGCACGTTGAACGCGCCCGCCGAAAAGCCCAGCTTCGGAGATTCCTCATCCTTGCTCTGCGTCAGATGGAAATCGTGTCCCCAGCGCAGATCCAGGTCGACATAGTTGGGCAAAGTTTCCGTGTTGCGCGCCACGCCCTCCGGGCGTGCGTTGAAGAGATCGTCGCCATACGGGTCGGCCCCGGTCAGTACCGTCCACGGTGAGCCTGAATTGGCGAAGATGCCCACCGCCAGGTTGGCAACACTTTGGTGGTTGAAGATGGCGTACATCCCCAGCCGGTTGCGGCGGTCCCACCCAGAGTTGGCCCACTCGTCGTTCGGAGCATACTGGTTCTGCGGAAACCACCCGATTCCTTCCTGATTCGACTCGTAATGCGACCAGGTATAGCGTCCAAAGCCAGTAAAGTATTTGTTCACCGCGCCGCGGAACGAGATGTCGAGCCCACTGCCTAGGAATGTCCCTTCAGGCTGCATCTCGCGGATGCGGCCGTACTGAGGGTTGGGCCGCTCCGTGTAATCGGACTCAGGTGTGGGCGCATTGATATCCACAGAACGGAAGCGGTCGGCCCCGCGTGCCGAATAGGCGCTGATGGTTCCGGTCGCGCTCTTGCCAAAGCCGCGCTCGATCGAGAGCCCATATTGAATCTGATAGGGGACTTTGGCTCCTGGCTGCTGCTCCACCAGGTTGGCCGGCTCGTTGCCCAGCGTAACGCAGTTGGTCACCGGCACGCAGCCACCGGCGGGTTGCGCCGTGGGATCGAGAGAGACGCTGAGCGAGCGCCGCAACGGTTCTCCATTCTGCTGAGGTTCGTAGCGCGCCAGGTCCAGCAGCGGGCTGCCGCCGAACCGGTCGTAGTACACGCCGCCGCCGCCGCGCAGCACCATCTTCCGGTCGGGATCGATGGCCCACGCGAACGAAAGCCGCGGCGAGAAGGTCAGGCGATCCTGGGCAAGAAAATTCTGCCAATCGTAGCGAATTCCCGGCGTGAGCGAAAAGCGATCGTTGATCTTCCACTGATCCTGGACGAAAGCGCCGGCTTCCTGCTGGTGATAGACAAAGTGCGAGACGCCGCTGTTGAGTGTAAATCCGGAAGGCAGGTGGTCGTTATAATTCTGCAGCGCGGAACTAAGTACAGTAACTCCATCCGCGGCCAGAGTGGGTGCGAAGGTATAAGTCCCCAGGCTGTTGGTGTTGTCGTCGAAGACGCGCCGGTCGATGTGCGGAACGTTGGCGCCTACCTTTATCGTATGGCGGCCATGGGTCCAGGTAACTGCATCGCTTAGCCGCAGATTGTATTCCGTGGAGGTCGTGTCGTTCTGCGCCGAGCCGCCGACAAAGTCACCGGAAACATTGACCTGGGGCGCTTCCACGGCGTTCTGATTCTGGTTGCGGTCGTGCTCAAGAACTACAGAGAGCTGGTTCAGCATGATCGGCGAAAGCGTGGAATCGACGTGAAAGATCACATCGTCTTCGTGATAGTGAGCGTTATATCCGCTCGCTGCAAGAGTTTGGCCGCCCACACCCTGGTTCTGATCGTTGTAGTCCTGATACGAGTATTGTGCGTAGGCGGAGTGCTTGTCGCCGAACTGATGCGATGCCCGCGTGCTGAACTCCGTGTCCCGCGTCGGCGCAGGCACGTTGTCCTGAAACAGCCCCGTGGGATCGGCGGTCGTCGGAGCCAGCGTCGCCACCACCACCGAGTCCAGGTCTTCCTCGGCCCGGTTGAAGGAGATCAAGAAGCCACTGTTCTTGGTATGCCAAATGGGTCCCGTGACATGGCCCTCGTAGACGCGCCGCTGCTCGAACGGCTTGCTCGCCGCCAGCGCATTCTGCGCGTTCAAAGCCGAGTCGCGAAAGAAGAAGTTGAACTGGCCGTGGTAGTGGTCGGCGGCCGAGCGGGTAATGATCTCCATCTGCCCGCGGCCCGGCCAGTAATATTGCGCTGAATATGGGTCCTGGTTGATGCGGACTTCCTGCACCGCGCTGGCGGAGACCGTGGCCCGGTTGGCCTCGACGCCATCCACCAGCAGCCCCGCGCCACCCGTGCCTTCGGAACCCGAATCCATGAAGGCGCTCATGGCGGTGCTGTAATCGTTATCAAAAATGGGCAAAGCCTTCAGGTCATCCTGGCTTAACACCGAGGTATCGGCATTGGCGTCGGGCGCGGTTAGATCAACGCTGCTGCCGCCATTCACCTGGATGGTCGTGGCCATGGTCGAAATCGGCAGCACGATGTGCAGCATGGGCGTCAGCGGAGCCGATCCCTGCGGAGCCAGCTTGACCACGGTCTTGACCGTGTCGAAACCCGCTTCCGAGACAATCAGCGTGTAATCGCCGAGCGCGGGAGCGGTCAGTTGAAAATTTCCTTCGCCGTCCGAGTGCAGCGTGGCCGTAACGGCGCCTTTGCCGTCCACCAGGTCAATCTCGGCGTTGGGCACAATCGCGCCGCTGGGGTCGGCAACCGTGCCGCGCACCACCTTTGCAGCGGATGGCGCGGATTCAGGCCCGTTTCCCAGGCCAACGGGGTTTGAATAGGTCCCGCCCGTAGGTGTGGCGGGATTTGCCGCGGCCCAGGCAAATGCAGGAAAGGTTAGTGGAATCAAGCAGATGAGCGCAACGAACAAGGCAACAGAGAGAGCATAGAAGCGAGTCTTAAAAAGATGCAAGGGTAGCTCCTGTCCCGAATGATAGCTGGGAAATGAAGGGGATTCACGTGACATTTCCGTGACATATTTATTACGGACGTTTCAAGGACCAATTTAGTTCACGCCCGGATTTCAGTGCTTCCCAAAACGGCCGTCCACGCCGAAGCATGGTCGACAACTGCATCCGGTTTTACCTCTTCCAGAGTCTCGGGCGCCAGACCAAAGCTGCATCCCAGCGCCCACGCGCCGGCATTGCGAGCGGTCCGGATATCCACGTCCGAGTCGCCGATCATCAGCGTTTCGCCGGGTTTGGCATCGGCCTCCGTCATCAGCGTAATCAGGCCCAGTGGATCGGGCTTCTTGGTGGCAAAGCTGTCACCGCCGTAAATGCTGAAGAAATAGGGCGATAGCCCCAGTCCTTCGCAGATCGCCCGCGCCGGCCCCACCGGCTTGTTGGTCAGCACCGCCATCGGACGCGCGCTCCCGTCGGGCAGAGTCTTAAGAGCCTCCAAGGATTCGAGCACGCCGGGGTAGACCGTTGTGAAATCCAGCTTGTGGGCACGATAGAAGGCCAGGAAATAGGCAAACGCCTCCTCGAAGAAGGCTTCCTCGGGCGCGGGTGACCCGGCTGGCAGTTCGCCAGGCACGGCCAAAGCTCGGCGAATCAGCATGGCCGCCCCGTCGCCGATGAAGCCGGCGATCACGTCGTCCGGCAAAGCGCGCAGGCCAAAATGCTGGAGCGTCGCGTTCACCGAATTGCACAAATCCTGGCGCGAATCGATCAGCGTTCCATCCAGGTCGAAGACAATCAGGCGCAGAGAGCCAATAGGAAGAGAGCGAAAAAGATGCGACATGATTTCAGTTTACGAGAAACGGCAGCCGTCCCTGCAGCAACCGGCGAGTTAGCTTCCGGATTGCCCGTCATCCGCCCGGAGCTGTTAAAGTCGAGGATTTCTCCGCTTGCCCTGCTCGATGAGCGATTCGGCAACAACCGAGATCGCGGTCTCAACAGAATTTGAGGTCGTAGTGGAGCAATCGTTGAGATGTGGGCACCCGCCACGTATCATGCTCGTTATGTCGGGATACGAGAGAGTTATATTGGGCGTGCTGGCTGCGTATGGCGCGTTAGCTGTGGTTCTGTTGGTCGGCTGTCATCGCAGCATCTCCGGTGCTTATCTCGCCAGTGACAAGAGCGCCGTCGTTTGGCTCCAGGTCGTTCGGACTCCAGACAACCATCTGACAGGTCAAATAGCAGCAACGGCCTTAAAGCCGAATGGCAGCATAGAACAAAATTCTGCATCCGTCATCGGGGTCGTTGACGGGGAGAACGTGACAATCCAGGGAAGCCGGTTCTTTGGATTGGAGTCGTTCGTTCTTTCGGGAACGCTCAATGGAAATGTTCTCACGCTAACCGGCGCCCAATCCGTCCCTCTCAGTTTCACACGCTCCACCCCTGCCGAATTTCAGGCAAAGGTGGCTGAGTTGAATGCCCGGTCTCAGACGATTTCCCAGGCGAAGGCTGCTGCTCAAACTCAACTGAGAACTTTGGAGGCACAACGGAAATACGTCGCGGAGATTGACCTGCTCGTGGGTAGGATGCAGCAATTCGATTCACAGGCAGATGTTCATTTGGGCAGGTTCCCCGCTGCGGAAAAGGGCTATGAGGGAATCACCGCAAAGGTAGCCGCCTATGTCGCACGTGAGCGTCAACTCGCCGGGAATCCAAATGGAGCGGCCGCACGTGGGCAACTCTCGGTTGCCGCAAATCAGGCATCGATTCAAACGGAGCAAATGCACAATCAGGGGGAGTCGCTCCTATCGTCTCTCAAAATGGATGTGAAGCCCATGGCGGATGAATCGGCAACTCTGGCGCAGCAATGTCGCGCTCTGTCACAGAACACCGGCAGTCTCACCCGGGCGGAAGTTCAAAACGTCAATGCGGCCTGTGTACGGCTTGAGAGCGCTGTGACTCCATCAGGCAGAAATTCAGTGCCATGTCAGCCGGTCTCGCTCACCTTGAGCAGGTCTACCAGCGGGAACGGAACACGCAACAGGGGCTTATCCAGGAATCCGAGAGGTTGGATTAACGGGCTCGGCGATGTTACACCAACTGATCTGTTGAAGATGAGGTTCAGCGACGGCTCCGAATGCCTCACATGCACGCACGTCCAGTCGCGCGGCGCAATTACATGATTACGCTCGATTGGCCACGCTGATTGCTCTCTCTTCGCATGTCGGAAACGTTCACGCCCATCACGAGGAGCCACAGCATCACCAATCCTTCTGCGAGGAGGGCGGAGGCCATATTGTAGGGGGACAGATAGCTTGCGAGCGGTGTTGGCATAAAGGTGAGCCAACACAAACCCGCGATCGCCATCGGCGCGCCCAGAATTCGAGGCAGAAAGGTGGAACTGAAAATCAGGTAGGCGATCAGGAGACAATAGAATCCGTGAAATACCAGGCCGATATACAGGACCTGAAAAGCCTCAAGAGTGAGTGCCACGAGGTTGAGGGATGCTGCCAGCAAAGAGAGGTTCCTGTTCACCGGCTTAAAGATGGCATAGAGGAGTATCGTCACCGCAACCATGCCCGAGATCTCGACGAAGGCCGCCGCGAGGTCCACTGCGAAATTCAATCTGCCGCTCATGCGAACGAAGATCTCGGTAAATGCTGCCGTCAGCATGGTAAGCAAAAAGGAAACACCCGCCATCCGTGCCTTGAAACGGGGTGACGCTTCTACAATCCGTTTCATCATACCGTTTCGCTCATATTCGTTTCTCCCATGGCCTCGTTCGTCAGTGAGCCGCCAAACCGAAACTATGTTGGCCACGGCGAAACTCGGAAGTCTGGTCATTAGCGCTCGTTTCCGCAGAAGGGCGGTCCTTGCCAGGGTAAGCGGTCTTCGTCGAGATCAGACAGAGTCACTCATTGAGCGCCCAAAACAGAGAACCTTGTGGCGTTCCGGGTGGATGGTCGGCAATTGGGAAGTTGAGATTACTTCCGGATTACCCGTCACCCAGGCAATATTGGTCAGGAGTTGGTTACGGCGCTTGCCTTCCTTTGCGGTAGAGTATGATCGACAACACCACGGGCGCGACCGTCCCGACCTGAGATCCTTCTTTCGAAACTTATGAAGCGGCACGTCCTGATCTACGGGTTCATCGGCGGAGTCCTGATTACCGTGCTCAAGTGGAGTGAGTACCGGTTCCTGGTCATCGAGCATTCGTTCGAAATCTATGGTGGACTGATCGCGGCCACCTTTGCGGTTCTTGGCATCTGGCTCGGCCTCAGGCTGACTCGAGCGCGGGAGAGGATCGTGGTGAAAGAAGTTCCGGTCCCGGCTGAGGAGCCGCTTGTCGCGTTCATCCCCGACGAGAAAAAGCGAGAGCACCTTGGCATCACGCGACGGGAGCTTGAGATTCTTGAACTTGTAGCCCAGGGCATGAGCAACCGCGAAATCGCCGCGAAGCTTTATGTAAGTGAAAACACGGTCAAAACTCATTGCGGCCGCGCTTTTGACAAGCTAGGAGCCCGGCGAAGGACGCAGGCAGTGCTGCTCGGAAAGCAACTCGGCCTGCTTCCCTGAACCTTGCCTCCTGAATTTGGATCGGTTCCACTCATGCGAACGGATGATTTTTCTCTATCGAGGCTAAAATCACCCGAAAGGATGACGACATCCGGCCCCGTTACACCGCATTGTGACTCCATCCTCACTTGCACCTCACTCGAAAAAGGGAGCCAGCCATGAAGAAAATCGTTCTCACCTTCGGCCTCATCTCAGGCCTCATCATGTCCGTCCTTATGGACGCCTCGGTTCTCCTCGCCGACAAGATCGGCTCCAGCCACAGTCTGCTTCTCGGCTACACCATCCTGGTGGCGTCGTTCCTGCTCATCTACTTCGGCATCCGCAGCTACCGCGACAACACCCTCGACGGCCAAATCTCCTTCGGCCGCGCCTTCGCCTGCGGCATCCTGATCACCCTCATCACCACCGTCTGCTACGTCGCCTCGTGGGAGATTCTCTACTTCAACTTCATGCCCCACTTCATGGACAGCTACTTCGCCGCGCAGATAGCCAAGGTCCAGTCCTCGGGACTTGCCCCCGCCGCTGCCGCCGCGCAAGTCGCTGCCATACTGCGCTCTCAGCAGCTCTACCAGAACCCCCTCGTCAACATGGCCTACACCTTCATCGAGCCATTTCCGGTCGGGCTCATCATTACGCTGGTTTCCGCGGCCGTCCTGAGGAAAAAGCCACGATTGCAACCGGCACAATCGCCCTTGCCTGTATCCGATTGAAGCTGTTTCGTGAATTAGTCCATCTCTCGAAGCCGGGAATCCGTCGCCACTCGAAAGATTTCCCGCCAGGGATTGGCCACTCGATGTAAGATAGCGAAAAAAGAGGCGAGGCCCGTCCCGTGGAGCGCATTTCAGACCTCGCCAAGGAAGGCTCGGTTGGCAATCCGGATTCTGAACCGGATGCGAAATCGGCCAGCAATGCTTTGAATCTCAGATTAGAAACTGCAAAAGATCGAAGAATTAAAGTAGTTCTCTAAAGATCTGTTCGCCTGACTTGCCGGTAGAACGGTTGGCCAGCCGAAATGTTTCTTAAAAAAAGGCGAGGCCCGTCCCGTGGAGCCTTTCAGACCTCGCCGAGGAACACTTGTTTAGGCCGGGATTCGACTCCCGGCCCTGCCAATCCCAGGATTCTTAGTGGACCCGGATATCTCCCGAGCCCGTCTCGACGCGAACCGTCGGTCCGCCGCCATTGATCTTGCCCATGATGTGATGATGGCTCTCGATCGATCCCTGCACCAGCATCTCGCGGTCCGTCTTGATGTCGCCCGAGCCGGTCGAGGCATCGAGCGTGAAACCAGACCGGTCAGGCCACAACTCCACGCTGCCGGAACCAGTCGTCACGCGCCAATCCCCCTTGGGCTGGCCGCTGAGCTTGATATCGCCCGACCCAGTCTGCGCCTTGAGGCCGCCGGAGATGTTCTTCAGCTCGATCGTTCCCGATCCGGTCTCGGCCTTCACGTCGCCGGTGCCATTCTGCTCGACGTAGATGTCGCCGGAGCCGGTTTCGACAGAGAAGCCTTCCTGCAGGCCCGTGGCGTGAATCGTGCCCGAACCGGTATTCAGCCGGGCATTCACGCCCACGCCGCTGTCGGTCACATCGCCCGAGCCGGAGCTGGCTTCGAGAAAGGTCTTCGCCGGCGCCTGAATCTCATAGTCGATGGAGATGTTGTGCATGTTCTCCTGATGCGACCCCACACGCAGGATGCTGCCCGTCTGCTCGATCGGCGGGTTGGCGGCAATCTCACGCACCCGGTCTTCGCGGCTCTCAAATCCATTCGATTTGACCCTGCCGAAGATATGCACCTGGTTATCCGATCCCGGCTTGAGGTGAATGTAGCCCGAGCCGGTGGAGATGTGCAGCGTGACGGCGCCCGAGACCGAGAGCGTCCGTTCAAAGGTAGCTTCAGAGGCCAGCGCAGGCAGCGTGCCCAGCGCCAGAAGTACTGTACATGCTGAGATCCAATGCTTCATATCGTTCCTCACAGGTTTGTTGCTGTCCGTAGAGCGGCTGACGCCGTTCTGAAGTTTCATCAGGACCCGCCTGACAGATAGCATCCCAAGTGCCAAACGTCGACCGATGTAAGACGCTCAATCCACAAGCGATAGCTGAATCAGGACATTCCGTGGTTGAGCCCTTTGTCCGTATTCGCAATTCCGGTGTCCGAAAACGAACATCCTGGGATCTTCCAAATCTAGCGAATGGCGAGTTACTGTAGAACCACCTGGTCGCCTTCTTTCAATCCGCTGACGATCTCGGTCACCGACCCATTCGAGAGCCCAACCTTGACTGGAATCTTACGCTTTCCCTCTTTTTCCTTCTTGTCGGGAATCTCCACAGTCGTATTTTTCTGGTTGTCGTAAACCACTGCGTTCTCCGGCACAGTCAGCACATTCTTGTGCTCGTCCAGCAGAATTTCGGCGTTGGCCGTCATTTGCGCCTTCAGTTCGCCGCCAGGATTGTTGATTGAGACCCGAACCTCAAAGGTCGTCACGTTGTCCTTTTCGACGCCCATCGGAGAAATCTTCGTCACCTTGCCTTGGAAGTAGCGGTCGCGGAAGCTTTCCACCTTGATCCGCGCCGGCTGGCCCATGTAAACGTGGGCGATATCCGCTTCGTCGACCTTGCCCTTCACATAGACCTCAGTCGTATCGCCCACCGTCATCACCAGCGTCGCCGTCGAGCCGAGCACCAGGATCGAGCTGACCGCGTCGCCGATTTCTACGTCACGAGACAGAACCACGCCGTCCATCGGAGCCATGATGGTTGTGTAGCCGAGCTGCTCTTCCAACTGATTCAGGCTGGCTTCGCTCTGGGCAACCTGGGCCCGCGCCTGCTTGAGTTTGGCGTTATCCACGCCGATCTGGGCCTTGGATGAGTCGCGCTTGGTCAGCGCTGCCAGGTAATCCCGGTTGGCATTGTCCAGGTTTTGCTGTGGAACAAGGCCCTCCTTGACCATCTCGGTGTTGCGGTCCAGCGTGACCTTGTACATGGGCAGGTCCGGGGCCGCGGCATTGACCTTATCCTGTTCCAGCGCCGCATCGAAGTTGGTCACATTGGCCTGCGCCGCCGCAAGCTGCGCCCGTTGCGCGGCCACCTGGTCCGAAATCTCCTGCTGATCGAGCTGAGCTAACGGCTGGCCCTTGTGGACAACGTTGTTGATGTCCACGTAGAGCTTCTCCACAATGCCCGAGGCCTTCGACTTCACTTCGACCTGGGTAATCGGCGTGATCTTGCCCGTGGCCACCACGGAGCGAGCCACATCGCCGCGGCTGACCTTGGCAATCTTGTTGGGGTCGATCCCCGAACCAGAGGCAAGATGAGCAATGCCGACTCCCGCGCCGACTAGAACTACGAGGACAACCAAGCTGATCCAGAGCCAGAGACGGCCCTTCTTTCGTGCTGCCACTTACGGCCTCCACTGGTGTTCGAAAATCTATGGTTTCCAACCGGCCCCGAGATCTGCGCGGTTGAGCCACTGGGGAGTCATACGTTCCGGTTCGGAGTTTGGTTCCAGGCCCAGGTTTCGCTGGGAAGCAGAGTTGAATAAAAATCCGGTAAATCGAGGAAAACGCAGCGCAAACTGCCAAATGTTAGACTCACCGGTAAAGCGAGTGTCATGCACGGTCTGCCGCTGCTCCAAATCGTCGCCGTAGCTATCCTCATTCTGGCCAACGGCTTCTTCGTGGCCGCGGAGTTCGCGCTGGTCTCCATGCGCGACACCCGCATTGAGCAGTTGATCGCCGCCCGCGTTCCCGGCGCCAGCGCCGTCCGCCGCCTGCAAGCGGACCTCGACGGCTTCCTCCCCGCAGTCCAACTCGGCGTCACCCTTTGCAGCCTCGCCCTCGGCTGGATCGGCGAGCCCGTCGCTGCCGAAATCTTCTATGGATGGCTGGAAGGCCTGCCTCACGCCATCGTTTTTGCCCACATCGCGGCCGTAACGCTTGGCTTCTGCGTCATCACCTACTTTCATGTTCTGCTTGGCGAGCTGGTTCCCAAATCGCTCGCCCTGCGCCGCGTGGAAAACATGGCCATCGCCGTCGCCGCGCCCATGCTGCTCTTCATGACCGTGACGCGGCCCGCAGTGCGCCTCCTGCAAGGCTCCGCGCGCGTGGTCCTGCATCTCTTCCGCGTCCCCATGACGCATGAAGCGTCCGTCCACTCGCCGGAAGAGCTCAAGCTCATCGCCACCGCCGCACGAAGAATGGGCGTCCTGCCGCAGTTTCAGGAGCACCTCATCCACCGCGCCCTCGAAATGGACGAAATCCCCGTCCGCGAGATCATGACCCCGCGCCAGAAGATCATCTCCCTGCCTGCCGACACGCTCATCGAAGCCGCCAGCGCCAGCGTGATCGACCATCAGCACTCCAGAGTTCCTGTGTACGACGAAACTCGCGGTCCCGAGCACATCATCGGCGTCGTCTACGCCAAGGACCTCGCCCGCCTGATGCACTTCCGCCGCACCGCCGGCACGCGCTCGGCCGTGGCGCCATTTATCGAATTGCGCCTGAGCCAGGTCATGCGCGACGTTTTAGTCGTTCCCGACACCAAGACCGTGCTCGACCTCATCAAAGAATTCCAGCAGCGCCGCCGCCAGATGGCCATCGTCGTCGATGAATACGGCTCAACCGTCGGTTTGGTCACGGTCGAAGACGCCATCGAGCAGCTAACCGGCGAGCTCGACGACGAATTCGACGACCCAGCAAGGCCAGTTCTAACCACGGCCTCGGGCGCGCTCTTGTTGGAAGGCAGCGTGAACCTGCGCGACCTCGAAACCCAGATGCAGTGGCACCTGCCCCGCGACGGAGGCGTGGAAACCCTGGCCGGCTTCCTGCTCATGCGCCTGGGCAAAATTCCCCGCGGCGGCGAAAGCATCGTCTTCGAAGGCCGCCGCATGACCGTTACAGAAATGGACGGCCGCAGGATCAAGCAAATTCGCGTCGAACCCCTCGAATCCAACTTGGCCGAGGCAACCGAAACTGTCTGAGCCGCGCTTGCTTGGAGTGCTGGGTTTTATCGGTGGCCCGTGTCGATAATCTTCTCAATCGCCACCGAGGTCTGCGTCGAGCGATCCGAGATCTCGCGCACTGCCGCGCCCTGCTCCTCCATCGCCGCCGCCACGCTCTGCACATAGTCGTTCACCTGCCTCACGCCTTTGACCGTCTCTTGGACGCTCCCCGCCACCTGCGACGCGATCGAATTCACTGTGCCGATCTCGGCAACAATTTTGTCAGTAGCCGACGCGGTCTGGCTGGAGAGATTTTTTACCTCCGAGGCTACCACCGCGAACCCCTTGCCGGCCTCGCCCGCCCGCGCCGCTTCGATCGCCGCATTCAGCGCCAGAATATTCACCCTGCCTGAAATCTCCCGGATCAGCGAAGCCACTGTCTCCATCAACTGCATCGATCCCAGCAGCTTGGCTGCTGCCTCTTCCAACGTTGCGGTAGTCCGCAAAATTACTTCCGTGGCATGAAGAGAAGCAGCCATATTCCGGTTGATCTCCGCTATCGAGGCAGACAACTCGGTCGTCGCCGCTGCCACAGTCTCTGCATCCATGCAGGTTGCATTCCGCAGCCGTACCATCTCGGTCACGTCGGTAGCAAACTTCACTACTTTGAAGGGCTTCCCATTCAGGTCCAGGATGGGATTGTACGAAGCCTGAATCCAGACTTCCTTGCTTCCCTTCCCATAGCGCTTGAATATCCGCGAGTCGGACCGCCCACTGCGCAGGCCGCGCCAGAACTGCTGGTACTCCGCGCTCCCCTCCGTTCCCGGTTCGATAAACATGCTGTGATGCTTGCCGCAAATCTCCGCCAGCGAGTACCCCACCGCATTCAGGAACAGATCGTTGGCGTCAAGAATCGTCCCTTCCATCGAAAACGAAATCACCGCCTGAACCTTCTTGATCGCTGCCATCTGTCCGGAGTAATCGGCCGCTTCCAGCTTGCGCGCGGTCAAGTCGCTGGCCACCTTTACCACTTCGCGCATATTGCCTTTGCTGTCGAAGACCGGGGTATACGTTGCCTGGATCCAGACCTCGCGGCCATCCTTGCCAAAGCGCTTGTATTCGGCTGAATCGAACTTTCCCTTGCGCAGCGCGGCCCAGAACTCTTTGTATTCCGTGCTGCGCGCATAGTCGGCGTCCACAAAGATACTGTGGTGTTTCCCCTGAATATCCTCGAGACGATAACCCATCAGGTTGAGAAAGTTATCGTTGGCGCTCAGAATCGTGCCATCCGGAGAAAACCGGATCAATGCCAGCGACCGGTCTATTGCCGCCACCAGTCCGCGCGCATCGGATTCGCTCGTGTCATGCTCTGACTTCCCATTCGCAGGCTTTTCGCTGTGGTGCCGTAATCCCGTAAATATTCCAGTCATTGAGTCACCCACAATCACTCATGATCGGCTTTTATAAGCTAGTTAGGCTCACTGAGCAGCTACAATATTTCTTTTATTCCCAAACTGGTCTCACTTTCAGTACACGGTCTGCCTTTTCTCAAACCCAACACAGAACGCGCTCTTATATAACTTCTACTCTTGAGGATGGGTTAGAATTTTCCGAATCATCTCAGTGGCCTGCTTCCCTTGCAAGACGGTTCCCCGATCGTTGAAATGCACCCCATCCTGGTAAAGATCGGCGTGCTGCGCCATCAGCGCATGTTGATCGTCGATCGCGATTCCAGCCGGCTTCACGATCGATTCCACGATCGCGTTTCTCGCGTCAACGCGCGCATTGGTTGGTCCCGGCTCGGTTTCCTTCTTCACCGGAGTCGAAGTCGCCCAGATCAGCGCGGCCTTGGGCGCAATCGCGCGAATCTCCGCAAGGAATGCAGGAAACGCATCCCGATACTCCTTCTCGGAGTAGGCCCAGCCATGCATGCCGTTGTTGAAATGCACCACGCTGAACGTGACTCCCTCAGCCGACGAAAACTCCTCGATCTGCCTCGCAAGCCGAGGGTCGCCAACCGAGGTCGAACTAGCCATGAGGTAGACATTCGCCACGCCATCGAGCTGCCGCTGAACCTCGGGAAAGTAGGCCCGGGTAATGGAGTCGCCAAGCAGCAAAACATTGGGAAGCTTTGCATCCGCATGTGCAGGCCGGACCTCCCATGTCCACTCGATCTCTTCGGTCTTCGAAGTCGCGTCCTGCGCGAAGCCCACCGATCGCATGGAGGCACACAACAGCAGAATCGCCCCAACTGCGGCCGTCCATGCAAACCTGAGTTTCGAGTGATTCATTCGAATATCCTTTTGATTTTATTCTGCTGACGCTGGCGATGCGTGCTCATGCGCCCTTGAAGCAAGATTAATCCGGGATATCCCGGATTGCTCGACCAATGCACAAATCGCTGCAATTACCGGCAAATCCAACTTACAGAAAGATACAACATCCAACAAATAAATTAAGGTCAGATTTCAAGGCTTGCAGCTACACTTCCGGGCGGACAAACGCAGCAACGGCCTGGCATTTGGTATGCGCAGGCCGTTGCAGGGTGAACTGTTGGGATTGGCGGTCTTGACTAAGGCACTCGCACTTCAAGCGATTGCCAGTGGCCCGGCAGGTTCAACTTCTGTACCGGGACTTCTACTGGGGCTGGGGCGCGATGCCCTAGGCCTCAGTCACCTCACGTTGATCGTTACTGTGATACGAACAACTGTCTGATTTCATAGGCTGGATCATCCTCCTTTCCCGTGTAGCTGGAATGTAACGCGAACGGCGCAGCGGCGTCAAGGATGATGCTCATGCCGTGCCCGGGAAAGCGAGTTGAGCGTACATTCGCGATCTCGCTGCCAGACTCCTCTTGCGTCTGTCGCCTCGATGCCAGGCGAAGAAACGGGGAATTACCCCCCCCCGGCAAGACTATCTCATTCACACAGAAATC
>Ga0302325_10011459_pt1 | contig 19095 bp, 13 predicted proteins | sample Palsa_T0_2_FD_201948 | JGI IMG/M metagenome (GOLD analysis project Ga0302325, IMG submission 201948) | Peat permafrost microbial communities from Stordalen Mire near Abisko, Sweden - Palsa_T0_2 | ecosystem: Environmental > Terrestrial > Soil > Palsa > Peat permafrost | place: Sweden: Abisko...
TCCGCCGCAAACGCCAGCGGCTTCGTTCAAACGCCCCAATCGAAAGTGCCCCGGCGCGAACCTTTTCGCCTAGACTCAGGCTTCGTGCGCCGGGGCACTTCCGATTGGGTCATAGCGTGTCTCAGTCCGGCAGCGCCGCCGACTTCCAAAATGTCCTCAGCGACAGCCTCGACCGCAGCCTTGCCATCTCGCTCAACGCCGTCTGCACCGCCGCATTTGCCGATGAGGCTGCCGTCATCTATGAAATCGACGTCACGACCCCCGATCCGGCGACCAAAGACGCCATCGACAGCGCGCTGACCGGCGACTGGGCGAAGATCTCCAAACTCCCCAATGCCAGAAAAATCCGTAACGTCATCACCGACACCGCAGAGAATACATACACCCTAACTGTCAACCTTCTCGGCCTCTACAATTACAGCTCCGTCGCCGATTTCGTCAAGTCCATGCAGTTGGTCACCGATCCCACCACCGGCACGGTCGTCATCACCGACACTGCGACCGCAAAGCAGATTATCGTAGCCTCCACCCCCCTGGTCGCCGACCCCGACCGTCTCCGCCTTGCTCTCTACAACAGTTTCCTGGCCACCGCGACCTATCAGGCCGTCATCTCCGGATCCGGAGTGACCGCTGGCTTCTGTGCTACTCAGGAATTCGTGCTTTATCAGGACTCCATGGACTACCGTACCGCCCTAACCCAGCTGAATACCGGCGAAGTACTCGGCGTCATGGCGCCCTCGGTCAAGACGGCACTGACCGGCGCGGGCTCCCCCGTCCATCACGCTCGCTTCGCCGCAGCCTGCAAGTACAGCAACGACGACGTCCTGCGCTTCTTCTTCACCGATATCCAGAAGCTCACGCCGCGCAAAGCGGTCGACCTAGAGAAGATCGGCCGCAACGTACTTGCCAGCCTGCTCGACCCTCAAAACCCCACGGATCTGCAGCGGATGCAGGTTTTGTATAACGATGCCGCGTGGGCGGCAATGGACGCCACCGGCTCAGATATTTCCACACCTTATTACTCGGACTGGTTCGAGATCACCGCGTCATGGGCACCCTCCCTTGCTAAGGTAGGGCCCATCCTCGCGGACACAATCGCATATGCCAAGACCGTTAAGGGCGATCCTAGTCAGGACCCTACATTCATGAAAAAGCGGGCCAATCTCGCGCACGCGCTCGCGGCCACCACGCGCAACACCAAAGCCGCCTTTAACCAGTCCGCGTCTGGATTGTTGGGCGTGGCTCCCGCGCAGCCAGCCGAAACCGCCCAGCGTTCCCTGTTTCCAGAAATCTAAGGACCCATCGCCTTTTCATCGGTTAATTCTGCGGCTACGGGCCTTTTTCGGCTTGCGCTCGGCCGACCCAAGAGGGACTCATGTGGTTCCCGGAGAACCGATGACCCAGTATCCCTACATTCTGTTTAACCAGACCCCCGAACAACTCCGCCGCATTGGCGCCTGCGGCGGAAAGGCGCAAGCCCGCAACCGGCGTGCCCGCAGGCGCACCGTCCTGGCCCCACCGCCGCCACGCGCACCCGCCGGGGCTCGCGTCGAGACCACCGCCGCCGCGATGGCTACCCTGGATACGCAGTTTCCTTGGTTGCGTGGAGTGGAACTCCGCAGCCGGAACAGCGCCTGAAAGAGGCGAGCTGGGGCGCAGTCTTCCTTCCGGCTGCCAGATCCAGGTGCCCGAAAAAGGTGCCAAGCTCGCTACCGGCAACCAGGAACTCTAAATCCGCGTCCCCGCGCCGTCACCGATCCCCTGTTTGTCACCAGCAAGTCACGGCTTAACGGACACAACCGCAACACCGTACAGAAGGTGACGCTGCCGGGCGGCACGCGGGCTATCTTCAAACCGTAATCAGGGGCGGCGACACAACCAATTCGCCCCAATATCACTGCTGATCTGGAAACCGAGCAGGAGGGTGTCTACCTCCATCCAGAGACTGCATCTCTGGGTTCCCGCGCTGGTTTGCACCGCCTCAATAAGTAGCATCAAGCGCTTCCACATTCCCGGCCCGCTGACACTGCCGCGGTGGGCCTTTTCTTGCTTGGCCGACCCTCTCACGAACCAACCATCACCACAGCCGCGATCTGAAATGTAATGCCTATGGATCTGTCCGCAAGGTAAGTTAGTGAATCCGTTATAGTTCCATTGCCAAGATTCTGAAAAAACCTTTCAAAACATTACATTCCGGCCCCGCGGGCTCGCTGGTGGTGGGGCTAGTGCGAAACACGAAATATTACGAACTACGCGAGGACTTCCGCCCGATTGCGTTCGTGGCAGAGGATCAGGACGAGGACCCGTCGCCAGGTGGGACTTTTGTGCTGCGCACGAACGCTCCGCTTGGTGAGTTCTACCACGCCACGGAAGAGGCGGTTGCCGAAATCCATCCAGGGCTCGCCGTTGAGTTCAAGGTGCTAACCGCCCAGACAAAGATTCGCTGATGCGCGACCAGAACCGGGTAAGAGAATATGTGTACCGTGCTTCCTTAACGGGGGAACCTTACGATTTGGAAGTGCGACTGTGCAACGGTGAGGGACATTATCGCTGGTTCTTGGCCAGTTACAGCCCGATGCATGACGAGAAGGGAAAGGTCAATATTGGTATGTTGCGTTAACCGATATCGAAGATCGCAAGAAGGCAGAAGAGAGACTGCAACAAGAGAACCTGGCTCTTCGCGAGGAAGTTGATCATGCCTCCATGTTGAAGAGATCGTTGGAACCTCGCCGGCTCTGCGAACGGTTCTTTCGCGCATTTCCCAGGTCGCACAAAGCGACTATACTGTCCTCATCAGTGGTGAGACAGGAACCGGCAAAGGGCTTATCGCCCGCGGGATCCACCGCCGATCAAATCGCGCGTCCCGCGCTTTCATCAGCGTAAACTGCGCGGCAATTCCCCGCGATCTCGTCCTCTCCGAGTTGTTCGGGCCCCTCGACACCGACACGGTGACCGACAACACGTTCCAATTTCTCGGAGTCGCGCCTTTGCTCGGCCGCGGTATTGTTCCAGACGACGGAGAGCCTGGCGCGCCGTTCCATGATCTGTGAGATGCAGTAAATCAGAATGTCCTTGTCGTAGATCGTCGCGAGTCTCTTGACGCTCGGCACGATCTGCAGCCAATTACCGTTATGCTCATATTTGCGGATCGCCGTATCTGGTTTCTTGGAGCGAAGAAGCCTCCGCTGGCGCTCAGCCCTTTTCAAGCGGGAATTCCAATTGTCGTCACTCGGAAAATTTCATTGTCGCCAAACACCCTATTTACGCGCGAGCACTAGAAGGGAGTAAGTACCAAGCTCCGAAACCTCGATCTCCGTGGCCGGCCCGGAAGAAGTTACCCGCGCCGGTTCGCGCGAGCTGTCCGGCGAGAGTAGCCGTATATCCTCAAATTTGCCTTGCACGATGACTTTGAGATTCCGCACTGGCCGCTCTGTATAGTTTAGGAGGTGAACGAGCACTCGCGACTGCCCGAGAGCCGCAGTCTGTATAAGCGCATTGTAGAAGACGCCTTTCGGAAACTGCACCTGGACCGGTGATCGGCGCGCCGCACCCGCGAGCGTAGCAGCCAGCTCATCCAGCGGCGGCATTTCTTCGTAATAGACGCATTCGCCCTGCCCAGTCTTACGCCCATAGAACGCGGGCTTCGGTCTTGGCTTGCCGGCTTCGTCCAGAGCTGCGGCGTCCCCGGCTGCAAACAACTTCCCACCGCGAGTGACAGAGCGCTCGATCGCCGCGAGCGCGCGCCCCCGAACGGTACGCGCAGTCAGCATGGCCATGGTCTCGTAGCGTGCAAGATCTTCGCTCGTCAGGTTGCTCTCATACAAGACGTCATATACCACGCCGCGAGCAGCCAGCCCATCCAGTAAAGACACATTGGAACTACGGTCATCAAGCACGATGGCCAACGGCGCCAAAGACTTCGTATTTGTGTAGAATTCCTCGTTGTCCGCGAAAAACCGGTTGTACTGCCCAATGGCGTCCCATATTGCTCTCGTTTCAGGGTCGCCGGTCTTCAGCCCGTGCGCGAACGATCCCTCCACGAAGAGTTCCATCGAAATCCCATACATCATGGCTTCCGCCAATGCCAGCTTGTGGCGCGCCGCGGACATCGGGTTCGTTTCGCGTACGCCAGTCTCTCGCCATTCGTCTTCAACCATGACGGGCTTCCAGCCCTCGGTAAGTGCACGATGGATGCGGAATAGGCCCATGTTGTTGACTAGCAGACCGCCCTCTAATGGAAGCAGGCTGGCTCGGTCCTTGGCTCGCCTGGCGGAGAGATGGGACTCGGCGTAGATTCCGGGCTCTTCTCCATCTTCCGTCGTAATGCAGTTGAGGAGCCGGTTGAACACATAGGTGCCTTGGTGGAAATTGCCCATCAGCAGAAAATCTCGCTTCCGGCTGGCCGCGTATTGGTAGATCTCCCGGTAAGTATCGAACATGTACCGACTGAAGTTGTTGTCGTAGATGACTCCATCCGCGCCGGCATCAATCGCGAGATCGATCCGCCGGCGCAGATACGCGCGCCATTCCGGACTTCGCAGGTTCGCCATATAACGCGTGACGCGTCCCATTCTCGTGTAATCGCCGGCGCCGTAGGGCGTAGGTCTGCCGTCTTTGCCCAGGTCGACCCAGTCCTTGGATTCGGGAACATGCTCGTACATGTCCTCCCAAAACATGTTGGCGATCGACTCGTATGCCATGACGTGAATGCCTTGGCGGTGGCACTCGTCGATATACCGCCGCACCTGTTCCTGATGGGGTTTTTCGGTCTCGAGGGAGAAGCCATTGCTGAAGGTCAGCCAGACCATATTGATTCCGGCCTCGCGCAGGAACCCTACCGTTTCCGGCTGATACCAATTCATCATGGTCTCTAGGCGGTTGGGATCGGGTGGATTAAAACCAGGCCAGCCGGAAAGCACCGCTTTGGCCGTCTCAATCCGCCCGCCATCCCAGCGCGAGAACCGGATGCGGCCTGGCCTTGCCCAATCTGGCAGAGAACTCGTAGAGGGCCCGGCCGGCCAATCAGTCGGATAGATGGAATTGGACGCCGATTCTATGCCAACCTGAGAGCACAGAGAAGCCGCGCCAACGACGGCACAAGCCAGAATCTGAAGAGCGCGTGTCAAAGTGCAATGCCGAAGATACTTTGTAATAGACATTTACTCTCCATTAAGCCGAGATCGGCGCGCCCTGTTCGTGGCCGGCGAAAGGCCAGGTTCGGTTCCGCCTGGCGAGGGTCAGGAACACCACACCTCCCGCCATCACCGTCAGGAGCCCGAACGCGATATATCTGGCGGAAGCTGTTAGATAAATGAACAGCCAACCAGAAAGGGCGACGAAGCAAGGCAGAGGGTACAGCATCATCCGGAAGGGACGATTTACCTCTGGGTGCTGCGAGCGCAGCCACATCAGCCCAATGATCTGCCCGACGAATTGAACCAGAATGCGTGCCATGATCAACGCGTTGATCACCTCGGCCAGATCCAAGAGACTCGCTAGCGTCGCAAGCCCGCCGATCAACAACAACGAAAAATGCGGGAAATCTTTTTGGCCGTGCAGGCGTCCGAAGATCCGGAAGAAATTCCCATCGCTGGCCGCTGCGTAAGGAATTCGGGAATAGGTCAGCAGCATGGCGTAGATGCCTCCAAACGATGTCCAGATCATCAACAGGCACACCGCTACCCCGGCCCAGTGCCCATGTATTCTCTGCATGAACTCGGAGACGATGAATTCCGACCGGATAGCCTCCCGCCAGGGAATCACCCCAACGATGCTGAGGCAAAATAAAAGGTTCATGAATGATACGACGACTACGGAAAATATGACGGACCGGGGAATGGTACGCGCTGGATGAATGACCTCATCGCCCAAAAAACAAGTGCCGTAATAGCCCAGATAACAGTACATTGCATAAAGAGTTGTCGACCCGAGACCGGCGGCAAAGCCCGAACTAAGGTGGAACGCCTTCGGTGGAAACGAAAAAGCCAGCCGAGGGTTGAAATGTGAAGCGCCGGAAAGAATCACCCAGGCGATCGAGACCAGCATGCCAAGCCACAACACAAACATGAGCTTCACGACGGGCGTAATTCTTCTGTAGAGCAAGGCTGTACCAAGGACTCCGATGCCGACCGCCACCATCCTGGCCTGGCCGGGAGTCATGCCGCGCCAAATATAACTCGCGTATTGGGCGATAGCGATATTGCCGGACGCTATTTCCAACGGGCCGCTTGAGATCATTTGGAAGACAAAGAGAAAAGACCACAACCGTCCCCACCGCTCGCGGCCGAACGACTCCCGCAGGTATACGTACGTGCCCCCAGATCCCGGCAGCGAAGTCGCCAGTTCGCTCCACACCAGACCATCGGCAAAGGCAATGACCGCTCCTACTACCCAGCCGAGTAGCGCCTGAGGACCGCCCATCGCACCGAGCATCAACGGGAGAGTGACGAACGTGCCGCTCCCGACCATGTTAGACATGTTGATCGAGATGGCGCCTAGCAGGCCGATACGCCGCTCGAGGCGTGGTGCAGCCGCTTCACGAGCACTCTGGGGAGTTCTGCTCATGTTAGTGTCTGGCGAGGGGCGCCTCTGTGGATCCACGAATCACGAGACGCGGCGTTATCCGCCGGTGAACAGGGACGATCGTACTGCGGTTCTCCGTAGGTTTCAGTGCTTCGAGCAGGATCTCTACTCCTACCGAACCTTGCTGTTCCATATCTTGATGAATCGTAGTCAGCGGTGGGTTGCAGTACGCCGCGGTCGGCACGTCGTCGAAGCCGATTACCGAGCAGTCCCGTGGAACCTGCCGGCCGGCCTCATGCAGCGCCCGAATCGCTCCGATAGCGGTCAGGTCGTCGTGGGCGACGATTGCCGTAAACTTCTCTCCCCTTCCAATCAGCTTTCGCGTCAGCTCATAGCCGCCCTCGTGGCCGACGTTCCGGATATTCAGCTCGGTAATCAAGGCCTCGCGCAAGCGCAGTCTGGCTTTCCGTGCGAACGATTCGATACCCTTCCATCTTTGGCTGCTATCAATGAAAACACGCGGGCCCCGGATAAATGCTATCCTTCTGTGGCCCAGCGTATACAGGTGTTCCATGACGGCTGTGGCGCCCCCTTCGTTGTCGCCGGTGACGGAGCTTACCGTATTCGCTTCCAACTCCCGGCCAATGATCACCACCGGTATTTGGCACTGCTGTAATGTCTCGAGCAGATCTTGTTCGGGGTAGATAGAGTTCCCCAGTGTAATCAGGCCGTCCACCAACCGTTCCAGTAACATCCCGACGAAGCGGCGGAAGCGAGCCCGATCATTTTGCACGTCGATGAGAATGGGAAGATAATAGCCGGACTGATAGAAGCCGTTCTCAACACCTCTCACAATTTGCGCGCAATAGGGATCCGCGATGTCGAACACAACCACACCGATCGTGCGACTTCGTTTACTGCGCAGCGCCCGCGCCAGGTGGTTCGGTCGATAGCCGAGCTCCTTCGCCGCCAGCCGGATGCGCTTCTTAGTCTCATCCGCAATGTACTTGGAGAGAGGGGCATCATTGAGAACGAACGACACCGTTGTCGCCGCAAAGCCGCTTTTGCGTGCAACATCTTTGATCGTGACCATATTTGCACGTATCCCTTTAGCCGATATACTTCCTTAATTCCATAACGGCAGGCCGTCCGTCTCTACATCAAATACTTCAATCTGCCCCAGCTCGTATTCCGTGACATAGATTTTCCGCTGTCCGGGAGGGCCAAAAGCGACATTCGTCGGCATGATCCCTTCAGTCCGAATTCGTTCTGAAACGTGCCCATCCTGTCCTAACACCGTCACGTCGCCCTGCCCATACACCGCAACGTAAAGCTTGCCATCGACGCCGAACGCCATTCCATCTGGCCCTCGCATGCTATTATGGCCTCCGCCGCTCAAAACGTTGCCGAAGTCCTGTCGACGCCCTACAGTTTGACCTCCGCTCCATTGATATCGATAAATCATTCCCGTCATGGTCTCGTTAACGTACAGACTGTTGTCCGGTCCGAACGCGAGGCCATTGGTAAAACGAAGTCCGGAGTCCAGCTTGCTTATAGTGCGGGTATTCGTGTCGATTCGATAGACACGCCCATCCACTTCGGCCGTGAGGTAATCTTCACGAATCTTACCGCCCGGTTCGAAATCATCCATTAGTATTCCCGAGTCAGTCAGGTACAGTGCCCCATCGGGTCCAAAGCAGAGATCATTCGGATACAAGAAGTTCTCACCGTTACACTCTGTCATGAACACGCTCACTTCGCCGCCCATAGTGAGCCGGAGTAATGAGGATGTTTTAGGTTCAGCAACCCAAATGACTCCCTCGCGGTCCACAGCCAGCCCGTTCGGAAGCCCACTCTTGGCGATAATTCGTTTTGTGCGGCCATCCCGGCTAATGTGTGTTACACAGCCTCGCTCGCCGCCTTCCACAACCAGCCAGCATCCATCGCTCAACGCGACGGGGCCCTCCGGGTACTGCAGATGTTCCGTGAACGTCATTGTTCGAGTATCTCAAGTAACCGAGTTACAGCATGGGCAAATCAGGATTCGCTACGCCAGTTGGCCGCCATCCACGAACAGCAACACGCCATTCACGTAGCTCGCATCCTCTGACGCGAGAAACAGCGCAGGACCGGCGATGTCCTCAGGTGTGCCTATGCGGCCGAGAGGAATCAGCCCTTTGGCTGGATCATACTTGCTCATAAAATCCGCATCCTTCAATACTGAATCGCTGAGGCGGGTCTTGATAAGCCCGGGGCCAAGCGCATTCGAATTGATTCCGTGAGGACCGAGTTCCCTCGCCAGTGTTTTGGCAAGCAGATAGAGACCGGCCTTTGAGGCGTTGTAGTGCGCGTATTGGGCTTCTGCGTCCCACGAGTTGGTCGAGGCCATAAACACCAGCTTGCCGCGATTACGAGCCACCATGTGCGGTATGACGGCCTTGGACACCAGGAAGGCCCCACGCAAGTTCGTGTCCATGGTGTTGTCCCAGGTTTCTTGGGTGACGTCCAAGAACGGCACTGCGGGCGCGATTCCGGCTACATACATCAAGACATCAATGTGTCCATGCCATTCGAGCACTTGCTGAACCGTGTTCTGCACCTGCGAACTGCTGCGCACGTCACATTCGCTAGCCCGCGCGTAGGAGCCCTCGCTACACATGTCCCTAACCGTCGCATCCATCATGGGACGATCTATGTCCGCTATAACGACGTGAGCCCCTTCGCGCCCCAGCCGGACCGCAATAGCCCTGCCAATTCCTTGCGCGCCCCCGACGACCAGCACTACCTGGCCGCGAAAACGCCGTGTCTCGACTAGATCGAGGCCATGCATGGAAGGCGAGGGCCTCATTTTATCGTGATATCCCCGAGCCGGTATCGCCTGCTTCCATCCTCATTCTCGAGAGGCAAAGCAACCCGTGGAGTCCCAACGTTATCGCCAACCGAAATGTAAATGCTGTAGCTACCCGGCTTAAGAATGTGCCGTGGCGGAAGTGAGAAAGCAATCAGCGGTCTTGAATCTTGCGAGATAAGGCGGGCCACACGACCAATGGGCGTCGCTTTTTCAGGCGGCCCGACGGGCAATGACCTCACGTCGAGGTCCTCGTCCACGAAAACGCCGACTAGGCCGCTCTTGTCATCCTTCAAAGTGATGGTGGGATGGCCGCCTGGCAGGCATGGCGCCACACCAGCGTTCCGCCAGGTATAGCCCATAAGGAGGGCTTCGCCCGGTTTCACTTCTGCCGGCCAGGAGGCTTCGAGGAGCTGGAGGCGATAGCCTAGCCGCATGTTGATCCTTCGAATTAGCTCGCGATTGTTCGTGAGAAACTCTCGTGGATACCAGTGGGCCGTGGCGTAGCTCGCGTGATAATCCTCGATTGCATCCAGGAAACGGTCGCCATCGTTCCAGTTACCCTTCCGCACGGCGACGTCATAGTGCTCACTCTCCACGATTACCGGAACGTCCGGCCAGAACAAAGGCGCCAGGTAAGCATGGTGGTAGGCCTGACCGCCCGGCTCGACGAGTATGCTGTCGTCGCGTAGTGTCAGGCCATTCTTGTGAGCGTACGCCATCGGCTCGAGCCCACGACCTTGAGAAACGAAATCATCGTTTGCTGCCAGCAGTGTGTGCTTGAAATGCTTTCTATACAGATCGATGTGTTTGCGTATTGTAGCGGCGCTGTATGGCAGTCGCGACGTTGAGCCCGTGTGGCCCTCACCGTACACTCCGAAGGATCCAACGTCAATGAACGCTACGTGAGGGCTCCCATCGTATCGCTCGGCTGCCGCTGCCAGAAAATGATCGAGCTTTTCCAGGAAGATCGGACCGTCGTAATCCGGCTCCCAGACCTTGCCCTGCGGATCGATGCCCTTGCCAGGCGTAACAAAATACCCCCGGGCCCCCGCCTTTCTCACCCATTCCGGGGTTGCGTAGGGTTGATCCGGGTCGCGCTCGGCATTAGTAAAGCGGAGCGCGATCTGTTTGCCTTTGGCGACCCAGCGTTGCGTAGGCGTATCAACTATGGACCAGTTAAATTTACCTTCCTCGGGCTCGATGAAAGACCACGCCAACCGCAGATAGATCGAAGAAACTCCTGGAAAGTCATCGACTGTATCAGACGGTTCCAGTTCGAGACCATATTCCTTGATGTTGTTGTCGTAGTGGTGTAGCTGCCAGCCCATGCCCGGGTTGACCAGAGCCGCGCCACTGTCCATCGGATGCACCACCACCCGGTCACTCTGCGCATGCGCGGCGACGGCGCTGCATGCCAGCCAAATACGAACGACTCGGTTAGAAACGCTCTTCATGACCGCCTCATCGAACCATATTGGAACTCGACGTACCTGGAGATCACCCAACGCTATATCGATTTAATAAAGTAAACGAATCGTGTGCCAGTGTCAAGAAGAATCACTCGGGGGATCCCGGCGGCCTCCGCAGGCGTTTTGGCTCCCCCTTCGCGAAACTCAAATACGCTCGCAACTCCAAAGATCTAAAGGGCCTCAAGCGCCGTTGCAATTTTCGGATACGAGCCCGCGATTAATTATCCTTGACACCGGCACACGATTCGTTTACTTTATTAAATCGATATAACGTTGGACTATCGTGAGGTACTCGCCCCAAAGCGGGGCGGCTCTCTACGGGCTCGGAAAGTTAGCGAGGAGGGGCACAATGAAACGGAAAATGTCTTTCTGGCTGTCAATCGCGGTTCTTCTGGTTGTCTGTCGTTCAGCGATGGCTGACATTACGGGCGTTATTTTTGGAACAGTGCGCGACCCGAGTGGCGCTGCGGTGGCGAACGCGTCGGTGTTCCTCTATAACGCGGACACGGGTTTCAGACGTCAAGCCTTGACTCAGATTACCGGTGGCTTCGAGTTTCCGCTCGTGCCCATTGCCAGGGGCTACTTGCTCGAAGTGGACGCGCCCGGATTCCAGAAGTTCGTGCAGTCGGGTTTGCAACTGCTTGTGGACCAGCATTTTCGCGTCGATGTGTCTTTAACCGTCGGAGCTCCCACAGAACAGATCACGGTCTCGGCCGCAGAAGCCCAGGTAGAGACGGCCAGCACTCAGTTGGGTGATGTGATTGAGGACCGAAAGATGGTCGGGCTTCCGTTGAACGGGCGCAGCTTCATCGACCTGATGGGACTCCAGGCTGGGGTGGTGCCCATCGATTCCGGTGTTGGCGCAGGCAACCGGCCAGTTTCAGGCGACCTGGATGCCGGCAACTTTTCGGTCAATGGCAATCGGGAAACCTCCAATTCCTTCCTGGTCAACGGTGGCGATGTCGAGGAGAGTAAAAGCAATGGCGCCTCCACCTCGCCGACGCTCGATTCGATCCAGGAGTTTCGCGTACTGACGAACAGCTTTGACGCCGAGTACGGTAGGTTCGCCGGTGGGATCGTGAATGTGGTCACGAAATCCGGGACCAATCAACTGCACGGAACCCTTTTTGAATTCCTGCGCAACGAAAAACTGGACGCTCGTAACTTTTTCGACATGAATCAAACGAATCCCGCGACGGGCGAGCAAATCCCCAATTCGGCACGCCCGGTCTTCAAACAAAACCAGTTCGGCGGCGTCTTGGGTGGACCGATCCTTAAAAATCGATTGTTCTTCTTCACCGATTATCAGGGTACCCAGCAGAGGCAAGGCATCAGCACGGGTACGGTCGTTGTGCCATCGCTAGCCGAACGGAGTGGTGACTTCTCGGATACAGCAACCACGGGCTTTTCGGCTTTGACGGGTATTGTGAAAGGCGAGAACATACCTGGAGGCCACACGCTGAGTAATGTTCTCAGCCAGCGACTCGGCTACACGGTAAATGCCGGCGAGCCTTACTGGACCCCCAATTGCACAACCCGGCAAGCTGCCCTGGACGGTGTTTGCGTCTTCCCCAACCAGGTAGTTCCACAGGCGGCATGGGGGCCCGTAGCGAAAGCCACGCTGAAATTCATTCCGAGTCCGACCGGCATGATTGGCGGGACGCCGTATTATTCCTCGTCGGGCGAAGTTCAGGACCTCAGCGATAATAAGATCGGCGAGCGTATCAACCTCAACAATCAAACTACAGGCGACTGGTCCTTCTATTACCACTTTGATAATGCCTCGGTGCTGAACCCATTTGCCGGTGCCAATATACCTGGGTTCCCTGGTACGACAAAAACGCGCGCACAGCAAATGAATGCGAGCAACACTCACATTTTCAGCCCGACCTCAATCAATGAACTGCGCTTAAACTATACGCGCTTTGCCATTGTGCCGAACATACCATCCGGGGAGGGCGTCGGGCCAATTTCCAGTTACGGTTTTGTCGAAGGTGGGGAGGGAATCGTTCCCGCTATCCCCTCCCGCGAAGGCATGCCTGACATATACGTCGGTGGCAGCTACAACTTTTCCATGGGTCCGGCGGCTGCGGGTAATCCGCAGATCAACAATACATACCAGGTCGCCGACACCTTCTCCAAGCTCACCGGTAAGCACTCCCTGAAATTCGGGGCCGACTTCCGGAAAATTCAAGTGAACATATACAATATTTCGTTCCCCAATGGCCAGTTCAGCATCTCGGGGGCTGAGACCGGAAATGCATTCGCGGACTACTTGCTCGGAACTCCGGATCTGTTCCAACAGTCCAGCCAGAGCACACTGTTCTCACGCTCAAAATATCTGGGTGCGTTTGTGCAAGATAGTTACAAGGTCACCTCTAACTTTACAATCAATATGGGTTTACGTTGGGATATAATTCAGCCCTTTACAGAAACGCAGAACAGGCTGAATGTCATTAACTGGGGCGAGCAATCCACCTTATATCCAGGAGCGCCCACCGGTTGGGTCTTTCCCGGCGATCCGGGAATCTCGGACACGGTTTCGCCCACGCCCTACCACAACGTCGCTCCCAGGCTGGGACTTGCCTACAGCCCGGGCTTCCACGATGGGCCTATGGGCAAGGTCTTCGGTGGGCCTGGGAAGAGTAGCATCCGCGCCGCCTTTGGCATCTATTACACATCTGTGGAAGACATGCCCGCAGCCTGGACCATCGGTGACGCACCCTTCGGATTGTTCGCGAATAACACCGACGTTTACCTGCAGGCGCCGTATGAAGATCGCCGGGCCGACAACGACCGCGCTCAACCTTTCCCGTGGACTCCTCCGCTACCCGGCGCGAACATCAACTGGGAATCATACCTGCCTATCGGAGGCTCACCCGCCATACCGCTGAATAACGTTACGCCCAGGGTGATGCACTGGAATTTTACATTCCAACGTGAACTTGCGAAGTCAACGATTTTGACGCTCGGGTATATAGGAACACGTGGCCGCCATCTGCTCGTGTATCTTGATGCCAATCCTGCCAGTGCGTCACGTTGTCTCCAGATCGCACAAATCCTAACCTCGCAGGGTAACGCTGCAGAGGCGTGTGGCCCATACGGTGAAGACCAGATTTACATTCTCAACGGTGAACCCGGCAAATATATTCTTGGTGTCGACGCCTTCGGAACTCGTCCACACTCGATCACTTCCGGTCGTTACGCCTCACAAGGCATTCTAGACTTTGCAGGGGGAAGTGATGCGTGGAACGAAAACATGGGTAACTCCGACTATGACGCTTTTCAGGCGACCGTAAATAAGAAGTTGGGCCCATTCCAATTTCTGGCTGCTTATACATGGTCGAAATCATTAGACGACACCTCAGACTTTCTTGACGGCGGAATCAATCCGTACAATTATCGCGCAAGCAAGGCACTGTCAGCTTTTGATATGGCTCATAACTTTGTCATCAGCTACACCTATAGCCTGCCCTTCCAGCGCCTGACGACGAAGGGCATCGCGGGGAAGCTTCTCGAGGGTTGGCAGATTTCCGGGATTACGCGCTTCACGACTGGCTTGCCGGTCACACTCAGCGAAGGGGACAACCGATCCCTCTCTGACTTCGATCTGCCTAATTATAGCGGCGCGCCCATTCAATTTATGAATCCCCGCGCCTCTAACACCAATAGTTACTTCTCAACCCAACCCTTCTCACTCGAGGATCTGGGGGTTATCGGCGATGCCGACCGTCGCTTCTTTCATGGACCGGGACTCAACAATTGGGACTGCATGCTGCAAAAGGTCACCCGTATACGAGAGCGATTCTCGACAGAACTACGCGTTGAGTACTTTAATATCGGCAACCATGCGCAATTCGGGAACCCTAACGGCGACATCAACTCGGCGTCTTTCGGCAACGTCACCTCCGCCCGCGCTCCGCGAATAGGGCAAGTTGCGTTAAAGTTCTATTTCTAATCATGCAACGAGGAACGGAAGATAATTTGGTTGAGCGCCGCAGGTTTCTGGCAGGCGTTGCCTCGCTGGTTGGTCCGGCGGCAATCGCCGCGTCAGCGCCGAATCTGGTGGCTGCCGGCCCCGCGCCGCAAAGCCCCAATGCTCATAGCTCGCTCTCTCTGGAAACCTCCAACGGCTGGTACATCCAAAACGGCAAAGCTATATGGGGCTATGCGCGGGAGAGTCAGATGTGGGGCGGCTATCGGGGTCAGCCCACGGGGTGGTGGACTGACTGCGCTTTAGGGCCTAGTATCATCAGGAATGCTCAGGGTCAGGTAGGGCCGAACCGGACTGAGGATCTGGAAAAGCTAATGGACACCATGGTGGCCTACGGCTGCCCAGGATACGAACACAATCCGCCGCTGTGGTATGACCGTCGCCGTGATGCCCATGACGTGCAACGGCGCAGCAATGCCAACGTTGTAGGTCCTTTTTTTGAGATGCCTTGGGGCCGCAGTAATCAAGGTCAGGCTTGGGACGGCCTGCCCTTGTTCGACCTCGCGAAGTTTAATCCCTGGTACTTTTCCCGTGTGAGACAGTTCGCTGACCTCTGTGACCGCAAGGGCGGTATCCTAGTCTTCGGTTTTTATAACCAACACAATCTGCTAGAGACCCAGGCCCACTATGCAGACTACCCCTGGCGGCCGGCAAACTGTATCCAGGCAACCGATCTGCCCGATAAGACGCCCGCGGCCAACGTGTTTTACGATGTCTCTCACCCCGTGCGAAAGGAGTTGCATCGCCAGTACATCCGGCACTCCCTCGACAATCTTCGAGAGAATCGCAATGTAGTGTTACTTACGGGCCTGGAATACACCGGCCCGCTGGCATTCATGCAGTTCTGGTTAGAGACTATTCTGGAATGGGAGCAGCAATCGGCGCGAAAGGTGCACATTGGTTTGGGCGCCACCAAGGACGTTCTCGATGCCGTGCTGCAAGATCCTCGCTACGGCCCTCATATACGCACGATCGACCTGCGTTACTGGCACTACAAGAGCGATGACAGCATTTATGCTCCACCGGGCGGTCAGCAAGTACCTGGCCGGTTCGTCTATCGTCAGTCGAACGAACTAACTCCCTTACAGCTTTATCGTCAGGTGAAAGAATATCGCCAACTATACCCTGAAAAAGCTATTATTCACGGCATCAACGTCGATCAGCAGCAGACGATGGCATTCCTGATGGCGGGCGGAACTATGCTGGTGCGCCCGCTCGATAGTGTCCGCGAATATCCCACTCAATATGAAATGCCATTGGGCTGCGAGAGCATCCTGACGGCATATGAATTCACGCGCGCGCACTTGGCGGCTGACCTGCCACGGATGCGTCCGTTGGATGCGGTCGCTCATGGTAACGGCGTTTGGTGTCTGGGCGAACCGGGCAACATTTATCTGATCTACATGCTCACCGGAGTGCCTTTTCGCCTGGACCTCTCCAACGCCGCCGGCAGCTTCGACGCCAAGTGGATTGGCCTCAAGTTGGGCAAGATATTCGACGCGTTCGATGGAACTATCGAAGGCGGCAAGGTTCACGAGTTACGCGGGCTGGACTGGCGACAATGGATGCTGTATCTGAGGAATCGAGCTTGATTCCCGACGCTATCCTGCCATGAAAATGATCGAGTCTCTTGGTGCGCGTGCCACTACCGAAGTGATAGGTCGAGCGATCGCCGCGTCGTTGATGTCGCTGGCTCTCCTTGCGGGTGCCTTCGCGCAGAATTCGGACCGGCCCTCCTTGGGGGAGTGGCCACGAGCCACGCCATCCGAAACCGGCATGAACGAAGGGATGCTCGCGCGTGCACGTGACTATGCACTGCGGAGCGATGGCTCCGGTATCGTAATCCGCCACGGCAAGCTCGTTTACTCGTGGGGAGACTTGAAAGCCAAGTACGATCTGAAGTCGACGACCAAATCGATCGGTGTGACCGCCCTGGGACTTGCGCTCTGGGATGGCAAGGTCAACCTGAGTGACCCCGCAACAATGTACCTGAGCGATCTCGGTACGCCCCCCGATGACAATAGCGAACTAGGCCGAGCCCCCAATATCTGGGTCAGGAATGTTCCGGATTCGGGCACGCCGCCCGCGAGACAGCGGGAGCAAGGCTGGCTGAAAGACATCACGCTGCTCAATCTGGCGACTCAGACCGCCGGCTTTGACGTGCAAGGAGGATTTCAGCCGTTGCTGTTCGAGCCCGGAACTAAGTGGGCCTACAGTGACAGCGGTCCGAACTGGCTCGCTGATTGTCTGACCACGATTTGGGGGCGAGATCTCCAGGAGCTGATGTTTGATCGCATCTTCACGCCACTCGGCATTAGCCGCGACGAGCTGTTCTGGCGTGACAACCAGTACCGCCCAAAGACGCTCAACGGCGTCGCTCGGCGAGAGTTCGGCTCGGGTATTCACGCCAACGTGGACGCCATGGCGCGCATCGGCTTTCTGTATCTGCACGCAGGCCGTATCGGCTCCTGGCAGATGGTCCCGGCGCCATTCGTCGCAATGTTGCGGCAGCCGATGACAAAAGTGAAGGGCCTTCCAGTGTTGAGCCCCGAAAGATTTCCGGATGCCTCGAATCACTATGGGCTTCTCTGGTGGAACAACGGCGATGGATGGATCAAGGATGTGCCACGCGACGCCTACTGGTCGTGGGGGCTGTACGACAGCTATATCATTGTGATCCCCAGTCTTGACCTGGTGGTTGCGCGCGCCGGTAAGAGCTTCGATGAGACCCGCCCGATAGCGCCTAATATCCGGACATTCCTGGGTATGGTGACCGCAGCTGTCGATCCGGTAGAGGCTCAGGTCCGTCCGCCTTACCCGCCGAGTCCCGTCATCGAGAGCATCCAGTGGGCGCCCGTCGAAAGTATCCAGCGCAGCGGTTCAGACTGCGACAACCTGCCGAGCACTTGGGCGGACGACGGCGACCTTTATATCACTGTGGGCGACTGCCGCGGCTTTTATCCTCTTCGTAAGGAAAAGATCGGGTTTCAGTTTGCAAAGATCGTCGGGCCGCCCGATCATTTCCAGGGAATCAACATCCCATCGAATGGCGAGGACATGGGGCAGGGCCCTAAGGGCAAGAAGGGCAGCGGAATACTGATGGTAGATGGCGTGCTTTACGTGCTCGCGCGCAACGCGGGAAACTCGCAGCTCGGCTGGTCCACGGACCACGCCAAGACCTGGACTTGGAGCGATTGGAAGTTTACGGTCAGCTTCGGCCATGCGACGTTCCTCGACTTTGGACAAAACTACGCCAGTGCGCGCGACAATTATGTGTACGTCTACTCTCCGGACAGTGATTCCGCGTACGCGTCCGTTGCCGGCGTTGTGCTGGCAAGGGTGCCGAAGAACAGCATTCGCGACCGCAGCGCGTATGAGTTCTTCCAATCACTCGATTCTGCCGGACATCCCCTGTGGACGAAAGATGTCGCACAACGCGGCCAAGTCTTCCGGAACCCGCCGGCGGGTTGTTATCGCACGCACGTGAGCTACAACCCAGTCCTCAAGCGTTACTTTTTAAATCAGATTCTAATCGGTAACGATTACTCGCGATTCCAGGGAGGGTTTGGCGTGTATGATGCCCCAGAGCCCTGGGGTCCGTGGACAACGGCTTACTTCACACCAATGTGGGACACGGGGCCTGGCGAGAACCAGCACTTCCCCTCGAAGTGGATGAGCGCAGATGGCAAAGCGATGTACCTTATTTTCTCCAACAACGACTACTTCTCCGTGCGCCAAGCCACGCTGAAGCTGCGGTAGGACCGCCGCCAGTGCTACCGCTATCGTGCCGCCGGTGCTTTCTGGAGTACAATCCCGACGCTTTCGTCAGCTGCAGGAACTCCCGTTGGATATCCGTGACTACGGCCAACTTGCTTCGCTGCAGGCGGGTACCGTGATTGGCACGGGCGGACTCGGCAACAGCTACGGGGGCGACAACCCGCAAGCTACGGGCGGGGCAATCAATGTGAACGGCATGGGCCAGGACGCCAACAACTGGCAACTGGATGGAATCAGCAACAACGAGTCGTTTTTCAGCATCATTTCGGTGAGTCCATCGCTCGATGCGATCCAGGAGTTCAAGGTCTCGACGAACGACTACTCGGCTGAGTTCGGTCGCGCCGGGGGCGCTAATGTGCAGGCGCAGATTAAATCCGGGACTAATGGGTTCCACGGCGGTGCGTTCGAGTTTCTGCGTAACGACAAACTGGATGCCAACAATTTCTTCAACAATCTGAGTGGGACTCCCCGTACGCCTTATA
>Ga0302325_10011461_pt1 | contig 19092 bp, 22 predicted proteins | sample Palsa_T0_2_FD_201948 | JGI IMG/M metagenome (GOLD analysis project Ga0302325, IMG submission 201948) | Peat permafrost microbial communities from Stordalen Mire near Abisko, Sweden - Palsa_T0_2 | ecosystem: Environmental > Terrestrial > Soil > Palsa > Peat permafrost | place: Sweden: Abisko...
TGTTTCACATGATCGATATTTAAGCGAGGACTAGCGCGTTTCTCAACATAAAAGGGAGCTTCCTTACATAGTCAATACAACCACCCCTTCGCTCACCAAACTTGCACATTACTTCGTACTTGGTTCTGTCTATTGTAGTCCTATCAAATTTCAATCCAGCTTGAATATAGCAAATCTTATGATCACTCTCGGAGCCTCATCGAAACCCCCATCAAACAGCTCACCAGTAGCCTTCCATTTCGTTCCCGTTTTCTCTCCAATCACATCCCATAGATTCTGGAGCGTCTCAACATTATGTTGATACCTCTTCTCTCCCTGATTTCGATATTCTTCGAGGGTTAAAGGATTCCGAGTCCCCACTTGTCGACCCAACACTAAAGCTTTCGCCCCAGGCTTAAAAAAGCGCACGACTCGCTCTCCAACCTTAACCTGGTCATCCCAGCCGAAGAGATGGAAGAAGCTCGCCGAATGCACGATATCGAACTTGCCATCTAGGACTGCTAAGCTCGTGTTAGTAGGGTCTAAGGCGTCTCCCGTCACAAACTTCACATCTAGTGTGCCTTTGTCACGGAATAGCTCGTAGCCCAACTCGATAAACTCGGGTCGCAGGTCTGTGCCAGCGATATTCTTAGCTGGAGCGCCATCGACAACGAGTTGACGTAGAATATGTCCGAAGCAGCAACCTACATCGAGCAGGGTTTCGCCGGCTTTGAGACGTGCGATGATATTTGGATACTCTGGTGCATTGGTGATGTAGAGATCCAGGAAGCGCCACCGGCCGATGCAGGGATAGTGAAAGATGGCGAAGGCTTTGCCGCGCTGGGAAAGCAATTAGCTAAATATTCTTATCTTTTATATTTCAAGAGAGGCTGGGAAAATGGCAAGACTATTCTGTATTCAGTTAAACTTACAACTGCAGCAACGTGCGCATCGATCTCCTCGGGTGGAATTTTGCTGTACGTTTCAAACAGCTTCCACGCCTTGGCAAAATTGGTCCTGTCTTCTGGAAGGTCCTTCGTGTAGCGCCATGCCCCCTGCTGGTCTCCTGGTTGTGTCATTTAAGACTTTGGAGCAGCCTTGTCTACTCGTAATTTCAAGAGTGGGATTTCTGGGGAAGTAGTTCCGCCACGGAAACGATGCCGGGAATTATAAGTCTTTGCGTTTTCGATCAAAAGCATGCGAGATGCGAGCATCTTAACTTAACCTGTCCCCTCTTAGTTGCCATTGTTACAGCACGCAAAGACGGCAGGTAATTGCGTGTGCTCTGACGGAGCATGGCTTTCGTTATCTCCGCAGCTGGTGGCGCGGTGTAGTGTGTCTCGCTTAATGCGGAAAAGGAGATCCATCCCTTGTAAAGTAATGCTTACATAATGCCAGAGCCCACGAGGCCTAATGCCACGAGATTCATTTAGGAGTTCTTGAGCATTGGTACGAACTAGATTAGGCATATATGCCAACACCTCATCGTCCTATGTATTCGCTATTGCGATCGAGATTGATAGTGCTGCAAATTTGCCCCACAATACCAACGGGTGGCTAATAATCCAGGACAACCCTATAATTATAGACTTCTAGTATGTGATTACGTTCAATTAGTCGATACCAAATATTTCAGCTTTTAGAGTGGGTTAATTGAATTCGTTAATAGCGACTATTAAAAGATATATAAAAATCGTTAACTATAGATAATTTTTATAAATAACAATATAATATTTAAATAGTCGATTGGTAAATATTAAATAATTAAGAAAGTGCTATTAATTAATAAGCTATTTATTCGTGCAAATTCTATAGTAGTCGCCTTTTAATCGAGGTTCTCTTTCCCTCAATTTATTTTTATCTTTATCCTTATCTTATTTTTCCACTTCTTGCTTTATAATTTAAACCTTTAGCTTTTTACCCCTTTTGGCAAGAATTGCCGCGCTAAGTTGTTATAGTTCCGGCGCTGGCACGTTCAGCAGTATTCCCGAATATGCTAGGCTGGTGCGCTTAGGGTATTTAGGCATGCGAATTGCCTCATGTTCCTCTATTCTTACGGAGCTTTGAATAGTCGTAATAGAGATCATTAGACCCTTGCCTCCTAGGCCTTCGAATCCGGCGCTCGTCACATAAGTCTAGCTCTATTTCTAGACTTCCCCTTGAGCTCCTTAGTTTTTTTATTTTTATTTTTAGATTACAAGGCAGGATGCGAACCTAGTATTAGCTATATTAGGTCATATTAAATATATCTTTTTTAAATATAAGCATTCTATTGGTACAACTAAGGATGCCACCCTTTGGTAACGTGTGCACTAGTCCTAACTAGGCTTAGATAGATAAAGGAAGATCAATAACACTATTATGGTGTTGTCGACCTATCTTCCTAATTAATCAACCACTTACTAACGCAATTTGCATATCACGATTATTATATGCTGTGCTACGCGTTACGGGTGGACCGATACATTCAATAATATATTATTATAATCGAATATTAACTAAAATATTACAAGCTTTAAACTCTTAAACTCTTAATTAAGTCTAATTAATTAAAAGGGACATAACGCTACTAAAAAACGTTAATTATTTAAATGAATAAAAATTGTGCTTTTTAATAAATCAAATATTAAAGTTTCACCTTTTTATTTGCTTTAAATATTGTATTTTAATTGGTTTAAAAGAGGTAATCGGAGACGGAACTAATGTTTCCCTTTTTATTTTGTCTAATAAGGCCATTTAATAGGCTTTTTTATATCGCTTTGTTCTTAAACTTATCACGTGTTTTGTATTTTTTTTAATATAATAATATATCCTTGATAATATTTAGGGAAAAAACACATTAGCCTAAATCTATACTAATTAAGGTTATATTATATGGAGTTAATGTGAATACCCTCGATATTTGCCATCATAATACGATAATATACTATTAGGAACACCGATCCTTTCTCGGCAGGTGCAAGCGAGCGACCGTCTTTCCCGCTTCAGTTGTGGATCATCTCTAGCTTGCCGGATGACTCCAGTTCTCCATCTTCAATATATAATCTAAGTCGAAGCTTCGTCTAGACTACAGTTGTTTGAAGTTCATAGTTTGCCAAGTTCCTAACCAGTCATGGAGGCCTGGGTATCGGTAGTCGCGCTCTTTGCAATTGCGATAGTTGTTGCTCTCAGCCGGCAGTCCAGGTTTTTCGTACGGAAAGGGAAAGATGGGGTAAGAGGTTGTCATTCCATTATGAATATTACCGTCATGTCAAGTCAATATTACAATCCATTTTCCTTTACAAAAAAGCTCTGTTGTGAACCTAGCCTCACATTTGCTAACTTCCTTAAATCAAAGCCCAAGAAATACATCAAAATCGACCCCGAAGATGCGATCACAGATCCGTTTCATATCGAACCCCTCCCAAACTTCAACTGGCGCACCACACCCCCCTTAAAATTCCGCACCTTCAAACAAAAATACCACCTCACAATGGGCCTCACAACCACAACCTTCTCCGACCTCCTCCAAATCGACAGCAACTACCTAACTCGCCTGCACCTCCGCACCCAAATAATCAAAGACCACCACTCCATCGCCATCCAAGCCTCCCCCACAATCACCCCCGCAGTAAACGAACTCTATACCTGGCTCGTAACCACTTACCTCCCCACCCGCTTCCCCAGCCTCTTCACCATTTCCCCCTCCAACCCCTCACTCCTGAACCACGCAACTTCCCTCTCCCTCCCACTAACCCCCTCTTCCTCTCCAATCCAAACCCTCGAGCTCCTAGGCCAAAACCTCGACGAGGATTTCCTCTTCCTCCTCCCTAGTCCCGACGGCGACGGGTACATCCTGCAAGGCTACGTAACCTGTTTCCCAGCCGGCTTCAACACGAAAAAGAAATTCGGGCTTAAATTGCGGAATATCCACTCTCCCGTCCCAGGATACAAAGAGAAATTAGAGAAGAGCATGGATCGGTTCTTCGATAGACTAGAGATTGGAAAGGTAGTTTTGAGATCAAATGTTAGCCCCCTCTGTCCCCCCATTCTATCCATTTCCCCAAATATATTCCTTGCAGATTAATGGTGAAATGGCAGTGGTCGATCACAACGCATGATAGACTTTATGCGGCGAGTGGAGGTAACCATCTCTATTCCGGCGATGACATTCCTGAAGAGGAAATCGATATTTCCAATGTCTATCTCCGCTGCGAGCGCCAAACGCTCCATCGCCTCCCACGTACTAAAGCGCTCGTTTTCGCGTTTAAGACGTATATGTATCCGATAGCGGAGATCAAGGAGGAGGGATTAGGAGAGGAGTTGGCGCAGGCGATTGATGGGTTGAAGGAGGGGAGTGTGCCGGGGATGCATTTTTATAAGAAGGGGGTTGTTTGGGGGGAAGCGGTTAAAGAATTTTTGAGGAGTTGAGTGGAGATATTTGTTGGGTTTTGGAGATGGGGACGGGTATTGGAATGGTTAGACCGCCATTTTTCTGGCAAGCGCATCTTCCAAGGCGGCTTTCATATTCGGGAGCTGCAACTAGACACTTTCAATCCTAGTATCCATGTGGCTTCTCGGCGCTTCTGCGCAAGTCGGGTCAGATCCGGCTTAGGTTTATATACTCTGACGCACACTTCCCGAATTGTAAACATGCTTCGTTGACTATTTCTATTACTTTGTTATCGTATATATAAACTCAAACTAAAGGGTATCAACCTACCTCTCCCATCTCCCCTCCTAGGGGTCCAGGACCCGTTCCCTTTAGATCGCCAAATTAGAACAGCTAAACGCCGGCCTGGTTCCCCCCGAATAATCCGCAATAATCGCCTCAACCGCCGCATAGAGCCCCGGTCCCAACATAAACAACCCCACCGCCATAACAAAAACATGAATAAGCGTCATTAGAGTTCTGCCCAAACCCTTAAACAGCTCCCCACGATACAGCAACCAGTACGCAACAGCAAAGAAGATGAAGCCGAAGAAGGAATCAAAGGCTGCGCTAAGAAGAGATAGGAAATCGCCCATGCTGGGAACGACTTCGGAGAATACGAAAGCGATGAACCAGATTCCGGCCATGACGGCGGCCCAGACACCCCATCCGATGATGGTGTTGCTGTGTGCGTGGTGGGACGTGCCCATGATGCGGAAGTAGACGAATTTTGCGGAGACATTGGCGTAGATCACACCAATGACGAGAGTAGGGACGATAACGAATGCAAAGGAAGCTTTCTTGTAGGCGACGACGCCGAGACTTCCGAAGGCGGGGGCGGTAGAGTATTGGCCTAGATATCTGAATCCGATTGCCGGAGGGACGATGAAGAGGAAGAAGGAGATGCCGGTTAGGACAGCGAGGGATTTGGGGAAGTCCTGTGGCTTTTCCATCTCGGCGATGAAGGTGGGGAACAGGATTTGGGGAACCCAGAGGAAGGTAATGTTTAGGACGGCGTTCATGCAGTTGACCCATGTGGTGCCAGCAAGAGGGAAGGCATAGGTGCGTACTTTTCCATCAGTGGGGTAGTCACCGTTGTATCCGACAAGGGGAGCTTTCTCGATGCCGGAGAAGATGAGGAAGAGAAGTATTGCAAGCCCCATACAGGCAGCTGAGAGCAGGTTGTTAGCAAAGAGCCGCAAATTTAAAGTAAGCCGAGAGTGCCGTTTACTCACCTGAGCCCATGGACATGTAAGAGACATGTTTCAAGGTTCTTGGTAGGGACATCACGATACCCATCAGCGTCGCGATGACAGAAAAGACAACTGTGCACTGCGAGTGATCCGATAACGTGTTCAGGACCTTGGCACCGGTAAGGATGTGAAAGCCGATGAGAAGAATGTTGTTGGCGAGCAGCATAAACCCAGTCCATTCATAAGCAATGCGGGTCTTTCCGAAGGCATAGTATCCAAAATCACCTGTTAGGCAAATCCATTAATTTTGCAGAGTTTTCATGGGCTGATAAGTAGACTTACAAATATCCCTAATCTGAGGGTTCTTCATGATGAACTTATGCATGGTTATAGAGGTAATCCAGAAGAGAACACCAGCCAGAACCATGGTGATAATTCCCGGAACCCATCCTAAGACACTGAAAAGGTATCAATTAGCACTGTAAAAACTAGATTTGCAATGGGTGCAGACTCACGAGAGCGACCATGTCTGAGCCATAATAGCAAGGCAGACTTGATCTCCGGCGAGCAACCAGGCTGCCTTCTGCCACGACATGGTCCGGAGCTTAATCTCATGTTTGTGATCTACGAAACGAGATACTTATCAGCCAGCCGCCTCTACTTAGTACATTAGATTAATAGTAATCTCACCTTCTTCAACCAGAGCAGTGAAGGACGGGATAGAGCTGAAGTCATCGGCAGCTTCAAGTCCATCAACACCATCTTCGGGATCCTTCTTCTCGGTATATGGATTGAGCGTCGACATGGTGAAGGCCCAGCCTAGTGTTTGCTTGTTTTTGGTCGGCCGGTCGGTTAGTCAAAGACTCAGATATCAAAAAATTCAATATTGAAACTTCAATTGAAGCATCCGAAGAAGCAAGGTTGAATCGGTGGGCCCTGCAGCAGGTTTATAGCATAAATGAAGGCGGCCTTAAATGACAAAAAGACATGGTTATGGATTCTGATCCTTGTTCCACAAGATAACGCAATTCTCCTAGTGTCTTGATCATGCAGTTGTGAGCCTTGTGGTTGCACCGTTGGGGCTGATCAGGAAAAGTATGCCTATTGTAGTGGGGAACAGGTAAAACATGTATGGTTAAATATGACACAATTCTGGAGCGGAACGCCCATTGGTCCGAGAATGCCATTCGCTTAGGCGCAGAGGGGCTGGGCTGGGGACGCCGAGGCCGAGTCCAAGGTGGAGGCCGCGCTAGCCAAGGTTCTTATCACGAGGAGCTTGCCCCCTCGAATCACTTACGATCACGAAGTACTCCGCCTGGATGTGCCTGCATAGACTACAGCTTAGACTAAGTCAGCCACAGCTTTACCTCCATAAAATGGAGTGTCTTGACTTTTCGATGTCAAGTACGGAGGAGTACCGAGGTTCCGGCACAAAGTACAGGAACACGAATATAGGGCACCTAGCCTGTGCATAAGCTTATAATAAAACGCTTTTATTATGTCCTTATCTTTAAAACAATATTGATAAGCTTTTGTACAGGCCCTTAACTTCCAAGTTTCCAGCGTAAGATACCGAGCTGGCGGGGCAACTTCAGCGCCCGAGCGACAGAACCGAGGATTTTTACAGGGCTCTACAGAGCTCATTAACCGAAGGAGGAGCCATAGGGTCGGATCTTACAGGGTAGCTCCAGGCCCTGTACCCTATTCGCATACTTGTAATCGCATTCTTCGTACGAACTCGTGCCGCCAACATGTCTGAACGGCCTGTACCCTGCTCACAGGGGTGAGATTATGTAATCAACAAACCCACAAACACAGAGGCCCGCTTTCACCGCAAAAATTAAACTATACGCTACCAGGCCGTTCGGATTTGTTGGCCGCACGAGTACGAAGGTACGAAATACTTCGGAACCTCCGTGATAGAACTACAGCTCGAGGCATCACTGCGAAGCGAGAAACCCTGTGGATGGATACAAGCACATTTTTTATTTTACATCTTCTATATCACGTTTTACAGAGCCTCAATGATGTCCTCGCAGCTTATTTACACAACTTATTGTAGCCGCTCTAATAAATATATCAGTTTTTTTTTTTTTTTCTTCATTATTCCTGCTACCTTAAGAGCCATTCCCAGGATGATTAGTAAATACTAGTAGTATTCAACCTCAGCGCTAAAAACCTTTCTAATCTATACAGCTTAGTGAACGTCAAAGCACGTGACTACTTTAAGACCAAGTTGACATCCCAAAGCATTTAGCGCTCTCACGCACGCCCACTGTACATGACAGCAGACAATGCGCTTCAGAGTATCTGTCATGAAGAACACGTCACAGGCAGAGATACAGCCCGATCCTCCTGCAAAAAGCCTTTTGTGGGTCGCAGCAAGCTGCTGCAGGATTGCCTCACAGTTCCCCAACGGGCTGGTCCAATGCGCAAACCTCCAGCCTCATTGCGAAAGCAAAATGTTGCGCATTTCCGATGACGGCGAAGAATAACGAAGGCGGAGGGAAGAAGATGAATGCACTTAATAAACCGCTAATCAGCTTCAGTTTATTTGCAATATATCGCAAAGGGTCAAGGAGAAACAATTCTAGCGACTTGCCACGTGATTGCATGCTGACGCCACGTGATTTATAATATCCATTTTTTAAAGACATAAAATATATTCTTTAATTCTTTTAAGGGCTTGTGGATTTCTTAAGTATTTAACCCCTAGATTTTTATTTAATAGCTTGAAACCCCTATAAAAACGACCTAAAATCTGGTGTCATGTGACATAAAATTAAACTTGAGCTGATCAGAGGCAGAGGCTGTTAAAATTCCGACTAATTAACTTATATAATATTAAACTATCAACTGATTGACTTATGGCCTCGGCTGGCTGGCTTATCCTCCATTCTGATGGGGAGGAAGACTACAGCGCCGCTTGCAAAGGTAATGGCGAAGAGAATGAAAATTGTACGAGATTTGAAGAATTCGACGGGGGAGATACGACGAGATATGGTAGTGAACATAGTGTATACTTGTTAGATTCCGAATATAAATTATGTAATAAAGAAAACGCTAGAGCAAACAAAGAAGTCCGCAGACAAACTTGTCAATCGCAGTCACGTGCCTCACACCCTTTCTTCCCATTCCTCAGCCTTCAGTTGAGGCTTCACCGGAGTGCTCTTATTTAGTTTAGCTCGGAGTTTTTCAAGGCAATCCTAGCTTCATTACTCATAGCTTCTACTCAATCTATCGTTTTTACAGATATCGAACTGACGAAAAGCAAGTACTGTGTGAGGGATGCAAAATTTTCCATTCACATCAAACCAGATTTGAGATAAGATACCTAATGCTAAAAACACAAAACAGTTCCGAACGAACGCCTAAAAGGTAACATCCTCTAGCTCGATATCATCAGGTCCCAAGATCTCGTCTATCTCTGCTTTCATTGCAACAGCCTCAGCTTCTCGCCCCCATCCACGAAGCCATCCCTCTAGACATACCTTCAACGATAGGAGAATTGAATTAAATTTGCCGTACCTCTCTTCGGCCATTTTGATCGCCTGTCGAATTTTGGACTCGGCTTCGCAATTGTGACCTATATGGTACTCGCAGAATGAAATCATTTCAAGAACCATAATTACTTTACCATCTTCTCCCCCAACCAGGCAGTAGTGAGTAAGCACTTCTTCTAGCATTGCTCTCGCCTCGAAATCTCGGCCCTGAAAATATAGTGCCTCTCCATATTCAAACTTGATAGAAAGAAGACGCTCGTCAAATTTGCCAAGTTCCTGTTCTCCTTGTATCAAAAGATCATAAATAAGTTGAGTAGCACCATTGGAACCGTACACTGTATTTGTGAAACCAGCGTAACATTCAAGGGTTGTTCGGTGAAATTGCCCCAGCGTATTGATTAGTATATCGCAAGTACACCTCCATGCCTCGGCAATGGCAGGCTCAAAGTGCGAGTCATCTAAGGTGCCGATTTGAGAGAATATCTGTCTCCAAGAATGTTCTTTGTCGAATAACACGATTGCCATTCGGCCCACTAAGTCCCGAAGTATTGTTGATATCCGGTTGTGGCCCTCTTTTCTTAGGATGATAAGCAAGGATAAAATGCTTTCCAAAGTTCTCGGGTCCTGATTGCAAAGGATATTACTGACAAGAGCCAAAGCTTTGGATAAGCACCGGCGGCCTTCAACGAAGAACTCTGAGCTCATCAACTCAACCCCAGTCATACATAGCTCATAAAAGTCATACAACCGGTTGTATGTTGCCACTCCATTGACGTGGATGAGATCACCATCTTTATTAGTTTTGAAAAGTCCTTCGGCGAAAGCTCCGCAATAATAAGCCTTGATGCTAGCGAAAAGCTTCTCCGGCACAAGAAGACTTTGAGGTGGTAAAGGCGAATGAGCTATTTCAAAGGACTGTATCTCAGAACTGGAAAACAGGAGTTGCCGAGTCTGGTCGATATTGAGATATGCATGTACATCGCCAATGCCTGGTGAAGAGTCCGTAGTCGGGCACGATAAGACGTTCGTTTCTGCACCCCGAAAATTGAGCAAGTCGGCTTCACTTTGCACATCCTCCTGTTCAGGTACTTGGATGGTTGAGGTACCCGGCCTCGGTGACGGTAGTGGCGTCCAATACTCAATTGCTGGTGGCGTCGAAGCTTTAGGGGAGTGAGGCGTTACTTCAGGATGTATAATCCCTTTCCGCTTGAAGTACCGTAGCACATCGTCGATAGTTACAGGCTTTCCTCTCACTCGGAAAGCCGAGTTCTTTCCGACAGCATCTCTCTGCGTCTTGATTCTCAATAACGCTAACGCCTCCGCTTCTTTGGTCTTCTTGTCCAGACCCCATTTCGTGATTCGGGCCTTGTACATCTTCATCCTAAAGTCATGTCAGCCAGGTTTTGTAAGGGTGGTTTTTATAAATTTTTACTTACGAGGCTTGGTGTCCGTAATCTCGAGCCATGATGGCCATGACTTCTTTCAGTGTCTTGTCTTCGTCGACGTAGAGGCGCCTGATGATTGGACGGATACGCTCCCACTCGGATTTGGAGGCATATCCAAGGGTTGAAGCTGTAGCGACCGCTTCAGGTTCCAGAAGAGGGGCATCAGCCATGTTGAGATAAAGACAAGATATGTTGCTAATGTACAGCCTTGCGACCAGGTGGAAAACTTGCGAGTGGAGGAATAGGGAACGAAGTTGGAGGTTGGGGGATGATAACTGAAGCAGCTTCAGGACACTCAAGAGATTGCCAGTCAAAGTAGGAGTATACGAATTGCAAGATTCCTAGGATGGGGATCGGGGCTACAGTATATATATAGAGACGAGGGCTCTGGAAGATGTAAGGCTGAAGCTGAGCTGGGGTGCGACGTGTGGGTGAGTGCTGCAATCATTGGGTGCCTAACCGATCAAAAGTTCCCTGCAATCTGTACGCCTTATTAGACATCGTATGAATTTGGTTAGTATTGGTGGTGGCTTATTCGATGATTGCTTATGTAACCTCGTAAGGACTGGTGCGTAAATTCTGCACCGCTCTTCCTGGCTTCACAATCGCAACAAATCGCATAGCGGTTGCAAACCCCCGGTGTCCGCCTCTTGCCGCTTGATGTCTATGCAGTATTGGTCAGTTTCCAAAATATTCAAGGCCCGAGAGATATCTATACCAGCAAACTTGGATATGATAAGATTGCTAGGATATGCAAGCAAGCTCTAGATGATGGGCTCGAATACGGAGGACGTCCGAAGCGAGTCAGCCGAGCGGCATTCGGAAGAGGCGAGAGACATACCCTGGTCTCTGGCTTTCTTCAACTGTGCGTTCGAAGTGTTGAATCCACTTCGCTAGAGCTTGATCAATTCCGTAGATTCCTCAGTCGGGTTCGAGTTTCGAGGTTAACCACTCTGCCTCAGGCCCTCAGTTGTCGACGTGACCACATGAGTCGATCCTTAAGTGATATCGGGGTTTAGATCGTGTTACATACCCGGGGCTGTGAAATTCTTAGCAGCTAACCTTAATGTGCCGAGCACTGCGAAACGATTATTCGAGGCGACACCTTTGGTGATGCTATCCGATAGGGTTAAGTCGTAATCTTACAAAATCTTGAATTCTTCCAGATTAAAATCAATTATTATAGTAATCACCTTCTTCCTATCTTTCTTATATTTTTCTACCTTGGAATGCACGTTGAGAAATCCAGAAGAAGAACAAAAACCGCCAGAGCATAAGCTCCGCTCTGATGTTGTGAAGCAGAAGCCGAAGAAGCGACATGGAGGTACTTCCCTGCACTTGCACCAGAAGAAACCCCATTTGTAATTTTACCTCAGCAACATTTTCAAGCACGTTAATAGGATAGAAGATGTTGTAATAAGTTCATCAATTCTGGTATCCAGCGCCATCCAAGTGCATCCAATGCACGGACACAGCAATTACCCCCCATAGACACAGTCCCTATACCAATTCATCGCCCTCCCCCACCTATCAACCTATGCACAAACACCACCACCCTCTGCATCATCCATAATTCCCCTATATCACAACCAATGGACTCAAAAAGGCATCGTAAACTTCTGCCTAGTCAAATACTTATCCGCTTTCTTCTCTTCCTTCCTCTTCTCAACCTTCTTAACTTCTTGTGTGCCACTCCTGTACGCCTTCGGGCTTGGCAGACTGACCTGACTATCACCATTCGCTATGCCTGCAATTTGTGCAGCTATCTCATTTCGTACTCTCTCTTTTACATTTTCTTCGCCATCTGAACTCGAGTCCTCGCTTGATGAGTCGTCAGAGTCGTCATCAGATTCAGATGCAGCTGATTGGGATTTCCTTGTCGCAGTAGTGGCCACTGATTTGCTCTTAACAAACTTGTCGTCTTCATCCGAAGAGGATGTGGTATCATCATCACTCTCTTCCTCACTCTCACTCTCGCTCTCGCTCCCCTCGTCCATGTTGACCCTCGATGGCTGTGAACTTCTCGCAGTAGTCGAAGGCTTAGCAGTACTCGATGCATATAGCGGCTTGCCTGAATTCAAGCTCGACAAACTAGCTCCGACTTTTATGGGTGGTCTGATCGCACTAGATGAAGGCACGGCAGGGGCACCGGACGATCGGACTTCAAACAGAGAAGAGGTTAGTTGTTGATCGATCTCGTCTTGAGTACTCATGTCCTCTTCGGTGATTGAGGTCTTACTGTTATTGGCTTGGCTTGGCTTGGGCGCCGAGACTTTGTTGGCCCTGAGCGCAGGGAGAACGGGACTGGACTTAGGGACTTGGACTTCATTTCCTTCGTCTTCAGACTCAGATTTGGACTCCTCGCTTCCTTCTTCCTCATCGACCTTCATCTCCACATCCTTCGTGTCAGCCTTTGGAATAGGCTCATTCTCTTTTCTCTCGTCCTCCGAGCCGCCCTCAGATGAGGTGCTCTCGCTTTCCTCTTCGTCGGAGCTGCTCTCGGATTCCAGGGACGCAGATCGCTGAGTTTGGACGGGTTCTGCTGGCTCCGCATGCTGACTGAAGACCACGGGTGATCGACTATCGCGAGTCGATGAATTATGACTTTGGGTTTCACCTTCATCAATTTCCTTTTCGTCTTCCGACTGTTCAGGCTCAACAGCAACCGGTCTAGCCAGAGATGGTTTAGAGGACAGAGAGGTTGACTTCGCCGATTTTGCGGGACTAACTCTGGCGGGGATATCTTCTTCAGAATCAGACTCAGATTCAGAATCATCAGAAATCGCAACCTGTTCCGCCAGTTTCGTTTTCACTATCTGAATGTTAGTTGCGCTGACAAGGAGACTGTGAAGGTAACGAGCACAACAATGCTGAGAATAAAAGATAGCGCAGATGATGACTGGATATCATGCAGTGGGCCTGATTGAGTGGAGTTGAACATACCCTTCGTCGAGGGCTCCACCGGTGTTTCACTCTTCTGGAATGTTGAGTGATTTGGAGGAGGAATATTCTTGGCAGCGACCTGCGGAGATGGTTCTTTGCGTGTGGGTGTGATCATGGCTCGTCCAGCTGGCGTGGTGCTACGTTCCAAACTAGATCGCTTTAATGTTGAAGGAACCGGGATTGGCGTAAGTGATTGCTTCACTAGTACTACAATATAATTAGTTGTCGCGAATAACAAAAATAACATTATTGCTTACCAGAACCTTGCTGCGAAGGCTTTGGGGTCAAATTCTTCGAATCTTTCGTGATAGCCAATTTTATTGACGATGGTGCTTTAGGTGTCGCTAATTTGGAAGGTATGATCCTGCCTGGGGGCTTAATCGGAGTCTCTTTGCGGTCGTCATGGAGGTCAAATGAAACTTTCCTGTTCATCTTAGGCGGTAAGGGCATCTGTGCCTCAATACTGATGTGTCGGGATACCTCAGGTGAGAGTTTGGGTTCGCCGGAGGAACTGGGCGCAGCTTGAGAAGACAGCGAGGATTTGAGAGCTGATTTTCGGCCATTCGGAATGAATGGCGTCGATGATTGAGGTCTGGAGGCAGATGCCGGAGTCCCTCCGGGAAGAATGGGCGAGGAAGAATGCCTCTGTCTAGAGTCATCGAGTGTGGGAGACCGTTTCTTCTTCATGGCTTCCTCAACCTGTCTCTTCTCCTCAGCAGCTTGTCTTTCACGCTCTCTGTCTTCTTTCTCTTGACGTAACCTCTTCTCCTCAGCTTCAGCCTTTTCCTTGGCAATCCGCTCCTCCTCGAGGCGCCTTTGTTCCTCAGCTTTCTTCTTCTCTTTTGCCTCCCGTTCCCTTTGCAAACGAGCGGCTTTCGCAATCGTAGCCTGTCGTTTAGCCTCTTCTCGCTGAAACTCCTCGACCTCAAGCCGTTCTTGCTCTTCCCTTTTCGCCCGTTCTTTTTCGGCAATGCGAGCTTCTTCGGCTTGACGCGCCTCCTCTGCCTCGAGCTTTCGTTGCTCTGCAGCTTCCGCGGCAGCCCTTCGCGCTTTCTTGGCCTCATCCGCATGACGCTTCTCTTGTTGCCTCTTTTCCCGCTCCTTGCTATTCGGCGTGAGAGGCATTTCACCAGCTGAAGAAGCTTCTCGTGATCGAGACGGGCGTCGGGTTCCAGTCGGTGGTGTGTTGAATTTGTTATTGGCCCAGTCAGTTTCAGGCAACCCCACATTGGGACTATTCCGCATCTTCAATGATGCCTTCTTCCTTCTCAGAATCGCAGCACCCTCATTCTCCGACTCAATGTTTTCATAGATGCTATCCTCATTTGGGGATCTATTTGCACCTTCATATGATTTCGGAGTTGCTTCAGGCCGCTTCCGCTTGCTGGAAGATACGATGCCATTTTGCGTCGGAACTTGCTGATCAACAGAAAAGGGACTTGTAGCTGCAGTAGATACTGATGTTCCGCGTTCCGTGGGTCTTGAGATGTGATAGCTCCCACTCTTTGCTTGTTGCGAACCACGTGATTGTGCTCTTTCGGAGACTTGTCCTAAAGGGCTGGAATTCTCGATGTCCAGTTTGTCTTTCGAATCCTCCTCCATGTTTTGATTGGCACACTGTCCGCGTCGCTGGTCAGCTGAGCCGTTCGCAAGACGTGGGGAGCCATGCAACTCTCGTGGAGGTGATGGAGAAGGGGTTTCTGGTATTCGAGGAGGGTCATCTTGTCTTACATTTCGGGAGGTACTAAAGTGCCTACTGCTCGAGGGAAGATTGACACTCTCCTGCGAATCGGGAATGATGTTTACCTCAGGTACGCGACCAACTCGCCGCCCAGATTCACTTTCGCGTGAAGGTAGAGGTTCATCTGGGTCTAGCTCTGACACTCTCTGCCTCTTGTTAGGCTTCCATGTACCTGATGGCGAAATTCCATTTGGTCGAGCGCTTCCTTCTCTTTCTCTCTTTCGAGTTATGCTCGGATCGAATCGAAGGGCCGAGGTTGGAGGAACGGAATCGCGGACGCCTGGATTCGCTGAAGCTTGAATAACTCGGATGGTAGCTGTTGTCGCAAATAGGTGTCCCAGGACTTCGCTCTGTGTGACATCGAATTCCTGATCATCTTGCACTTTCTTGATCGCAAGTGATCCGGGAGGGCGTTAGTCTCGGTGCAAGAGAAGTTTCAAGAAGCTCGCGCAGAGGAAGAACTCACTCTCCGTAATTGATCTCATGGATCCTCGAAGCTTCCTGGCAGAATTCCCGGATAGTAGCATCTGGAGACGTAACCACCCGAAAGCATCGTATCGGCTTGTCGCCCGAGCTGTGCGCATTGGGTGAAAAAAGCTGCACTCGCAGTGAGTAGCCCGGAAAGACTGGAGGGCCCATTGGGGCCGCCATTCTGTTAAATCCGACGTCTGGAGGGTGCAACTACAAGTTCACCTAGTCAAGATTGCGATACAAGGCGGTTCATGGAAGTTGAAGGAAGCATCGAGTGCTTAGATGGGAAGTCGCGTTCATGGTGAAAGTGAAGTGATAAAAGCTTAACTCGTACGCGACCCGCGTAAGATTTTAAGGTTTGAGCTGGGTACGAGTACAGTAAACTAGCGGCCGCTCATGGTGGAGAAAGGGGAGGGGAGGGGTTCGGACATTGTCCACATTTCTCGGTTCGTTTCTTAAAACATTTTCTAGATTGTTTTAATAATATCAGAACTGAGTTCAAGAAGATTATTTACTGTTTCTCAGTATTTTCCCGATACTGAAATCCAGTATCGACCCCTCAGCTCCGGCTACGTCAGCGCACGGGACCCTCAGTAGAACACTGGAAGCCTGATAGACACTCGTCGAGATTGGAATTCGTTCCCTTTTCCACCGTGGATATCTTCCATTGATGTTAAGCATCTTGTTTGAGAATAGCTTCAAATACTATGCCCTTAATCACTACTTTTTAACCTTCCTACTCTTATAAGTCCATAACTTCATAATCCTTGTCAAACTGTAACGCCGAAACTCCAACAGTCCGTATTTCATGAATACACCGCCCAAACTCCCTTCTCAAGGTTCCTTCAAAATATTCCCATCCACCAAACTCCTCCCAGGTCCCTCTCACCACCGCCTAGATCTCCCCATACCTAATCGCCGTCGGACGATCAACATGAATCGGCCCCGCCGTCCCTATCCTCTCCAAACATCAAACACGCGATTCACAATCCACATCACAATCCACGTCCCACAAAACGCAACACCCACCCCCAAGCAAACCAAAAACACAACTACCCACTTCCTAACCCTAAACGCATCATCCATCTCCGCCGCCATCATATGCCTCTGCTTCGTATGCCAATACCATGACTCTTTCTCCTTTCCCTTCTCCCATTGACCATCTTTCGGCGATGTCTTAGAGTTAGGTGACTTGATGTACGCGTAAGGAGAGCTCGACGTAGGTTTGAAGATTAGGGAATGCAGGAAGTCTTTCATGCGGCTGAGGGGGGTGGATGGTGCTGTTCGAGATGGGGAGTGCGAATGTGTGCGGAGAGAGTGGTTGTGGAAGTCGATTAAGGCGAGGGAGATGAGGAAGGAGACGAATGTTAAGGGGGCAATCAAGAGCTGTGGAGACATCAGTTGACAGGCAATTGAAAGTGTGAATAGGATGGGACATACCCTAGAGACAGCACTCTCTCTGGGAGCTTCAGGCGGCAGTGGAGATCTGAAGCCTGAAGCAGGAGATCTCGCCGGAAATCTTGGTGATGCCATTGTGCTCTTTTTCTTCCGACTATTCAGCAGTGTAAACTTTCAAGATCAATCAAGCAGTCAATCATGGTCAAACATTGAATATTTATCAGAAGAGGCAAACGTTGGCATGGATAAATAAATATGTAATGCGCGTATGTAGTTGAAACGTCGCGAGGCTGTGCCGTCCGGGTCGGCTGCTTCGGAGATTTGCCTGCCAAGACAGGGGAACGTCATCGCCAGGCTGAGCAAAGTGGGATAAAGTGCGAATACGAATCAGATGCGAGAAAGTTGTCAGGAACGCGCAGAGGTGCGAAAATCAATCCTTATTTAGTTTTTGTGTGTCATTTAAATCGATTGCATCTTGCATGCGGTTTTAGGTTGTCACCTCTCGCAAGGCTGAGGGTCGAGGCTGAGCAAGGCTGGGAATTGTCAAGTGAGAAAGAGTTGACCTTCAACTTATTATGAAGGCAGTGTAACCTGATTCGCCTATGTCTCAATTTGTAGAAAAGGGGGTTTTTGGTGCGGTATGCAACAAACCCTTCAGAACTTATACACCGCCTAAGCAACGTAGCAACGCGGTTATTGCGTGGGATAAACTCGATACCATGATTCTTTGAGAGGTAGATAACGACCCTTGAGATTTTAGACTTGATTAGTATAGATGCCATGTGCAACCAAACTTTTTGGTGGATTAATTCACTGTCTTCTGAAAGAAGAAATCGACATAACTTTCCATTTACATCCACATTTCTCTGAAATACCTTACTCACCTCCTATCTTGAGAACACTATCAAATTTTATCTCACCACTCATAGTCCTCGCTTAGCATGACTCGTACCAATCGCAAATGTAATGCTCGATAAAACGTCTCATTCAGCTCTCAAAAAGAAGTCTTAGGAAAATAGTAGTTATTAAAATCATTCAAATTTTGTCTATCTAGTCCAACATATTTTCCCAAAGACAGCACTTGATCTATAGGGTATTCAACTACCAGTACCTTTCCCGAGAATTATCTCGTATTCCCAATCTCCAATACTAAGATATCCTGAGCTCCAACTTCCGTCAAGTCATCCATAACTGTAGCGATCTTCTTCTTCTCAACCATAGAGCTGACGGCAACCCAAGATCCGTCGCCTTCTAGTGCATTGACGGTCGGGGCTCGTTTTCCAGGCGTGATTTTCGTTGCTGCAGCGAGCTTCGATCTTTCGATGTTGTATAGGCACAGGACATGCTTTTGTGCCGCTGTTGACAAAATAAGTACATGATTAACCTGGAAAATATTGAACTTACTGATGACACCTCGTATTCTCGACGCGATCAGATTGACCATCGTTAAGTTTGTGGGGTTCTTGGACTTGATAAGAACGGCAGTACTTGACACAACAGTATCGATAGGTTTTAACCCCGCAGCTTTCATTGTTTCTCCGGATTCTGTAGATAGTGAGTGACAGAGCATTCGATCATGAGGATTATATATACCAACGAGATCCACAATTCCATCAGCGACACCTAGAGCGCATGCAGCCTCCACACTCCCACTCAACTCAATAATCTTTGTCTTTAACTTCTTCGACTTGGTCCCATTCGCGGCTTCCGCTTCCGCCTCCGCCTCCAGGGCAGCAAAATAATCCTCTGCCAAATGAACAAAGCTCGTCCCAATATTCTTCCCAATCAGATCTGAAGGCTTAACATATGGTCCCTTCTCCGGAACCTGCACTTGCAGTTTGCAAGCTCCGAACAACAAGTCCATGACCTCCTCACAACCCCCCTCGTTGTCATCTTCGGTCGGGGTAGACTTTCCAGACTCAGCTTGTTCCTTCCTCAACGCAATAACCCCAGCTTCATGTTCGGCAACTGTATCTCGCCCAGTAATACCTAAACTAACACGGCCCTC
>Ga0302325_10011467_pt1 | contig 19085 bp, 15 predicted proteins | sample Palsa_T0_2_FD_201948 | JGI IMG/M metagenome (GOLD analysis project Ga0302325, IMG submission 201948) | Peat permafrost microbial communities from Stordalen Mire near Abisko, Sweden - Palsa_T0_2 | ecosystem: Environmental > Terrestrial > Soil > Palsa > Peat permafrost | place: Sweden: Abisko...
TATCGGCAGAATGTCGTGGACATCATTCAAGACTGCCATGAGCGACTGGGAGGCAGGCGCTGCGGCACCACTTGTCCTCCTGCCGGGAAAACCAAGTCCACGCGGCATCGGAATGCATGTGGTTGGCCCAGCTCAAGGCCAGCCACACGTTCAGATCAGGCAAATAAGACGTCGTATGGATTCTCCCTGTCGGGACTCCCGGCGGCGGGCTTGCCTTTTTTCCCCACCAGTGGTCCTGTCACGCGCCGCGATGGCTGTGGCCGGAATGTGCTCTCGACGGCGCCGGTAATCAGCGAACGAATCGAGGTGTGCTCCGCGGCCGCGCGCTGCCGGAGCGCGGCATGAAGATCGTCCGGAATGTCGATTGTGGTTCGGACGCTCATGCCATAATTATGTCACACGCATACCAAGTGCTCGATTGCCGCACTATCACGCCGCCTCAATCACGCGCAGGCGGCCCCTGCCGCGCGTGCGCGGGGACGATTTGACGATGATCTCCACATCCCGTCCAAGCGCGTTCAGCCAACTCGCCAGCCGGTCGATGGTGACGCTCTCCATGCGGCCACGGAACACTTTCGAAAGCGTCGGCTGTTCGTGCCGCAGAGCCGCGCCGCCTCCTGCTGCGTCAGTTTGCGCCGCTCGATGGTGTCCTTGATGGCGATGATCAAGCCGCTCTTAGCAGTGAGTTCCGCCGCCTCGGCTGGCGTGAATCCGATATCCGCAAACACGTTCCCGCTGCTCTTCTCAAAAGAAGTCTTGGCCATGTTCAGTCCTCCGCATCTAACTCCCGTGCCCGCCGTACGCGTATGGCGATCAACTCTGTGTCCGGCTTCGGCAGCCCGATTCCGAACTTGGATTTTTTCATGAAGTATGCAGCACATAGAGCGCCTTCTTGAGATTCACAACGTACATCATACGGTAGGCATTCCGGTCGAAGCGTCCCCGCATTTCGTACACGCCCGACCCAAACTGAGACAAAGGCTTTATGTCGAGCGGCATCTTGCCCTGCTGCAACTCATAAAGCCTGGAACCGAAGGAACTCTTCACTTCGCGCGGCAATGCCGAAAGATCTTGCTTGCTGCCAATCCAGACGACCGGCCGAACCGGGTGGCCTGACCGCTTAGTCCCCCCGTTACTGGCTCGCCTTTCGGGTTGCCTCACTATGCGGATTATGGCAACTCTGCCATATTTTGTCAAGCCCGCTTGGCCAACACGCGCCCGGCCTCGTAGGCCGCCCAGCGCGCCAACCCACAAACCCTACAACCGCACCCGTCCCATCACCGGATCGCTGAACCCGCTCTTCCCGGTTTCCACCCGCCCCGCAAAACGCCGCAAAAATCCCTCCGCACCGGCAATCGTCACGCTGAAGTCGTACCACCAGTAGCTCTGTCCCAACGCCATCGCGATCGCCCCGCTGCCGCCCGGCTCGATCACCGCCGCGTGGTCGCCGCTCTTGTAGCCGTGGTCCCGCACCCGCACCGTTAAAGCCCGCTCCGCGCCGTTATATACGCGCAGTTCGGCGTTGCCCGCCGGCGCATTCCCGCGCCTGGCATATTCAAATTGAATCTCCACCCGCGGATCTTCCACCCCTCCCGCGAACTCCCGCAGAAAACCGTTCGGCCCGCAAACGCGCAAGTGATACAACCCTCCCCGGAACCCTTCCAGTTCCCACGAATCCGTCAAACGCTGTCCGGCACCCACCGCATAAGCGCGCGTCCGCAGCTCCACGCGCTCCCGAAACCTCCCCGGTGTATAAACGTGAAAGGGAGCGCCCGCCGCTTCCTTTCCGAAGAGCCCGTCTCTGGCCTCCAGTACCATCTCGAACCGCTTCCCGTCGGGGCTGATCGCGCCGCTGGCCGCCAGCTCGTACGGCAGCGCCGAAGATGGCCGCACGCCAGGCTCCTGTTGCGGCATCCACGCCACCTTAAACCGGTCCGCCTTAAACTGCTCCACGTCCTCCGCCGCCAGCCTCCGGTAGCCCGACGGCATGCGCGCAAACTGCGCCAGGTTCACTTGTTCAAAGAAGGAGTCTCTCGCTGGAAAACGCACTCCCGCCGCGCCGCCGTCGAATGGCCGGAACGCCGCCGACAGATCGCCGCATACGGTCCGCCGCCACGCGCTGATGTTCGTCTCCCGGACCTCTTTCCCTATCCGCCGGCTCAACACGCGCTCGAGCAACTGCAGAACGGACGTATGGTCGAATACCTGCGAACACACATATCCGCCTCGGCTCCACGGTGACGCCACCACCAATGGCACACGATAGCCCAGCCCCACCGGACCGCCGCGCGCCTCCTTCGCCGGATTCCGTTTCAGATCCTGCTCCAGCGGCAGATACTCCACACCGGCGTCGATTCCGGGTGACGTCTTACCCGACTCCGCGTTCCCCGGTTCCGGCGCTACGAACGGCGGCACATGGTCGAAATATCCATCGTTTTCGTCGTAAGTGAGAATGAAGATCGTCTTACTCCACACCGCCGGATTCTTCGTCAGGATATTCAACGTCTCGGCCACGTACCAGGCGCCATACCACGGCGAACTCGGATGATCCGAGAGCCGTTCCGATGGGATCAGCCACGAGACGGCCGGCAGGGCCCCGCTATCGGCATCCTTGCGGAACCGGTGCAGCGGATCGCCTTGCGGGATTGCCATCTCGCGCTCCACCTCGCCATCGCGATACCGCAGGTTCGACAATTGCCTATAGCCTGGATCGTCCTCGTTCGTCGAGAACGCCTTCTCATGCAGGCTCAGGGCAGTTTCCGAAAGGCGTGCCAATGCCTCCGGCGTCCACTGCGCGCGTTCCGACGCCACATACCGCAGTAACTCTTCCTTCGCCGCCAGTTCCTTTGCCGGACCGCCCTGCGCGCGCAACCGCTGGATTTCCTCTGGCAGCGTAGCCGCCATCCGCTCCACATACTCCAGATGCGTCTTTCGGAATCCTACGTGATATTGATCGAACCACTCGAGCGGGTTGTCCGTGAAGTTCGCGAGCCATGCGTCCGCCTCGCCTTCGAGGCCGGACGGCACACTCACCTCGTTCTGATAAACGCGCCACGAGATGCCCGCCTCCTCCAGGCGCTCCGGAAAGGTCTTCCATCTCGCCGTCAGGCCATAATCCACATCGGAATTCCGCACGTTGGGCGCCGACGCCGCGTCCGGCTTTTCGCGAATTGTGCCGGTCCACAGGTGCAGCCGGTTCGGCGTGGTTGCGGTAAGCGACGAGCAGAAATGTTGATCGCAAATCGTGAACGTGTCGGCCAGCGCGTAGTAGAACGGAAGGTCTTCGCGATTGTAGTAGCCCATCGTGAGCGGCATGCGCGCGCAGTCCTCGCGATCCGGGCTCTTCGCATCCAGCCACCCGTCGTGGTTGCCATTGTTGCGGGCGTCCGTCTGGTCCCGCCAGGAATGCGGCAGCGACCCCAGCCAGGTCGCTCTTGTGCCCTTCAAGTCCAGCCTGAAGGGCGCATAAGTCTCCCCGGCCGCATTCGTCTGCAGCCAGACCGGCTTGTCATCCGGCAGCGTCACCGCCCGCGGATCGTTGAACCCTCGAACTCCGCTCAGCGCCCCAAACGCGTGGTCGAACGAGCGGTTCTCCTGCATCAGGATCACCACGTGCTCGGCGTCCAGGAACGAACTGCCCTCTGGCGGATCGATCGCCGAAGCCCGCTCAATCGACGCCAACAGGGTGCCGGCAATCTGCGCGCCGCGGGCCAGGGCGGCTATCTGGAGAAAGAACTCTCTGCGCGAACTCATCCCGCAATTATGCCAAATGCAGGTTACAGTTCCGCGACTGCCGAAGTCAGTTCTGCTTATCTTCCGTCTTGGTGGTCTCTTTCTTGACGGTCTTCCTATGGTTCTTCTTCTCCTTTACCGTCTTTTTCTCGGTACTGCCGCTGGTATCCTGGGCGAAAGCGGCGAAAGAGCCTAACGCCATCGAGAGGCCCAACATCAAGCTCGTCAGTTTCTTCATTGCGTGTTCCTCCTCTAACCGAATAACAAGCGACAGCGGTTCGAGTCTGGTCATATTTGCTCACGGCATCCCACAGAATGCGGTCTAGACCGCTCATTTTGCTGATTTGCCGCTGCTCGGAGGGCGGGCAATCTTGCCCGCAGCCGCCTTTTAGGCGGCTCGCGGCTGAAATGCCGCCAGTGATAAAGTGTCCTTTGGCTGATCCTGACCAATGGCTGATCCTGGCCAAGAATCCAATAGGAGCAATCGCATGGTAATTCGCCCCCGCCGCTTTGTTTTTCTCGCCCCCCTATGCCTGGTGGCCTCGGCCTTGCCCGAATGCGCGATCTTCGCCCAGCAGTCGAGCCCCGCTGGACAATATCCCGCCGGCCTGCTATCCGGCTTGCGCTGGCGCGACGTGGGGCCCATGCGCGGTGGCCGCACCTACGGCGTCGCCGGACACCCCTCCCAGCCCGACACCTTTTACTCCGGCTCGGTCGGCGGAGGTGTCTGGAAGACCGAAAACTCCGGCCGAACCTGGTTTCCCGTCTCCGATGAAGGCATCCCGATCGGCTCGATCGGCGCCATTGCGGTCGCTCCCTCCAACCCCAATATCGTTTATGTGGGCACCGGCGAGCCCGACATCCGCAGCCAGAACTCCTACGGCGTCGGCATGTTCAAGTCCATCGACGCGGGCAAGACCTGGACCCATATCGGCCTCGAAGGCACCCGTCAGATCGGACGCGTCGCGGTCGACCCGGCAAACCCGGATCGCGTCTATGTAGCGGCTCTCGGCCACATCTACGAATCAAACCCAGAGCGCGGAGTCTATCGCTCCATTGACGGCGGGACTACTTGGAAGAAGGTGCTCTTCAAGGCCGGCGATCCTGATAATGTTGGCGCGGTCGATCTGGCCATCGATCCCAAGAACCCGCGGGTGCTCTACGCTTCGCTGTGGGCCACGCGCCGCCCGCCGTGGGCCGTCTACGCGCCCACCAACTTGCCCGGCGGCGGACTGTACAAGTCTACCGACGCAGGCGATACCTGGTCGAAATTGGCTGGCGGGCTGCCCACCGACGATTTCGTCGGCAAGATTGGCGTGGCCGTTTCGCCCAGCAACCCCAATCGTCTCTGGGCGGTGGTGGACGATGTCGGTAGCGCTGTGCCCGTAGGCTTTCGCGCCGCCGCCGCAGGCGGCACACGTCCCGCAGGCGGGGGCGGAGTCTACATCTCCGATGACGCCGGCGCCACCTGGAAACTGGCCAACGCCGAGCCCCGGCTGTGGAACCGCGGCTGGTATTTCGAATCCGTGACCGTCGATCCCGCCAATCCCGACCGCGCCTACGTCATCAATACCGCTACCTATATGACTACCGATGCCGGCAAGACTTTTGTTCCGGTCAAGGGAGGGCCGGGCGGCGACGACTACCACCAGCTTTGGGTGAATCCCACCGACGGCAATCGTATGGTGCTCAGCAGCGATCAGGGTACCGTGGTCAGCGTGGACGGCTCGAAGACCTGGAGCAGCTGGTACAACCAGCCCACCGCCCAGATTTATCACGTCGCCGCCGACACTCGCTTCCCCTATTGGCTCTACGGTGCGCAACAGGATAGCGGTGCGGTCGGCGTCAGTACCTGGTCGCCCGAAGGCGTGCTCTCGTTTCGCAACTGGGCGCCCATCTGCTTAGCCGGCGAAAGCGATACCGTCGTCCCCGACCCCAAGGACGGCAATATCCTCTATGGCGGCGGCGCCGGGCGCTGCGATCAGACTTTCAATTCCGCGGCTTCTCTTAGCGGACAGTTGCCTCCGCCCGATCCTCACGACCTCAACCGAAAGACCTGGACCCTTCCGACGGTTTTCTCCCTGGCCGACGAAGCGCTCTACTATTCCAATCAATTCGTCTTTCGTACCCGCGACCGCGGCCGCACCTGGGAAAAAATCAGTCCTGACCTCGCGCGGGTGAACCCCGCCGTGCCCGCCAACCTCGACCCGATCACCGCCCGGGACATCGACCAGCCCATGACTGACCGCTTCGGCGTAGTCTATACCATCGGCCCCTCCCCCCTGCAAGCAGCCACGGTCTGGGTTGGCACCGACGATGGCTTGATCTACGTCACCCGCGACGATGGAAAGAATTGGATCGCCGTCACCCCGCCGGAAATGACGGCATGGAGCAAGGTTTCTCAGGTTGAAGCGGGCCATTTCGGCGCCGAAACCGCCTACGCGTCCGTCGATCGTCATCGCCTCGGCGACAACCGGCCGTATATCTACCGCACGCACGATGGCGGCAAGACCTGGCAGAATGTCGCCGCCGGCATCCCCGATGGCGCCTACGTCAACTCGGTGAAGGAAGACCCACAAGCCAAGGGCCTGCTTTACGCCGCCACGGAGTTGCGCGTTTACGTTTCCTTCAACGACGGCGCGCAGTGGCAGCCGTTGCAGAACAATATGCCGGTCACTTCCGTGCGCGACATCGTAGTGCACGGCGACGATCTGGCTGTCGCCACGCATGGCCGCGGTTTTTGGGTGATGGATCGGATGAGCGCGCTGCGCCAAATCGCGGGGCAGGGAGATCTGATCGTTTCCGCCAACGCCTATCTCTTTGCGCCCGGTGAGACCTACGCCATCCGGACGGGCGATATGAACGGCATGCCCTTGCCGCACGAGGAACCTCAGATGGAGAATCCGCCCTCCGGTGTCTTGGCCTACTACTGGCTCCGGACGGCCGCCATGCAGCCGCTCAAGCTGGAGTTGTTGGATACCTCCGGAGCGGTGCGCGCCTGCGCCGCAAGCGACACTCCGGTGCGCCCGGTGGATACCGAAACGCTGAACATTCAGCCCATTTGGGTGCCACCCGCGCAGCCGCCTTCAGTCGCTGCTGGAATGCATCGGTATGCGCTCGGCGGCCCGGCTGGGCGCGGCTTCGGCGCTTTCGGACGCGCCGGCGCGCCGCCCGTAAAGGACGCCTGCACAGACGCCAAAGTCATGGCTCCCCCGACCGCCGGACCTGGCGGTGGCTTTAGACGGGGCGCCTCTGGCCTGCCGCCCGGCGAGTATAGCGTGCGTCTCACCGTAGACGGCCAGACCTACAGCCAGCCCGTCACCATCAAGCCTGACCCTCGCGGCTCGCCCAACGGTGTCAACTAATGAGTCTCGCATTCGCTGCGATCGGAGGGCGGCCAGGATTGCCCGCCCCACAAAGGCTCTCGCATGACCAGGCTCCCAAACTTCTTCATCGTCGGCGCGCCCAAGGCGGGCACCACGTCGCTCTATCACTATCTCGGCCAGCATCCTCAAATTTACATGAGCCCGATCAAAGAGCCAAACTTCTTTGCGGCGGAAATCCGCGAAGAGAATTTCGAACCCCACCTCCGCCCAGGCGTCGCCCGTGACGCTCGCCGTCTGCGCGCGTTCCTTTCCGGCCCTATGCGCCACCAGCGGTTTGGCGGGATCGTGGAAAGCTGGGAGGATTATGTGCGGCTCTTTGCCAATGCCGGCAGCGAGTCGGCTCTGGGCGAGGCCAGCGCTTGTTACTTGTGGTCGCATACGGCAGCGGAACGGATAGCCCACCGCATCCCGCACGCCAAAATCCTGGTGATGCTCCGCCATCCCGTCGATAGGGCCTACTCCGACTATCTTCAGAACCTCGGGAATGGTGTCATCCGGTGGACCTTCCGCGAACACATCCAGCGAAACTTGGACCACCGCTCCGGGAAGTTCTCCGTTCACTACCCATTTTTGGAGCTCGGATTCTACTCTGCGCAGCTCGGCCGCTATCTGGAGCGCTTTGAGCGGAACGTCTGGATCGGGTTCTACGAAGATTTCAAAAGTGGTCCTCGGGCAGTGCTCCGGGATATTTTCCGGTTCCTGGGCGTGGGCCCGGAATTCTCACCCGATATGGCCCGCAGACATCTGGAGGCCCAGGTCCCGCGCATCCCTGCGATCCCCTGGCTCAAGCGCACTGGAGTCTGGCGGGCCGCCGCCAGCGTGACACCGGCGCATCTGCGCCCGCTCATTCGCCGCAAGCTGATGCGCAACCCCGGATCGACCCGCATGGATCCCGCGGATCGACGTTTCTTGCTCGACTTCTACCGCGAAGACATTCGCAGCCTTTCCACCCTTCTCGGCCGTAACCTGGACGCCTGGCTGATCTCCTGACCAAAACCTACCGTGGGGCAGACCATCGTTTTCTGTGGTCTGCCGGGTTCACAAGCCGAAAGTCTCCTGTATCTTATTGAAAAACAAACATAAACAACCAACTCCGCCACCGAACCCGACGAACCCATGGTAATCTGGTCCTATCGGGACGCGCGCGAACTCCAGCCAAGCTGTAACCGGATGCAACGCTAAATTACACTAGATAGAAAACGCAAGCTGGTTGCCGCTGGATTTCCGGGTAGCGGGTTTCAGGATCGGCTTCCCATCAACGCCTGTGGGCCCTGCCAAGGGCCCAACCCCCACGCGGTGAAGCAACACCATCTTACGCAAAGCTGGTTGACGGGCCCCGATGGCCAGGTAAGTGGATCCCGCCGGACCGAATGCCATCCTCCTGCCGCGACGCCAGCACTTAGTAACATCCATAACCGATTAACTTACCCAATTCCGCAGGTAGGTACTACCCCAGTGCGAGCAGTCCCCAGTCAACGGCCACGCCGCAGTGCGTCAGTCCGAACATTGGGGCAGATGGCCCGCTGCCCGTCGATTGGCAATTGGCCGTGGGTTTGGAAAGATAACCCACGTCTAGCACGCACGCGCCCTGGACGCGGCACATTTTCGCCGGATGAACCGCGCTTTCAACAACGAGTGATCGGCCAACGCCAAGTGTCGCGTAGCATCATTGCGCGCGCGAAACTCGCTCGTCTCCTCCTTCATTGGATCTCCAGTTTTGGAAACACTTTACCCGCGATGCTTCTGTCCGCACTGCAAGAAAAAGTGCTGGTTCGCACATAGCAGCCTGATAGTACTTATCGCCGCTGTTCCAGTAGTCGCCTTTTGCTTTGTCGGGTTCGATGGAACAGCCCACCAGCAGCAGTACCAGGACGACGGAAATCCGATGCAAGTTGCATGATTCTGAAGGTCTTTGAAACTCCTGAGACCGGCTTTGGCGGGCCATCTTTTCCCGTTAATATTTTTGCTTTCTGCGATATTGCCAAACAAAAAACCGTGCTTATTTAAATCGATGGTACTGCTGTTTCTTGCTAAATCGCGTGAGACTTGCCTGAACTTTGTGTCCATTGACGACCGGACGAGTGAGTCTTATAATCATAACTGTTAGCGGTTCCATGGCGACGGACTGCACGCTGTCGGCAGTGCGCCAGGGGCAAGGCGCAATTCTCATCCGGGCGTGGTCCGAATAGGATTTGGTCGTTAATGCCCAGTCAGGCACTGTTAATTTGGGATTTATGATCAAACAAAATCGTTTTCTGGGTATTGTAGGTTTTCTTATATTTGCGCCTATGGGCTTCGCACAATACACGGCCGATCTCACGGGGGCACGCGACGGTTCTTCAGCCGATGGCGCCTACGCCGGCCCGTACCAAGGCGCCATCTCTCTGAATGGCAACCAAATCTACGCCGATTACGTGATTTGCGACGACTTCAATACAGAGCCGTATTTGGAGAGTCCCTGGATGGCGACAGCGACGAATGCGCTCAGCCCGAACGGGACGGAGAAATTCACCAGCCCTACGGCTCGGGAGAATTACGATGCAGTCGCGTGGCTAGCCACCCAACTGATATATGGCTCATCACTGGAAAACTACAGGAACGAGCCCGACGTTGCCGATCAAACCGCGCAGACCAATTATTCACTCGCCATTTGGGATATCACTGATGGCCTGGGTCTAGACCCGCTGGGCGGGGCTGAGGGCTCGAATGGCTTGGTAGCACACGCATTCGCGGCTGTAGCGGATGGGCACGTGGGAAGAAATGTGACTGTTCAGTTTGCGGTTGATCGCGAGAATATCTGGAAATGGGGCCAGCGCCGTTCCTCGCACAACCCGCATGGAACAAATCCATCTCAGGAATTGGTGGTAGTGAATGGCCCCGTTGCGACACCTGAGCCGTCCGCCGCAAGTGTTCTGGGTCTTGACCTGTTGTCTGTCGCGGCTATCGTTTTTCTGGTGCGCCGATACCGGGCCCGCGCCCGGCTTGGGCTATGACCACGGGCATGCCGGCAGCGTCCACTTGGCACGGTGGCGATCAGTGGGGCACCGTCGAAAACCGCTCCTGGAGGGCGGGCAATCGTGCCCGCAGCCGGCTTTCAGCCGGCTCTGGCCGCCCAAAAAGGCGGCTGCGGCCAAGATTGGCCGCCCTCCAAGGGTTTTCATCATATTTGGTGGCCCGCAGGGCGATGATGACAGGCTCGTAGCCAGGCTCGTAGCCTGCAGCGGCCTCGCAGGCCGCCCAACACGCGCAGCGCGCCATATTCATGCCCCGTTGTGGCCGCAGTCCGTGAGCCATTCACACGCCCGCGCCTGCCCACATCTCCCTGAAAACAACCGCAAACCGCCCATCGCCCGCCTCAAATCTCGCCGCCGCCGTGCTACTGTGACGTCGGGTGAGCAAAACAGTGGCTGTAGACCAGTGCGCCATCAAGCAACCGAAGCCTGAAAAAACGTTGCGGGCGAAACCCGCGCTGCGGAACCGGCTCGAACCCAAATCAAGATGCCGAAACGAAGCCAATTCGCCCTTTCTTTTCAACAAAAGCGCCATTCGGAAGCATACGGAAGCCAATTTCCGCCGGCGATTACCCACTGCGGCGGCCTAAACATATGAGAACTCCACCGCAGCCAGATGCAACCGGACGCAACACGAATGAGGAATATAGCCCCCTCCTGACGTCGGCGCAGTCCGCCGGAATCGTGACGGAGGATTTCGGCTGAACAGCTACGGGATGTCACACAATGTTACGCAACGCAGCCCAACTGGGGCTACCCACGCCCCCGCATGGTACAACACCAATATGCCCACCTTCCATGTCGAAACGCCGCCCGTCTCGTATGACGCAGTGGTGCGGCGCGGCGTCCTGGACGATGCCGCCCGCTATGTGCCCGCCAACGCCGGCAAGGTATTCGTCGTCTCCACCGAGGACGTTTGGCGCCACCAGTGCGCGCGCCTCGAACACGGACTTGCCGCCATCCCGCACGAAGTGCTCTTTCTTCCCGGCGGCGAAGACCAGAAGCGCCTGGCGCCCGTCGAGCGGCTGGCCGACGAAATGGTCCGGCGCGGCGCCGACCGGTCCAGCATAGTGGTGGCGTTCGGCGGCGGCATTGTCACGGATATGGCCGGCTTCCTGGCGGCCATCTTCATGCGCGGCATCCCGGTGCTGCAGATCCCCACCACGCTGCTGGCGCAGGTGGACGCGGCCATCGGCGGCAAAACCGGCGTCAACCTGGGAATCGGCAAGAACCTCGTCGGTAGCTTCCACCAGCCGCTGGCCGTGCTCATCGACGCGAATGTGCTCGATACGCTGCCCGATCGCGAATACCGCGCGGGCTTGTACGAAATCCTGAAAGCCGGCGTCATCCGCGGCGAGCCGTTGTTCCGATTCCTCGCCGAGCGCAGCCCCGAAGTGCTGGCGCGCCATCCCGAAGCGGTCGATCGCATCGTCGCGGAATCCGTCGAAATCAAGGCCCAGGTGGTTTCCGCCGACGAGCGCGAAGGCGGCCTGCGGCGCATCCTGAATTTCGGCCATACTTTCGGGCACGCGCTCGAAGCCGAGACCGCCTACACCCGCTTCCTGCATGGCGAGGCCGTGGCCTTCGGCATGCGCGCCGCCGTGTACCTGGCGCAAATGACCGGCCATCTATCGGCCGAAGACACCGTCGACATTCTGGAAGCCATCCGGCTGTACGGCCCGATTCCTCCGCTGGCCGGCATCTCCGCCGAGCGCCTGCTGGAGCGCCTGGCGAGCGATAAGAAGACCATCCAGGGGAAGATCCACTTCGTGTTGCCCGAGCGCATTGGGGAAGTGCAAGTCGTCTCCGGCATCGGTGACGAGCTGGTGTTGGCCGCCATCCGGGCCGCCCTGGCATGAAAGGAGCCACGCCGCAGGGCGCGCGCAGCGAGCGGGAGGCGGCCGAGTGGGTGCGCGATATGTTCGGCCGCGTGGCGCATCGTTACGACCTGGCCAACCATCTGCTTTCGTTCAATATCGATCGCTACTGGCGCGCGCGCACGGTGGCCCGCGTGGGGCATGTGTTGGCGCGTCCCGATGCGCGCGTGCTCGACATTTGCTGCGGCACCGGCGACCTGGTGCGCGCCTTGCAACGGGCCAGGCCGGCCGGCGCGCCGGTGATGGGCTCGGACTTCTGCCATCCCATGCTCACCGCCGCACGCGCCAAACTTGAAGGAGGGGAATTGTTCGAAGCCGACGCGCTACGCCTGCCGCTGTCGGACGCTTCGCTCGACCTGATCACAGTGGCCTTCGGGTTCCGCAATCTGGCCAATTACGAAGCGGGCCTGCGCGAGATGCGGCGCGTATTGCGCGGCGGGGGCGTGGCGGCCATCCTGGAATTCTCACAGCCGCCCAATCCGCTATTCGGCGCGCTGTACGGCTTCTATTCGCGGCGCGTGCTGCCGTTGATTGGCGGCGCCCTGTCGGGCTCGCGCGACGCCTACACGTACTTGCCGGAATCGGTGCGCAAGTTCCCCGCGCCGCAGGAATTGGCGGAGATGATGCGCACCGCCGGCTTTGGCCCCGTGGAGTTCGAGCGCCTCACCGGCGGCATCGTCGCGCTGCACTTGGGATCGGCGCGGGCTATGGCGCCGGCGCCGTAAACGGCACATTCATCGTCGCCTGGTACATCGCCTCCAGCAAATCCTGCGAGTGGCCGTCGTAGTCCGCGTCGAGCGACCACATGAAGCCGCCGCCCAGGCCGCGCTCCCACTCCGAATACTGGATCCGCTTGTAGGTGGACGCCGCATCGTCGTAAGTGATATACCCCGGCGAGCCATCCGAACGCAGCAGATACGGCACCAGCGCGTGCGGATCCAGGTAAGCCGTCCATCCGTTTTGGTTGATGTGCTGCTTGATGAACGTGCCATAGTTTTCCGACGGCACCGCGTCGTTGCCGCACTGGCCGTCCCACAACGGGCTGCAGGGGCCGAACTCGGCGCTGACGTCGGTGTAGTAGTAGCCGTAAAACGGCGTTCCCATGTTCAGCTTGGAGGCCGGCACGTTAAGGTAGGTCAAATAGACAGTGGCGGCTTGCGCGACGCTGCCCCCGGGCTGGCATTGATAAGGTCCCGGATCGCTGACATTCCAGAAGATCGCCGAGTTGAGCTGCCCGTCCGCGGTCCACGGCCCCGCGCAGTCGTACATCATAATGTTCCAATAGTCGATCACCGGTTCCACACCCGGGAAATCGTATGATCCTCCCCATGGCGGAACGTCCGCGGAAAGCGTGTACGTGGGGCTGGGGAAAGTCTTCCGCAATCCCGACATCACCTCGTTGAACATCTGGGTGTCCGCCGCGGAGGCGGGATACTCCCAATCGATATCCAAACCGTCGTAACCGTTGCGGGTGATAAACTCTTGCAAATTCGCCAGCAGGAATTGCAGGCCGCCGGTGGTGGTTTCAAGCCCCGGAAAGTCTCCACCCAACAGCAGCAGCACCTTCACTCCGGCTGCGTGCGCTTTGCTGATGAGCGCCGGTTCCAGGAAACCGCTGGGTACGGAAAGGCTGCCGTTGCCATTGAAGCCTACCCCGGCATGGTTGATATGCGTCAGCTTGTTGAACGGAATCTGGGCCGAGCTGTACGGCGGGGTTTGGGTCCTGCTCCAGTAACCATAGTCGGCCACCAGTCTCTTGGGCGTGGGCTGTTGAGCGTACGCCGGCAGCATCGCCCACCCACAGCAGACGCAAGCGCCCAAGGCCGTTGAAAATCGATTCATTGCGAACACCTCCAGTAATGTGTACTGTACACCCGTTCGCGCTCCCCATGCTAAGGGATGCTAACGTGCCCCGGCATTTAGCCGTGGGGCAGGCCATCGTTGTTGGCGGCCTGCCGAGTCCCCACGCGCTGGAGGTCTTGTTTGAGATCGTTCAACTTTGCACCTGCAATTGAGGAGCTTATGCCGGCGCAGTGCTACTCTGGGGTTTGAGACTTGGTTCCATCGCCCGCGCTTCGACCGGGCCGCTCCTCATCCTACTTTTGCTTGCCACGGCCCTGTCCGCCGCTGAGATCGCTACCGGGTTCATGCTTGGCAAGCACTACGATCCGCGCGCGTTCTACGTCCGCAATACGGCGCCCTCCGGGCCGGGCGAGAACTGGCAAAAGACCTACAGCGGCCCCGCCTACCGCCGCGATGCCCAGGGCAAGCTCATGAATATCCGCCTGGCCAACGCCCTATTTCTCGATGAGTGGATGCACGAGCGGGCCTTCGATCCCGAGTTCAACACGGATGCCGTGATCCAGGCCCTGGATTTCTACAAGGGTCACGGTGTGCTCATGATCAACGTGAGCCTGCAGGGCGCGCCAGCCGGATACGACAAGTCCGTCAACGGCATCGATCGCGAGAATGCCTATCGCCTGGGGCCCGGCCGCGGCGCCTATGTCAGCGCTTTCACGCCGGACGGTTCGCTCAAGCTGGATTGGCTCGCGCGCCTCGAACGCTTGCTGCGCGCCGCCGACCAGCGCGGTATGTTCGTCAACCTGATGTATTTCTACCACGGCCAGGCCGGGCAGTTCCGCTCCCCCGCCGCCATACACAACGCGGCCGTGAACATCACCGGCTGGCTGATCGCGCACGATTTCCGCAACGTCATTATCGACGTGGCCAACGAGTACGACCTGCCCGGCCCGCAGTGGGACTTCAAGGGCTACATTCCGCAGAACATCATCCCCCTGATCGACGACGTGCGCGAATGTTTCAAGCATGCGAGCTACGTCCTGCCGATCGGCGTTTCAAGCGACGGACGCATGCGCTATCCACAGTCGTTGCAAGGCCAGGTAGACGTATTGCTGATCCACGGCGATGGCCGCGACCCGCGCGAGAAAGCCCGCCGCGTGGCCGAACTGAAGGACGCGCAACGCCCCGTGCTGATGACCGAGGACGACAATGGCCGCGCCACTACGGTGGAGCATCTGGCGGGCGACCTGGCCAGTTGCGATATCTTCTTCCATCGCGCCGAGGGCTGGGGATACCTGCCCTGGATGCAGGCGCAGCGATTCCCCTTCCGCTACCTGCCCGGCCCGCTGTCCGAGGTGCGCGACGACATGTCCGAAAAAGAGCGCGACATGGCCTATTTCCACGCCGTGCTGGACCACATCGCGTCGCTGACCCTGCGCCGTCCGCCTGTGGAAGATGGCCCATGAACGTGCGCGTCGCCGAACTCTGCGCCGTGCGCCAGTTCCGATTGGTGGAAGCGGAGCTGGCCGATCCAGGTCCCGGTGAAGTGCAGGTCCGCATCCAGGCCGTCGGCATCTGCGGCTCGGATCTGCACTCTTACTCCGAAGGCGGCGTGGGCGATACGCCGTGCCAGTATCCGATGGTGCTGGGGCATGAACCGGCGGGCGTCGTGGCGCGGGTGGGCGCCGGCGTAACCGGTTGGGTTATCCGCGATCGCGCGGCGTTCGAGCCGGCCATCTACTGCTATCACTGCGAATTCTGCCACACCGGCCACCACAACGTGTGTGCCAACCTGCGCTTCATGAGCATGCCGGGCGATCCCGGATTCTTTCGCGATTACGCCAACATCCCCGCGGGCAACCTGATCGCGATTCCGCCGGGTTTGAGCCTGCGCGACGCGACCATCATCGAGCCGCTCGCGGTGGTCCTGCACTCCATGCAGTTTGTGGCGTTGCAGCCCTCGGAAACCGCGGCGGTTTTTGGCGCAGGCCCCATCGGGCTGATGACCGTCATCTGCCTGAAACTGGCCGGAGCGGGAAGGGTTTGGGCAGTCGATCCGGTCGCCGCGCGGCGCGAGTTGGCGCGGCAGGCCGGCGCCGATGCGGTGCTGGACCCTTCCGCCATAGACCCATCCCACCAGATCCTGCGCGACACCGGCGGCCGCGGCGTGGACGTAGCCATCGATTGCGCCACCACCGGCGGCTCCACGAACCACTGCCTGCGTGCCGCGCGCCACGCCGGGCGTGTGGTCGTAACCGGAATTCCCGTGGAAAGGGAAGTGCCGCTGGAATTCTCGCCGATGCGCCGCAAGGAATTGGCCATCTTCACCGTGCGCCGGTCCAATCATGAGACTGAAGCCGCACGCGAGATGCTTGCCGCCAACCTGGCGCGGTTTGCCGCTCTGATTACGCACACGCGCCCGCTCGAGCGCATCGCGGAAGCCTTCCATCAAGTGGAGCACCGCCTGGATGGCGTAGGCAAACTGGTTGTCTCCGGGTAATGCGCGTGGCCGGATTTTCCCATACGGGTGCGGCTTGGCGCGCCGCCCCGCCCCGCGCCTGACCTGATAGGATATTTGCTGACAACCTATGCGACTACGCGTGCTGGGAATCGTGCTGGCCGGTGGAAAGGGCACCCGGCTGTACCCGCTGACCAAGGAACGTGCCAAGCCCGCTGTCCCCTTTGGCGGGAAGTATCGCATCGTCGACTTCGTCCTCAGCAATTTCATTAACTCGGGCATCTATTCCATCTACGTGCTAACCCAGTTCAAGAGCCAATCCCTGCTGCAGCACCTGAGCGAGGGATGGCAGTTCGGCGGACTCCTCAAAACGCAATTCATTATCCCCGTGCCGGCCCAGATGCGCTCGGCCGGAGAAACCTGGTACCAGGGCACGGCGGACGCCATCTACCAGAACATCAACCTGGTGGAGCAGGCCGATCCACACGTGGTGGCGATCTTCGGCGGCGACCATATCTACCGCATGAACATCGATAGCATGATCGAGTTTCACGAGCAGAAGAGCGCCGCGGTCACCGTTGCCGCCATCCCCGTGGACAAGAAGTTCGCCACTGAGTTCGGGGTCATCGAAGCGGCGTCGGACGGACGGGTCATCGCCTTTCACGAAAAACGGGCGGACGCCCCGACCATACCCGGCGATCCCGACCGTGTCTACGCCTCCATGGGCAACTACATCTTTTCCACGCGCACGCTGCTGCGCGAGTTGTACGGGGACGCCACCAACGAGAGCAGTTCGCACGATTTTGGCCACGACATCCTGCCCAAGCTGGCCGGCAATTCGGAGATGTTCGCTTACGATTTCCAGAGCAACCGCATTCCCGGCGAGCCGGCCGATGGGTCCGCCTACTGGCGCGATGTGGGTACCATCGACGCTTACTACGATGCCAATATGGACCTGCGCTCCGTCAAGCCCGCGCTCAACCTTTACAACCGGAAGTGGCCTCTGCGCACCGCCAGCTATCCCGAGCCGCCCGCCAAGTTCACTTTCGACGACGAGAACCGCCGCGGCGAAGCCATCGACTCCATCTGCTCCGGCGGATGCATTCTATCGGGCGGCGCCGTAAAGAATTCCGTCCTCTTCCGCGGCGTGAAAGTGCATGCCGGAGCGTTGGTGGACGACTGCCTGATTCTGGATAACTGCGACATCGGCCGGCGTGCTCGTGTGCGCCGGGCCATCCTCGACAAGAACGTGCGGGTCCCCGCCGATGCCTGCATCGGCTACGACCTGGAGTATGACCGCCGCTATCACTATGTCACCGAATCCGGCATTGTCGTAGTGGAGGGCAACCGCTCCCAGGTGGAAGTATCCACGTTAGTGGTGTAGTGGGGCGGGCCTCCAGGCCTGCGGCCGGCGTCCACGCCGGCCGCTTCTTATGGAACATCAAGTCCTCGACTGGATCTCGCACTATGGCTACCCGGCGATCTTCTGCCTGCTCATGCTGGGCATTGTGGGTCTGCCCGTTCCGGATGAAACCCTGCTCACATTCACCGGCTACCTGATTTTCACTCACCACTTCAATCTCGTGCCGGCCTTCGCGACCGTGCTGGCCGGCACCATCTGCGGCATCACTCTGAGCTACACGCTGGGCCGGACTTTTGGGCTGGCGCTCATTCACCGTTTTGGCAAGTACATCCACCTCACTGAGGAGCGCCTGGCCAAGGCGCACCGGTTCTTCGAGCGCGTAGGGCATTGGAGCCTTACGTTCGGCTATTTCGTTCCCGGCGTCCGCCATCTGACGGCATATGCCGCGGGCGTGTCCTACGTCGAGCCGCACATCTTCGCCATTTTCGCGTACCTGGGCGCGTTCCTTTGGGCCACCACATTTGTGACGCTGGGCTATCTTCTGGGCGATCGCTGGCAAGTGGTTTCGGCGCAAATCCACCACCACCTGATTGTCGCTTCTTGCGCGATCGGCGCGGTCATCGTGTTATATCTGGCGTGGCGGAAGCTGCGGGCGCAACGTAACTGACCGCCATCCCGGTCGAGATCACCACCAGGCAGCCGATCACGTTGTACCACAGGAACGAAATTCCCGTAAATAGAAACGCCGCGAAGATGGCTGCCTCTCCGGCCAGCATGCCTACGAAGGCGCCGGTGCCGCTCACACGCTTGAAGAAGAAGGCCAGGACGAACACTCCCAACAGCGATCCGTAGAACAGCGAGCCTACGATATTTACGGCTTCGATCAACGATCCCAAGTGCTTTCCGAGCCCCGCGAAGGCCACGGCGTAAGCGCCCCAGAACGCAGTGGCCACCCGCGAGGCGTTCAAGTAATGACGATCGGTGGCGTCCTTACGGAAGTGGCGCCGATAGATGTCGACCACCGAAACCGTGGCCAGCGAGTTGATTTCGCCGGAGCTGGACGACATGGTAGCGGCCAGAATCACCGCGATCAGCAGGCCCACGATGCCCGTCGGAAGATAGCGCGTCACGAAAGACAGGAAGATGTAATTGGTATCCCGGAAGCCCTTCTCTCCACCGGTGGCTTCCACCAGGCTGGCGCCCTGGCGGCGGGCCGAATCTACGTCCTGCTGGGCGCGCCGGTAGTTCTCAATCGCCTCCCGCTCCGCCCGCGTGTCGGCGGTGTGGCGTGCCTCCACCATCGCCAGGGCCTGCGCTTTGCGCCTCGCGAAAGCCTCCTGGTAGCGGGCGGCGATGGGGTCGTAGCGCGCGCGCAACTCCGGTTGGCGGATGCGGTTGTATTCGACGCGCTGGAACACCAGCGGCGGCGGTTCGAATATGTAGAACACGAACACCATG
>Ga0302325_10011468_pt1 | contig 19084 bp, 16 predicted proteins | sample Palsa_T0_2_FD_201948 | JGI IMG/M metagenome (GOLD analysis project Ga0302325, IMG submission 201948) | Peat permafrost microbial communities from Stordalen Mire near Abisko, Sweden - Palsa_T0_2 | ecosystem: Environmental > Terrestrial > Soil > Palsa > Peat permafrost | place: Sweden: Abisko...
ACGCGCTCACGATTTGGTAGGCAGCGATTCTTGCCAGCATCGTGTCAGGGCACGTCTTCAGACGTGCCGCAGCTTGACCCAAGAAACGTGGGCTTTAGTCCCTGAGAATTCAGTTATCGCAGGGGCTAAAGCCCAGACTTACGGAATGCGTGTACGGCACGACTAAAAGTCGTGCCCTGACACAAACAATTGACCAGCACGACTTTCAGAAGGGCGCGCAAACTTAAAGGCAGATCCCTCGTCGGGCTGAAGCCCTCCTCGGGATGACAAGTATAAAGGGCTTGCCACGGCGCAGCTAAAGCAGCGCCCCTTCAAAACCTCATATATCCAAAATTCATTTGGGCTGAAGGCCGCGTCGATTACCTCCAGCTAATTGAACTCGTAGCTCGTGGCTCGAAGCTCGCCGCTAGTTGCTCTTCTTCTGGCTGCGCAGGATGCGGTCGTCAATGGGCTTGCGTCCGGCGAAGCCTTCCTGCGTGTCGTGCCAGTGGGTGATTTTCTTTTCGCCCAGCTTCCAGCAGAGCAGGATGACATCGTCGCCGACGACGCAAGGAAAATCCAACAGGCCAATGTCGAGGTCTTTCACCTGAACGCCGGTAGCGTCAATCTCGGCCACTGCGTCTTTGGCGCGTTGCAGAGCCTTCTCGCGCTCGGCCTTGCGGCGCGCCACAGAGACAATGTCGACCAGCGTGCCGCCGTTCACGAAGATGCGGTTGGCCAGCGCCTGCTGCTCGGCGTCCACTTCCTCAATCAGCGACTTCGCCTGGATGGCGGAGCGCAACAATGACTCCAGAACGGGCAAAAGGGTCTCAGCTTCTGTAACGGTAAAGGTACGCGACATATCGATGTTTTCCAGCGTGGCCAGGGTTTGCGCCGTGTGGCGCGCCATAACGCGACGGCGATGCTCACGCACGTCAGACCAATAGCGTGGAACCCGCCGTAAGAATTTTTCCCGAGGACGCTTACGAATAATCACTGGATCTCTAACATCCTATCAAGTGCCACGCGCGCCCACCTCTTGACATTATCTTTCACTGTTATCTGATTGACGACATTGCCGTCCACCAGGTTCTCCAGGGCCCAGCACAGATGCTGCGGCGAAATGCGAAACATGGTGGTACACAGGCAGCCCGAGTTATCCAGAGTGATGACGTGCTTGTCGGGATTTTCCTTGGCAAGCCGGTTGACCAGGTGGATTTCCGTACCAATCGCAACCGACGATCCCGCGGGCGCCTGCTGCACTAATTTGATGATGCGATCGGTCGAACCGATTCCGTCCGCCTTCTGGCAAACCTCCCAGCGGCACTCAGGATGAACGATGACCTGCATGTCCGGATAATTTGCGTGGACCTTGTCCACATGTTCCGGCAGAAAACGCTGGTGCACCGAACAGTGTCCCTTCCACAAGATGACCTTGGCTTGGCGCAGACGATCGGCGGTCAAGCCACCCTGAAGCATGTAAGGGTCCCACACCACCATGTCATCCAGCGGGATGCCGCGGGCGAATCCGGTGTTGCGGCCCAGGTGCTGATCGGGCAGGAAGAAAATCTTTTCGTTGCGACCGAAGGCCCAGTCAAACGCGCCCTTGGCATTCGATGAAGTGCAGACCATCCCGCCGCGCTCGCCGCAAAAAGCCTTGATAGCGGCAGTCGAGTTCATGTACGTGATGGGCGTGATGCCGTTGCCCTCGTCGTCAGTGAGGCCGAGGTTGACGAATTGCTCCCACGCGTCTTCCACCTGCGAGATCTCAGCCATGTCGGCCATGGAACAGCCGGCATTGAGATCGGGAAGCAGCACGGCCTGGCCAGGACGCGCCATGATGTCGGCGCTCTCGGCCATGAAATGGACGCCGCAGAAGACGATGTAGGTGGCCTTGGTCTCGGCGGCCAATTGCGAAAGACGGTAGGAATCGCCACGATAATCGGCGAAACGTATCACTTCGTCACGTTGATAGTGGTGACCCAGGACGACGCACTCGCTGCCCAGAGCTTCCTTGGCAATGGCAATGCTGTGGTCCATGGAGCCGTCGGGCTGTACGAGGTAATTTTCAAGCGAGCAGGATGCCGCTTTTGTAACCGGTGCTGTAGCCATCTTTGTGTCTCTGCCTTCAGTCCCGGCGGCGTGAGTACACGGCCCGGAACGGGGATGTTGAACGCTGACTCGCGGCTCCAGTAGATCCACTACCCGCCATTGGCGGGCCCGACCTACGGGGATGTTGAAGCTGCCAGTTGACGCTTCTTTACAACTCACTTTATTGGATGACCTGGGCGCCGGGTTCGTTACAAAATTGAAAACCGCGTCCTTCTTCGACGCGAGCCAATGTGCTGGCATCCGGCGCGACAAGCATCGAACAGGATTATTGTTACGCGTTGCGAAAAATTAGGCAAGAGAATATGGGTTGTCGGCATGGTGTATAGCTTCAGCCAGACACGTTCTGGAGGCGCAAAAGGGGCCTTTTCGGCCCTTTTTGGTTGTTGAATATACGACCACGTAAAACCAAAAATGCGGGTCGCTAGCGTATTGTTTTTCGGGACGATCCCAATACAGACTTCCCAAGACAATTCTGATTAAGTCACAGCCGAGGTCCCTCGGCGGCTAAAGCCGCGAAGATTTTTGGGGCGCTTTAAGGACGGCCTAAAGGCCGTCCCCTTCGAGAAATCAGACTTAATCAGACCTTCCCTACGGCGCGAAGTAGCCGGAGATGTCGAGGATCAGTTGCGTCAGTCCGGCTGCGTAGGCGTCGATAGAGCCATCGTTGGTCGGCACGATCGCCATGTTGGAGGTAATGAAGCCGTCGTAGGCGTTCAGCGTCGAGACTCCGGGCTGGCCTTCGCCGTGAGGCCACAAGGTGAGGTAAGGCATGGAGCCGCTCGGCACCACGGTCGCGTTGAAGACGAACCCTTTGGCGGTGCTCGGAGGAGCACACTGACTGGTCAGCACGTCGACGCCATTCGGAGGGTTCCAGATACCCATGAAGGGCTGCCCATTGCCAACTTGACGAGTGTCGAGCACGCGGCAGGGCGTCAGCGGATACAGTGACAACCCGCCCGTTCCCGGCGCGGCGAAGTAACCATCGACATCCAGCAACAGGTTCGTGTTGTTGCTGTGGGCATAGAAGGCGGTTGCGTTCTCGCTGCCCGCAGGCACGATGGCCGCATTCGCTACGATCGTACCGGTGTTGTCGTTGAGCGTGGAAACGGTGGGCCTCGATTCACCCTCCGGCCACACGGTTAGATAATCCAGCCCGCCGGCGGACGGAAGGACCGTGACGTTAAACGAATACGCCGTCGCGTTATTGGGAACACCGCAATTGGGCGGAATCGCGTAATCGCGTTCTACGCCGGCTTGGAGCATGCCTCCGTCCTGGTTGTTGCGGGTGTCGACGATGCGGCAGGGCGTCAGCGGATAGAACTGATAGGTCTGCGAGCTTGGTGTTGCAAAATAGCCGTCGATGTCGAGGATAACGTCGGTGGTGTTGCTGGCGTAGACACTAACTGCACCGCTCGCGCCCGCCGGGACAATGGCGGCGTTGGCCTTTACGCGGCCGTCGGTGGAATTCATGGTTGAGACACCAGGCTGGCTTTTGCCTGAGGGCCAGATGGTCAAATAACCGAGCGGATGCTGTGGCACGACGGTAACGTTGAGCGAGTACGCTGCGGAGGTCGCCGGAATACTGCACCCGCCAAGATGCGGAACGACGAAGAATTGGAACGTGCCGCCTTCGATCGGGTCGTGCGTTTGCCGGGTGTCCGCCAATCGGCAGGGCGGCACGGGAACAAATTGGACGGGCGTGGGGCTGGGCCCCGTCAGGCTGTAGACAGTTCCAACGTTGTCGGTCCCACCAGCAGCCGTTGTCCCGTAGAAGCTCCCGTTGCCGGCCTGGACAAGCGCGGTGGGGGCATAGCCGGCGGTGCCGTCGAAGCTGTACAACGTAGTCAGCGTGCCGCTGGGGGTAATTCTGAAGACGGTACCACAGCCCCCAGCCATACCGCCCCCGCAGATCGGGTTGCCCCCTTGAGAGGCCGTCCCGTAGAAATTGCCGTCGGTGCCTTGCACTAGGACGGCGTCCGGGTCGTAGCCGTCCGCGCAGTTCGGCTGGGTGCAGAAGCCGTAGAGGGTGGTCAAGGTTCCGCTAGGGGTGATTTTGAAAATCGTGCCACAGCCCGATAGCACAGTACAGTTGTTGTTGATAGGACCACCTCCCGGGGTCGTCCCATAGAAGCTGCCGTCGGTGGCCTGCATCAGCCCTACGGTAGGTCCGGAGCCATCCGTGAGGTCGAAGCTGTGCAGCGTGGTCAACGCGCCGCTAGACGTGATTTTGAAGACAGTGCCACAGCCCAGCGGACAACTATTGTTGACGGTGCCGCCTCCCGGGGTTGTTCCATAGAAATTGCCGTCGGTGCCCTGCACAAGCGCGCCTTCGGGGACAGAGCCATCGGCGCCGTTAAAACTGTGCAGCGTGATCAGCGTGCCTTGGGGGGTGATTTTGAAGACCGTGCCGTGGCCGTTGGCCCCGCCGCTCGAGGCTGTGCCGTAGAAGCTCCCGTCGGTACCCTGCACCAGCGTGGCCGTGGGGCCGGCACCGTCGCCGTAGTCGAAGCTGTGCAGCGTGGTCAGCGCGCCACTTGGGGTGATTGTGAAGACCGTGCCCTGGCTGTGAGCTCCGCCTTGGGCCGTCGTCCCATAGAAGTTGCCATCGCTGCCTTGCACCAGTCCGTGAGGGGAGGCGCCATCCGTGTTGTCAAAGCTGTGCAGCGTGGACAGCGTGCCGCTTGGGGTGATTTTGAAGACCGTGCCGGCTCCTGGCGCCCCGCCGCTCACGGTCGTCCCGTAGAAGTTCCCGTCGGCGGCTTGCATGAGGGCCGTCGGATAAGCACCGTCGGTAAAGTCGAAACTCGCCAGGGTGGTGAGGGTTTGTGCAGGCGAGGCAATCGCCGTCGCGGCGCAAAACACAAAGATGACGCAGGCGATTTTCGCCAAGCTAAATCTAGTCGACGCCAAGCGGTGACTTGTGGGCATAGCTTCCTCCTGAGAGTCTTCGTTGGGATCGGTTGCGCTCGGCTGCGTCGTTTCGCGGCAGAAAACCCTCCCCCATAAGCAAAACCGGCTGTGTGTGGGGCACCCGCAGGCGATGGTTATCTCGCGGTCGCACCCGAATTCGAACGACATTTGGATAGAAGCCGAATGTTAGCACCGTCTGCGCTAGGTTCAAACGCTTTTTCGGCCAGACTCGAGAATTCCCGTTCCGGGAATCTGGCACATTTTAGTGCCGTATTTTCTTGACCTAATAGTGGTGCAGTTCGATACTTGAGGGGTTAGGGTAGGATCCGCCTGACTCCTGGCGCTCCTGCCCTATTTGTGTCAAGAGGCAGTTGCCGGTTGTCAGTTGTCAGAGCACGAACTGCAAGTGCTTGTTTCGCAGCGGCTTGCGGGGAAATACAATGGAATGAATACTTTGCGGGGAAAGGTGCAAGTGGTTAAGAATCATTCACTTAGACTGCGATATAACTTCAATGTAATCAATACTTTGACATAAAGCCTTTATTTGCAACACTAATTTTGAAGGGGGTACCCATATGAATCTTCCAATCTGCGAGCATATCAAGCCGGGCGGAGCACCCTGCGGGTCACCGGCATTACGAGATCATAAGTACTGCTATTACCACATGGGCCTGCGCAAAGCTGTGCCCACCGCGACCATGTTCGTCAGGGCCAATCCGTATCGCAAGGATGGCGACGACTACGCGATCTTCGACCTGCCGTTTCTGGAGGACGCGGCGGCGATCCAGATTGGGTTCATGCAGTTGATTCAGGCGGTGGCATGGGAAGAGATCGACGCTCGACGGGCGAAGCTGATCTTGTCGGCGCTGCACGGCGCGGCAGCTAACCTGCGGAAGATGGATGCTGTCCTGGCGAAATGCGAGGCTGCGAAGAAAGAAGACAACGTCGATAGGGGCGAGGTAGCCGAGTCCCGCTCTAGCCAAGAGATGGCTGGAACGGGGCACCCTAACAATGTTGATGGGGCAGGTGCTGCCGAGGGCCACCCGAGCCCCAAGGCGGCTACAACGGGGGACCTGAGCCTCGACGACATAGCGCCCGCTAGTGGAATGCCCGCTGCGAAGAAGCAGCCTACGAGCGTGCAGGCTGGTTCGGAGACGAAGAAACGAACAGGGTAGGTAGTCGGGAAGAAACCGCAGATCCCTCCGCTCGGGCTGACAAGGAGCGGTTGTCCATAATGTGTTGTCAGTTGTCCGTTGCAGGAACCCGCCCTGTCGCCAAAAGACGGCGACGAGGATGGGGCACCCGCGATCCCATCCTGTCGCCAAAAGACGGCGACGAGGGTGGGGCACCCGCTGGAAAGGGGCATCCGGTCGGTTGTCAGTTGTCGGTTCTCAGTGCTCAGGGCCACAAGGATGTTGGTTCAGTCCTGGGACGAGAAGCTGTAGAGGTTGGTCTCCAGCTCTTCTTCGCTGAGGGCGTGGAGGTCGATCCAGCCTTCCAGCGGAAGCGAGTCGACGGGCAGGTGCTCGCGCCAGATGGCGAAGCGAAGACGGATGCGGCTTCCCGGTTGCGCGCCGATCAGATCGAAGGGCACGCGCATTTCGAAAATCTGATCGAGAGCAACTTCGACTCCGTTCGGATTCGAGCTGCCGTTATCAGATGAGAAGCTCGCTAGTTGGTTGCGCTCAGCGCCGTTGGTCAGGACCCATTGCAGCACGTTGCGGTCTTGCGCATCGACGGTGAGACGATAAGAATCCGGCGCAGCCTTCAGGTTCCCTCTCGGGCGCCAAACCTCCAGGTTGACCACCAGCCGATACGCGTCTTCGGGTATGTCGTGATGAAAGTCGAGACGGCCAGAGACGGAATCGGCATCGAGACCAGCGTAAACGGCGTCGAGCAGAAACTGCTTGCCATGCATCGCGCTGGTGCGCTGATCGGAGGTGTAACTCGCCGCGCCCATCCACTCGAAGTATCCGCTGACCAGACCGTCGACGCGAGCGCGCACATACGCGGTTTGCGGAATGTAGCTTGGCCGCGGAACGCCGCTCATGATCGGCGTGTTCAGCTCCTCCGGCGGAATGCCTTCCAGCGCGTGATAGACGTTCGAGAGATGCTTGCGGTAAAGCTCATCGAAGTCGCGGTCGTTGGCCGAGTGATGTTCAGGACCGTACCACCAGTTCCAGTCGCTGCCCTCGGCGATGAGCAACTCTTCCCAGGCGATTTGCCGTTGCGCCTCGGAGACACGATTGGCGTGATGGTCGTAGTAGTCGCGCGCTTCGGCCAGCAAGTCCCAGGCGCGATTGTCTTCGGGAGCGCCGATCCAGACGTTGAAGTTGGCGTCAATCCACGAGCCCGGAACCAGGCGATGCAATTCACCAAAGTCGGCTTCGGCGTGCCGCGCGATGGCCTCGCTGATCGTTACCGGTTCGATCTGCTCGTCGCGTTGCAGCGCGTCGTAGAAGCGGCGCAGAAATTCGCGGCCAGATTGCGGATAGTATTCCCAGGCATTCTCGCCATCGAGAATGATCGACACGACCGCATTCTTGCCCTTATCGAGCAACGGCTGCGCCGAGTCCTTGATGTTCTGGATGAGATGATTGGCGGCGTCCTGCGCGGGCATTCCGGAATAGACGAAGCCGATGAGGTCGGAGAGACGATGGTCGCGAAACACCAGATGCATTCGCGTCTCGTCCTTCTCATAGCGATAGATGTTGTACAAACGCTCGGCGCCTTCGGCCGTCAGGTGATCGCCATTATGGCGAGTGAAGTTGAAGTCGAGCGAGCGGCCGAGCACGCCTTCGTCGGTCGCCATCCACTCGATGCCTTGGCGACAGGCGAGCTTCAGCGCTTCGTCGGAGACGCCTCCCTCCGACGGCCACAGGCCTTTTGGCCGCACGCCGAAGAGCGTCTGGTGCGAGTCGAGCGTGCGTTGGATCTGAAGCGAGGCGTCGTCAGGATGGCGGAAGCGCCGCGTGGGCAGCGGCAATCCGGGCGACGACTCCGCGCCCACATTGGTATCGCACAGCAGCGGCAGAATGGGATGGTAAAACGGCGTCGCCGAAAGCTCGATGCCACCGCGCTGCACGGCTTCGGCGTAAACCGGCAAAACCTTGGCGAGAATGTCGCGTTCCTTGGCGGTGACGAGTTGCTGATCGTCGCGCGTGAAGTCTTCGCCCTTCTGCACCAGCGCGGCGATGTTCGGCTCGGCAAGGAAGACCTCGTCGAACCAGGCGAGCTGCGACAGCACTTGCAGATCGGCGTAATCGCGCGTGGCAAAGTAGGATTCGGGACCTTCGGGTCGCGCACTGGTCGAGCGATAGCGCTCCCACAACTCGCGATAACGCGGATAGCGGCCAATCATGTTGACCGGATTTGCCTGGAACAGATATTGCAGTGCGAAGCGGCGGTCGGCAGCCGTGAGCTCATTGGCAGGCTTGGCGACGAGATCGAAGAAGGGATCGTGCGCCTGGCCGGATACATAGTCCTGAATCTGGGCGACCAGCGACGGCACAAGATTGAAGTTCTGGTGGACCTCGGGAAATTCGTCGAGCAGCTTGACCATCCCGAAGTAATCCTTCAGGGCGTGCAGGCGCACCCAGGGAAGGCGATACTCGCCCGTGACCATGTCTTTGTAAAACGGCTGGTGCATGTGCCAAAGCAGCACCAGTCGGATCTTCGGAAAACCTGCGGGGGAAACTGCATCACTCATGGAAGGAATTTTTCGAGCAGCCAAGTGTATCAGGCCGGATCGGTTGGTAGAACCACATCCGCCTGTGCGGTTGAAATTTCTGCTGTCGCTGTATGAAGATCGCATCTCCGACGCGATGGCTGACAGTCCACGCCTAAAGGCTAACTGCTAATTGCTAATTGCTAATTGCTGCTTTTTTCGCGTGGGGATGGGTTTTGTCGTACACCTCCATCACGTGCTTCACCGTGAGCTGGGTGTAGCGTTGCGTGGTGGAAAGCCGCTCGTGGCCGAGCATCTCCTGGATGGCGCGCAGATCAGCGCCTTCTTCCAGCATGTGCGTGCCGAAAGCGTGGCGCAGGGTATGAGGATGAAGGTCGGGCGAGAGTCCGCGTGCGACCGCAATCTGCTTGACGATGCGGCCAACGCTTCGCGTGGTAAGCCGCGTGCCGCGCAGGTTGATGAGCAGTGCTCGTTCGCTGGTTCGCTTGGTTTCGCCGAGCACGCGCTGGCGCGCCGGCAGATAAGACTGCATTGCGGCCTTCGCCGAATCACCGAACGGAACATATCGCTCTTTGCGGCCCTTGCCGCGCACCAGCACCACTTCGTTCGACCAGCGAATGTCGTCGAGATTGATGCCGATCAACTCCGAGTTGCGGATGCCGCAGCCGTAGAGCAGTTCCAGGATCACCTGGTCGCGCTCGCTGAAGGCCGAACATTCCGGCATCTCGGAATCGAGCACCGTGTTGACCTCCTCGATGGTCGGCACGCGCGGCAGTTTCTTCGGCAGCTTTGGTGTGGCGACCAGCGCCGCCGGATTCTGTTCGACTTCGCCCTCCTGCGCCAGCCACCGGTAGAGCGAGCGCAGCGCAGCCAGCGCGCGCGCGACCGAAGTCTTGCTGAGCCCGCGCTCGTACAGGTTCGCCAGGTAACCGCGGATGAGAACGTGATCGATGTCATGCCAACTCTGCGGGCCAATGTAGTCCGCAAACTGCGCCAGATCGGTGCGATAGGCCTTGATGGTGTGGACGGAAGCGTTGCGCTCCTGGAGCGCGCGAAGGAACTTCGCGATTGCTTTTTCGACGATGCTTGCGCCGCGCTTGGTCATGCGTCTTTACCCTCGCCGCTTGCTGCGCGGATGATGCTCCTTGTACACACGGTTCAAGCGATCGAGTGCGAGATGCGTATAGATTTGCGTCGTCGAAATGTCGGCGTGGCCAAGGATGGTCTGCACGGTGCGCAGATCGGCGCCGTTCTCCACCATGTGCGTCGCGCAACTGTGACGCAACATATGCGGACTCGCATGACGCGACTGCGCCGACGCGTCGTTTACCATCTGCCACACTCGTTGCCGCGTGATGCCGCGCGCGCCGCGGGCGATGAACAGAAACGGCGACGACTTCCCTGCCGCCAGCACCGGACGCGCGTCGCGCAAATATTGCTGAACCACTTCCTGCGCGGCGCGGCCCAGCGGGACGATGCGTTCCTTGTCACCCTTGCCTCGCACCAGCACATAGCCCAACTCAAGCTTCAGGTCTTCGAGCTTCAAGTTGACGACCTCGGAGACGCGCAGCGCGCCGGCGTAGAACCCTTCCAGCATGGCGCGATCGCGGCCGGCAAGCGCTTGCGACTGGCGATCGTCCTTCGCGCGCGGCGGGCCTTGCAGCACGCTCTCGAGCTCATCAGCCGCCAGCGACTTCGGCAGCACCTTCCACTGCCGCGGAGTGTCGATATTCAACGTGGGATCGGCAGTGACGTAGCGGTCCAGCAACAGGTATTTGTAGAAGTGCCGCAACGCCGAAAGCTTGCGCGCCACGCTGCGCCCGTCGACGGCATTCGACAGCAGCGCGTTGAGGAAGTCGCGCACATCCTGCCGCCGCGCCTCGCGCAGCCCGCCCTTGCGCTTCAGCAGAAACGCGGAGTACTGCTCGAGGTCCGACCGATAGGCCGCGACGCTCAGAGGCGCGAGTCCCTTCTCGACCTTGAGGTAGTCGAGAAACGAGATCAGCAGCCGCAGGCTGGGATCGGCACTCTGCATCAGATTAGTATGCTGGCGAGCAAGCCGCATTGGAATAGCGAGAGAGGTGCGCCCAAGAGATCTCCCTCTGCTACTTGCGCGACATGTGCTATCTATCCCGAGTGTGTCATTCTGAGCGGAGCAGCGCCGCTTTTCAGGCGCTGCGGAGTCGAAGAACCCCTATCCCGCCGAAGGTCCCACGCCCGCCTTCTTTCGCACCGAATTCAGCAATCCCACCGCGTTGTGCGGCGAGCGCGGATCTTCTTCGTGCTTGAAGAACGCGTAGGTCTCCAGTCCATCGGCAACACACTTCTCTATGCGCTCCTCGAGCTTCTTCAACTCGTCCGCCGAATAGCTAGGGTGCCGAAAACGAAAGTAGATATAGCTGGCAGTGCGGATTTCAGGCGTGTTGAGCTTCTCGGTTTCGGCAACGCACAAGGTCGCATTGTGATCATGCAGAGTCTGATAGATCGAGTCAATGAACCACGATTCGTGGCGGAACTCGAACGCCGCTTTGAAGTTTCGCGGCAGCAGTGCCAGAAAGTCGCGCAGTACAGCGATGTCGGCTTTGGCAGTGGGCGGCAACTGGAAGAGCACGGGCCCCAGTTGCGAGGCCAGCGGTTGCAGCGTGGGCAGGAATCGCTGCATAGCTTCTTCTACGTTCTGCAGCCGGCGAATGTGGGTGATGTACTGGTTCGCCTTCAGCGCAAAGCGGAAGTTCGGACCGACATCGGCCATCCATCCGGTCGCGGCTTTTTCCGACAGGCTTCGGCGGAAGGTGTAATTCACCTCGACCGCGGTGAGCTGCGTCGCGTAATACTTCAGAAAGTTTTTGGAAGCAACTTCCTTCGGATAGAAGTCGGGCTTCCAGATGGTATACGCCCAACCGGAAGTACCGACGTACAGCGGCAGTCGCGCCGGCGCCAGTCCGGCAGCTTTCACGGAAGCTTCATTTGTTGGCACAGTATTCCTCATGAGGAAACGAAGGCCTGCGGGAAAAGCCGGCCTCTATCGCACGATTGTATGATTTTACAAACGAAGCGCGCGCTTTGTGTTCGTTCGATTGCAATCTGCTGTCTGGCGCGGCAAAGGACACACGCAGCCCTCGTTCCTGTCTGGCGCGATGTTAAGATTTCCTCGCAAGCTTTCAGCGCTCAATACGTGGCTTACGTTGTCTTGCCGGCGCCTTGCCTCCTGGGCCAGATGAACAAACTCTCGAAACCCGGCCCACCAGTCTCTGCGCGTTCGATCGTCGCCCTCACCGGCTTCATGGCAGCCGGAAAGAGTACCGTCGGTCGGGTCCTCGCGTCGAATCTCCACTGGCGGTTCTTCGACCTCGACTGCGAAATCGAAAGCCGCTTGCAGCTGCGCATTCACGAACTCTTTGCCACCCATGGAGAGCCACACTTTCGCCAGATCGAGGCTGACGTCTTGCGGTCGGTCCTTGAGCAGGCCTCCGCTCCAACGATCATTGCGCTCGGCGGCGGGACCTTTATCGAGTCGCAAAATGCCGACCTTCTGCACAGCCACGGCGCACACGTTGTCTTTCTGGATCTCGCCGTCGAGGAACTGTTACGGCGCTGCCAGACGGCGAGTGAACGGTCCGCGCAAAATCCCCGGCCATTGGCGGCCGATGCCAAAGCGTTTTGCGCTCTTCATGCTCAACGGCTGCCGTACTATCGCAAGGCGGAGCTAATCATAAACACCAGGGGAAAGGCGGCGGAGCAGGTTGTGCAGGAAATTGTGGCGGCCTTGGATTTGGCTGCTCACGAACAGAACAGTTGGTAGCTTCGGCGCTATCTCCTGCCCCTGCTCGGACGTGATATAACTTGATTTTTCCACACGAAAATGTCCCAGCATAAAATTTCGGTCGGAATTCTTGGCGCTACCGGAGTTGTTGGACAGCGCTTTATTCAGATGCTCGAAAACCATCCCTGGTTCGAGGTGGCGTGGCTGGCCGCTTCCGACCGCTCCGCCGGACAAACATACGGCGACGCCGTGCGCTGGCGCCTTAAGACACCGGTCCCTGATCGCGTCCGCGCGATGACCGTTTCGAACGCCGGCCCCGACGGCGCGCCGCGCGTCATCTTCGCCGCGCTCGACGCCGGCATCGCTCGCGAACTGGAGCCGCAATTCGCCGCCGCTGGCTGCGCCGTGGTCAGCAACTCCAGCGCCTTTCGTATGGAGCGTAGCGTCCCGCTCATCATTCCCGAGGTCAATGCCGATCACCTCGCGCTCATCGAACAGCAGTGCTGGCGCAAACAATCCGGCGGCTACATCGTCACCAATTCCAACTGCTCTGCCATGGGACTGGTGCTCGCACTTGCTCCATTGCATCGCAAATTTGGCATCGAGTCCGTTTTTGTCACTACCATGCAGGCGGTCAGCGGTGCGGGATATCCCGGCGTCGCCTCGCTCGACATTTTGGGCAACGTGATCCCCTACATCGCCAAGGAAGAAGAAAAGATGGAGGAGGAAACGCGCAAGCTCCTCGGACGTCTCGACGGCGATCACATTGAGCCGGCCGACTTCACCATGACGGCGCATTGCAATCGCGTCCCGGTTGAAGACGGCCACACTGAATCGGTTTCGCTCAAGCTGAACAAAAAGGCTTCGCCGGAAGAAATGATCGCCGCGTTCAACGAGTTTCGTTCCACGCCACAGGAGCTGAAGTTGCCGCTGGCCCCGGCGCAGCCCGTATTTTACGACGCCACGCCCGATCGTCCGCAGCCGCGCTTCGATGTGGACCGCGGCAATGGCATGACGGTCAGCGTCGGACGCCTGCGTCCCTGCGGCGTGCTCGATTACAAGTTCACCGTGCTGTCGCACAACACCATTCGCGGAGCGGCGGGCGCTGCCCTGCTCAACGCCGAGCTACTGAAAGTTCAGGGCCTGCTGCCGTGACGCCCATGTTCCTGCTGGCGGTGCGACCGTGATCGTCATGAAGTTCGGTGGCACCTCGGTCGAGGACGCCAAGGCCATCGAACGCGTTGCCGGCATCGTGAAGTCGCGCCTGGCCGAACGACCGTTCGTCGTGGTCAGCGCCATGGCGAAAGTCACCGACCAGTTGCTGGCCATGGCCGCCGCTGCCGGACGTGGCGAACGCGATCAGGCGCTGGAGATCTGCCGCGCTCTTCGCGAGCGCCATTACCTCACCGTAGGCGAACTGCTGGACACCGGCCTGCATACTGAATTGCACAGCGAGCTCGGCTCCGAGTTCGGGTCCCTGGATGAATTGCTGCGCGGCATCTCCGCTGTGGGCGAGCTGACGCCGCGCACATCCGATTACGTTGTCTCTTTCGGCGAGCGGTTGTCGAGCATGATCGCTAGCGCCGCATTTCTTGCGCGCGATATTCCGGCAACGCTGGTCGATCCCCGGCAAGTCATCGTCACCGACGCCCAGCACAGCCGCGCCGTGCCGCAAGTGGACGAGATCAACGATCGGCTGCACGACCGCATCCAGCCGCTGATCGAGCAGCAACGCGTTCCCATCATGGGCGGTTTTGTGGGCGCGACGCGCGAAGGTGTAACCACCACCATCGGCCGCGGCGGTTCCGATTTCTCGGCAGCGCTGGTCGGCGCGGGATTGAACGCTGAGCGCATCGAGATCTGGACCGATGTGGACGGCATGAAGACGACCGACCCGCGCATCTGTGCCGACGCGCGACGCATCAAGGTAATCAGCTTTGAAGAGGCGGCCGAGTTGGCCTACTTCGGCGCGAAGGTCTTGCATCCTGCTACGGTGCTGCCCGCGGTTGAAAAGAATATTCCGGTGCTGGTGCTAAATTCGCGCAACCCGTCGAACGCGGGCACTCGCATTCTGGCGCAAACGCCGCGCTCGCGCTCCCTGTTCAAAGCTATCGCCGCCAAGAGCCGCATCACCGTGATTGACATTGTCGCGGCGCGCATGTTGATGGCGCACGGATTTCTCGCGCAGGTTTTCGAGGTCTTCGCCCGGCATCACTGCGCGGTCGACGTCGTGTCCACGTCCGAGGTCAGCATCTCGCTTACCGTCGATTCCAACGAAGCGATTCCGCAGATCGCCGCCGACCTTGAGAAGCTGGCGTTTGTGAAGTACTCGGGACGCAAGGCAATTGTCTGCCTGGTGGGCGAGAATTTACGCGACACGCCCGGAGTGGCGGCGCAGATCTTCGACGCCATTCGCGACATCAACGTCCGAATGATTTCGCAGGGGGCGTCGGAGATCAACCTGACATTCGTTATCGATGAGGCCGACGTGCCCGAAGCGGTGCGCCGGCTGCATGCAAGGTTTTTTTCTGACGTCGATCCCGAGGTGTTCGCTTGAGCAAGCCCTCGCTGAACTTGCTGGTGCTGGGGCCGGGCAAGACCGGCTCGCTGGTTGCGGAAGTCGCGCGCGAGCGCGGACACCAGGCGCTGATCGTCGATGTTGATGTCAATCGCGACGGCGCGTGGCTAACGCCTGAACATCTGCGCGACTTCGATGTGGTAGTTGATTTCACGTCGCCTGAAGCGGTACTGACCAACATCGAGGCCTGCGTGCGCGCGAAGCAAGCGATGGTGGTCGGGACTACCGGCTGGTACAGCGAAATGGCGCGCGTGCGCAGCGCGGTCGAACAGGCGGGAATGGGATTTGTATTTGCCGCAAACTTCTCCTACGGTGTGAATCTGTTCTTTCAGATCATGAAGGCCGCGGCGCCTGCATTGACGCACGGCTACAGTGGTCACATTACGGAGATCCATCACATCCACAAGAAAGACGCTCCCTCGGGGACGGCCGTCGCAATGCAACGAGTCTTGGAACAAGCTGTCGGCGTGCGTGTCGATATCACCTCCGAACGCGAGGGCGAAGTGACAGGCACTCATGCGCTGGAACTGGACGCAACCGGCGACTGCATCGTGTTAACGCACGCGGCCAAGTCGCGCCGAACGTTTGCGGAAGGCGCCGTGCTCGCCGCCGAGTGGATCGTTGGCAAGATCGGCTTCTACGATTTCAAGGACATCTTCGGCAAGCTCTGATCCATTCGAGAAAACGTTTTCACCACGGAGGACACGGAGAGCACGGAGGCGTTGTTGGGGATATTTCGGGAATGTCGACTGATGGAACCCCGAGCCTAACTCAACCAGCAGACACCAAAATAGATTCGATTTCCTTTGCCTCTCTTTGTGAAAAGAATTTCTCCGTGCTCTCCGTGCCTCCGTGGTGAATTCTTATTTTTGAGATTCCCGGCTCCGAGGATTATGCTTTTCGTATGAAACTGCGTGGTTGTGGTACCGCTCTTGTTACTCCGTTCAAGCAGGATGGCAACGTCGATGAATCGGCCTTGCGCGAACTGGTGCGCTGGCAGGTCGAGTCGGGCATCGATTTTCTAGTGCCCTGCGGCACGACAGGCGAGACGCCGACTCTCTCCCATGACGAATGGTTGCGCGTCGTCGACCTCACCATTGAGACCGCCGGCGGACGCGTGCCCATCATGGCGGGCGCAACTTCTAACAACACGCGAGAAGCCGTCGCCAAGGCAAAAGAAGTCTCGTCGCGTCCTGGTGTCGACTACGTCCTCACCGCGACGCCCTACTACAACAAACCCACGCAAGAAGGGATTTATCAGCACTTCAAGGCGATTGCCGAAGCCTCCACCAAGCCGCTGGTGCTGTACAACATCGCCGGCCGAACCGGAACCAATATCGAGACGCCCTCGCTGCTGCGTCTGGCCGAGGTTCCCAACATCATCGCCGTCAAAGAGGCCAGCGGCAACATTGGGCAGATCGCCGAGGTATGCGCAACGGTACCGGAAGATTTCCTCGTCTTTTCCGGCGACGACGCCATCACCCTGGCGGTGATCGGGCTGGGTGGCGTTGGGATTATCTCGGTCGTGTCCAACGAAATTCCCGCGGAGATGGCGCGCATGACCGGCGCAGCACTCGCCAACGAGTGGGACACAGCGCGGTTGCTCTTCCGCAAATACCTCCCTCTGATGCAGGCGAACTTCATCGAATCGAATCCCGGCCCCGCGAAGGCCGTGCTGGCGATGATGGGCCGAATCGAAGAGGTCTACCGTCTACCGCTGGTGCCGATGAAGAAGGACACCCGCGCCAAGCTGGAAAAGATCGCGGCAGAGGTGGGATTGCTGCAGACCCAACCGGCCGCGAGCAGGTGATCGCAAATTAGTGCGATACCAGCGCCGTTAACTGAATTCAGGCTCACTTGTTGCCGTACGACCAGTCCTCGTCCCAGCGGCCCAACACAAATATGCCGCTGCCATTCTCGTCGCGCCCATAGCGCAGGCAAGCCAAGCCTTGCGAGAACGCCTTCAGAAACTGCTCCCGATTGCGCAACTGCACATCCGCCGCTTTCTGTCGCGTTTCGGGTTGCTCCTTCCAGGCATAGATTTCGGCCGGAACCTCGATTCGCATCTCCTCGTTGAAGGCCCGCTGCTCTCCAGTCGAAAGCAGCAACTCAACCCGCCTCGACGTCAGCCACCATTCCGCGACCAGGCGATCGGTAGGCAGAAATCCCTGCAACGGCGACGACGTGACACCGTACTGATTGATGTTGTAGCGGCGCGCGATCGCCCCCAGTCGCTCCAGGTTGAAGTAGGCGTTCTTGATCTCCAGCGGATCGAAGGTCCACTCAATCAGCTCGTAGCCGTGGGCGATTGCGTCTTCACGCTGAAACAGTTTGAGCTTGCGGCCGAGGCCGCTGTTGCGGTAGCCGGCCTTGACGGCCAGCATGTGAGAGTGCAGATAAGCTTGCCGATTGCGAATACCGGGAATAGAGAATGCGAAGCCGACCAGCGCTTCCCCGTCCCACGCACAAATCACTTGTCCGCCGATTTTGGGCGCCAAGGAGAAAATCCGCAGCGGCACCAGCTCGTTGTCGGCAAATCCCCAAACCTCTTTCTGCAACGCTACGCAGGCGCGAAACTCTTCCACGTCGGTGCAATTGCGCAACTGAATCGTATCGTCGGTCACGGTTGTTCCTGCCGTTTGGATTCCTGCCACAACGATTCCATCTCGTCCAGGGAAGCTTCTGCCGGTTTGCGTCCCTGCTCGCGAAGCCTCTCTTCCAGATATTGAAACCGGCGACGGAATTTGCGATTTGTTTTGCGCAGTGCCGACTCAGGATCGAGCGAGAGATAGCGCGCGACGTTCACCAGCACAAAGAGAAGATCGCCAACTTCATCTTCCATCCGCGAACGCAACTCAGGAGAAATCTTCATACCGCGCGCGCCCGCTACCCCAGCAGACCACTCCGGCTGCGGACCAGGCGCTGGATAATCCTCAAGATTCTTGCGCAGTTCCCCCGTCTCCTCGTTCAACTTTTCGAAGAGGGCTTCGATATTCGGCCAGTCGAAACCGACGTGCGCCACGCGCGAGCTGATCTTGTAGGCTTCCATCAGTGACGGCATCGCCGAAGACACGCCGGCGAGTACCGACTCGGGATGATCTTCCTTCTTCGCGTCGTCGCCCGTCTCCTGCTGGCGCTTCTTCTTCTCCTCGGCCTTCAGCGCTTGCCAATTCCGCAGGACCTCGCCCGGCGTGTCGGCCTTAACATCGCCGAAGACGTGAGGGTGACGATCGACCAGCTTGTTGGAGAGCCGGTCAAGGACATCGTCAATGGAGAAGCGATTCTCCTCCTCGGCCATCTCCGAATAGAAGAGCACTTGCAGCAGCAGATCGCCGAGCTCGCCGGTCAGCTCGTCCCAATCGCGAGCGTCGATGGCTTCCACCACTTCGTAGGCTTCTTCCAGCGTATAGGGCTTAATGGTATCGAAGGTCTGCTCGCGGTCCCATGGACAACCGCCGGGAGCCCGCAGCCGCGCCATGATCGACACGGCACGCTCAAATCGTTCACCTGTGGTTGGCATCAGAAGACCGCTTTTCGCTCTTAGCTCTTAGCCTTTAGCTCTTAGCATTCAGAAGTGATCTTCGTAGTCTCAGCTTCAGGCTAGTTGCTAATTGCTAGTTGCTAGCTGCTTCTTCAATCCAGATCGAAGTCGCGCAGCGGCTTGCCCGTATCCGGCGTTTCCTTGGCGCGCTTGAGGGCTTCCTGGAATTTCTTCTCCAGCAGATCGCCCTGGTGTTTTTGGGCCTCCACCGACTGGCGGAAGATGGACTCTTTGCGGCTGTCCTGGTCCTTCATGGCACGCGCGGCGGCTTCCAGGTCCTCGAATGTTTTGGGAACGGCTTTTGCCGTGTGCGCAATCACGGCCTTAACTTCAGGATCGATCTTCAGGGTTGCGCCGCAGCACGGGCAGGCAACTTCGAATTGGGGCGAGGACTTAGTCATGGAGGAATCTTACCGCAGCCGGCAGAAACGAGCCATCCTGCAAACACGGTATCACGGCGGACATCGAACTGATTCCGATTCAGAAGATCAACGAAGCGTACGAGCTGCTGCG
>Ga0302325_10011469_pt1 | contig 19082 bp, 18 predicted proteins | sample Palsa_T0_2_FD_201948 | JGI IMG/M metagenome (GOLD analysis project Ga0302325, IMG submission 201948) | Peat permafrost microbial communities from Stordalen Mire near Abisko, Sweden - Palsa_T0_2 | ecosystem: Environmental > Terrestrial > Soil > Palsa > Peat permafrost | place: Sweden: Abisko...
CCGACGGCTCATCAAGCAACTCGAACGCCTCGGCCACAAAGTCACCCTCGAAGCCCTACCGAAGGCCGCCTAACCCCGAACGCCCGCCGAGCCCAGGCGCCTATTTTCGATTCAGATTAGGCGGGCCAGTCGACCGCAGCGCTCAGCTCGGCGGCGGTGAGATCGATCAGCGCGCTGCCCGCGACGTCGCGGTAGCTGGCGTCGGTGCCCGAGCGAGAGCCAGCGGACAGACCGATCGTCGGGGTCGATGATCAGCAGCTCAGCTACGTGGTGGGCGGCGCCCGACGTCGCCGTTGGCGTAGTCGTTTCACCACTCGGTTGCCCGTCCGCGCGGCGCGGAGAGGGTGGTGGGGAACCGCGGGGCAATCTCCATCCTGCCGCACGGTCCACGGCCGCGAGCGGGTCAGCGAGCTATGCAGCCGCCCGTGGGCTGACGCAGTAGCAAGGCGCCCGTCTACGCGGCGAACTGCTCGGCGACAGGCAGCGCCAAGCGATCCGCGCAGGCGAGGCAGGTAGAGTGCGTCTGATCACAACGCCTGAGTCGGCACCGAAGGGACGCGATGTACTGGTCGGTCCTTCGTCGTCCACCGCCGGATCCACACCGGACGCGGTGAGGCGGATTCGCCACGCGTCGTCCAACGACCCGCAGTTCATCGGGAACGTCGACGACATCGGCGGTCTTTACCGCAAGCCGCCCGAGTGAGCCGTGGTTCTCGCGATCGACGAGAGAAGTCAGATCCAAGGGTTGGACCGCACGCGGCCGATCCTGCCCGGCACACCTGAGCGCTCTACTTACGACTACGAGCGACAGAGGACGATCAGCCTCGATGCCGCGTCAGGCCGACAGGCCGGTGAGGTGGTCGGCGCCCTTGACCAGCGTCACCGAGCGATCAGTTTCGCTCGTGGTTTCGGTTGCGTTGGAACCGCCCGGCTAACTGTGAGCTCTAGCCGCTGCCCGCCGTGCGTGGCCTGCTCGTCTCGATGCCCCCTGGGTCGAGGCGTCAAGGAGCGTAGTGACGGCACCGAGACTTGACAGATTCGGGTCGTTATTCTGGATCCCCTCGTCAGTGATCTCGCCAGTTGTCGCGTCGACCACCAAGGTGAGAACGGTACCGCTCGGAGCCGGCTCTCCCCTCGGTACTGGGACATTGTTCGCGACAAAGTTCCCTCGCTCAACGATTAGGTACGAAGGCTGATCTCCAGCAACAATGTCGCCCGAGGCCACGAGATTCGCCTGTGCCCGCGAGCCTTCAGCGTCCTGAATTTGAGTCGGTGACGAGTCTCCGACATGGGATGCGACTGATTGGCCAAGCGTTAACATCTGGCTGGCAGTAATCGACGGCGGTTGACTGTTGGTTACGGTCGCCGTGCCCTTTGCCGACGAGAGACCCGACCCAATAATCAGAAGCGCCGTGGCGGCAATCGCCCCCGCACCACCGACGGCGCTCGCGCGGCGCACGCTTCTGGACGGCAACATCACATTCGACCTTTCGTGGCGTCAGCAGGATTCGTTCGCGTAGGCACGGAGCCAATTCGGTTCGTCTGTCCCGACCCAGTAAGCATACGGCGGGTTGTCGTTAAAGATCATGCCATCTATGTCAGAGCCATCGGACCACCCCGCGTGTCCGTTACCGGAGCCGTCGTAATACCCCAAACTCTGGAAGCTGCCACAAGTCGTCACACTGCGCTCTGTTACCTCAAGACCAGCCTGCAATTCGGTCGCGTTCGTCTGGGCCGACGTGGAATAACCAGAAAAGGAGCCGACTCCAACGAACCACTCGCCACCACCGAGATCGACGATGCCGAACGTATTCTGCGTATTGAGGCTCGCGGTATACGAGCTTTGATGGCAGTTGTAGCCGCCGCCATTCGGCCTCTGGTCCGCCCAAAAGTAGTGCGGCGAGGTGGTATTTGCGCAGCCGTACCCACCCTGACCTTCGTCGATCCCCGCTTCTTCCCAGGTGTTGGCGCTGGTATTTATGACCCAGACTTCGTTGTCGACAAAGTCGAGCCAATATTGGGGATCGTGAAGTCGTTGGAGCGAAGTGTCCCATACGCTCCCTCAAACGAGCTGCCAGTCAGCTGGTCGATGCCGTAGTAGTGCGCTGATGCAACAGCCGGCGTCAGCACAAGGGCGGCGACAGCAAGCAGAACCGTTTGGCAACTGCGGACGGTGCTGTGAGCCCACGGAGGTGCAGCGCGAACAGATAGCATTTCCACCCACTTGTCCCTTGGCTAGCTCGCCCTTGCCAACTACATTTGTATCACTGGCGTCAAGCGCCACGAGCCGTTAGCACGCCGGCCGCGAAGAGGTCGGCGAGTTGAGCGCGCCGGTCAGATCAGGGCACGCCTCGGAATGCCAGGCCGCGCACCCGGGCGCGCCGATTCCGCGCGAGTGATCATCGCCCTCTCGACGCCTCGGGCCGTCAGAGCGGCCGATGTCGCCCGAGGCGCGGTCGATCACGCCGACCAGCTCGCTCCGGTTGCGTCGACGCCGTCGACGAGAGCGCTCACTGTTCGCTATCGAGCTCTGGGTGGGCCCGGAGGGAGCGTTCAGGAGTCGAAACTGCGACGGCCGCGGCAGCCGCGCGCGTATGGCGACCGCGTGCGGGCAACGAGGCGTCGCGGTAGCCGCCGACTATGCCGCCCACTTCGAGGCAGCCAGTTCAGCCGCGGCGGGTGGATCGAGCCCGCCAGCTCAGCGGCGGGGGCGGCGGTCGAGCCAGCCAGCTGTCGCCGTGCAGCTTGTCGCCAACTTGGTGGATGTGTTCGCGCCGATGCACGCGGAGCGCAAGTTGCAGGCACCGTGGCCGGCGGCTGGTGGTGGACTCCACGGCGTTCTCACGCGCCGGCTGGGAGCGACTGCCGATTCAACACGCAGTCGGCGTCGAGACGGGCTCCAGCCGTCCGCTGGGCAGCGGAAGGTCTGGGATGGAGCCGTTCGCGTGCGGACACCGGCGCCTCGTCGCAATCCGCGACTCGCTTTGCGGGACGGCGCAGCGCATCGTCGCGGAGGCCGACGCGAGCGACTCGACTGCCATCGGGCTGGTCTTTTCGCACGAGGGCGCTCGGGTGCGAGACGACGGTCTTCGCAAGCACCGTCCCAACCCGTCAAGATCGCGTGGCGGGACCAATTGCCACAGTCATAGTCAGCCCCCATCCCGTCGGGTACGCGTTCGGTCTCGTGCTCAGCTCACCCACGAGCTGGGCGACGGTTTTCGCGCGTGCTTGCGAAGACGAGCACGACCACGGCTCTCCTCCAATGATGTGGTGATGAACTGGCTCGACGAGTTGCGGCGACCTGGGCTGACGCTCAATGCGTGAACCGCCGCCGTAACGGCACCAACTTCACCGGCCCGGCCAAAGCGGTGCCACTCGAGGTCGGTAATCGCATCGGCGACCGCGTAGCCAGCTACACCTACCGCGAGTGGACGGCCGAGCTGCTCACGCTGATGACGATCGAGAGCGGCCCCGTATCGACGGGCGGTGTCGGCCGTCCGCGTCCGCGTCCGCGAACGATTGCCCCTCTTGGGCGGAAATGTCCCAAGCATCCGCCCACACGACGGACGCCAGAAGCACCTACTCCTTAGCTGGCCTCGCGCCCTACTTGACGCTCGTGTTCGTGATGTTCGCTAGCGTCGTCCGGCCTGCAACCGCATGGACGGAGACGCTGCCAATCATATGTCCGCTCGCCTCAGCCGACACCGTGTAGGCACCGGGTGCGAGGTCAAAGGAGAACCGCGCGTTCGTCGGGCGGGAACGAGCCACGAGTCGCTGGCTCGTATTGAGGATGGAGATGCGGACTGGCTCGGTGAAGCACCTGCCCGGCGCTGGCCCACCGCAGAGTTTCACGACACCAGCCACGCGAGCGTTCTTCGTGACCGACCCACCGCCACAGCCAACCGTACCGACGGCCACGGCGACGGCACTGCCAAGGCCAAGTAGGACCGCTCGCCTCATACCGAAAGACTACGTCACGCAAAGCGGGTCGCCACATTGTCGCGCTAGATAAGAATTAGGGGTCTCCGGGAAGGGAAGGGGCGCTCGAGGATTCCTGCGACCTCGCCGATCTCGCTGGGCCCGAGCGGCCCGGGGCGGCGCGTTAGCTTCGCGATCTGCCGTGGGCTGATTGACGACGATCAGACGAGCCGCGAGCCCGGGTGTCGCCTGGTGTAGCACCCGCCGACGCATGAACGGATAGGAGCCCTGCGCCTGTGACCTGGATCCCATGAACGACGCCGTAGTAGGAAACACGAGCGGGTGCGGGACCGTCGAGTTCACCACCCGCGTGTTCTCTCGCCAGGAGCTGCGGGCGAGATCGCAATGACCCGCGACTCCCGCGGGTCCGACGGCGAGGTGATCGATGTTCGCGCGGCCGCGGCCCGGGATCCGGCGATCGTGAAGGAGCATCACGTGCCACCGCGCAGGTGCGTGGCGAGCTCGCGGGAGGTGTGCTGCTCGCCGGGCGCGCCTTGCCGCCACGCTTCGGTGGCGGGGTCGCCGATCCAGTTCGCTGCGAGCGGCCCGAGCGGCCCGTAGGGCTTCCGGACGCGCTCGACGCGTCTCGCCTGCCGGCGCTCGTACTCGCGATGGGCACTATCGCCCGCGCGGCCGGCCGAATCGTCATCGCTCACGAGCGTGCCCTCAGCCTTCTCCGAGATCAAAGTGGGCGCTGTCAGGTAGCTGCTGACCGTCGCCGACAGGTTGCTGCGCGCCGTCGCTACTACTGGTCTTGAGTGCGTCCTCCCGTGCAGGGCGATCTCGCACGCGTGCTTTGCGCCGTCGCCGATCCGCGCTGGTGCTCGGTTAGGGAGCACGGTCCTGAAGATGTCCGCCCGGACGGGGTCGGGCCCGAGGGTGGTATGGACGATCGCCTGGCCGGTCCCGAGCTTGGCGAACTCGTCAGCGCCGATCCGAAACTGCCGTACGCGCCGGCGTGAGCCTCGCCCGGTCGAGCTCCAGCCGTGACCGCTGGTCTGGTCGGTGTGCTGCCAGAGCGAGACGGTTCCCATCAGCTTCGCGAGCCAGTCGCGGCTGTTGGGGTCCTCTTGGTGGTGGGCGACGAACGCGGCGAAGTTGTCGGTCAGGGAGCCGAGCAGCCCGGGTTGTTGGGAGAGCGCGTCGATGTCGGCGATCGACTGGGTGATGACGATCACCTGCCCGTGGTGTGAGCGTGCGCGCTGCAGGATCGAGATGCCGCGGCCGGCGGCCATGTGGATCACCGATCCGAACTCGTCGAGCACTCAGCGTCCACGGCGCGCCGGCTTGCCCCGCGGCGGCGTGGATGTCGGCGATCGCCAGTATGGTGATCGCGGCTGCCTCGTCGGGCATGTCGTCGGCGTACGTGCGCCACATCACCACCGCGCCGGACCGGATCGCCTGGACGAGCTGGACGGCGACCTCCTCCCCGTCCGGGGTGCGGCGCGGGGTGAGCACGTCCCGCCATGCGGCACCCATCACGACCTCGAGGCGGATCAGGCCGCCCCTGAGCGCCTGCAGGCCCTCCCGGCTGCTGACCCAGCTCGAGTGATCCTCGACCCGGCGGCGCAACGGCCCGTAACGGTCGCCGTCGAGGCCTCGCGCGACCGCGCAGATGCTGTCCCACGAGCGCTCGCCGGCGGCCGAGACGAGGAACGGGAAGCTCGGCGGCCACCGGTCGGTGGCGTGGAGAACATCGACGATCAGGTTGATGTGCTGGCGCAGCGCATCGGCGTAGTAGGGCTCTGAGGTCTTGATCGCTTCGACCGCACGGGCGGCGACGTCGCCCGGGCGACCCCACAGCGGCGCCCACCGGTCGGTGTGCTCGGGATCGCTCGGGTCGAAAAGGATGAACGGCCGGTCGGCGGCCGCCGCGAGCTTTCGGAGCTCGCGCTCGTCGGCCGGGTCGCCCTTCTGATCGATCAGCAGCGCCGCGGCACCGTGAGCGAGGGTCGGCGCGGCGAGCAGCCGCCTGGCGCTCGTCGTCTTGCCCGCGCCCGTGCCGCCGCAGACCCACACATGCCGACCCTCCCCGAGCGGGAGCCGCGCACCCTGGTCACCGGCGGCCGTCATTACCACGTACTCGATCTGAGCCGGCCAGGGGCGCTCGTGGATGATCTCGGACTGCGGTCCGATCCACCTACGCTCGCCGTTGGGGAGCTTCACCGCCGGCTGCCACCACCAGCGGCGCTCGAGCTCGTAGCGGCGGAGCTCCTCGCCCGCACCGAGATCAGACAGCCGCCACCGCCGCCCGGCCCCAACCGCCGCGATCCACGGGACACAGAGCGGAACGAGCACGGCCAGGACCAGCCACAGACCGAGCAACGCCGCCGCGAGGAGCAGCACCGCGCCCGCCACCGCGGCGGGATAGGGATTGCGGATCGAGAGGGTGCTGTGGCAGCGCAGCCACCACGCCCCGACGGCGCCGGCGGCGGCGAGCATAAGCGTCGCGAGCAATGAGACGACAATGGCCGGCGGCGTGAGCACACCCCAAACGATACGCCACTAGTAGTGCTCCGTTATGTTGGTGTGCTCGTAGTGGATGATCGGACGGCAGCTCTCTGCGGCAGACGGGGCATGTCCCGTGCCAGCAGGCCAGGAGCGCTTGTAGCTCCCGGACGACCCCGAACAGGGTCAGGCTGCCGCCCTGGTTGGAGGACGCCGTCGTCGCTCCAGGGTCAGGAACGCGTGCGCGACCGTGACGAGCGTGACGTGATGGTTCCAGCCGCGGTAGGTGCGGCCCTCGAAGTGATCGAGCCCGAGTGCGTCTTTGAGTTCGCGGTAGTCCTGCTCGATCCGCCAGCGGATCTTCGCGAGGTGCACCAGCTGCTTGAGTTCGGTGTCGGCGGGGAGGTTGGAGAGCCAGTATTTGGTTGGCTCGCTTGCTTTGGAGGGCCACTCGCAGATCAGCCATGCGACGGGGAGCTCCTCACCGTTCTTGTGGGCCGTCTGGCGCAGGCCGATGTTCGCGGGGCGGACACGGAGCGCGAGGAATCGGGAGTTCATCTTCCCGCGCGTGCCCTCCCGCCAGGTGACCGTGACCGCGGCGTTCTTGCCGGCGGCGAGCGCCAGGTCTTTGAGCGAGGATGGATCCTCGCGATAGCGCGAGCCGGGCGGGCGCCCGCGACCGTCGAGCTTCGGCGGTTGGGTCGGCTTGACGTCCTCCCGGTAGGCCGAGGTGACGCCTTTGAGGTCCAGCACGTACTCGATCTCGCGGTCCTCCAAGCCAGTGCGCAGCTCGGTTATGTCGCCGTAGGCGCCGTCACCGAGCACGACCGGCGGCTTGATCGCCCAGCCGATCAGCTCGTCGATCATCTCCAGCGCGAGCCGCCACTTCTCCGTGTGGTGGACGTCCTCGGGCAGCCTGGCCTTCGCGCGACGGTCCTGGTTGAACCCGCCCGGATCGTCCCACTCCGACGGGATGAACAGTCGCCAGTCAAGCGGACACGACGCCTCAGCCGAGGCCAGGTTGATCGACACTCCGATCTGACAGTTCCCGACCTTCCCCAACGCGCCGGAGTACTGGCGCGCGACCCCCGCCGACATCTTCCCGAACTTCGGAAAGCCCGTGTCGTCGATCACCCACGCCTCCGCGGACAGCTCGCGGCCCATCCGCCGCGCCAGCGCGCGGCGGACAGCAGCCTCATCCCACGGCGACTGGTTCACGAACTGCTGCAAGCACTGCTCATCGCCGTCCGGCAACCTGGCCGCCATCGGCTCGATGCTCTTACGCTTGCCATCCAGCATCAACCCGCGCACATACACCTCGCCCCAACCGCGCTGGTCCTTGCGCCGCATCGACTCGAAGATCTCACCCGTGAACTGCACCAGCCGCCCGCGCACCCGCGCGAGCTCCCGCTCAGACAAGCCAGCCACAGCGTGCATCTTGACCTCCCTCGACGACGGCAACGTCGCCAAGGAATTCGCCTGCAAAACGCAAACTCCTTCAAAAACCTAACGGAGCACTACTAGACGACATAGCACTACTCGACGTACATTAAGCGCGTGCCTGTAACGCCCAGTCGGCACGTGTCGTGACCGAGCTCGCAGCGTACCGAGCCAGCTGTCCATCCTGTTGATCACCTCGACCGTCGGACGCGGCGCAGCCGCGAAAGCGGGACCGTCGGTGTCGGGGGCAGCGACGATTAGCCGCGCGGTGAGCGAAGCTCAAGCCGCGGCCGTCCTCGGCGCCCGCGAGGTCTGGCAGCCTTCGACCGTCCAGACGACGTCTGAGAGTCCGGCGTCGGATCTACTATGCGCTCGATGACTTCGTGTCCGATTGCACGGGTGACGCGCATGCTGGTCCTGAGCCGCGACGCCCTCGATGTTCATGCCGAAGGCTGCGGTGATCGTGTTCTTGCGTTCGTGCTAAATCTTGCGGACCACACGGCGATGTCGATCGTTGAGCTGTGGGGCCTCCCTGTGCTGGTCTGGGGTGCGATCTCGCAAGGAACCGTGAGGCTGCTTTGCGAGTCAACAGGGGCTGCGCTGATCCCGCCGTTCGAAACCGTTGATGACTTGGTGGATCAGTGGGAACACCATCACCCGACAGCCCTTGGACGCCCGGAGTAGGCTGAGCGACTAGCTCTTTCGTTCTTGTGGCGCGGGTATCGGTCCAAGTTCAGAGGGGTCCAGCAGGTAGCCGCCGGCGAACGCCATCAGCTTGACGCGGAGGTGCCAGTACGCAGTCCCGGTGAGCTGTGCGACGCGACGGTCAGCGATCACGTCGTGATGCATGGTGATCGGCATGTACAGCAGCCCAGCGCTCTCAGGCCAGGCCGGGCCTGGGGGTAGGTAGAGGTAGTTGCGCAGTCGGTCAGCACGGAGGTTTCCAAGATTTGCCTCGGTGACCACGCTTGCCTCGATGAGACTTTCGATCGGTCGGATGGGAATAAGCGTTCTCGCCGGGTGTGCGTATGTGCCGGCTGGGACGTTGCTGCCCTGGGCCGCGATCAGACATGAGGGCGAGATCAGCATCGCCGGGGTCGCGTCGAACGGCCCGCTGACGAACCGCCGCTCGCCCTCGTCGATCACCACTGCGTCTGGCGGGCATCGCAAAGGGAACCTCGTCGAAAAGGTCGCCCTGCAAGAACGTGTCCGACCACGGTTCGACGAAGTAGTCATCGTCGGCGGGTCGTTGCAGGCGCCTCGCACTCATTGAGCGCGAGGCTACCTGCGGTCTGAGACGGATTCTGAGCTAGAGCAGCTCGTCGTCGTCGACGACGGTGCCCGACACGCCCGTCTGGGTGTGATCGGGAAGCTCCGTGGCGGGAGCGTAAGTCCCGAGCATCTCTCTACGCATCCGCTCCACGTCTTCGCGCGAGAAGCGCCGAAACCCAGAGCCGGGCAGCTTGAAGCCGCGTAGGACGCCGCTGCTTTCCCAGTTGCGCACGGTGTTCTCGTGCACGCCAAGGTGTTTCGCCGTCTCGCGAACGTTCATGAACTCTTTTGTAGGCATTTGTTCAACCCCCCTGGGTGGCTCGTAGTACTGCAGCACTTCCCGGTTGAGCGGGGACTCTATCCACATTGTCAAGGATGGGGTGTATAGTGTGCTTATGATGTTTGTGGACTTTAGCTACTATGTCGGCATTAGTCAATCGCACACCGAGCTCGAATGGCCACTTGTTCGAGCCCGATCCCGCCAGGAGGCATCACCTTGAAGATCCGCATCCCTACCCCTACGTCGAAGGAGCTGGCGTGATGTCCGTGATCATCGGCGCCGCGCGCGCCGCCAACGCAGTGATCGACTCGATTCGCCGCCACGTCGCCGTGAGGGACGAGATCCTTCGGGCCGCGAAAGAGCGTCGAGACTTGGTGCGCGACCTCGCCCAGAAGCATCCAGCCGCTCGGAGCGGCTACAACTCGGGCTCCGTCGCTCACGGCACCGCGAATGCACCCGCTGAACGACACCGACTGCGGTGTCGTGCTCGATCGTCGAAAGTACTGGTCCTACGGCCCGGACGGCGACGGGAGGCCCCTGCCGCCATGCTGGAGAGCTTCCGAGACTGGATCCTCCCCCAGCTCCGGGAGTTCGACCCGAGCGCCACGTGCGAAATCAGCAAGCGAGCGCTGTTGTTCGAATTCCACCAGCCCCTGACGTTCGAGGGCGGGATCGTGGTCGACCCGAGCGTCGATCTGATCATCGGATTGGATCGCCGGGACGCTCCCGGTCTGTGGATTCCAAACACCGAGCGTCCGGGGTGGGATCCATCTGACCCTCAACGCCACACCGAGCTTTTCGTCGACACCGCGCAGGACCTCCGGGTTCACCGGGCCCGGGTCATTCGCCTTGCAAAGGTCGCGATCAAGAACGATGGCGAGCACAAGGCGATGTGCTCCTTCAATATTGAAGCGCTCGCACTCCAACTCATTACCGAGACCGACCCGATCGCTCAAGCGCTGGCAAGGTTCCTGATCGAGGCGTCGGCTGAGATCGCTGCGGCGCTCACGAACGATCCCGCTGGCGTATCCGGGCCGATCAAGCTCCCAGACGGCATCACCCAGGACTATGCCGCCCAGCGTCTCGAGCAGATCGGCACCATCGTTCACGCAAGCGTCGAAGTCCAGTCCGAGCCTGAGGCGCGCCGAATCCTCGAGGGCGTGTTCGGTCCCCAGATCGAGGAGATGCGAGAACAGGAGGCCAAACCCATCGATGCCCGCATGCGCCGCGGACGTTCAGCAATCGGCGCCCCATTGCTCTCCACGTCCTACCGGCCGGGACGCTCCGACGGTGTCTAGGCGGCGCCAATCATCGTTCAACGATGATCTACGCCGCCGACTGCAGTTCGAACGGGAGGCGCGAAAAGTGGGCCTCCCCTTCACGAGCCGCGTCGCGGCGTCACCGCGGCGTCGGATCTACTCGGTTCCGATCATCGTGCCGGTATATGACGAGCCACGGAAAGTCGAGATCACGCTCCCGCAGTCTGCCCGCCCGGGGGTCCGACCGCTGGTCGTGATCGACGGACCTGAGTGCCGGCGACACCGGTTTCAGGACGGCGGACTCTGCATGTGGTGGTGGCGAGACTCAGACGATTCACGATGGATCCCCGACGATGGCCTCTACTCGCTGGTGTGCCACGCAATTGATCACGCATATTGCGAGGCACGCTGCCGCCGCGGGTATCCCTGGCCCAAAGTTGAAGCGCCTCGACGACACCCAGAGAGCTGCCCCGCATGCAGACCGCTGCGATAGCCGCCCACTGGTACACGATCGCAACCGCCGCGATCGCACTGCTCGGTGTAGCCGCGACGCTCCTGATTAGTGGTGCGCGCGCGGAGCGCCAACGCCGCCGCGAGCTCCATGCGCGGGCGTTGGCCGCGATCATCTCCTACGGCGAAATGCCCTACCGCATTCACCGCCGTGCCGCAGGAGCAGATTGCCGTAACCGCCTCTCAGACGAACTTTCACATACGAAAGCCGAGCTCGATACATGCCAGGTTCTCCTCGCGGCGGACGGCAACGAACGACTTTCTGATGCCTTCGATGATCTCTACGCCATGGCGCGACGCAGCGTCGGCAAGGCTGCACACGACGCGTGGAACGCGCCGGTCATCGAGTCCGACAACGAGATGAACCAGGGATGGCTTTACCAACAGCTTTCTGAGTTCAACACGGCACGAGACCATTTTGCGGATGACCTGCGAAGTGCCACTCTGCCGCGGCGCAAACGAGCGAATCGGTGGGTCCGTTCGAACCACAGGGTGGCCAAGCTTCCATTAGTCCGCCGACCCCGCAGTCCCCTCGAGCGCAGATCTGTCGCGCCGCAGGACCAGATCACCGGCAATGACCCCCCACGTACCGCCCCCGAGCCCTCACCGGTCGAAGAGCGAGCTCGGAGACGGCGGCTCTGCCCCAAAGCCAGCAGCGGCGCTCGCCGTCGCCGCTTCAGATAGGCAGGAATCTGGTTCGCTCGGCGTGCCGGCGCTCCTGCGGCTTGCGCTTTGACCTCGCATGGATCGCCTCGCTCGCCGGTCCCTTGGGGTGCGAGCACCAGTCCCAATCCAAGGCGTCGCCAGGGATGGCGTGTGCCCGAGCGTTCGGCGCGTTCGCTGCCCAAAGAGCCGAGTCACCGAGTCGACCGGCGCGATCGGCATGCCACCGCCGAATGTCCGCCCACGCCCGCCCGAGCACGGCCACGACCTCGCTGCCGTCTCTGCCCGCGCCGTCCGGGACGGCGCTCACTGCTGCGCCGCCCGGGCGGCGCGGAGCGCCTCGCCGGCCTGGGTCGCCTGGCGCTGGACGTCGCTAAGCAGCTCGACGCGCAGACCGCCGCCTTGGTCCAGCGTGAGCCCCCGCGCGGCGCATAGCTCGATCACCCTCTCGCGACCGCGGACTGTCCGGCAGATGTAGATCACCCCCGCGGTCTCCCCCGCCGCGCGCCACGCGGCGTGGAGGTCCAGGATCGCCTCAAGCCGCGGCGTCGATTTGCGGGCGAGCTCGACCTCGACGCCGATCCGCGCGCCGTCGGGAACCCACGCCAGGTCGGGGCGATGCCCGACCTCGTGTTGACCGTGCCCGTCGCGCCATCGGATCTGCCCGCGCCAACGTTCGTCGAGGTCGACCTCCCGGGGCGCCTGGATCGGACGGCCGCGCGCGGTAAACCACGCCGCCGTCCACGCGCACGCCACCAGGTGCGCCCACCACGTCGGCGCCGGCGGCCGCGGCGATCCCACCTCGCCTCCGGCCATCTCCGCCCCGGCGCTCGTCGCGAACAGCAGCGAACCCTCCCCGCGGGTCATCGGCATCCGCTCGACCCAGCCCGCGGCGACCAGCTGCCGGGACCACCGCCACGAGAGCTGCTCGCTCCACCCAAGCGCGGCCGCCACCGCGGCCAACGGCGAAGGCCCAACCCGCGCGACCCATTCCAAGCCACGCACCGCGCTCGGCTGCGCCCGCCCGCGACGAGCCGCTGCGCTCACCATGCCGACGGCCGCCCCGCCGTCACGACCACGGCCCCGAGCCACACCCACGACGTCATGGATCCCGCGGCGCCCGCCCGCGTAACTCGACGTTTCTCGCCACCGAGGGAGACGCGCCTGAGCCGCTTCGACCGCGTCGTCTCGTTGGCGTTCATCAGCGACGTCGCCGCGTCTGAGCTGCGATCGCGACGCTCTCTATCCGTCGACTTTGACTTGACCGTTGACTTCGTCGTTGACTTTGACTTTGCCGTTTTCAGTTCAAGAACTGGCTTGGTTAGTTCACCTCTCGGGGCTCTCATCGGTCCGCCCCCGCCCAGCCCTTCACCTATTACAAAACCTGGAGGCAGACTACCCGCAACCCATTCCTGTGCTTGCACGTGGGGGGCGGGTAGTCTGCCTCCAGGTTCGAACCTCCAAACCCAGGCTGGGCGGGGGCGGACCGGCCCTGAGAGGTGCACCAAACGGTAGGGCTGCTCTGTACCGTTTTCTATACCGTTTTCTGTACCGATTACCACACCGCTCGCGGCAGCACCCATAGCCCCGGCTAGGCCCGTACACCGGCTCTCTCTCCCCGCCGCCGCCGGCGATGCCCTTACCGGCTCCCGGGTCATCCTTCGCCCCCGCCTGCGTGCTCGGCAGCGCGCTTGCGCCGGATCAGTTCGGCGACCTCGCTCGCCGTCTGTGGACCCTCCTCGAGCAGCGCGATCACGAGCTCGGTCAGGCTCGGGCGACGCAGCCGCGGGTGCTGGTCCTCCGCTTCCCGCACGAGCTGCCGGTACCTGTCGTGCAGGTCGACGGGGATCCGGAAGTTCACCAGCCGAGTCGTCGTGTAGTCGGCCGCCGGCCGACGCGGACCGACTGCACCTTGCCCGCCCGCGTCATCGCCGTTGCCGTCCCGCCGGGCGCTCGTTGCGGGGCGCGATGACGATCGAACTCGCGCTCTCGACGCCGCCGCGGTGGACGGCTGCCCAGTCGGTACCGCCGGGTCGGTCGGCTCCGGCACCGCGGCGGCGGTCGCTGACCTTGTCTCGTCGTGCTTGCTCGTGGTAGGCGGCGGGGGAGCGGCCGGGGCAAGGCTCATGCCCGGGATCGGCCGCCGCCTCGCGGGCGGCATCTGCGGTGCGTTCTCGGTCATCGGCCCACCTCCGTGAGGAGGTGGTGGGCGAGTTGGCGGTAGGCGTGACTGACCATCGAGTCGGGCTCGAGCACCGCCGTCGGCGCCCGGTAACGCGGCGCGGACGCGACCCTGACCGCCCGTGGGATGTGCACCGGGAGCACCCGCATTTCGTCCGCGTGCATGCGGGCGCTCGCGTCGCGAGTGATCCTCCATCGCCGCTCGCTCGCGGCGATCAGCACCCCGAGGATGCGCAGTCCCGGAATTTCGCCCTCGACGAGGTCATACAGCTTTCCGGCGCCGCGGACGTCGAGGTCGGCGGCGAGCGCGGGGATCAGTAGACCGTCAGCCGCCAGGACCGCCATACCGGACAGGTTCCCCCGCCCGGGCGGCGTGTCGAGCAGGATGAGATCGAAGCTCGCCCGGAGCGGTCCGAGGACCTCTCGCAGGCGATTCTCGTAGCCCTCGCCGAGGACCGTGGGAAGGTCCGCCGCGACGTCGGCCAGCGCGTCGGTGCACGGGATGATCCGCAGCTGATCGCGCCAGACCAGGTCGTGTCCAACGTCACGCTGAAGCGCGAGCGGCGGGGTGTACCGGTACGCGGCGGACGGCCGGGTCAGGAGATCCTCGAGCCTCTCCCCCGGCAGCTCCTCGCTCCACCCGAACGCCTCCGAGAGATTCGCCTGCGGATCGCAGTCGACGATCAATACCCGCTGATCGGCCTCGGCGAAAAGCGCTCCGAGGTTCGCCGTCGAGGTCGTCTTCGTTACGCCGCCCTTATGGTTTTGTGCCGAGTCGCTGGTTATGCCGAGCCGACAGGGTCGACCGGATCGTTTGTCCTGCTGCCACGCGGTTTGGGACGGTGATCGACTCGGCATAACTTGGCGGCCCTGCTCAGAGCTCCTCGAGGAACTTGAGGAGCTGGTCGGTCGCGCGGTAGCGACCGGGTCGGGTGCCGGGTGGTGCGGTGCGGTCCAGCGCCCGCTGTTTGAGTCGGAGGTCGCCGTGGAGGTAGCCGCGGGTGGTGTCTTCTTGTTCGTGTCAGAGCCAGAGCGCGATCACGCTGGTGCTGACGTCGGATTGGAGGAGCGTCATCGCGTTCGTGTGGCGCAGCACATGAGCCGTCACGCGCTTGGTCTTCAGCGACGGGCAGCCCGCGGCGGCGGTCGTGGCGTGCTTGTTGATCAGCCATTCGACGGCGTCGCGGCTGAGCGGCCCGCCGCGGTTGGACGGGAACAGCGGATCGTCGGGCTGACCGTCGCGTTCTTTGAGCCAGCGCTTGAGCGCTTTGTCGGTTTGGGAGGTGAGCAGCACGACCCGTTGCTTGCGTCGCTTGCCGTGGCAGTAGAGGTGCGCGCCGGTCCCGAGTCGCACGTCTTTGCAGGTCAGGCCGGTCAGTTCGGAGACGCGCAGCCCGGTCTGGACCGCGGTCAGCAGCAGCGCGTGGTCCCGGCGGCCGGTCCACGTGCCGGGGTCCGGCGCGTTGATGAGTGCGTGGGCTTCTTCTTTGGTGAGGTAGTTGACCAGCGCTTTGTCGAACCGTTTGGTCGGGATCGCGAGTACCCGTTCGATCACCGCGGCGTGTTCGGGGTGGCGGAACGCGGCGTATCGGTAGAGCGAGTGGATCGCCGCCAGCCGCGCGTTCCGGGTTCGGGCGCTGTTGCCGCGCTCTTGCTCAAGGTGCACCAGGAACCTGGTGATCAGCTCGGCGTCGAGGTCATCGATCTCGAGGTTCGACGGCGGCTTGCCGGTCTGCGTGCTCGCGAAGCTCAGCAGCAGTCGCATCGTGTCGCGGTATCCGGCGATGGTGTGCGGGCTGGCTTGCCGTTGGGTCATCAGCCGTTCGGTGAACCAAGCCTGGAGGGTCGGGGCGAGCAGCGTCATGTCATGTCCTCCATCGTTGTCTCCAGGCGGGCGGCGGCCAAGGCGAGCAGCTCTGGAGCGCCGGTCAGGTACCAGAAGCTCGAGGACGGTTTGGCGTGCCCGAGGTAGGTCGCCAGCCAGAGCATCTTGGCCTGCACGTCGCTCCCGTCGCGGTGCCAGTCACGGAGCGTGTTCACCGCGAAGGTGTGGCGAAAGTCATGCAAGGTCGCGGCGCTGACGCCAGGTGCCGTGCTGATCTGCGCGGCTGCGCGGAGCTCCCGGAACCCTTCCTGGATCGTGCTCTTGTCCGGCCGCGACCGGTGACAGGAGAGGAAGAAGCTCTCCCCGGACGACGTGGGGCACAGCGCGTCGCGGACGCGTGCGTAGTTCGCCAGCGCCTGGGTGCTGGACGGGTGCAACGGCAGCTGCCGCGATTTCCCGAACTTGGTGTTGCGAACGGTCACGACGCCGGCGTCGAGGTCGACGTCGTCGCGGTCCAGCGCGACCGCCTCCCCGATCCTCATGCCGGTCACGGCCAGCAGTCCGAGGATCGTGGTGAACGTCGCGGCGCGCAGCGGCGGGCTCATCGTCCCAGCGGCGGCGAGCAGTCGGGTGACCTCGTGATCGGAGAACAGGTACGGGATCGAGCGCTGCGGCTGCCCGCACAAGATGCCCTCGGGCGGGATCTCCGTCTTGGGGTTGATCGTCCGCATGTACTTCGCGAACCCGCGCACGATCGAGAGCCGTTGCGCTTTCCAGCTCTCTGCCCCGCGGGTGCGGCTGGCCCACTCGACCGCGAGCTCGGTGGTGATCGTGTCCGCGCCCGCGTGCTCCAGGAACGCGGCGAACTGCGGCAGCAGCCGCTGATGCTCGACGAGTTTGAACCCGAGCGCGCGGCGGATCGTCAGGTAGTCGTCGACCGCCTCATGCAGACCGGTCATGCCAGCACCCCGGGCCACGGGCGGGCGAGTTCTCTGAGGCGGCCCCAGTCGACCTTCGCGTACCCCATCGTCGTGACCCAGTCGCGATGACGCAACAGCGACGCGATCTCCTCCAGCGGCGCACCGGCCCGCAGCGCCTCGGTCGCGACCGTGTGCCGCAAGCGATGCACGCCGATCCCGCCAAGCCCGGCACGCTCGCTGGCGCGCCAGACGATACGGCCGACGGCCCCATACTCCTCCTGCTTGAGCGGCACAAACGGTCGCACCGCGGTCAGGAACACGTGCCGATCGGTGGACTCGGGACGGCCGTACCTCAAGTAGTGGACCAGCGCCTCACCGACGTCAACGGGGAGCGGGAGCCGTTCGTAGTACTGGCGCTTGCCGCGCACGATCACCTCCCCGGCCCGCCAGTCGAGATCCTCGAGCAACAGCCGTGCGACCTCGCAGGCCCGCAGTCCCATCCTGGAAAGGATCATCAGGATCGCGTAGTCACGGCACCCCGCCGGCGTGGACCGATCGCAGCTGGAGACGATCCGGGCGGCCTGCTCGGCCGGCAGCGCCTTCGGCAACCGCACGAGGCTCCACCCCGGCAGGCGCGGGACCGCAGCGGTGAGATCCGCGTCGACCAGGCCCTCCACCACAAGGAACCGCAGCAGGCCACGCAACCCGGTCACCAGTCGCATCCCGCCCCACCGGCTGCAGTGCCGACACTCCTCGAGCATGAACGCGGTGACCTCGCCCGCTGTCAACGGCGCGAGCACGCCGCTGTCGGGATCGACCCGCCCGGTCAAGAACGACCTGGCGATCCGCTCATACCAATAGACCGACGTGCGGTTCGTGACCCCCCGCTCGCGCGCGAGATACTCAACGAACCGCCCGACGATCAGATCAACCTGCGTCGGGACGGGCACCAGCGCCGGCTCAACGATCCCGAGCTCCCGCAGATACCCGAGCACATCCCGCTCCGACGCCCGCGAGTACCAGCAGCCCGGGGACCATCGACCCTCGCGCTGCCGCTCAGCCCGCGCGTCCGCGGCCAGCGTCTCGAGCATGCGCGCGTTCAACTCCGCCAGCCCCACGCCACGCTCGTTCATCCAGCGACTCAACTCGAGCATCAGCCGCATCCGGGTGCGCGCGTGAGCCGGGCTATAGCCGCGCTCGCGCAACTCATCCCACAAGCCCCTCGCCGCCGGGGCCAACGGACCCTCGACCCGAAACGCCAGAGACCGACCCATGACCATCCTCCTTCGCCGAACAACAGAACAGACGAAGGAAACCGCCGGACATCGACCCGCGTTATGCCGAGTTGCTCGCACCCCGAAAGCGCCTCCCAGCAGCAACAACCCGACCATCGGACGCACCGACCCGGCATAACCGGCGACTCGGCACAAAACCACCTATGCCGAATTCGGCATAGGTGGTTAGCCAGCACGATGACAAACCCGGCACCGGCCGGTGCGCCGTCGTGGCCACCGCGAGCTTTAGCCGCGTCAATCGGTACGTCTATACGTCTGTCTACATACCCGTCTTTACGTACGTCGTGGTGGATGGGTGTGGTGGCGGTCATACGGCCTCCTTGTGGTCGATTATCGGATTGGGAAACGGCGGTGGTGGGTGCGTGCTGTCCTCGCGGGTGACGTAGCGAGTGCATGCAGGAGCTGCAGCTCGCGGTCGCTCGCGACTCGGAGCTGCCGGCGGACGGACTGGCCAGCTCGCTCGAGGAGCTGGCCGAACCGAGCGGTGACCCACGATCGGGTGTCCGTTGGGCAGGCGAGCAAGAGGCAGCCAGCCGAATCGGTGGCCACGAGTTCTACGGGCTTTAGCCAGAGCTCGAACACCGACTCGCTCACGCTCTGGCGCAGCGCGGAGCGGACGTGCTCCCAGTCCGCAAGGTCTGCGGGTCTGGGTTCGGCGAACTCGGCGCGGATCGCGGCGAGATCGACGCTCACGGTGCGCTGTCGTCTGCGGCCGCGGTCGGTGAGGAAGTCCTCGACGATCGTGACCATGTGCTCGCCGCTCCCCCCGTCAGGGGGGCTGGGGGGGCAGGTTCTTAGGTTCTTGGGTTCCCTTCCCGCGCGCACGTTGGGTGGCGGGGTTTCTGTTGCTCCTATGTCAAGGGTCGGTCGCAAATTTGTGCGATCTGGGGGTCGTCATGTGATGCAGACCATGTGATCGCGATCGTGTGCAGCGCGCGGTTCAGTTGGCGATCGCCGCCGCGGTCGAGGCGATGCTGGGTTCGTTTCCCGGATGAGCATGGGATCGGTGCG
>Ga0302325_10011470_pt1 | contig 19081 bp, 17 predicted proteins | sample Palsa_T0_2_FD_201948 | JGI IMG/M metagenome (GOLD analysis project Ga0302325, IMG submission 201948) | Peat permafrost microbial communities from Stordalen Mire near Abisko, Sweden - Palsa_T0_2 | ecosystem: Environmental > Terrestrial > Soil > Palsa > Peat permafrost | place: Sweden: Abisko...
TAACCGCAGTCCTTACGTGCCGGGAGACAGTCTCCCGGTCGACGCCAAGTTCAGCGGCGATCCGGCGATACGACCAGTTCAGCCGTGCCAGCCCGATGATTGCATGATGTTCCGCCATATTGAGCTGATTCGACATCCGCAAGCTCCCAGTGGCGAGAAACCGCTGAGCTTACGATGCCAATCTGAGCCTCTCCAAAATGGCGGCATTTGAACTGATTATTCGTGGCGGGATTTAAGTGATTACTGACAGGCGGCATAGATGTCTTTCCCACGCCACTTCAGAGCCTGAGTCAGAGGGAGGGATTGCCTTTGGAGCATAGCATCCCGGACAGGTCACACGGCGCCTCGCGCCGACGGCAGAGCAGAGCCGTTTATATAAGATTCTGATTTTAGAACCCTCCAGTGAACACCGTGACAAGCTGTTAAAGTGCTGTGCGTTTGCCCAAGCTAAAAGCATCCTGCCGGACAGCGACACGTCGGCATCCACCAAGACCTTCCGGTGCGCAGTTTACGCTGTGAACGCAGCATCGCATGGGATTCGAGCGAAAGGAAAAAAGAAACCCATATATGCTGGGACTGGAGACGGACCCTCGTTTTCGTGACGCTCACGACAATATTCAGCGGGATGTGCGAGAAGTAAAAGAAGAGGTTGGCGCAGTTGCGATGCGCAGTTTCTCTGCCATTTTCACCAGGTCCGCTAGAGAGTCGGCCTTCATCTTTCCCATAACCTTGCCTCGGTGTGCCTTCACCGTGATCTCGCTGATGCCGAGTTCGCGACCCACCTGTTTATTCAACATGCCGGACACCACCAACGCCATGACTTCCTTTTCGCGAGAGGTGAGCGATGCGTAGAAGTCGAGCAACACCTGAATCTCGGCCTCGTGATCAAGTGTAGTGTGGCTGCGTTCGATTGCGTTGCGGATGGCGCTCAAAAGCACCTCATCGCCAAATGGCTTAGTCAAGAACTCGACTGCTCCTGCCTTCATGGCCCGGACCGTCATCGGCACGTCGCCGTGGCCCGTGATGAAGATAATCGGCATATCGATCCGATCGCCGGCGATGCGCTTCTGCAGATCCAGGCCATTGAGATCAGGAAGAGAAACGTCAAGTATCAGGCAGCTTGGAGCAAGCACTCGTGGGCGGGCAAGAAATTCCTGTGCCGAGGCGAATGTCTCCGGCTCCCAGCCTTGGCAACGGATCAACAATTCCAGTGACTCGCGCACCGACACGTCGTCGTCAACAACGAAAACGATTGGTGTGGCGTGCGACATCTGTGAAGACCTCGATTCATTGAAAGTTGCGATGTCTGAATTCATGTCTCATCCACATAGTATACAAGATCGCGGCGGATACAGGGGAACGATTCTCCGTCATATATTCCTCTTTACCGCCGGCGCATTCGACGCTACGGACGGCCGAATCGCGCTAAGATTTTGGGTCCCCTTCATGCCCTCGCTCCCGCGAGGAATAGAGAATGAAAACGTGGCCCCTGGACCGTCGTTCAGCGTGGCCCATAGACGCCCCTGATGACTCTCGATAATGGAGCGACTCACGGATAGTCCCATTCCCATACCGTCATTCTTGGTTGTGTAAAACGCTTGGAAGAGTCTGTCCACAGCCTGAGGATCGAAACCGACTCCAGCATCTTGCACGGTCAATCGGACCCGATTTCCTTCGTCTATTTCGGTTCTGATCAGCACCCGCCTCGGACGATCGTCAACGCGGCTCATCGCGTCGGATGCGTTCCGGAGCAGGTTCAAGATGACCTGTTGAAGCTGCACGCGATCGCCTGTGACAATTGGGAGGTCGTTGGCAAGTTCCAGTAGCAGAATTACCTGGTTTGTCTGAAGTTCACTCCGCGATAGCGCGATCACCTCTTGCGCAGCCGCATTCAGGTCCACCGATTCGGCAGTGGAATCCTTCTTGCTGAAGAGAGAGCGCAATCTCTTGATCACATCAGACGCACGATTGCCATCGCGAATCGTGCGCCGGGCGGTTTCTCTGGCCCCGTCGAGGTTTGGAGGGTAGGCGGCCAGCATCCGCAGGCAGGTGCTGGCGTTAGTGATGATACCCGATAGCGGCTGGTTGACTTCGTGCGCGATCGAGGCCGCCAGTTCCCCCATGGTGGTCGCGCGGGTCACATGCGCCAACTCCGCCTGCGCCCGGCGCAGCCCATCTTCTGCCCGCTTTCGTTCGGTGAGATCGAGCACGAAAGCGACGCCCTCGCACCCCGCTTCCTCGAAAATCGCGCCACCGATCAGCACGGGGACGCGACTTCCGTCTTTGCGGAAGTACTCCTTCTCGAAGGGTGCGAATGCCCCGGTCGCCTTCATCTCTGCGCGGGCTCGTTCGTCGCGGTCGCGCCATTCGACCGGAGTCAGCATGCAACTCGAAACGAGCTCTTCGCGGCTGTAATCCACGAGACGGAGAAAGGCTTCGTTGGCATCAACAAGTCGGCCATCAACGTTGAAAATGAGGATGCCGATGATGTTAGCCTCCACCAGTCGGCGGATCCTCGCTTCCCGTTCTGCGAGCTCGCCATATAGACGGGTGTTTTCCAAGGAGATGGCCGCGTTCGAGGCAAGCATTTTGAGGACTGCCAACCGAGCCGGTGTGAAGACATCGAGGGCCAGGTTGTTTTCGAGGTAGAGTAAACCGACCAGTTTGGCCTGCTTGAGCAACGGCAGGCAGAGCACGGACCGGGCGTGATGCTGACGGAAATAGGGATCTGAGGAGAACGGGTTCTGCGCTGAGGCGTCACCCAGAATGACGTTCTCATGGGTGCGCACGACAAAGTGGACGATCGAATCCGGCAACTCGGCCGCGATCGCGCCCGCTTCTCCCAGTCGCACGATGACGGTATCGCCGTTGGTCGTCGCTTCCGCCTCTATCCGCAGCTTATCGGCGCGGGGAAGAATCAGAAGACCTCGCTCAGCACCCGCGTGCTCGATTGCTATGCGCATGAGCGTGTCGATCAACTTCTCCGGCACAATCTCACCTGACACTGCTTGAGAAATCTTGATAACAGTGGCGAGATCCAGGTGTTCGACCGATGCCCCGATCGTGCTCTTCGGATCGGGAACTCGCGTTTCCTCTCTGAGGTGGGGATATAAATCGTCGAGTTGCCGCACTTTCCCATCTGCTCCCCACCGGAGGTAGCAGTACCGGGCATCCCGCAAGTACATGTACGCAATCTTTTCTAAACCACGCGCCATATAGAACCGCGCTGCGATCTCGTTGGCCATCGCTTCGTGGTGAACGAAACCGTTTTCGTGCGACGACCTGATCGCCGCCTCATAGAGTCGTTCGGCATCCAGGTCGCGGCCTTCAATGCGGGCGATTTCGGCGGTGACTAAGAGATGCTTGTCGGCAAAGGTCGGCGGATAGGTTTCGGCCCAAAGCGCGAGATAGCGGCAATGCGCGCCCAACTGCTCGCGATGTTCCGGTACCCCGTCACCTGGTGCCATCGCCGCAGCCAGCAGCAACGCGGAGTATAGATGGTAATCGAGAGATTGGATGCGACCATGCGATACCCAAAGAATTTGTCTTGCATGTTCCAGAGCGCTCCTCGCCTCATCGAAATCGCCCGAAATGAAGCGCGCCTGACCTTTGGTGATCCAATACCAGCAGACCATCGCTGTCATCCGTTGCGGAGTGAGTTGCTCCTCGAACCTGGCTTGATCAAATTCTTCACCGTCAAACGTCGAAAATGAGGTGGTGCGCCCGCGCATGTTCTGAATGAAGCGTTGCTGCGCCACGAGGATATCGGCCACGTCGCGGAATTTCGCCTTACGAACGAAGGCGAGACCACGCTCGGTTTCGTCCCATACGTCATCTAGGTGATCGCCGCGCAAGAGACGGTCGCTGACAGCGTGATTGCACGCATAACAAGCGACCAGGACGTCGCCACTCTGGTTGGCGGCTCGAAAGGCAGCACGAATCGAATCAAGGGCGATGGTGACGGGATACGTCCAGATGATCGCTTCCTCCTTCGCCTTGAGAATTTTTGCCTCGAAAGAGAGCAAGCCGAGCTTATTGCCCAGATCAACCGCGAAGTGTGCAAAGCGCGAACCCTCCACATACAGACCATAGAAGTTCCCAAGCAGTTTTCCGAACAAGGCGAACGCGTGCGCGGAGGCACCCGTAATTCCATGCTCTAGAGTGAGCCGGATGGTATGGCAAATGTGCAGTCCCGTAAGGTTCTCGTCGGTATAAAATGCAGCCTCATTCAAAGCGGACAGGATCCCCAAAGTGGCTTCGACTTCTGGGTCCGTGACTAGTGGCAGATCGATCAGGGTCTCGATTTCACGGCCAGCGAGTTTACGCCAGACATCGTCGAAAGCGACGTTAAGCTCCATGCGATCAGGATGCGGTGACATCCGAAGATCAAAGAGTCGGAGGCCTTCCAGCGCGCTCTCTACCGCGAGATCGTTTTCGGACTGAATGATATGCAGCTCGATCTTCAGTCGATAAGCCGTTGCGGAATCTACTTTGGATTTGGCCCTATTCAGCAGCTCGACGATGAGTTGTTCGGCGGCCGGGAAATTGGCGCTGAGCATTTCGCACGCGGCCTGTTGGAACTTTAGCTCGAAAGTCAGAGCATATCGCCGCTCCCAACTTTCCTGCGTCAACAACGCGGCGCCCATCGAAAGATAGTTGAGCGCCGAAGCGTAGGCCGTCGATATCTTCGCCCGCTTTCCTGCAATCAGGTTGAACTCGGCCACCCGCTCCCGCTCTTCGTGCGACGTCATGAGTGCAGAGCCGCGATTGAGCTGATTGACGATCTCAAAGATGTTCTCCTCGATCTCTTCCTCCGCCGTCTGCGACGAGAGCAACCGGCCTATTCTGAGATGTTCCGATGCCCGCTCGCCTGCCGGTACAAGCGCATATGCCGCCTCGTGGACTCGGTCATGGGCAAAGGCATAGGTGTCATCCGAGCGAGAGACGAGCCCAGCTCGAACGGCTTCCCATAGTGCGGCGTGGAGCGTCTCCTCGGATTCGCCATAGACCATGCTCAAGACGGCGATCTCCGCGCTATTCCCCAGACAGGCCAGTTGTTTCAGAGAATCCTGCGTCGTCGCCGGCAAACGATTCAGCTTCCCGACCATTAGGCCCACCACGTTGTCGGTGTAGCCTTTCGCCCGGATACGATCAACGTTCCACATCCAGACCCCGGCGTCCGGTGCGAACGCGAGCAACCCTTCCTCCTCCAACTCCGCGATAAATTGGATCGTGAAGAAAGGATTGCCGTCGGTCTTCTCATGCACGATGCGGCCGAGTGACTGCGCTCGCTCCCGCTCGCAATGCAGGGCATCGGCGACGAGCTGGCCCACATCGTCCAGACCAAGAGGGGCCAGCACAATCTGATGTACCGGCGCTCCAGCCTTCCCGATTTCCGCTAGAGTCCGCGTGAGGGGATGGGAGGGGCTGACCTCGTTGTCGCGGTATGCACCAATGAGAAGGAGGTATCGCACGTCGTCGTCGGTGATCAGGCGCTCGATGAGATTGAGCGTCGCGGCGTCCAGCCATTGCAGGTCGTCGAGGAACAGCGCGAGCGGGTGCTCCGATCGGGCGAAGACGCCGAGAAACCGCCGAAACACCATCTGAAAACGGTTCTGTGAATCCTTGGGCGGAAGCTCCGCCACTGGCGGCTGTTTCCCGATCACGAGTTCAAGCTCGGGAATAAGATTTACCATGAGCTGGCCGTTCGTCCCTAGCGCCTCCTGCAGGGATTCCCGCCAGGCAGCGATCTCGGTATTACTCTGCGCCAAAATCTGTCGAACGAGGCTCTGAAATGCCTGGGCCAGGGTGGCATACGGGATGTCGCGTTTGTATTGGTCAAACTTTCCGGATGCGAAGAGCCCACGCGGTGGCACCAGCGCCTTGTGCAGTTCGTTGACGACCGAAGTCTTGCCGACGCCGGAATAGCCAGAGACCAGCACGAGTTCCATGGAACTTTGCCTGACGACTCGGTCAAAGGCCGCCAGCACCAATTCGACTTCCTTTTTGCGCCCGTAAAGCTTTTCCGGAACCAAGATCCGGTCCGGCATGTCATTCGCGCCCAGCGGAAATAATTCGATTCGCCCATGCGCATCCAATGCTGAAAGGCAACGCCGAAGGTCGGCCTCGACGCCCGCGGCTGTTTGGTACCGTTCCTCCGACGCCTTGGCGAGGAGTTTCAAAATGATTGCGGAAAGCGGTTCGGGTATTTCAGCCTTCCGCAGGCTGGGTGCTACTGGAAGCCTGGCGATGTGGCAGTGGACCCAGCCCATCGCGTCGCCAGCCATGAACGGCAGCGCTCCAACGAACATCTCGTAGAGCGTGATGCCAAGGGAATATAAATCGCTCCGGGAATCGATTGAACGATTCATTCTCCCGGTTTGCTCTGGTGCCATGTAGGCCAGCGTCCCCGCGATAACCTCTGGCGGTTCGGGGGGCTGCCGGTGGCGAGCCAAACGCGAAGTCAAACCGAAGCCCGTCAGCCAGGCCTCGCCGGTTGAGGTCTTCGCGATGACGTTTGCCGGCTTGACGTCCCGGTGGATTAGTCGGCGTGCGTGCAGGCGACCGAGCGCGTTTGTAATGGCGATGGCCAGGCGTAACAGCTCTTTTAGAGACGGGGAGCGTCCGAGAACCCCATCCAGAAAATCTCCGCCGGGATCGTCGAGTAAGAGTGCCGGAATGCCACCGCGGTCCACCAGTGTGCGGGGCCTGATCGCCCAATCGGAGTCCAGTTCATTTCGGAGCGAATAGGCATGGTTGATTCGATCAATGCTCGTCCGCGATGGATGCTCCGAAGATGCGGCCTGCAGCAGAATGGAAGCCGAGTCCCCCGTTCGCCTCCCCCGCGAGACGATAAACTCCCCGTCCTCACACAGCTTCTGGAACGAATAATCGGACAGGTCGATCATGCTGGTCACCTTCGACTGGCAAGGACAGATAGGACGGCCATAACTTTGCCGGAACCTACCTTTCCCGTTCCGCCGCGCGCCGACTCTATCCGCTTGATCCGATCTACGCGACACAAATCTGCCCGCCGAAAATCGAACAGCGGCTGAATCAGGTCATCCGAAGAGCGGCATTGATCGCCTGAAGCAGAGCCGTCTCGCTGAATGGCTTAAACAGGCACTCAACCGCACCTCCTTCGAGCAGGCGACAACGGACGGTTTCATCTCGGCGGGCGGTGGCAAACACGATCGGAATATCTTGCCCGCGATGCTTTAACTCCTCCTGGAGATCGGGACCGGTCATGCCGGGCATGGCGATATCGAGGACCAGACATTTGGTCTGGCAGATGCAATCGGACGCAAGAAACTCTTCCGCCGACGAGAATGCCCGGACCGCAAAGCCGAGCTCCCTCAGCAGGTCGGGTAGCGACTCACGCACAGACTCGTCGTCATCGACCACCGACACGAGTGGACGTTTCTCTATCATTGATTCCTCATGGCCGGCCGCACGAGTGGCGATCCGGCAGCGCAGTCCATAGCAATCCGACCAGCGCATCAATAATGCGGTGGAATTCGTTCTCCACACCGATGCCTTCGCTGGTGCCAGTCGCCACGACACAAGGATAAGCTGCTCAACGGCAAACCTCTATTATACTTTGGTGTCGGTTGCGACCATCTCTAAACCGTGGCTCAGCCATGGTGCGTCCGCCAGACCAGAAATCAGCCGGGCCGCCCGATGTTTTACGCAGATTCTGCCACGCGGATACTTGGGCATGGGAGTCCCGGGCGGAACGATGGTGGGAACGACTGATACCAAAGTCTCGCCAATACTATTGTCCAATAGATTAGTTTGCACAGGTCTTCTAGGGTAATCGCAGTTCCGCATGGCATCCGGTTGTATCGGATATCCGCAACGAACAGGTATGTGTTGCAAAAAGTCGAGCATGACGCTCGTAACGTGGTATTAGAACGCGGGATGTTTGGCCGCGCCTCAGGAGTAAAAAACCGATGGTCGAATTCGCAAAACCAACCCATGCCACCGAGCTTTCCCGTGAAGAGGAAGCCGATCTCCTTATCCGGATGAAGGCCGGTGATCAGGTCGCCTGCACAAAACTGGTCACCCTTTTCGGCCCGCAGATGATGACCATCGCACGACGCTTCATGCGGTGTGAAGACGACTGCAATGACGCTTTGCAGGATGCCTTCATCTCCGCTTTCAAAGCCCTTGACCGCTTTCAAGCCGACTCACGCCTCTCCACCTGGCTGCATAGCATTGCCGTCAACGCCTGCCTCATGAAGCTCCGCAAAGATTCCTCCCACAAAGAGACCTCTATTGAGGAATTGCTTTTCACGATGAATTGGCGCGGCCGCTACCCGCGCCGGGATGCAACCATTGGTGATCCGTCTTGCGAAATCGAGACAGACGAGACACGTACCGTCGTCCGTGAGGCAATCGACCAACTACCCGATGCCCTTCGCAGGGTGCTCCTGCTGCGAGATATTGAAGAAATGGACATCGCCGCCACCGCCGCCCTTCTTGGGACCACCGAGAACAACGTGAAATGGCGCCTCAGGCGCGCCCGCAAGGCCCTCGGAACCCTGCTCGAACCAATGATGGACGGTGAGATGGCCCTCGGCCAGGTAGCGTGATCGCATCGGGATCGCGCATCATCGAACGCCGCTCCGTGCGCCGGATTATGCCAAAGTATCGATCAATACCATCGTCCAATGCGCGCCTTGCGTCGTGGTCGCATCTGAATATCGCATCCGCCTGAATCGGATGGCCGTTGCCCGCCAATGGGCACGCAAAACAAGTGAGATTTTATGATGCGAACCAATACAGATTCAGTCGAATCCGGCAATCGCCATGTAGTAATCCTTCCAACGGCAATGGCCCTTGTCTGGGCCCGGACCAGTTTGCTAAGGGAGTTTTGGGATGTCGTGCAAGCGGTCGGATCCTGGTCCGGCGCGATGATCATTCAAGATCGCAAAGGCTTGCGTCTTACTCTCAATCAGGTGGAACTTGGTCGACTAAATTGGGGAGGACAACTCATTATTGGGTTCGGACCTGAATCCCGAAACGCAATAGTGGCCGAGGGGATGGCCCGCGTTGACCCCGACCAGCCCAACGCACACAGGGTCCTGATCAATATTCGGAACGCGAGTGATGTCAATCGCGCGCTAACCCTGCTTCGGCTTGCTTATCTAACCTTGGATTCAGATCCAAGCGAGCTTCATGGCCGCCGCGATTTCCTGCGTCCGCGGAATGAAAGTTCCCTTCCATTGCCATCTGCGCCGGTGAGCGCCGCTTCAGTTTGGGGCGATGCATTGGACCCAATTGAATCGGTCATGGCGGGTGGCTGATCCACCCCAGAGGCCACATGGTGCCAAAGTATCACCGATACTATCGTCCAATAGATGGGACTCTCGCGGGCATCTAGTGTGATCGCATCGGCGCATCGCATTCGATTGAATTGGATATGCAACGAATTTCTTTTAAGAAAGGAGTTCACCATGAGCCTCGCAAAAGTGCGGTACATAGCCCAACTCGTTCTTCCTCGGTGGAGAATGATTGTGTCCGCAGTATCGTCCGTGCCCACCCGAATGACGCAAATTGGCAGGAGGCACCGCATGAAATGGATCGCTCTTTTGCTGGTCGCATCGGTAGCGACGGTCTGCGTGGTCGCCGCCACGGCGCCCACATCTCAACCCTCCGACGAAGCGGCGGCCTCGATTGATGGAGGCAAACTTCCTCCCGGATACCGCGACTGGAGGTTGATTTCCGTGGCCCACGAAGCAGCAAACTATAACGATATACGTGCCGTTCTGGGCAACGACATAGCAATCAAAGCATACCGGGAAGGGCAGCCTCCTTTCCCGGATGGCACTATCATTGCCCGGCTCGCCTGGAGATACACTCCCTCGGAGGAAAACGACAAAATTTTTGGCCGCCCCCAATCTTTTGTGGCCGGGCCCCCTGTGAACGGAGTTCAATTCATGGTCAAGGACTCCAAAAGATATGCCTCGACCGGCGGCTGGAGGTTCGCTCAATTTAACGACGGCAAACCCGTTCTTGACGTGGCGACGCTCCAAAACTGCTATGACTGCCACGCGCCTATCGAAGATCGCGATTTTGTGTTCACCCATTACGCGCCCTAATGCCGCGCGATCGTGACCTTCTCGCAACTATGGAGTTTCCGCCATGAAGTGTTCTTTTGGGTCCTTTCTTTGGATTCTTTGCGCCGTCAGCGTCACCGTGTTCATCGGAGGCTTCATGATCTTGGACTCAGAAAAACCGGTTGCGGCAACAGCAAATGTCACCTTGGCTGACGAGGGGGCCTTGCCTGACTTGGGAGGTGCCATCGGCTGGCTTAACTCCGCGCCCTTGAGCGACAAGTCATTGCGCGGAAAGGTTGTGTTGGTCGATTTCTGGACTTACACCTGCATCAACTCCCTTAGACCGCTGCCTTATGTCAAGAGCTGGGCTGCAAAATATAAAGATGCCGGTTTGGTTGTGGTTGGTGTGCATACACCTGAGTTCTCGTTCGAGAAAGATCGAGCGAACGTCGAAAACGCCTTGCGCGATTTGAATGTCATCTATCCAGTGGCCGTCGACAGCAACTACCAGATTTGGCAGGCATTCAACAACGAATACTGGCCGGCTCAGTATTTCGCTGATGGGACGGGGCGAATTCGTTATCACCACTTCGGGGAGGGCGACTATGGCGAGTGCGAGCGTGTCATCCAGGAACTTCTAAAGGAAAACGGAGCCACCGGCCTCGACCAGAGCGCCATTAGTCTATCCGCGGACGGAGTCGAGGCAGCACCTGGCGGAGATGTCGAGTCTCCCGAAACCTACATTGGCTATCGTCAGGCTGAGCGTTTCGCATCGCCCGATGGATTGGTTCGAGACTCGCGGAAGGTATATAGCTCACCCGTGACGCCCGATTTGAATCAATGGGGACTGAGCGGATCGTGGAACGTCGGTGAGGAGAGCGCTCTGCTTGAAGCGGCACCCGGCGAGATAGTCTTCCGGTTCCACAGCCGCGATCTGAATTTGGTGTTAGCTCCCACGAAAGACGCTAAGCCTGTTCGCTTTAGGGTGATGTTGGACGGCGCCGCCCCTGGCGACAATTGCGGATCTGATTCGGCACCTGACGGCACCGGCTCGATCCGAGAGCCTCGTCTTTATCAGCTCATCCGGCAAAGGGATCTAATAGAAGATCGGACTTTTGAGGTCGAATTCCTTGATCCCGGCGTTCAGGCTTTTGCGTTCACCTTTGGTTAGGAAATTGAAATACTGAAATTATGAACGTCTTCGCAGCAAAAACGATTTTAGAAAAGGAGCCCACTATGTATGTTCCCGCGCATGGCTCACAAATGGACCGTTATGGCAAAAGACTTTACCGTCGTCTTCCTCAGCATAATTGGTTCGGTCGTCACAATGGGAATTTTTATCGCCGTGACATCCTAGACAAATGACCCCAGTCTCTAGAAACCAAGGAGCTTAATCATGACTCACGTCGAAACCCTCGCCAAGTATGCCGCACGCGCTTCCTTCGCCGACCTCTCGGCAGAATCGCGCAGGCAATTGCCAATTCATATCCTGGACTCGCTCGGCTGCTGCATCGCGGCACTGGGCGCCGGCCCAGTCAAAGCGTGTCGAGAACAGGTAGCCGAGTTGGCGGTACCACCTCGTGTGCGCTAATTGGCGGCGGCACCGCGAACCCGATCTACGCTGCATTCTGGCATACCGCTCTCGTGCGATATGTCGATTTTATGGACAATTTCCTTGCGCCAACCGAGACGTGCCACATCGCAGATAATTTCGGCGTGGCGCTGACGATCGCCGACTATGTGGGCGGCAGCGGCAAAGACCTAATGCTCGGAGTGGCGTTGGGTTACACGGTCCAGTCTCGATTTGTTGATCACGCCAACTTCATGACGCGCGGATTCGACCACACTACCCAACTCGCCTTTTCCCTTGGCGCCGCGGGTGGCGGTTGAGTTTCACATGGTCGCCCCAGACTATCCCGGCTTTGGGCACAGCGATGCGCCGTCGCCAAAGGAATTCCCGTACACCTTCGACAACATCGCCGATGTGATGGGTCTCCTAGCCGACTGATACCAACGTATCGCCAATACCATCGTCCAATACCCGTCCTTCAGCGTGATCGCATCTAAAAGCTGTATCCGATCGAATCGGATAGGTGCAACGAACAGTACTTTTGCCAAGGAGCTCATCATGAGCCTCGAACATATGCAGCGATCAGCACAGATCGTTCTTCCCAGAACGATAACGGCGATGTCCGTCGTGAGGTCAGCGGTCACTCGGCGCAGTCTGTTTGCGGCCTCGGTAGCCGCAAGCGCCTGCGGCCTTTTGCTGCTTGCGGGCCCGAGCTTTGGCCAAGCGGTTCCAGCCGCGGAAACTCAGGCACCCGTCATCAACTCGATTTCTGCAACGCCGGGCGCAACCGCCGATGACACCTCCATACGCCCCTTCCACGTCAATGTTCCGGAAGAGGAACTCACCGATCTTCGACAACGCATCGCGGCCACTCGCTGGCCGGACAAGGAAACGGTCAATGACGAATCCCAGGGCATTCGGTTGGCGGAGATGCAGGCGCTGGTGCACTACTGGGGCAACGGCTACAACTGGCGCGACGTAGAAGCGAAGTTGAATGCGCTGCCGGAGTTCCTGACCACAATCTACGGCGTGGATATCCAGTTCATCCACGTGCGTTCGCGTGAACCGAACGCGCTACCGCTGATCCTCACCCACGGCTGGCCCGGCTCGCCGCTGGAGTTTCTGAAGGTGATAGGCCCGCTCACCGATCCCGTCGCCTACGGCGGGCGCGCGCAAGACGCTTTCGACGTCGTGATCCCCGCCATCCCCGGCTATGGCTTCTCGGGCAAGCCGACCGATCTCGGCTGGAATCCCGACCGCGTGGCGCGGACCTGGGACGTGCTCATGAAGCGCTTGGGCTACACCCGTTACGTGTCGGAAGGCGGCGATCACGGCTCGGTCATCTCCGACGCATTGGCACGCCAGGCGCCGGATGGACTGCGCGGCATCCATATCACCATGCCGGCGACGATTCCTCCGAACCTGGTAGAGGGCATCAACAACGGCGATCCGGCGCCCACTGGGCTGACCGCCCCGGAACTGCAGGCGTACAACGCCCTCAGTACCTTCTTCGTAAGAAATGCGGCCTACGGCGCGATAATGGTGACCCGTCCGCAGACCATCGGTTACGACCTCTGCGATTCGCCCAGTGGTCTGGCCGCCTTCATGTACGAAAAGATCGCCGAGTGGTCCGACAGCGACGGTCACCCCGAACGCGTGATCGGTCGCGACGAAATACTCGACGACATCACGCTGTACTGGCTCACCAACACCGGCGCCTCTTCGTCCCGCTTCTACTGGGAAAATGACAACAACAACTTCAGCGCCGCGGCACAGAAGACCAATCAGATCAAAGTGCCGGTGGCCATCACGGTGTTCCCGCACGAGATCTATCGCGCGCCGGAAAGCTGGTCGCGGCTGGCCTATCCATCGCTGTACTACTTCCATGAAGTCGCCAAGGGCGGTCACTTCGCCGCCTGGGAACAGCCGGAACTCTTCTCCGAGGAGATCCGGGCGGCGTTTAGGTCACTGCGTTGATCGGAGAGAGATGGAATAGGGCACAACGTGTGCCCCTATTCCCACACTACACGTACTGCATCAATTTGAAACCAATTGAGGAGATATATATGTCCCAAGAAATCAACCATAATCGCCGTCGTTTTCTGTGCAACGCAGCCATGACCATTGCCGCCACCCAGCTTACCCTGGTCGGTTGTGCGACGGAGCAGCCCGGCAACCCAAAATCGGCAGATACGCCGCCGACTAAGGGGGGGACCAACACATCCTTCAGCTCGCTGAAGCAGATCGATGCCGGCCTCCTGAACGTCGGATACGCGGAAGCTGGCCCCGCCGATGGTCCTGCGGTCGTTCTTCTGCACGGCTGGCCCTACGACATTTATAGCTTTGTCGATGTCGCCCCCTTGTTGGCGGCAAAAGGCTACAGGGTGATCGTCCCCTATCTGCGCGGCTATGGCACCACCAGCTTTCTCTCCAGCGCAACCATGCGCAACGCCCAGCAGTCGGCCGTTGGCCTCGACATCATCGCTCTCATGGATGCACTCAAGATCCAGAAAGCGATTGTTGGCGGCTTTGACTGGGGCGCGCGCACGGCGGACGCCATGGCAGTACTATGGCCCGAACGCTGCAAGGCAATCGTTTCCGTCAGCGGCTATCTGATCAGCAGCCCCGCCGGCAACCAGACACCGCTGCCGCCACAGGGTGCATGCGCATTTTGGTACCAGTACTATTTCGCCACTGAAGTCGGCAAGGCCGGCTATGCGAAATACCTCGACGCGTTCAATAAGTTCATCTGGCACCAGGCTTCGCCGAAGTGGAATTTCGACGATGCCACCTACAACCGCACAGCTGCTTCCTTCAGCAACCCGGACCATGTTGACATCGTGATGCACGATTATCGCTGGCGGCTCGGCCTGGCGGATGGTGAGCGGAAATATGATGACCTCGAAAAGCAGCTGGCCGAGCTTCCCGTCGTCACCGTGCCGGCCATCACCATGGAAGGCGACTCCAACGGGGCAGCCCACCCGCCCAGCACAGCCTATCGCAACAAGTTCTCCGGCAAGTATGACTACCGGCTCATCACCGGCGGCGTCGGCCACAACATTCCGCAGGAAGCCCCGCAGGTATTTGCCGACGCAATCGTCGACGTGGATGGTTTTTGAGCGCCATAGTTCGGCGCAATCGCCTCCGGCACGCGAAGGAGAAGCAACATGACGAACATTCGTAAGGAGACAGATAGCCTCGGCGAAGTGGATGTTGCCGCCGACAAACTCTGGGGTGCCCAAACCCAGCGGTCCCTTGAGCACTTCAGCATCGGCAAGGATCTCATTCCGCGCGAGATGATCGCGGCCTATGCCACGTTGAAGAAGGCCGCCGCCAACGCGAACTATGCCGGTAAGCGGCTCGATGACCAGCGCCACAAGTTGATCGTCAAAGTCTGCGACGAGATCCTCGCCGGACAGCATCAGGACATGTTCCCGCTGCACGTATGGATGACGGGCAGCGGTACTCAGTTCAACATGAACGTGAACGAGGTGATTTCCAACCGCTGCTGCGAACTCGCGGGCACGCCGCTTGGGAGCAAGAAGCCGGTTCATCCCAATGATCACGTCAACATGTCCCAGTCCTCCAACGATTCGTTCCCTTCCGCGATGAACATGGCGGCCGCGGTCAACGTCAAGCAGCGGCTGATTCCGGCGGTCAAGGCGCTGCGCGATGCAATCGCCTCCAAAGCCGACCAGTGGAAAAGCATCGTCAAGATCGGCCGCACGCACATGCAGGACGCCACGCCACTCACTCTCGGTCAGGAGTGGTCGGGCTATGAGGGCGTGCTGGAGGACAATCTGGACCGCATCGAAGATGCGCTTAAAGGCGTCTTCCGTCTTGCGCTCGGCGGCACGGCGGTGGGCAGCGGCATGAACTCGGCGCCCGGTTTCGCCCAAGCCGCCGCGGTCGAGATCGCGAGGCTCACAAACCTGCCGTTCGCCACTGCACCCAACAAATTTGCCGTGCAGGGCGCCCACGACGCGATGGTGCAGCTCTCCGGAACTTTACGCACTCTGGCCGTTTCGCTCTACAAGATCGCCAATGACATCCGACTCATGTCCTGCGGCCCGCGAGCCGGCTTCGCCGAACTGATCATCCCGGAGAACGAACCGGGCTCGTCAATCATGCCGGGCAAGGTGAATCCCACCCAGGCCGAGGCGCTGACCATGATCGCCGTCCAGGTGATGGCCAACGATGTCGCCGTAGGCTTCGGCGGCGCTGGGGGCTACCTCGAGATGAATGTCTATAAGCCGCTGATGATCTTCAATGTCGCTCATTCGATCACGATCCTGGCCGACGGATGCACCAACTTCCGCAAATTCCTGATCGAGGGGACCAAACCCAATTTGAAGAAGATCAGCGAATACGTCGAGCGCTCTCTGATGCTTGTGACGGCACTCTCGCCGGTGATCGGCTACGACAAGTCCTCGAAGATCGCTCACTATGCGCTCGACAACGATCTAACGCTCAAAGCCGCCGCATTGAAGCTCGGTTTCGTTACAGAAGAAGAGTTCGACACTGTAGTCGATCCAACAAAGATGGTTAACGCGTACGTCGCAACTGACTAGCGTCGGAACGTCAAGCACCCCGACCCAACAAAGGAATATGAAAGAGGAATTTACCATGACAAGCCCTTTAAAACACGGATTCGAATTGCTGCACGATCCATCACTCAACAAGTCGACCGCCTTCACGGAGGCCGAAAAGCAAAAGCTCGGGCTTGTTGGACTCGTTCCCGACGTAACCGAGACCCAGGAACTTCAATTGCAACGCGTGATGATGCAGTTGGGCCACAAGAATTCGGACCTCGAACGCTACATCTACCTCGTCAATCTGCTGGACCACAACGAAACGCTCTTCTATCGAACCATAATGTCGGACCCCGCGCGATTTCTCCCAATCGTGTACGACCCGACTATCGGGGAGGCATGTCTCAAGTTCGGCCATATCTACCGCCAGGCGCGTGGGATGTATCTCTCGATCACGCGGCGCGGCAAAGTCAAGGAGATTCTGAAAAACTGGCCTCAAAAGGACGTTCGGTTCATCTGTGTCACGGACGGCGGCCGAATACTCGGTCTCGGTGACCTCGGGGCCAATGGCGCGGGAATCCCCATCGGCAAGCTCCAACTCTACACCGCCTGCGCCGGGGTGCCTCCGCAATACCTGCTCCCCCTGTACCTCGATGCCGGTACCAACAACGAGCAATACCTGCGCGATCCCTTGTATCTCGGGATGCGCAAGACCCGCCCGGCAACCGATGATCTTTTTTCCTTTGTCGATGAGTTCGTGGAAGCGGTTCAGCAGGTGTTCCCCAAGTGTTGCATTCACTTTGAAGATTGGACCGGCACGGACGCTGTCCACCTGCTCCAGCGCTACCGCGACAAGTACTGCGTCTACAACGACGACGTGCAAGGCACGGCTGGGATCACCCTGGCGGGGATGATCAGCGCGACCAAAATCAAGGGCACAAAACTCAAAGACGAACGATACCTGTTTCTCGGCGCTGGTTCGGCTGGAATTGGCCTTGCGAACCTGCTTTGTTCCGCGCTCGTCAATCAGGGCATGAGCCTCAAGGAGGCGCAGTCACAAGTCTACCTGTTCGACGTCAACGGGTTGCTGGAGGCGACCCGCAAAGACCTTGTCGATTTCCAGAAGCCCTACGCTCACCCACATTCGCCAACGCGGGATTTCGTTGCCGCGATCGAGAGCATCAAGCCGTCCACGATCATCGGTGTAAGCACGATTGGCGGCGCCTTCACCCAGAAAGTTGTCGAGGCTATGACCAGGATCAACGAGCGCCCCGTGATCCTCGCCCTGTCGAACCCGACCGAGCATGCCGAATGCACCGCCGAGCAAGCCTACACCTGGTCGGATGGCAAAGTGATCTACGCGGCAGGCGTACAGTTCGCGCCGGTCCACTATAACGGCCAGACATTCCTTCCGGGGCAGGCAAATAACTTCTACATTTTCCCGGCGGTCGGAATGGCGATCTTCGCCACGCAGGCGAGGCGAGTCACAGACGAAATGTTCATAGAAGCCGGTCTGGCCGTTGCAGATCAGGTGCCGTCCCAGTTGCTTAAGCAGGGGCTCTTGTATCCGCTGCAATCAAATATTCTCGAGGCTGAGATTCAAACAGCGGCGCGCGTGGCAAAATTGGTCTTCGATTCGGGGCTCGCCCGTGTTGAGCGTCCCGCCGACATGGTTGAGTTCATTCGCGAGCATGTCTACGTGCCCGAATACAAGCTGGAGGCGACCTGACTTAGCACTGCAATCCCCAATGAAAACATCGTTCGCCAAAAAACAGGCGGCGAATCAGGATCGTCAACGGCTTACGCAACAAGGAGCCTCGCATGGCACAAAAAGTCGCCGACATGGTCTGGGAAATGCTCGCCAGCGCAGGCGTCAAACGCTGATACGGCATCGTCGGAGACGCGCTCAATCCAGTCATCGACGCGCTGCGGCGCAACGGTAAGATCGAGTCCATTCACGCCCGTCATGAAGAATACCATGTCTTCGCCGCCGTCGCCGATGCCTACCTCATCGGCAATCCAATGGCCGTATGTGGAACAGCCGGCCCTGGAGTATGCGGGCAGTGCAGCGACAAGTATCAGAATCGTCGGCGGGGGGTCCATACGACGCCCTAATACCGTTTTGACACGGCGACGGGAAACGTAAAGGGCCACCGCTACGAACCTCCGAATACATTGCGACCGTTTTCATCATGGTTTCCCTGTCGCCAAATGCTGTCGTGCCACAGCCAGGATCGCCGCCTTGATGATCGCCGGCAGAGTATGCCATTGTGCCGACAGTTCAGCAAATTCGGGGTCGATTGCAGCGCTTTTTGCAGCGCCTTTGGCGGAATCACTTGATTCCCGGCTAGAATCTGGGATTGTTCGATCCCTGTCCTGGGCATGCTTGATGCAAGTGCTTATTTTGAAATACTTTGCAGCCTGAATTGCGGTGGCGTTGCAGGGCAGAACACTATAAGTGAGATGCGCTTAATCGGCCAAGAAGGCGTACCCGCGACCGGGCAAGCAAGCCATCGACGGGCGCCATCCAGAATTACGTATACCTGCGGGATTACTTGCTCCTTTCGCGATCGGCGACTTCGACCTGATCAGCAATCACGGGAACTTGTTGTCCGTGTTTCTTTATGCCTTCAGCCAGTGAAAGAATTTCTGCTTCATCGAACCGCTTCCGCGTTTGGTCCGGGTCGGGCTTCAAGGAGGAAACGGGGACTCGCTTAAGCTCACGCATGGCTCTGCTCCTTTCTGGAAATCGACGCCGCGGCGGTTTGTTGGGATGCAGGCGGACGTACTAGATCGAACGGGTCACCGATAGCGCGTGCCAGCAGAAGGTCAATAACCCCTGATAGTGCACATTGCATTTGGTGCCCCCTCACGCTGCAGATACAGCCCGGTCCGATCAGACTATTTGGCGGCGGTTA
>Ga0302325_10011472_pt1 | contig 19080 bp, 23 predicted proteins | sample Palsa_T0_2_FD_201948 | JGI IMG/M metagenome (GOLD analysis project Ga0302325, IMG submission 201948) | Peat permafrost microbial communities from Stordalen Mire near Abisko, Sweden - Palsa_T0_2 | ecosystem: Environmental > Terrestrial > Soil > Palsa > Peat permafrost | place: Sweden: Abisko...
TACGCGGCTTCAATCATGCCACAAATAAGACACTCAATATGGGTGCCCGCCAGGTAGCCCTAAAGGGCTACCGCAAATTCGGTTGACGTTTAAAGTAATACGATGCAATCATTATCCAGGATTTGAATCATCCGGGGCATGGTCCCGAATGCAAACCTGTGCCGCTGAAATAACGCGGCTACCACATACCACACCTCCCTTGCCCAGTTCATAGGTGTCCTCAGCCCTGCCGGCGTTAAAGTGACTGGGAGTCTCGACTCACTCTTAGAACAGGCCTAGAGGACCGCGCGCATGGCGTTGCTCTCGTGCGAGTCGGAACACGAAAGGAACGGCACAATGCAACGTGATAAGTTCACTGTTCGCATAGCTACGCAGTAAGGCGGCCAGCTTAATAAGTTAGACAGAACTGTACATTAAGGAATGATTACAAGTGATCAACTTCTATCGCGTTTCACTGATAGCATTGGCGCTTCCCAGTTTATGGGCACAGCCCAATGTTTCACTAAAGCCTATTGACGAGTCTCTTTCCCAAATCACCGTCATAGGCCCTAACGACCCCACCTTTCAGACCGTCGCCTTTGGGCTGATTCCGACAGGCGATATACCGGCGTACGCACCTATTGTGCCCTATTGCGTGATTGTCAAGAACGACACCCCAAGGAATCTTCTTGCGATCGGTGTCGATTTTCAAATCGTAGATGCACAGGGCCGGTCATCGCATGTGCTACAGAACTTTGCGAATTTCCCGAGCGTCCGTCGGCCCCTGTTGACGCCTGGCAAAATGTTATTGATTGCGCCAGAGTCCAGTTATACTCTTATCGCGGCCAAAGCTCGAACCCACTTTGGGTTGATGCACCCATTGGAGTATTATGCCTCCTCAAAGAGCATTAGTATTTCCTTGCAATATGTGCTCTTTCGGAACGGGACGTTCGTTGGACCCGATACAGCCGACACATACGATGTGTTCGCGGCTGAACTCGCCGCGATGCAGACCGTTGGTAGGACTGCAGCGGCCTACAAGAGTCAGGGTGCGTTCGCGCTAAAGCAGTACCTTGACCAGACAGCGGCAGGAATAAATACAGCATTCAATTCGTTGAGCCGCGGATTTCAACCTAATTTTAATTTGGACATTGCGAAGTTTGCGCAGGTGTTGGATCGCCAGTTCAATCAAAAAGGAGCTGATGCTGTATTTTCAACAGCCTCATCTTGGGTTGCCGATACTGGCAACGTGGTGATCCACAAATGACCAACTTCAGACTGTTGAGGAGGAAACTATAACTATGCCTTTTCCGACCAATAATAAGCTACTCGTCGGCTCCAGCTTGGTAAGTGGCCTGCTCATCGCCAGCACGTCGGTGATGGTGGCGCAGACGACCCCAGCATTTCACACCTTCACAACCGTACATGGATTCGCTAACAGCTGTACTCTTTCGAGCTCTTGCCAAGAGGAATTTATCGATTGCGATATGCACGCGATCCGCGACGGTGGCGGTCCTGCTACAGCCTACGGAGTTACTGCGTGGGTAGACGGTTTCAACGATTGCGACTGTAACTCTGGGGTGGACGCCAAATCGGCTAGTGGGAGGATCTCGGCCACGGCCTTCGCATCGGTTAGCGGCTACGGTTTACAAACGAATACGGAGGGGGCAGACGCGCGGTTTGGCAATTACTCAGGCACATCCGGAGTTGTAGTGGTGTGCAATAGCGAGGATAGGGATGGTCCCTTTGACATTGCAGGTGACTGATCGTAGAAGACGAGTCGTGGGCGATGTTGTCTCGGTCGCATTGCCACTCCTTCTGGCCGTATCGGTGTGCATTAATCTTATGCAATCGGTTGGTCGCAACGCGAATACCGCCATACCTCGGCAGCCCAGTGGCATCTCGCCTCGTATGATGCCAGCGTTGCCACTTCTAGATCTCACAGGTGCCGCCACTTCGATCAAATATAAGAGCGGACAGCCAACTGTGCTCTATTATTTCAGCCCGGCGTGTGAGTGGTGCCAAACAAATATTCCAATGATTAGGGATTTGGCTCTTAAGGCGGGACGTAAGTTCCGCTTTTTAGGAGTTTCCAGGTCTAAAGAGTTGATTGCGTGGACAAAGAGCAACAATCTTGGATTCCCCACGTATCTGCTAGAATCGCGAGCGTTTGCTCTCACTTATGGCATGACGGCTACGCCAACCACGATAGTGATATCAGCAGACGGGAGGCTGCTCGAATCGTGGAAGGGTGCATACGTCGACGCTCAGTTAGCCACAGTAGAACGATACTTCGGGGTACAGCTGGGACGGCCATCATCCACCGAAGGGTCAATCAGTTTACTGCCATCCCGCTAAAAAAACAAAACGGGGAATCCTAAAGACAAACGAGTTTTAGGGAGGATCTGAATGGATTTGCACGACATATTGAAGCCGATTAGTACGTCAACCTTTTTGCGGGATTACTTGGGCAAGCAGTTCCTATATATAAATGGTGAGCCAGAGAAGCTGGGAGACATATTGCCGTGGGAGGCGCTGAACACGCTGATTAACTTTCATCAGTTCGCCGGCCTCAGGCTTCGTTTGATGAAAGAAGCGCAACTCGTCCCGCCAGAATCATACTTGTCTGCGCACTCCAACAACAGGTCGGCAAGCCATGCGGTCAATTCGTCTGCCTTGGAACGTCATCTTCGAGACGGAGCCACGTTAGTCCTTGATGCAATTGATTGGCTGTACGAGCCAATAAGTGTGATCGCCCGCAACATCGAACGACTTCTTCGTGTAGACGTCCAGGTGAATACCTATGCGGGGTGGCGGGAGTCTCCAGGGCTTGGTCTTCACTGGGATCGTCATGACGTCCTGATTCTCCAGATCTCGGGGAGGAAAACATGGCACGTCTACGAGCCCACCCGGCTGTTTCCTATTCAGGCGGACACTGAACCCAACGAAAAACCACAAGCTGACCCGATTTCCGTGACCACACTCTCCGCTGGCGATGTTCTTTACATTCCGCGGGGCTGGTGGCACATCGCTGTTCCTTGTGGAGAGCCGACGCTTCATCTCACGGTAGGCCTTCACAGCCGGACAGGTGCGGACTTCGCGGCTTGGCTGATAAATGATGTGAAGAAGAGGGAAATTATGCGGAAGGACATCCCCGTGCTTGCGGATACGGCTACGTTAGATAGCTATCTTGCGGACGTGCGCACGGCGATTATTGAAACATGCAATGATCCCGAGGTACTGTCCAAGTTCCTTCGGCATATGACGGCAGTCGCCAAGCCGCGCCCGAAGTTGGGACTGCCATTTGCGGCCACTCCCCGCGTCCTGCCTGACTCCGATGCTTATCTGATTTGCTCGATGATACCGAGAGAAGGGGCGATGGCGGAAGGGACGGACGGGTTAATTGAGGTGTCTTTTGCAGGAAAGGCCCACAAGTTCGTGCCTGAGTGCCGACGATTGCTGGAGTACGTGGACAACGGTACTCCGGTGGAGATTCGAAGCTTTTACGATACCTTCGAGAAGGAGTTCGGCGAGGAGAAACTGACACAGGTGTTGCTGGACCTGGCGACGACCGGGATCATAGCATTCCAGGAACCTCAGCCTCTCCACGCCGTTAGTCATGGACATGGACAATAAGCCGAATCCGCCTCGCTGGCTTCCCGTCGATATAGTATTAGGGCGCCAGCGGCCCGCCGTGAATTGGATGGAGATGGAATCTGGAGGCCTATCAGAGCCCTTCTTCCAGCAGACGATTGAGAAGTGTCGACGGTGCCACCCACCCGCCAAAGAGCGCGAGACCGGCCTCGAAGAACTTCTTGCCGTCGTCGGAGGTGCCCAACTACCGATCGCCCCAATTGGGCTTATCTGTCACATCTCGCGTTGCGGGTCTACCCTGATAGGCAACGTTCTCAGAACGGCGGGGGCGCTCGTGCTTTCTGAGGCGCGCCCGGTGGAGCGACTATTCGGGCCATATACCTCGACGGTTTGGCCATTTCCGTTGGACTCCTGGAAGGATATTCGCAAAGAGCTGTTGACGGCGGTGGCTACTGCGTTTGCGCGACTTGATAGCGACGAGCCGGCCAACTTGGTAATCAAGTTTTCGTCTCCCTCGCTTCTCGGCTTGGAGCTAATCAGATCTGTTTGGCCGACCGTGCCTTGCCTGGTCGTCGTGCGCGATCCCATCGAGGTCGTTGTTTCTCATTTGCAGGACCCAGGTGGTTGGCTCAGGATGAAGAGCGATCCTCTAGCTGCCAGCGAGAGATTCGGTTTTGACGGCCTAAACATTCGGGACATGAGCTCGGTTGAGTATAGTGGACGTGTTGTTAGCAGACTATGCCAATCGGCCCTCACAAACTGGCACGGTGCTTGCCGGGTGCTTGACTATGCCGCGATTGATGAGGCAATGATGGGCAAGATCGCCACGTTTTTTGGCCTGCCGTGGCCGGGCCCGGACCGGGAGGAGCTGGCTCGTGTAATGAGGACGTATTCAAAAGATGCAGGCCGATCCCGAGAATTCAGACGGGACGAAAAGCGCAAACAACTTTTGGCCTCCGAATCGCTACGCCAAGATGTTGAATGTTGGACGCAAACACCCTACCAAGAACTAAAGAGTCTGCAGGGCTTGTAGTTGTGCAGGGTAATTGGTCCTGCGCGGCGGCGTTCCTGCGAGGGAGCCCATTCCTAGAACTCCGGGCGGGTATTGGCCTGTGCGTAACCGGTAGGGCGGCGAATGGTGTCTACTAGCCCAGCGGTTGTGTCGGTCTGTGCTGCCGCTTTTGACCGCGCGGATCGCCCATATTTGCGAAAGCTAGAGGGTGTTTATTTATTTATCCCCAGAGTTGTTTTGTCGGGTGCCGATTACCGAATTAGTCCCATGGGCACCAAGCCTCATTGAGGAGATGTCTCCTAGATTGAAATTCTCTCAACAATATTCCGCGTTACCTTGCGGCGGCGGGGCATGGGAGACGATACCACCGAGCGCGGTGAATGGGCCGATCATAGAACCGAACCGCGTATCTTCGGCGGTGCCGGCGGCCCACGTATTCGTTGATCCAAGGCATCGAGAGATCGTGGCGGACCGGAATTTCACGATTCTTGCCGCCTTTTCTGGAACCGGAGAGCGCGCTGTTCACCCAGATTGCGATAGTCGGAAATGAAGCTTCGCCGACGCGAGCGACGGTATACTGCAACTACTTTGAGGAGGTGAAGGGACGTGGGGCCTGGAACACAAAAGTTCGCCAATAAGTGGGCACTGATCCCCGTAGGGTTTGGCCTGATGCTTGCGGCGTCGAACCTGTATCTTCTGCGTGAAAACCAACGCCTGCGTAACCGGATTGAGTTCCAAACGGCGACACGATATCCGCAGGTGGGGACCAACCTTCCCGCGCTTCGTGGCAAAGATATCGATGGTCGCCCGATAACGATATCTTATCCAGGCGCTGGGGCCGGGACGCTGATGCTGGTTTTCTCTGAAACGTGCGTGCACTGCGAACGGAACTGGCCGGACTGGTCGAGGTTAGTGAACGAGTCCGTGAACAACCGGGTCGTATTCGTAAACATTGGGCCAACCCTCAGCACGGATTTCGTGCAGGAGCATGGGCTCGGCTCGGCGACCGTGGTGGCGCACGCCGACCCCGATAGCATCGTTAAGTACGCCCTGATGGAAACGCCCGTCACGCTTCGCATCTCCCCTGACGGCCGAGTGCTCGGGGCTTGGGGAGGGGAGCTTGGCGCGTCCGGCGCTTCGGAGGTCAGGGAGGCGTTGGCCGTAAGGGCGCGCTAGCCTCGGCCTTGCAACATCTGTTGTTTTTGGGGCTTGCAACGGTGACTTTGCGGCGGAGAGAGTGCCATCCCCTCCGCGCCCCGGTTAATTACGGAAGGGCATCCAGCGAGCGAAGGAAACAGAATTATGACTTCTAACGGACACCGGTTTATCAAAGCGTGCCTTTACGCGACATCGGTTGCGATAATGGCCGTCTCCATTGCCTTCTCAACCGCGACGCTGATGGCGGGGGGCGGGGCCCTCTCGGGGTGCAGTGCGTGCCAGAAGACAGGCTGCTCACAATGCAACATCGACGGCTTCTGCAACTCTAATGGCAACGATACCAATATAGCGGGCTGCACGTGTGACTCAACCAACATTTGCACGCCGGCAAGTTAGTCCAGTCTAGCTAGCTACCGCGCGAATCGGCGGGGGCAGCCCCGGAATAGCGCGTGCAGGGCTGCGCCACCGCCTCCTAACTGAGAAAGGTAAGTGCTGATGTCAGTGGTTTGGAAGAATCCGGCAGCGATGGGCTTGGTTTGCGCTCTGGCAGCCCCTCTGATGTGGACGCTCCTGCCGCGCGCCACCGCGCAGCCCGCGTCGCAGGAGACGTTCGAGGTGGCGTCGGTGAAGCTCGTGACCACCAGGACGCCGTTCAGCTTCGAAGTTCGGTCCGGCGCCTTGACGGCCCGGGGGATCCCCCTGGGTGCCTGTGTCCGCTGGGCCTACGGCCTGCCGCTGTACCAGTCTTGGCAACTGGCGGGACCGGCTTGGCTGGAGCCGGGTGCTGAGTCGCCGCGGTACGACATCGACGCTAGGGCCGGGGGACCGGTCAAACCCGAACAGATGCGCGTCATGATGCGTGCGCTCCTGGCAAACCGATTCAAACTGGTGGCGCACTTGGATACCAACCTGATACCGGTATATGTGCTTTCTGTAGCGAAGGGCGGCCCCAAGCTTCACGCTTCCGAGGACAGCGGTGACATGCGGATGAGCTCAGAAGGCTTCGCAATACAGTATGTCAGGGCCTCGCTGGCCCAGATCGTGGAGGCGATGGATCAAACTGTAACCGCGCCGATTATTGACGACACCGGCCTGGAGGGGCGGTACGATCTTACGCTCGACCCCACCCCGTACCGGGACTTCTCGGTGCCGGGGCCCAAGCCCGGATTGGCCGACTGGGGCCCCGTCTATGATCAGGCCTTGCGGGTCTACGGGCTCAGGCTGCAGCCGACGAAGCTCTCCATGCCGGTGCTGGTGGTAGACCGTGTGGAGAAAACCCCGACGGAGAATTGACCCCGTGCTAGCGGATGGACCGTCGTCGTCGGCGACATCGAATGTTAGAGCGACCGACAAATGAGCACCGAACTATTCCTCCCTACCCCCGCCGTGCTTCCAGCGTTGTTTGCGCCCGGCGAGCTCGCCGATAGGCCTTGGTCGGGCTGAGATATCCCTAATATGGTAATGAACGGTGATTGCTTCGATGATGGTCGACTCTCTTACAGTGATATTGCGATCATTGGTGGCGGGTGCAGCGGCGTGCTGACCGCCGCCGGCATCTTACGTGCCGGGGGAAGAGGGGCATTAACCATCATCGAACCGCGCGCATTTCTGGGGCGTGGGCTTGCCTATTCCACCCCATATCGGGAACACTTGCTCAACGTTCCGGCGGGGGGCATGAGTGCATTCCCGGACAAACCTAGCGATTTTGTCGATTGGTTGCGCAATCAGGAATGGCCGGGCGCCGGTCCGAGCGTATTTGCGCCGCGACATCTGTACGGAGAGTATCTGGAACATGCCCTCATATCGGAGACACTCCGTAACAATCGAGGCGCAGACCTCAAACATGTACGTGCCGAAGTGGTGAAGATTGCCGTGGAGCGAGAATACGCAGTACTCGATCTCAGCGATTCCTCGCGGCTGGGGGCGCGCCGTGTCGTGCTTGCGCTCGGCAACCCGGCATCATCCCCGTCTGTTTCGGGGGCAGTTCTACCTGGGCTTGAAGATAGTTGTCACCCCTCGCCCTGGCTGCAAGATTCATTAAGAGTGCGTCGCACCTCCGAGCGAATTCTCGTGCTGGGAACAGGTCTCACGGCAGTTGACAGTGCGTTAGCCCTATTCGGGCAGGGTATGGATTGTCGTGTCTGGATGTTATCCAAGCGTGGAATCCTGCCGCAAGTACATCGCCCAAGTCCTGCGGCGGGTGTACTACCGCTACCGCCGCTGGAGGGGCACAGTCTTGGTCATATATTGCGCGAAGTCCGCGCACAGATTCGCAATCTCCGAGAGGCAGGTCGGTGTTGGCGGACAGTAGTCGATGCACTCCGCCCAATTTCGAACCAGCTTTGGAGTCAGCTCCCTCTGCGGGACCGTAAAAGGTATGCGCGCCACTTGAAGACCTATTGGGAGAACCACCGTCACCGCATGGCCCCTGAAATTTTCGAGCGGATTGAGAGTTGTTGGAAGTCCGGCGTGCTGCATGTCTCTGCCGGCCGCCTTCTGAGAGCCGTGCCATGCGAGGACGCAATCGAAGTGCGGATTCAGCGGCGGGGTGAGGAAGTGACTACATTGATGGTGGACCGGATCATAAATTGCACCGGCATAGAGGAGCGCTATGCCGAATCACCCCGCCCGCTTATCCGTACTATTGTCGCCACGGGCTTGGGCAAGCCCAATGACCTGGGAACCGGGTTCCTTACTGACGAACACGGTGGGCTGATCGATTCCGCAGGCCGCGCGTCGCCTGTACTCTTTACGTTAGGGCCGCCGCGCCGTGGCCAGCTGTTCGAGACTACAGCTGTACCGGAGATCAGGAGCCAGGCGGCCGCCCTCGCGCAGCATCTGTCCGTTAATGCACGATCCGGAATGCGCACTCGTTTGGCTAACGAGCAGGACTGAATTTCGCAAGCCACCACGCAATCTCCGCAAAGAAGCAGCCTGAAGCGCGCAGGGAATGTCCGCACAGACCATGCGTGGATGACCGTTCGCCAGGCCGTAGTTGGCGAATGATGTTTGCGATAGTTCGAAGGGGGGTTCCGGTCAGTCGTGGGAAAAATTCCAAAATCCATAGATTAAGGGTTAACATCAAAGCACGAGCCACGAGCGTCGCTTCATGCCATTCGCTAGATTGAGGGCTGCTGCCGCTTAATTCTGTGCTGCTCTGTCATCGGGCGAATCGGCCTCGTGAGGAACAAGCCAGGCTTCAGTACTGCACGCGAAATGTCGGGCTATCCTCCGGCCGGGTCTTGCGCCGGTCGTAGAGCCTGGTGGTGGAGACGTTGGCGTGGCCGAGCCATTCCTGCACCTTCGCGATATCCGCCTGATGGGAGAGGGTGTTGGGGATCAATGGAACGGAAAACCGGGTTAAGGTTACCTGAGTTTTGCAGGTCTGACGTTTAGGCGACCGTGGGACGGGCAAGTTTCCGATAAGCCACTCTTCGTCCACTTCGCGTTCCCAACTCTGGTTCTTCCCCTTTAGGCGCGGTGTCTAATAGGAGAAATGCTCAAATGGATCATAGTCTTCGGCTGCGCCACTGCTCCAATTGCGAGGACCGCCGGGGCACCCTACTGCGCCTATGAGGTAAGGGTGAACAAGCCGTCAGGCCTTCCGTTCGCGAAAACGCCTGTCGGTATAGTCGATAAGGGAACAGAAATCACTGAGACTGTGACGGACGCAAACGGAGTTGCGCTGCTGTGCGATGCGCCGGTACACAAAGTAGATATTGTGGTCGGAGCAGTAGGGCAAGGTTTGACTTTCGTAAAAGCTGTCAAGCCTACGTGGCCCAAATCACGGGTAATCGTGGTCATTCGCGACGACAGCGAGTGGGACGAGTTCGTTTTTCCTGATGCATGCCAAGTTCTTTTGCGTATCCAAAACGAGCATGGACTTCCGGTAGCCGGCGCTCGGTTCGATGGACGTTCCTCAGGGGTATCGGCATCCATGGATACAAGTGACGAACTCGGGCGGTTGTTCCGGAGACTGAAAAGCGGCGGATCGCTGAATGGCTCTATCGCAGGACGAGGTTACCTCTCAGCGCCAGTTGCGGCTAGATGTATCAAGGGCGATGAAAAGGACATCGAACTCAGAATCGTCCTCGAACGCCAATGATTTGGACGGGCAAACGATTACCGATACCGACTTGTGGCCGAGATACCGCGATACCGGAAACTAATGGTCACGACGCAGCAGCCAATCGGTAAATCGTAGCCTCGTGCACGTTAAAGGTTCGTGCGATGTCCCGAACCGCCTTGCCTTCCGCGAGCAACTGCGTGGCGACTTGCGCTTGATCCGTATTGAGCTTGCGCGGCCGGCCGAAACGGACGCCACGCTGTTTTGCCGCTTCCCGACCGGCCCCCGTCCGCTCGCGGATCAGATCCCGCTCGAACTCGGCTATGCCAGCGAAAATCGTCATGATCATCTTGCCAGCGTGTGTCGTCGTGTCGGCCCACGGCTCGGAAACGGATAGGAATTTCCCGCCCGCTTCATTGATCGTGTCCATCGTGTTGAGCAGATCGCGGGTGGATCTGGCTAAGCGGTCCAGCTTCCAGACAACAATAACGTCGCCTGGCCGGATCTGGTCGAGCATGCGCTGGAATTCCGGCCGCTGCCTATTGAAGCCGGAAACCTTTTCTCGGAAGATCTTCTGGCACCCGGCCTTTTTCAACGCCTTCAGTTGCAACTCCAGCTTCTGATCCTGAGTCGAGACCCGCGCGTATCCAATCTTCACTGCCGCACCTCTTCGCGGTGTTGCAAAAGTTCTTGCATTAAGGCTACCTTTTGCGGGATACTTTTGCAAACGATATTCTGCGGAAAACTGCGGAAATGCGGTACTCCCGGTTTCCTCGCAGAACTTGTAAGTTTTGCAAAACGCCTCCCCCGGGTAGATGGAGGAGGCCCATGCCCGTCAGTTTCCTGACCGAACAGCAGCGGAACCAATACGGCCGCTTCGCCGGAGAACTAAGTCCGGAACAGTTAAACCGCTACTTCCACCTGGACGATCCTGATCGCCAGCTCGTCAACTCTCATCGCGGTGACCATAGCCGTTTGGGGTTTGCCATTCAGCTCTGCACCGCCCGTTTTCTTGGCACTTTCCTTGAAGATCTTTCTGGCATCCCGTCTGGTGTCATCAACTGCCTCGCCCGGCAACTCCAGATCGAACAGCTCAGCTGCTTCTTCCATTACCGCGACAGTGAAACCCGTTGGGACCACGCCGCGGAGATACGCCGTCATTGCGGGTTCCGCGACTTCGGCGATCCGTCCGCCCAGTTTCGCCTCAATCGTTGGCTGTACGCGCTCTGCTGGACTGGCACTGATCGCCCCGGTGTTCTGTTTGATCGTGCTACAACCTGGTTGATCACTCAGAAGGTTTTACTACCAGCCGTCACGACACTGGAGCGGCACGTAGCGCGGTTGCGCAGTCGTGTGGAAGAACGTGTTTGGTCGATGCTCGCGGCAGTGGCTTCTCCGGAGACACGATCAAAGCTTGTAACCCTCCTGTCGGCGTCAGAGGATGGACACCAGTCGCTGCTCGATCGGCTGCGTAAAGGACCCTATCGCAGGAGCGCTCCTGAACTTGTCCGAGCGCTGGACCGGGTGGAGGAAATTCGCGGGCTTGGAATTAATGCTGTTGTTGCTCATCGTATCCCCACGGGTCGGCTGCATGCGCTCGCACGCTTCGCCAACACTGCCAAAGTCAGCGTAATTCGGCGGCTGCCGGAATCACGCCGGCTTGCGACGTTGGTGGCATTCGCCAGCAATCTCGAAGCTACGGCACTCGATGACGCGATGGACCTGCTTGATATTTTGATCACCGAGATATTCAGCGAGGCCGCCAAAGCCAGCGACAAATCGCGCCTGAGGACGATGAAGGATTTGGATGCGGCGGCCGTCCAACTCATGCAAGTGTGCCGGCTTGTCCTCGATTCAGAGCTACAGGATGCGGATTTGCGAACCGCAATCTTCAAGGCCACTGAACGGGGGGAACTGGAGGCTGCGGTAAGCCAGGTGGACTCTCTCGTTCGCCCACCTGAAGACGTGTACTATCGGGAGCTGGCGGGCAGCTATGCGAGGGTGCGTCGGTTTTTACCGCATTTGCTACGCACGGTTCGTTTCGACGCAACGCCTGCGGGTCAGCCCTTATTGGAGGCGCTCAATTACCTACTGGAAGTCGAAGAGCAAGGCATCACGAAGACGGACCCGCCGGTAGCGATCGTGACTCGCGGCTGGTCTCGTTATGTGGGAACAGGCAAAGAGTTCAACCGCAAAGCCTACGTGTTTTGCTGTCTGGATCGAGTCCGCCTGGCGCTCCGGCGTCGCGATATCTTCATCGCTCCGAGTATCCGCCATGCCGATGCCCGGATAGGGCTTCTCAGCGGTTCGGCTTGGAATGTGGCACGCCCCACCGTTTGCCGCTCCCTTGGACATTCAGTATCGGCCACGGAAACAATCAGTGCACTCAGCCGCGAGCTCGATCAAACTTATCGAACCGTAGCTGAAAAGCTGCCGTCCAATCCAGGCGCTCGCGTAGAACAGGTGGACGGTAAAGACGCGTTGATCGTGACGCCACTCGACAAACTTGAAGAGCCGGACAGCCTGGTAAAGCTGCGGCAGGAAGTGAACGCGAGATTGCCGCGTGTTGACCTCCCAGAGGTGCTTCTGGAAATTGCGGCGCGAACCGATTTCACTTCGAAGTTCACCCACGTCAGCGAACGAGAATCGCGCATGCAGGATCTGCCGACGAGCCTATGTGCAAACCTCATTGCGGAGGCCTGCAATATTGGGCTGGAGCCGCTTACTCGCAACGACCTTCCAGCGCTACGCCGGTCTCGTCTCTCGTGGGTCAGCCAGAATTTCATTCGCAATGAAACGCTGGTGGAAGCCAACGCTTCCCTCGTCGCAGAACACAACAAGATTCCATTGGTGCACAAATGGGGCGGCGGGGAGGTGGCCTCCGCCGATGGACTTCGGTTCGTGGTGCCGGTGCGGACGCTGCACGCCGGACCGAACCCGAAATACTTCGGCTTCGAACGAGGCATCACCTACTATAATCTCGTCTCGAATCAGTTCACTGGGTTGAACGCCATTGTCATCCCCGGAACATTGCGAGACAGCCTGTACCTCCTGGCCGTGGTGCTGGAACAACAGACGGAGCTTCAACCCACCGAGATCATGACCGACACCGGGGCGTATACCGACGTCGTCTTTGGTCTGTTTTGGCTGCTGGGTTACCGTTTTTGTCCGCGGATCGCCGATATCGGGGGCGCCCGCTATTGGCGGATCGATCCATCAGCCGATTATGGTTTGCTGAATGGCATCGCCAACCATCGCATCAATACCAAGCTCATTGAAGAAAACTGGGATGACCTGCTCCGGCTTGCGGGCTCGCTCAAACTCGGTATGGTCCAGGCGACCTCGATCATGAAGACGCTCCGAATTGACGACCGCCCGACCAAGCTTGCTCAAGCCGTGGCAGAGCTCGGACGGATCGACAAGACCATTCACAGCCTCACTTACATAGACGATGAAAACAAACGCAGGAGGACCCTGACTCAGCTAAATCGAGGCGAAGACCGGCACAAACTGGCCCGCGCCGTCTTCCACGGCAAGAGAGGCGAACTACGACAACGATATCGGGAGGGACAAGAGGACCAACTCGGTGCGTTGGGGCTGGTCGTGAACATCATCATTCTGTGGAACACCCTCTACATCAACGCTGCCTTGGATCAGCTCGCGAGTGAAGGCTATCCCATCCAGCCGGAAGACGTGGCGCGGCTTTCACCGTTGGTTTTCGAGCACATCAATCTCCTGGGACGCTATGCCTTCTCGGTTCCGGACTCTGTGGTGCGGGGTCAGCTTCGGCCCCTTCGCAACCCGGCTGACACTTTGGAGGATGTCGCCTAAACGTCAGACCTGCAAAACTCAGGTAACCTTAACCCGGTTTTCCGTTCCATTGATCCCCAACACCCTTATATGCAAAACGCCGAGCGGAGGAGGCAGTATGTGAGATCGCCCGCGAGGGAGGCGGACTTGAACTCTACCGCCTCGCCGATGGGGAGGCGGCGGCAAAGACCGGCTAGTTAATCGAACCAAACGGTCGCCTGGCCTACATTGCGTACGGCGTTAATAGACCACTCCGTTCTTCTCGCCGCCAACCAATTTGCCTTTGGATTTCGAACTGAGCGTTACCGCCAGTGAGTGCTTCTTCGGCTTCGCTGCCGCATCCGGGCTAAACCCCACGATGTACTGAGACAGCGTTGCATCGCGCACGAGCCCAAGAATACCGGCGAACGTTTCCCGGTCCAGGCGGGGCGGAATGAGTGCCTCTCCTCCACTCTTCTCTCCCGTGCTGGTGAACCACGGCAGAACCTTGTACGCTGTCGAACCCATTATTCCCAACTTGTCGGCCAATTCTTTGGGCGTATCAACCGTTGAAAACACTCCCCCCGGCCCAGGCGCGCCGGAACTGGCTCTCCCGAGAAACCTGGCGTAATGCATAATGACCGGATTGATCGGGATGTTCAGAGTGAGGGCAAGATCGACCATACTGGCATATGCCCGCTCCAGAGACGTTTCAGGAAACGTTCCTCCCGAGCCAGTAGTGAAAACGATCAGTATACGGCGCGCCGCAACGGGAGATTCAACGGCATCTTTTAGAGTGGCCACGACCGACTCGATCAGCCAGCCCTCGTCGGGAGGGCCAAATGGCGGCTTAAGGACTTTGTTGCCGGGGAGCAGCGTGAGTTCGCCTTTGCCGGGAGAGATCGGATCCAGCAGCGCTTGGAATGTATGGACGATTTCCGGCGGGTCACTGCTGGCCGCGCAAAGCCGCTCAAACTGCCGGCCGGAATAATGATAAACCGAAACGCGGATATCCATGCCGTTCTTTTGTAGGACCTCACGGGTAATCGATTCATCCCAGTTGCTGCGGAATTCGTAAGCGGATTTTGGATCCCAGTTTCCTACTGTACGCGCGCGATCCGGCCGCAGCACGGTGGTATCAAATAGCAGGATCAGTTCCAGTGGCAGCGGGTGCGCAGTATTAGGCCCTTCGAAGGTACTAAACTGGCGCGGATGTCCATCCTCATGGAGGACAAAGTCCGAAGGCTGCATGTCTGCCGCGAAATACTTGCCCCGCTGGACGTGGAATGGGACCAGCACAAGTTTAGTGTTCACATCAAACTTTGGGGCGGGCTCCTGCGCCAAGAGGGCCGCTGCAAGCAGAGCCGATCCGCAGACGCCGTGAAGTCTATGGGACATAGCAATTCTGAGCAAACGAACTAATGCCGGAATACTATCAGAAATCTGATTGAGTGGCGAGGCCTTTACACAGGCCGGAAAAACGGCCCCAGGGTAGTTACCGGTAACGCCGTTTTCCTCCCGTCATCGGAAACATCAGAGAGAACGATGTTCCTCTGCAGTTGCTGGACGATTTCCTAGTAACCTCTCTAGTTCGCACTTGGCTGCCGGTCAATCCGGTCAATCACCAGTTGCTTGGTAGGTAGCTTGGCCCGCTGGAAGCGCAGCCCCAATTGCCTTTCGACAGCAGTTCCGACAAACGGAACCGTCGCGTCGAAAGATGCCGTCTCATCGATCGAATACGCCAGAACAAAATCATATGTGCCGTCCAGTCCGGTAGCGTCTACGACGGGCATTTGCATTTGGTCCTCCAAGAGTTTGGCAAGAGCCTTAATGGACTGGGCGGTAGCCGTGACATGAAAATTATTTCCGCCTCCGCCTACCCTCATGATCGGCTTTGCCTCCGAGCCATTCGTTCCAACCGCCGCCTGCTGACCGTTCGCTCTTTCCTTCGATGGAGTCAGTTTGTTCGTTGCCTTACTGAGCGCGATCCTGTACCCTTGCACATCCCGCTTTTCGACGTGAGTCTCAGCATGGAATCTCTCTGCCAACAGGTTTTGAAGCATGCGTGCAAAGTCGGCCCGGCTGGCACCCTCCGGCACTCGTGCTTCGACATCGAAGCGGTCTGCATTCAACCAATCCGGGCCGGAGAGCTGGTAGGGCTTGATCTCATACGCTATATCGATCACTGATGTGAGAGTCACCCCAACGTAATGGAGTTGCCCAGGCGAGCTTGTTCCGGGGCCGCCTTTCATGACGAGTGGACGCCCGCCCCGCGCAGATAGATCTGATGCCAGAGCAGCGCTCCGCTTAACTGATGCTGCCTCAAAGCGTGGACCGGCGATTTCGGTCTGGCCGAAACCCGGGATCGCGAGAATAAACGGAAACGCTGTGAACGTTGCTGTGTAAAGGATGCGGAGCATTATTCCCTGCCTCCTGCCGCTGATTCCACCGGCAAGCCGGCAGTCAAGTCACGGTGGACCATAGCTCAAGCTATTATAGGCTCACATCGAGAAACCCACCCTGTTGCCGATATGCTCCCGATAGGTGGGCTAATCGGAAAGAACCCGCGCCCGGCTCTTTCTGCAAGTTCTAATAATCGAGTTCCACCATGTTAGCGGCGGCGCGTTTTCCTGCTTCGCCGTATCGGTCTGCCAGCAGCACGGCCCCCAACGGCGAAATGCCGAAGCGAAGCCCATACACCCGGCCTTGCTCCAGAACCTCGAAGTTGGCAACCAGGGCGGCGAAAATCGCGTCAACCTGCTGTAACACTTCTGGCGGTAGGTTAAGAGGGCTTTCCATGCTCCTCGATTGTCGCTCACCCCGCTAGCTTCAGCTCTTGTACTGGTCTAAACGGACTGATTGAAGCAATTCTTCGCTGTGTGTTTTCAGTGGTTTGCCACGGGTCAAAATTCGCTCTTAGCGAGTAAAAGTCTCTTAGATCGAAATTCGCTCGACAATGTTCCGCGTGACTTTGCGTCGGCGTCGATCATAAACGCGCGTGGTAGTGGGGCTGGAATGTCCGGCCAGGTATTGCACGTCTTCGAGCGGCACGTTTTGGTTAAGCAGATCGGTCACGACAGTGACGCGGAAGCTGTGCGGCGAAAATAATTCTGGCAGCCCGGCGTCCTCCAGGCGACGTTTCATCATTTGCCGCATGAGGTGCGGGCCGTAGGGAGAAGGCGTTAGGACCTTACGTTTGCCATCAGCGGGGCGGAACAGCGGCGCACCTTTCCATTCCTCCGCGATGCTGGCCGCGTTGATGTATTCATCGAGCCAGGCCGCGAGATCGTAGCGCACTGGAATTTCCCGATCCTTGCCGCCCTTCTCCCGGAAACGCAGTACGCACCCGTCGCCAAGGTTTCGGTAGTCGGAGAGGCGCAGTTTGGCGACGGCCCCGACGCGAGCGCCGGTATAGGCCAGGACGCCGAGTATCGCCCGATCGCGGAGGCCGACGACGTTGCTGGCGTCGATGGAAGCGAACAGTTTGCGGGCTTGCTCGATGGCCAGCTCTGCCGTCTTGCCTTCGGTTACGCTGTGCTTGATGCCCGCGACGGAGTCGAAGGGGTTGAGCGCAACGGCGTGACGCTGCACTAGCGCGTCAAAAAACTTTCGCAGCGCCGCGAGTGCCTGGTTTTTCGTCGGCGCGGAGCCTTCGAGCTGGCCGAGATAATCCCCGCCCAGGCCGGGGGTGATGTTGTGCAATTCAAGTTTGCGAATCGCCGCACCAGGTGAGAAACCGCCCGACGATCCGGCCATAGGCGCGGCGTGTGTGTTCGTTGCTGATGCTGGCCCTGAAAAATTCGTCGGCGGCAAAGGCGGCGTTGGGCGACCGTTCGAGGAGCGCGATCGCGGCGGCAGGCATGGGAAGCACGGGCGCGGGTGCGCCGACTTTGACCAGTTCTGTTGTGGTTGCCCTGCCCATCATTTGCTAGACGATAACATGCAATTATCGTCTAGTAATATGGGAAATGCCCATATTTCAATGGGTTATGAAGACTCCTTCGTAAGTGCGGATTCTCGAAAAAATGCTCTTTACGACCGTCACGACGGAGCAGGGCCCCCACGATAGAGATGCCACCGAGACATAATGTCGGGATATCGGAAGCTGATGCGCCGGGCAAAAATGTGGTCAGCGCTCGCCTGTCGGTCTTCGGATCAAAGTGTGTCGGGGCGAAGGAGCGTGGGAATCGAAGGACATCTTCGTGGCGAGAGGAATTGGCTTGGCTTCCTCCGGCAAATCTGGGCCAAAGATCAGTGGCTGCGGACTAACGCTCCGATCGGGCTTAGAGATGAGATGGACCGCAACACCACCAAGGACAACTACCACGGCTGTAAGCACTAAAAAGCGAGAGTTTCGCATACAACCTAATCCTATCAATGTCATTCGCGGCAGGAGCGCTTTATTAGACGATAAAGTATGCCTGCGCTCAATACTTCACATGAAATGTCGGGCTGTCCTCGGGCCGCGTTTTCCGCCGATCGTAAAGCCTGGTGGTAGAAACATTTGCGTGGCCGAGCCATTCCTGGACCTTCGCGATGTCCGCCTGGTGGGAAAGGGCATTCGTTGCCGCGGTGGCGCGTAGAGAATGGACGCAGAGCCCGTTCACCTCGGCGTTGATACCCGTCTCGAGGCCATAGCGGCACACGACATTCCGGTAAAGCGAGGCGGGATCGAGATGCCGGTTGAGCCCTTCTTTGGTCCGGTTGTTTTTGATCGGCCGGAAGAGGGGGCCGGCAATATCGAGCCCATGGCCGGCAAGGGCGAGATATTCCTCCACTAATCGTTGGGCGGAAGCGTGGATGGGCACGAACCGCACCTTATCGCGCTTGCCCTTAATCCGAAAATGCATGACGCCCTGGCGGCTCTGCATGTCGCGCACGCGGAGCCGGCAGAGTTCTTCGCGGCGGATGCCGTGATAGAGCAGGGTGGCCAGAATGGCGCGATCGCGCTTGCCCTTGAGCGTGTCCTCCGGCGGCGCCTCGAGCAGCTTGCGCGCCTGGGCATCGCCGAGCGCCGGCGTCGAGCCTTCGTTGCCGTTGGAGCTCGGCCGCTTGACGCCGTCGACGGGGTTACCGAGAACGGCGTTGCGTTCGCACAGGTAATCGAACAAAGAAGACAAAGCCGACAGCTTGCGCCGAATGCTGGTGTCGGCGAGCTGGCGGAATTCCAGGTCCTTGCGCCAGGCGATCACATGCGCGCGGGTCACAGTCCGAATTTCCATAGAGCCTTGCAGGCCGGCGAAGTGAAAAAATTCGCCAGCGTCATTTTTGTAAGCGCGGCGGGTTTTCGCATTGGTGATGTTGGCGAGCCACTCGATTTCCGCAGGAACATCGGCGAGCTGGTCGAACTGGGCGGCGGTGAGAGCGGAGTTTTTGACGGGAACGAGATCGGACATGGAGGTCTCTTTTGGGCTCATCTTTTAAACATGATAATGTATTTTATCGTGTTTAAAAGCAAGGCCTTTTCCTAACTCCATCCCAT
>Ga0302325_10011473_pt1 | contig 19079 bp, 16 predicted proteins | sample Palsa_T0_2_FD_201948 | JGI IMG/M metagenome (GOLD analysis project Ga0302325, IMG submission 201948) | Peat permafrost microbial communities from Stordalen Mire near Abisko, Sweden - Palsa_T0_2 | ecosystem: Environmental > Terrestrial > Soil > Palsa > Peat permafrost | place: Sweden: Abisko...
TGTCGGCGCATATCCGCTCGCTCCAGGCTGGACATCTGATGGACGTGGTGACGAGCGACCAGCACACGGTGAAGCCGTGGTTCGACGGCAAGGTCGATGTCGCGCCTCCCGTCGTCGACCTCACCGCGCAGGGTTTTACCCTTCTCGGCGGCCGTCTCGATTACATCGACGGCGAGCCGGTCGCCTCGGTGATCTATCAGCGTCGCAAACATGTGATCAATCTGTTCGTCGCGCAGCGGCTGGGCGCGGAGCATGCCACCGTGACGACGAGGACCATCCAAGGCTACAATGTCCGCCACTGGACGGCCCAAGGGCTTGATTTCTGGGCCGTCAGCGACCTCGACGGCGAAGAACTCGGTGAATTCGTGCAAAAGATATCGGCTGCTCTGCATCCGCCCGGGTCATCCTGACTGGAAAGCCCAGCCGTTAGGCGCTACATCAAGCCAGAATCGAATCGGCCATTCGCGCCTAAACACAAGGCAGGCCGAATCCTGTTGGCCCGCCAAACGTTTTAGGCGCAGATGGATCAACGCGTCGACAACGAGAGCCGGACCGATTCCCTTTCGGGTCGGGACACAAAATCCGCTGGTGCGGCGCCACGCCGGTCGTGGCGCGACACCTTCCGCGAGCGTCGCGGCCTGGTTCTCCTGATTGCCATTATCACGATCGCTTTGCTGGTCGCAGTGCTGCTGTGGTGGCTCCACGCGCGGCAATATGAGATGACTGACGACGCCTTCATCGACACCCGCACCGCACAGATCAGTTCGCAGATCAGTGCCGCGATCGTCGACGTTCCGGTAGACGACAACCAGGTGGTCGAGAAAGGTACCGTACTCGCGCGCCTCGACGATCGCGACTATGTCGCACAGCGCGATCAAGCCGCAGCAAGCGTCGCCAATCTGAACGCGCAGATCGCCGCACAGCAAGCGAAGATCGAGCAGGCCGCCAAGCAAGTCACGCAGGCAGAAGCGGTGTTGACGTTCGCACAGCAGCAAGACGATCGCTATCAGCAATTGACCAAACAAGGCACCGCGACAGTCGAGCAGGCGCAGCAGTACAAGTCCAATCTATTGCAGAATCAAGCCTCCTACGCGGCGGCGCAAGCCAATGCTGTCGCAACTGAAAAGCAAATTCCGGTACTGCAAGCGCAATTACAGAACGCGCAAGCGCAACTTGAGGCTGCTCAGACCAATCTCTCGCGAACGATCATTACGGCGCCGGTCGCCGGCCGCGTGACGCATCTGACGGCAGCCATAGGCAACTGGGCCGCAACGGGCTCGGCACTGATGATGTTCGTGCCGCGTGAGGTGTGGGTGACGGCGAATTTCAAGGAAACCCAGCTCGACCTGATGCGGCCCGGTCAACCGGTCGACATGGTCGTCGATGCCTACCCCGACAAGACTTTCAGGGGGCATGTCGACAGCATTCAATCCGGCAGCGGTACGGCATTCAGTCTGCTTCCGGCCGAGAATGCGACGGGCAATTTCGTTAAAATCGTGCAGCGTGTGCCGGTCAAGATCGTATTCGACAACCCACCCGATGTTTTGCTCGGGCCAGGCATGTCGGTTGTGCCGACGGTGAAGGTGAGATGAGCGACCAGACGCGATCCGGCGGATGGACCCCGGAACGCTCGGCCGCGGGTAAGCGAAATCCATGGCTGGTCGCTGTCGTCGTTTCGATCGCGACCTTCATGGTCGTGCTCGACACCGCGATCGCCAACGTATCGTTGCGCTACATCGCAGGCTCATTGGCGGCAAGCGTCGACGAGAGTACATGGGTCGTTACCACTTATCTGATCGCCAATGCCGTCGTGCTGCCGGCGAGCGGCTGGCTTTCCAATGTCGTCGGCCGCAAACGCTTTTACATGCTATGCGTGGCGACCTTCACCATCAGTTCCCTGCTTTGCGGGTTGGCGCCAAGCCTCGGCGCGCTGATTTTCTTTCGCATTCTGCAGGGCCTCGGCGGCGGCGGCATGCCGACCAGCGAGCAGGCCATTCTCGCCGACACTTTCCCGCCTGAGAAACGCGGTCAGGCTTTCGCCCTCTACGGCATCGCCGTGATCGTTGCACCGACGGTAGGGCCGACGCTTGGCGGCTGGATTACCGACAATTTTTCCTGGCACTGGATCTTCTTCATCAACGTACCGGTCGGGTTGTTATCACTCTTCTTGGTGCACTGGTTCGTTGATGAGCCTGAAGTGCTGGAGCGTGAACGCCAGGAACGTCTGGCCGGCGGGCTCAGAGTCGATTGGGTCGGATTTCTGCTGATCGCCATGACGCTCGGCTGCCTCGAAGTCGTGCTCGACCGCGGCCAGATCGACGACTGGTTCAAATCCGGCACCATTATCGTTTTCTCACTAATGGCCGCCATTTCGTTCCTGCTGTTCATGCCATGGGAATTCATGCAGAAGGAGCCGATCGTCGAGGTACGCCTGCTGTTTCAGCGGCAGTTCGGCATGTCGTTCTTCGTCATGTTGATGATCGGCGCGATCCTGTTCGGCTCGAATCAGATCATGCCGCAGCTTCTACAGACGAGCTTCCCTTACACTGCCATGCTGTCCGGTCTCGCCATGATGCCGGGCGGCATCGCCATGCTGATCATGATGCCGGTTGCGGGACAGATTACTGGGCACTTCCAGCCGAAATATCTGATAACCATGGGCCTTGCCGGGATTACGCTGTCAATGTGGTACTCGACCTCGCTGACGCCCGACGCAAGCTTCGACTATTTTGCCTGGGTCCGCATTTACCAGGTTATCGCACTGCCGTTTCTGTTCATTCCTATCAACACCGTCGCTTATGACGGCCTCCCTGCGAACAAGACCAATCAGGGCTCGGCGCTGATGAACGTGGCCCGCAATCTCGGCGGCAGCATCGGGATTTCCGTTGCCAACGTCGTTCTGACCCAGCGCTCCCAGCTGCATCAGGCGAGACTCGTCGAGAACACCATCCCGTCGTCACCTGTCTTTCAGTCGACATTAAGCAAGACGACGCAATATTTCATCGCGCAAGGTGCCTCGCCGGCCGATGCAAAAGGCCAAGCCATCGGCTTTATCGCCCATCTGGTACAGTCGCAGGCGACGATCCTGGCCTATATCGATGTTTTCCAGCTTTGTGCCGTCGCGGCTGCCATCATGATCCCAATCGTGCTAATTATGGTGCGACGAGTGCAGATCGGACGGGTCTCGGGGGCGGCTCACTGATCCGTTTTGTTGAAGAGGGCGCTTACGGGATTTTCACACCGATTTGTTGTTAATACGCGACAGCTTGCGCCGACGTAGCGCAGCTTCGCGCGCTTTACGTTTATGCTGTGTCAGACAATTTCATCGGTCTGACGAAGGGACAATGGCAATGTTTCGGTACTTCGCCATAGCCGTTCTGACGATGGCAGCTGGAGTGCTCCTTGTCGTCGTACTGACGCGGTCCGAGCCGACGGCTGCCACGATAAACCTGACCATGGTGGACTACAGGTTCAACCCCGACCACCTCACCTTCCGACATGACGTGCGCTACCGGCTGCATATGGAAAATCACGGCAAGGAAACCCACGAAGTCACGGCGCCGACGTTTTTCGCCACCGCCACCATCGAAAATCCGGAAGTCCTTAATCGCGAGCACACCGAAGTCGTCATGCAACCCGGCGACGTGAAGGACATGTACCTCACCGCACACAAGCCGGGCACTTACGACCTGCGCTGCTCCGACCACGATTGGAACGGCATGGTCGGCGGCATCACGGTCGAATAAAATTCTCTACAAAGGTCATGCGTTATCGGCCACCGCCCCTGTTATGGGCACGCTGCCGAGTTTCTTGCCTCATCCCGCGGCAAGCAAGACACGGTGGTGCCGTGTGAGCGGCGCGTAAATTCGTCATCCGCCCGGGACATATGCGCACTTCCCGAAAAAGCCACCGCTGTGACATCAGTCGGCACCAATCTTGCTTGAAAAAGAGTTCGGAGGAGCGACTTGGGGGGCTTTGATCGAGAGACCTTGGAAGAAAGGAATCGCCGATGTGTGACTTCAGCCTTCAAAGCGTTCGATCACGGCCCGCGCAAGTGGGCGACAAGCTCGTGACACGGGACTTCGGGACGGGAACGCGTGGGTTCTCCGCCTCGGACGACGCCGGTCTGGCAGTTTGTGTTCTCCCTGGCACAGAACTGGCCTTCACCAGCGACGTGGCGTGCCTGCCTGCCGGCTTACTCGGTTGGAAGACCAAGACGATCAACCACCAAACAGCCATCTTCCGGCAAATCAACAAAGACAAGATGGCTGCGCACCATGATGCGCTTGAGTTTCCGGATGGGCGTATCGTGTTGCTGACATTGCTGTGCGAGGCCCAATCGGCCACGGTGCTGCAATTGCCCGCGAAGCCGACGACTCCTGAAGAAGCGCGCGAACAGGAGCGGGTCAGCTACGTCGGCTGAACTGCTCGCTGATCTGCGTTACAGAATTGGCATGCCGGCCGCATCACCTGCGGCCGGCGTTTTTGTTATGGTGCGACCCGCCGCACTATCCGTTTTGGCCCGGCAGCTCAAATTCGGGCGCCGCCGCCCTTCGCCGCAGCCCACTCCGGAACGGCGACAAGGTGCCTGCGTTTTGTCACAATGGCCGAGCGAGTAGCCGGTCCGGCCGTTTCATTGCGATCTTAGAATTCAGCTTTTGACCGCAAACCATTGGGAACCGCGGGCTTTGCAGCCATGAATTACCTGCCATGAACGATTCGAACGCGGAAAATGCTCCTCGCGGCGAAACGGTCGCCCCCGAGACCGTTACCGCGCCTGCCATTCTCGATGATGTGCCGTCGACCTCGTCGCTGTTTGTGAAGGTTTTTCCTTCGATCATGTTGCCGATGTTTATGGCCGTTGCCGACCAGACCATCGTCGCCACCGCACTGCCGGCCATCGCTTCAAGTCTTGGTGAGATCGAGCGCGCGTCGTGGGTCGTGGTTTCCTATTTGATCGCCAACACGATTGCGGCGCCGGTTTACGGCCGTCTTGGCGACACCTTCGGCCGCCGCTCGATGATGTTCGTCGCGCTCGCGATCTTCGTGATCGGGTCGCTCCTCTGCGCTGTCTCGCCCAATATCGAACTGCTTACCGCCGCACGCGTGTTGCAGGGTTTTGGCGGCGGCGGTCTGATGACGCTGTCACAAGCGCTTATCGGCGAGGCCATTCCGCCGCGCGAACGCGGCAAGTATCAAGGCTATCTCGCCGGCGTCTCGGTCAGTTCGAGCACGTTCGGACCAGTCGCGGGCGGCTATCTCACCGAAGCTTTCGGCTGGCAATCGATCTTCCTTGTCAACGTGCCGTTAGGACTTATCGCCGCCGTGCTGGTGTTGCGGCTTGCCGCAAAGCCAGGCGATCGCAAACGCACCACGTTCGATATGCCGGGACTGGTACTGTTCATCATGTTCGTCAGCCCGGTCATCCTCGCTCTCGAACAATTGCAGCGGATGGATACGCGAACACTGCCGATGGTCAGTGGGCTACTTGCGTTCGGTATTTTCTCGCTGGTTCTTTTGCTATGGCAGGAGAAGCGCAATACCGCGCCGCTTATTCCGCCGCGTCTGTTCAGAGAGTCTTCGATCTGGCGCGCCGATGGCCTTGCGGCCTGCCACGGCGCCGCGCTTGTCTCGCTACTGACGTTCCTGCCGATCTATTTGCGAGCGGTACGCGGAGCCTCGCCGGCCGAAACCGGCTTGATGTTGTTGCCGCTGACGTTCGGGATCGGAATAGGCTCCATGATCACCGGACAGTTAGTGACAAGAACCGGCCGCACCGCCGTTTACCCGACCTATGGATTGGCCGGCGCAACACTGGGATTAGTCGCCCTGGGGTTTGGTATTTCGTACCTGAGCGTCAGCGCCATGCCGTGGGCTTTCTGTTTGGTCGCGCTGTTCATGGGCAGTGTCATGGCCGTGGTGCAAATTACGGTACAAACAGCTGCCGGCCCGCGCATGCTCGGTACTGGTGCCGCCATGGTGCAGTTTTCCCGGTCGGTCGGCGCGGCCGTCGGCACGGCTACCGTCGCCGCCGTCCTGTTTTCCTATCTCGCGCTTGTCGATCGTCAGGCCGCCGGCCTGTTCGGTGCGATCATCGATCATGGACCCGAGGCAATTGCGACGCTTGCACCGGCGCGGCAAGCAATCATTGAATCCGAAATCGCCGATGCGTTCCGCGCTGCCTTCGTGACGATAGCGGCGTTCACCGGCACCGGGATTTTGCTGGCCGGGACTTTGCCGCTCCGCCGGCTGTAACGGATCGCTCCCGAGGCATTGCGGCGCGCCGCGGCGCGCGGCAGACTCTCACAACAAGGTGCAACGACTCGACCGCGCGGCGGTAAACATCATCATGGGTTTTGTCGGCCGCTCGGTTACACGCCTGGAAGACCGGCCGCTGGTCACCGGCAATGGGCGTTTTGCAGGAGACATCTCGTTTCCGGGCCAGTTGCATATGCGCGTGGTCCGCTCGTCCCATGCGCACGGCCGTATTATTTCCATTGATGCGGAAGCTGCGCGCGCGTTTCCGGGGGTTGTTGCAGTCTGGACATCCGCCGATGTCACCGCCATACCGCCGATCGATTTTCGCCTGACCAAGATTGAAGGCCTCGATCCCTACCGCCAGCCGATCCTCGCGACTGATCGTGTGCGCTATGTCGGCGAGCCTGTCGCGGCGGTTTTTGCGGCCGATCCCTACAGCGCCGAGGACGTCGCCGATCTCGTCACCGTCGAGATCGAGCCGCTCCCTGAAATCTTGAGCGCTGATGCACCGCCGGCCTCATTTGATGATGCCGCCCATTCGACCGAAGTGGCCCTAGTGCATAAGGGCTACGGCGATGTTGAGCAGGCCTTCGCCAGCGCACATGCCACGGTGGCTCTCGATCTCGAGATCGGGCGTCACAGTGGTTCGCCCATGGAGACGCGTGGCGCCATCGCGCGTGTAACGCGCGGCATCCTCGAAATGCATGGCGCCGCCAAGGTACCGCACTGGAATCGCGACGCGCTGGCGCGGATGCTCGGCCGCGCGCCATCGAAAATGCACCTGTATGAAGGCCACGTCGGCGGCGGCTTCGGCATCCGTGGCGAGATCTACCCGGAAGACGTTCTCGTCTGCTACGCCGCATTGCGGCTCAACCGGCCGATAAAATGGATCGAGGATCGCCGCGAACATTTGATAGCGGCCAATCATTCCCGCCAACAGCACTACCGCGTTCGCGCTGCGATCGATGCCGATGGCAGGGTGCTCGCTATCGATGGCGAGTTTTTTCACGATCAAGGCGGTTACGTACGCACCCACGCGGCCACAGTGCCCGATCTTGCCGCGGCCATGCTGCCCGGCCCCTATCGCATCGGCGCCTATCGCATCGTCGGGCGCATAAGGCTCACCAACAAGACGCCATGCGGCACCTACCGCGCGCCCGGCCGATACGAAAGTACCTTCGTGCGCGAGCGGCTGATCGATGCAATCGCGGCGAAGCTCAAGATCGATCCGATCGAGATTCGCCGCCGCAATCTCATCGCCAAGAGCGAGATGCCGTATGCGGTCGGTTTCGACATGCTCGGCACCGAGATGACTTATGACTCCGGCGACTATGCCGGACTGCTCGACAAGGCCCTGACAGCAGCCAAGTGGAGCGACCTGCAAAGTGACCTGCAGCACCGCCGCGCTGCAGGTGAAGCCGTCGGTTCGGGTGTTGCTGTGTTCGTTGAAAAGAGCGGTCTCGGCCCGTTCGACGGCGTAAGCGTAACAGTCGACACCAGCGGCGCCGTGGAAGTCGTAACCGGAGCCGCTTCAGTCGGCCAGGGTGTCGAAACCGCGATGGCGCAGATTTGCGCCGACGCGCTCGGCGTCGATTATCAGCGCATCCGTGTGATCCATGGCCAGACTGACCGCATCGCCTATGGCATGGGCGCGTTCGCGTCGCGCGTCACCGTCATGACGGGCGAAGCAACACGCATCGCAGCCGCTAAAGTCCGCGACAAGGCCATCGCCGCGGCAGCCTTACTGCTGCAATCCGCGCCTGACACGCTCGACGTCATCGACGGCAAGGTGGTGCGCAAGAATGCGCCGCAGGGACCCTCGGTGACGCTCGGCGAAGTCGCCAAAGCGCTCAGGCCCGGCGCCAAGATTCTGGGCGACGCGATCCCCGGCCTTTCCGCCGAAGGCTGGTTCGAGTCTCACCACATGACTTATCCCTATGGCGTTCATGTCGCGGTCGTGCGGGTCGATCGCGACAGCGGCACTGCCGTGGTCGAGCGCTATCTTGTCGCTTACGACATCGGCAGGGCCGTCAACCCGATGCTGATCGAGGGCCAGATCACCGGCGGCGTCGCACAAGGACTTGGCGGCGCGCTGTGGGAAGAATTCCGCTACGACGCCCACGGCGAACCTCTGTCGGTCAATTTCGCCGACTACCTGATGCCGACGGCACGCGAGATTCCGCCCATCCATACTCTGATCACGGAAGATGCCCCAAGCCCGCTGAATACGCTTGGCCTCAAAGGTGCAGGCGAAGGCGGCGCCAACGCGGTGGGCGCTGCTATTGCTTCGGCAATCGACGACGCGCTGGGCCAGCCCGGCGCTGTCACACAGCTACCCGTCACTCCGGAGCGCTTGCGCGACCTTATAAGGTCGCGCCCGGCGCGCTGACGGCTACTTGTACTTCGCCGACGTCTCAAACACCGTTTTGACCGCAGCGGCCAGACCGGGCTTGTTGGCCGACATGTCCTCACCGATGCTCGAAATCTTCTTAAGCATTTCATCCTGATCCGCGGTTGGCAGATTTTCCAAGACGCCGCCGGAATCTTTCCAGATCTTGATCTGGTCATCGAAGAACTGATCGATGAACGGCAGAATATCGACCGACACCTTCATGGCGTCATCCTTGACGATCTTCTGAAGATCCGGTGGCAAGCCTTCGAGCCACTTCTTGCTGATCACGGAAATCGAGCTGACGTAGGGCTGGCCGGTCGCCGTGACGTATTTCGCGGCATCGATGAAATGTAGCGTCGTGTATTGCGTTATAGTGGTCAGCGAACCGTCGATGGCGCCTTGTTGCAATCCAGGCAGAACGTCGGCGAGCGTCATCGCCACCGGCGACCCACCCATCCGCTTAATCAGTTCCAGCTGAAACGGCGACGCCAACACCCGGATTTTTAGACCCGAAAAGTCGCCCAGCGTACTGATCTGTTTCTTGGTCAGAATCCACGAAGGACCGATCGAGAAAATTCCGCCGCCGATCAGGCCTTTGTTGGCGCCCAATCCCAAAATCAGATCGGTAATCGCAGGATCCAGAATGGACTTGTTGTATTGCGCACGGCTAGTGAATTCGCCCGGCGCACTAAGCGCCTCATAGCGCTCATCGACACCGACCAGGAATTCCGGTGGCCCGCACCAGACCTGGATCGAATTAAACTGTGTGCCTTCGATCTGGCGCGGAATCGAACCGAGCTGGCTGGCTGGGTAAATCTCACCCTTGATCCGGCCGCCGGAATCCTTCTCGACCGCCGCCGCAAAACGCTTGAGCCATTCGTGCTGGGTATCGTTCACGGTTGCGGTGGAAAGCTTCATCGTGATCGGCGAAGCGGCCTGGGCGCTTGCCGGCATCGTCCATCCGACGAGCGCAGCGGCGACAGCAAAAGCCGCGCCCGTTCCACCCTTGAGGGCCACGGCCCATTGAGCCCTGCACATTGATATTCCTCCCCTTATTTGCGCGCGGATAGTGCCGGACCTTGCATAAGCGATCAATGGACACCGTGCCACACCTTACGGCTGCGACGCCGGCAGTTTTCGGGTGGTCTTACATCCACGTCGAAATAAACTTCCCGTATCCGAGCAAGGGAGATCAAAATGACAGCCGTTGCAAAAACAGCCTCCTTTGAGCCGGCTTCAGCCGTGCAACGCGTGGAGCGATATGACCGGAGCGCAATAAGCAGTGACCTTAACGCGTCCGGCTGTGCTGTCCTGCCGAAGCTATTATCGCCAGATGAGTGCGCGTCGATCGCAGCGCTCTACGCGCACGAAGAACATTTCCGCAGCCATATCCATATGGCGCGCCACGGCTTCGGCAAAGGCGAATATCGCTACTTCAAATACCCACTGCCCGAGCTGATCGGGGAACTGCGCACAGCGCTTTATTCGCACGCCGCGGCATTCGCCAATGCCTGGAACGAACGGATGAACATCGCAACGCGCTACCCAGCACGCCACGCCGACTATCTTGAAATTTGTCACGACACCGGCCAGACGCGCCCGACACCGTTATTGCTGCAATACACCGCCGGCGATTTTAACTGCTTGCACCAAGACCTCTACGGTGACCTCGCATTCCCCTTGCAGGTCACCATCCTGCTGTCAGCGCCGAACGAGAATTTTACCGGCGGCGAATTTGTTTTGACCGAGCAGCGGCCGCGCATGCAGAGCCTGGTCGAAGTCGTACCTTTACTTCGGGGCGATGCCGTTCTGTTTGCCGTTCACAATCGGCCGGTTCAGGGCACCAAAGGCAGCTATCGTGTCAATCTGCGTCACGGCGTCAGTCGCGTTCGCTCCGGCCAGCGCCACACCCTCGGCATTATCTTCCACGACGCGCGCTGACCCAATTCAGGACGTCCAGTTAAGCGCCCACAGAAAAACACCGGTCGCCAAGACTCCAAGCGCGGTCCGGACGCCGTGCAAGCGCGCCCATTTCACGATCAAGGCACGCGACGCCGGACCAGCCGCGTTCTTGTCGACAGCATTGATCTGATCGTTGATCGGCTTGATGACGAAAATCGTGAACGGCCAATTGGTCAAAATCAGCAGCGCGCCGAGCAGCCAAAGCGGATGCTGGGTCTGCCACGCCGCAACAAGACCAAACAGTCCCGACACCGCAGCCAGCGATGCCTGCATCTTGTAGCCGCGCGGATAACTCACCTTCCATTGCGCCAGCAAGCTCGCGTCGTTGAGCGCCAGCCGCGCCGGCTGTTCGACTTCATTGATGTAGTACGCGGCGCCGGAAAACGCGGCGGCAAGCACGAGAGCTGTCGGTCCAGTCAACATAAGTGACTCCCTGCTTCACATCGCCGGCTTGTGCGCGAGCCAGCGCCCGGCTTCCGCCGCAGCAAACAGATCGGACAGCGCCGCATTGAACAGAGTCGGCTCCTCCGTGTTCACATTGTGCCCAGAGCGCGGGATCACCAGCAGCCCAGCGGTGGGCGCCATGCGTTTGAGAAACACGCTACCCTCGAGGCAGGGGTCGTCTTCATCGCCTGAAATAACGAGAAGCGGCACGGAATATTTCTTTAGACTCGCTTCCATATCCCACAAGGTCGGACGTTTGGCTTGCAGCATCGCCATTGTAAGCGAGTGGCCCTCCGCCGAATGCTCGGACAGCATCTGAATGAACTCGGAATAGCCGCGCGGATCTTTGTTCTTGTGCGCCTGACGCATCTGGCCATCGCCGTAGATCGCAGCAGCTTCTTTCATGCCCTTTTCAGTAAACATCTTGGCGGTCTCGGCGGCGACCTTTCGCATTTCCGCACGCGCTGCCGGATCGGGCAGCGAGCCCCAGCCACAGCCCGCAGCCGTCACTGAATAACAACGACCGGGATGATGGATACCCACATGAAGCGCGGTGTAAGCGCCCATCGAATGCCCGACGACATGCGCCTTCTTGATGGCGAGCGCATCCATCAGTGCGATCACGTCATCGCGTGCAATGTCCTGCCCGTAGCGCGCCGGGTCGCTGGGGATATCGGACGGCGGATAGCCACGCTGGCTATAGGTGACGCAGCGATGCTGGCGCGAGAATGCCCGCATCTGCGGTTCCCAGGTCCGGTAATCACCGGCAAATTCGTGCACGAAAAGGACCGGCGTACCGGTACCGGCTTCTTCGTAATAAAGATTGGTGCCGTCGGCGGCCTTGATCTTTGGCATGAGCTGTACCTTTTCGTCTCACGAACCGACAATGCCGCATGCGGCATTGCCAAGCGCTTCGACCGGCGCGTTGCCGGCATCGAAGATCGCCAATATCCGGCATGGACAGGCCTCGAGGCCTTCATAACGCCACGGGAACGCGCCGATGATGCAGCGCTTGTTGAGCACGAGCTCAAGATCGCCGCCGAGATTTTCCGCGTGCAGCAGCCCTTCCTGAAACGCGTAATTATGGAACGGAAACACGTCAGCACGCACCTTCCGGCCCGAGCGTTTGTGCACGTATTCGAACGTGCCGAAATAATCCGCCGGCGCCTTGCCCATGGTCTTTTCAAATTCCCGGGCGATGTCCGGCCGCATCGTACGGATCGAGGTGTTCATCGGGTGATCACATGACCCGGTATCCATCCCAAACCATTTGATCTTGCGCTTGAGCATCCATTCCAACGTCGCCAGCGTCGGACCGGGGTGGTAGCAGAAGTAGCGCACCAGATCCTGCTGGCTCTGCCCTTCATAATATTTATGCCAGCCCGTGTGCAGGATCAGGATATCGCCGTCGCGGATTTCGGCGCCTGACTTCTCGATCATCTCCGGCGTGATCGCCGTCCAGTCCTTAACCTGAGGCGCCAAGTCCACGACAACACCATGATTAACCAGATAGTCCATGGGCAGCGAGGCCATGTCGCCGGTGCGGCCATCGGTGGCGTGCATGGCGCCGTCGAAATGCGTGCCGCTGTGCATCGAGGTCTCGACACGCTGCGCAACAATCCCAACTGTTTGCAGGTTCTGCGCGTAATACATCTTGTTGCCGGCATAACCGACCCAGCCCGGCGTGTGGATACTCATGGTATGTGAGAGGTCGATAATCTTCATAGCTCCGGCCTATCTGCTTGCTGATGCAGCATGGTACAAAAATTGTCTGAGCACAGGCAAACTTCTGCAATGCAGCTAGATCCCCTCGTAAAACCTCGTTCGGTTGCCGTCGTTGGCGCCACCGATCGCGGCGGTCCCGGCCGCGCGGTCATGGAGTCGCTCGGCGCCATCGGCTTCACCGGTCCGATCTATCCGGTCAATCCGAACTACGCGACCGTGCTCAACATCAAGTGCTACCCGACTCTGATGGAGCTGCCGGAGGCGCCGGATATCGTCATCTTCAGCATCCGCAACCCGCTGATCCCCGAGCAGATGCAGCTTGCCGTGAAACGTGGCGCGCGGGCAGCGGTGATCTACGACAGCGGCTTTGCCGAGCTCGGAGCCGAGGGCGCCAAGCTTCAGGACGAGATTGCAGGCCTGGCGCGCGAAGCGCGGATGCCGGTGTGCGGTCCGAACTGTATGGGCATTCTCAACCCGCCGGCGCGTGTTACCACTTATAAGCAGAATGTCATCGAGCCCAACGCCATCGTCGGCAATGTCGGCATTGTCTCGCAGAGCGGTTCCGTATGCATCGCGCTGCTTTCTGATCTCCGTCGTTTCGGTATCAGCCTTGCCGTTTCTGCCGGCAACGAGGCGGTGACGCGGACCGTCGACTATCTCGACTATCTGATCGACGATCCCAACACCAAAGTCATCGCCACCTTCACCGAAACCGTGCGGGAACCGGAGCGCTACGTTGCTGCGCTCGACCGCGCCGCCGATGCCGGTAAGCCGGTCGTCGTCATCAAGGTCGGACGCGCTGAGCGCACCCGGCGCGCCATCACCAGTCATACCGGCGGGCTTGCTGGCTCGTCGCGGGTGTTTTCCGAGCTCCTTCGCGCGCACCGCGCCATCGAGGTCAGCGATCTCGACGAGATGACCGAAGTGCTTGCGGTCTGCCAAGGCACACGCTGGCCGCGCGGCCGCGGCATTTCCGTCATTACCGGATCGGGCGGTCTGTCGGAACTGATCCTCGACAACGCCACCGCGCTCGGTCTCGACCTCCCCCCGCTGTCGCCGGATGAGCGCGCCGAAGCGCAACGCGTGATCGGCCGGACCTCGGGCGACGGCAATCCGTTCGACGCCTGGGGCAACGGCAACTACGCCGTCAATATTCCGCATGCCATGTCGGTGGTGGACAAGAGCGAGCGCATCGACGCCATCTGTTACTGCAACGACGCCTCGAACGATCCGATTATTGGCCAGCCGAGCCGCGTCTTTGAAAATACCGAGATGCTGATCAAGGCAGCCAGCGCCAGCACCAAGCCTTACTATCTTTTTAGTACGCGCTCCGGCGTGATGAACCGCAAGCAAGTCGACGCGATGCGGGAGGCAGGCCTCGTCGTTATCGGGGGTACCCGACAAGGGCTTTGCGCGCTTGACCGCGTCGGCCGCTGGTCGCAAGTCCTCAAGCCGCTGCATAAAGGCACGACATCGCAGGTAACGCTCGCCGAGCACCGTAACCGGCACACGATCAACGAGTTCGACGCCAAGCGCCTGCTCGCGTCGTATAACATCCCGACCACGCGCGAGCAGCGCGTTGAAACAGCAGACCGCGCCGCGGCCGCGGCCCGCGCGCTGGGCTATCCGGTGGTACTCAAGGCCGTATCCGATGCGATCGCACACAAGACCGAACTTGGGGTCGTCGCCGTCAATCTCAAGAGTGAAGACGAGCTGCGCCGCGCTTATGTCCAGCTAAACGAGCGCCTCGACACGCTCAATCCACGTCCGGCGGATGCTGCGTTTCTGGTGCAGGAATTCGTGCGGGGCGGCGTCGAGGTTTTTGCCGGCGTATCGCGCGATCCGGATTTCGGCCTTTCGCTCGCCTTCGGCATGGGCGGCGTCGCCATCGAAGTGGTGCGCGATTTCGCGTTGCGCATGTTGCCACTACGTGAAGGTGACGCCGAAGCGATGATCGCCGAAACACGCGGCGCGGCGCTACTGCAAAGCGTGCGCAGCGGCGAAGCGACCGACGTCGAAAGCCTGACGCGCTGCCTTTACGCCCTCGCCGATTTCGCCCAGCACAACGCCGCGCATATTGCCGAGATCGACCTCAATCCGATCAAGGTACTGCCGAAGGGCCGCGGCTGCGTCGTGGTCGATGCGCTGATCGTGACGCAGCAGGACAAATAATCGCCTACGCTGCCGCCGCAATGATCTCGCAGGTCTGCGTCACCCGCTCCGGCAACAATTCTTCGCCACTATGATCGTACCCGGCGACGTGCAGGATGCCGCGTGCCGGACACATCGCTACCGCGAGCCGTGTGTAGGGATTGAGCACCGGCTCTTTGATCCAATCGAACGGGCCAGCAGTCATCGAACCGTCCCACGCCGCCAACGTGTCGCGCCGCCTCCGGCTATATTCGCCGGCCTCGTCGAATGAGCTCGTCAGAAATCGCCGCGTGCCAATGCGGCCTTCCCAACCGGGACGCGCCGGCACCCAATCGTTCGCCGCGCAGGTGTTGTCCTCGCGAGTGACGAAGTCGCGTTCGGTGCGTTCAATCACGCAACGCTTGTTCGCGGCGCAACCGATCAGCGTATAGATGACCGGCCGCGCCACCGGTGTCGTTTCCAGCATGCGGCGCGCGGCCGTGTAATCGCTGCACATCTCGAAAACCCGCCGCAACAACTGATCCGGCGGTATGTCATCGACGCCTGCATAGATTTTGGCCGCGTTGACCGCGAAATCGTAAGGCCGCAACCAGCGATGCCGCATGAGCCGCCACATCGGCGCCTGGTTGATGCAAGCGGCGAAACGGCCCGGCGCCATTGCGGTCAAGGCGCCGACATAGCCTGGCCAGGTCGCGCTGAAAAAGTCGCCGTTCATACCTTGCATCCGCGCCACCGCGACGTGCCGGCCGAGCCCTTTGAACGGCCAGTCGAGCGTTCGGATGATCCATGGCGCACCGTCCTGCTCGACCGCCCGCGCGGTGCAGCCCCACTGATAGGATGCATTGAGCAGCCAAACGCCGGAGAATTCGAGCTCGCTCGCGATTTGAGTGACCTCCGGCACGTAAGGCGACTTCGAGTGCGTCAGCCAGCGCCGCGCCAGCCGATCCAGCGCCGGCACCAGCGGCAGCGCCGCCCGCGGAAAAAAGTCGAGGCACGCGTCACGCAACGCGCGCGCTTGCGCGGCGCATTGCCGCGCATGATGCGGCGGCCCGCCGTTGCGGATATCGACGACAGGTATCGTCGCGAGAGCCGTACTCATGAAGCAAAATGCCGCTGTTTGTGCCCTTTCGGGCGACTCGGCCGATAGTATAGTGAGCCAAGCGGCAATCTTACGACCGCCGAGGAAACGTCAAGGATTCCGCCATGCAATTCCACCGCCGTGGAATTCTCAAACTCGCCGCTGGCGCTGCCACTCTGCCAGCCGTGCCGCGCATCGCGCGTGCCGAGACTTATCCTTCGCATCCGGTCCATTTAGTCGTGCCGCAGGCCGCCGCAAGCTCGACCGACATCCATGCGCGCATGATCGGGCAATGGCTGCAAGAACATCTCGACCAGCCGTTTGTCGTCGACGTGAAACCCGGCGCCGGCGGCAATGTCGGCACCGAGTTCGTGGTGCATTCGACGCCCGATGGCTACACGCTACTCGCCGTCAATTCGCAGAATGCCATCAGCCCGGCGCTGTATCCCGATCTGACGTTCAACTTCCTCAAGGACATCACGCCGATCAGCCCAATCAGCATCGCGCCGATGATCATGGAAGTGAATCCGTCGCTTCCGGTGAACACCGTTCCGGAATTCATCGCCTACGCCAAAGCCAACCCAGGCAAGATCAACATGGCGTCCGCTGGCGTCGGCGGACCGCAGCATCTCGCCGGCGAATTGTTCAAATCGATGACCGGCCTCAACCTGATCCATGTGCCCTACCGTGGCTCGACGCCTGCGGTGACCGACATGCTCGCCGGTAACGTGCAATTGATGTTCGACGTTACGCCGACGGCGCTGCCGCAGGTCAAAGCCGGCAAGTTGCGCGCGCTCGCGGTCACCACGAAAGACCACATTCCCGCCCTGCCCGATCTTCCGTCGCTGTCCGAATTTCTGCCCGGCTATGAAGCCGAAGGCTGGCTCGGCATGGGCGCGCCAACCGGCACGCCGAAAGACATCATCGCCACGCTTAACAAACAGATCAACGACGCGCTCGGCGATGCAACAATTAAACAGCGCCTGTCTGATATTGGTGTCATCGTGCGGGGCGGCTCGCCGTCCGACTTCGGCAATTTCTGCGCCTCCGAAACCGCGAAGTGGGGTAAAGTGATTCGCGACGCCGGCATGAAGGCAGATTGAATTAGATTTCGCATGATCTTTTCGGAAAACCGGCTTCCACTTTTCCGGATCATGCTTTAGGAGCCGAATATGTGCGAATTGTGCGGACGGCAAATCGAACATGCTTTGCCGGCGCGGCGGCATTTCTTGAAAGCCGCCGCAGGCGTGGCTGCGAGCCTCGCTCTTGCGCCTCGCGCATTCGCGGCTCCTCCGAAGGCGCCGCCGAAACAGGAAAACGTTGTATCGCCGGACGCCGTTGAAGCGGCTTTTGGACGGCAACGCGCGCTACATTGCCGGCACCACCCAGCGCTATGACTTCCGCATTGAACGCGCGGCCTTGAGTGGCGGACAAAACCCATTTGCCGCAATCCTTAGTTGCGCCGACTCGCGGATCGCGCCGGAATTCTGCTTCGATACCGCGCGTGGCGATGTTTTTGTTTGCCGTGTTGCCGGCAACTTCGCAACCGACGAGATCGTCGCCAGCCTCGAATATGCGGTGCAAGTGCTCAACACGCCGCTAATCATGGTGCTCGGCCATGAAGCGTGCGGCGCAGTCGATGCCACCATCAAATCGATCAAGGATGGCACGACGCTGCCCGGTCATTTGCCCTCACTCGTTCACGCGCTGACACCCGCCGTTGAGGCGGTACAAGGCCAGCCCGGCGATCTTCTCGCCAACGCGATCGCACGCAATGTCGCAATGAACGTCGACCGGCTCAAAAGCTCGACGCCGATCCTACAATCCTTCGTCAATAGCGACAAACTGCACGTCGTCGGCGGCGTCTATGCGCTAAAGACCGGCAAGGTCGTGCTGGTTTAGCGACAGGCATAACTATTCCGCTTTGATCCCGGCCGCTTTTATGATGGGCCACCACTTCTCGATATCTGCTTTTTGCAGCGTCCCAAGCGCTAGTGCTGTTTGCTGATCGCGCGGCGGCATGTCGAGGCCGAGATCGGCAAAACGCTTTTGCACGGTGGGGTCGGCCATCGCCGTCACCGCGGCGCTGTTGAGCTTTGCAATAATATCCTTCGGCGTGCCGGCCGGCGCCCACAGGCCGTACCAGATATTGATGTAGAGGCCCGGCATGCCGGCCTCATCGACCGTCGGTATGTCGGGCAAAGAGGGCAAACGGTTCTTCGCGGTCATCGCATAAGCCTTGATCTGCCCGGCCTGCAGCTTCTGCGATGCCTCCGAAACCTGATCGAACATCATGTCGATACGCCCGGCCATCAGATCGATCAGCGCCGGGTCGGTGCCGCGATACGGCACATATTGCAGGTGCGTGCCGGCGAAATTCTGAAAGTAGACGCCGGAGATGTGCGAACCGGAACCGACGCCCGCCGTTCCGATCGTCGCGCTCGGATGATCTTTCAGCCAGGCGACAAGCTCTTTGAGATTCGTGGCCGGCATCGCATTGCCGCTGACCATGAGCATCGGATTGCTCGGCAGCAGTGCAATCGGCTCGAGATCCTTCAGCAGATCGTAGGACAACGCATAGATCGCCCCGTTGGCGACATGGGTGCTCCAATGACCGAGGCTCAGCGTGTAGCCGTCCGGCGGCGCGTGTGCGACGCGGCCAACGCCGATCGTGCCAGCCGCGCCGGTGACATCCTCGACCACCACGTTTTGACCGAGCGCCAGGCTCATGTATTGCGCCAGTAGCCGGCCGATCACGTCGGTCGGCCCGCCGGCGGCAAACGGCACGACCATGGTGATCGGCCGCGACGGAAAATCGTCGGCGAAAGCGAAACTGCAACTCAACGTCAAAGCGAGTGCGATGGAAGAAAGCTTTTTCATCTCACCTCCCCATCCGCCGTCATTGCAAGGAGCGTAAGCGACGAAGCAATCCAGGGGCGACCAGCATGAACGCTGGGTTGCTTCGCTCCGCTCGCAACGACGACTATAGCGCCGCGAAGTCGATCGGCTTGTGCCGATCGAGCGTTTTCTTGATCGGCGGCAGCGGGTATTTTAATCCGGTCGCGCAAT
>Ga0302325_10011476_pt1 | contig 19077 bp, 8 predicted proteins | sample Palsa_T0_2_FD_201948 | JGI IMG/M metagenome (GOLD analysis project Ga0302325, IMG submission 201948) | Peat permafrost microbial communities from Stordalen Mire near Abisko, Sweden - Palsa_T0_2 | ecosystem: Environmental > Terrestrial > Soil > Palsa > Peat permafrost | place: Sweden: Abisko...
AGCGTCTCGATGGCCAGATCGGGCGCGCCGCAGGCGCCACGGTCGTCCAACTTTGAGGGGTCGCAGAAAATGCAGACATCCGGCTGTACGACGGTGGTGATCTCATCGTCTTTTTTCCGATTTTTGACGGGCAGGCGAACGTCGAAGGCAGCAATAAAGACCCGGCAGGTCTTTCCTTTCAGATAATTAAAGAATTGATTGTAGAGGTGGCCGCCGACGACCTGATGGTTCATGTTCGGCGCGCCCATTTTAAAGATCTTGCCGCGAAAAAGCTCGAGCCGCTCTTTGAATTTCCATGCCATATAGTCGGCGTAGGTATAGGTGAGTGAGTGGTCCGGCTCTTCCACTTGCACGTAGTCGCGTTGTTCTTCATCAAAGATCGTGTACATAGAAGGAGGTTTTATACAAAATTAGATAATGCTTAAACCTGCCAAAATTTATTTATCTACCGACATGCTATGCCGGAGGTATTCACCCCAGGTCAGGTTATCGGCCCCTTCGCGGTGGGCGAGCGCTCTTTCGATCGCGTAGTCGGCGGCGGTCTCGACTACCCAGTTGAAATTTTCTTCGCCGACGCTGGTCTTTTCTGCGTCAGGAGCGGGATTGCAGAAGTCGATGGCATAGGGTATGCCGTCCCGGACGGCCAGTTCGACTGTATTGAAGTCATAGCCGAGTACGGCGTTGATGCGGACAACGATCTCTTCCATTTGCTGCAGTCGTTCGGCACTCGGGCTGAAATCCGCCTGATAGCGGAGGTGGTGCGGGTTGCGCGGCTCATAGGACATGATCCTGACATATTTGCCGCCGATGCAATAGCAGCGATAGTATTCCGTGAAGACGATCTCTTCCTGCAGCAGCATGACCAGCTGGCCGGTCTCTGCATGTTTGCGATAGAAGTCCCCGGCGTCGTACAATTTATAGACGTTTTTCCAGCCGCCGCCGGCGAACGGCTTCATATAAGCGGGGAAGCCCACATAGTTAAAGATTGTCGGCCAGTCGAGAGGAAAGGCGAGGTTGGAGAAGGATTGATCGCTGGTATCGGGTGGGAGTTCGCGCGAGGGGAGGAGCACTGTCTTCGGAACGGGGATACCATTCTTCACGGCAAGGCAGTTGTTGAAGAATTTCTCGTCGGCGCTCCACCAGAAGGGGTTATTGATGACGGCTGTGCCGCTAAGCGCTGCATTTTTCAGGTAGGCGCGATAGAAGGGCACATCCTGCGATATCCTGTCGATGATCACGGCGTAGTCGTCTGCCTCGCCCTGCACCACTTTGTCGATACGGACAGGTTCTGCGGTGATGCCGGCGCTGTTCTTCCGGTTGACTGCTTCGATGAAGGCCATGGGAAAGCTTCTTTCCTTGCCGAAGAGGATGCCTATTTTTTTATGAGTGCTCATACTTCTTAGTGTTAGTTTTATGGTGGCGTTGCGGCATGTGTTGCCGGTACGCCAGGGCTTATGGTAACAGGGACAGGTAGTGGGGGAACATTTCCTTCCACACCGGCCAGTCATGGTCACGATCGCTGCGGATATCCAGCCAGTGGTGGATACCTTTGGCCGACAACATGCGGCTCATCGCTTCGTTTTGTCCGCGGCAGATATCCCGGTCTGCCGTTCCCAGTACGATCGACATTCTCCACAGCGCGGGATCATTGTCGCCGGGGATAAAATCAACGGGGTTGTTGAAATAGACGTTATCGTCATAATATCCGTCGGTAAAGGACCGGATATCGAAGACCCCGCTCATCGAAAAGCAATGACTGGTAAAAGCCGGATGACGGAAGGCAAAGTTGGCTGCGTGGTATCCGCCGAAGCTGCAACCTGCGACGGCGATCCGGTTGTGGCCGGTCTCCCGTACGGCGCCGGGAAGGATCTCTTCCATCAGGAGCCGGTCATACAGTGTATGGTGGTATGCCCGTTGGGCGGGGGGGATCGACTTGTTGTACCAGCTGTCATTGTCCAGGCTGTCGGGGCAATAGATCTTTACCTTTCCGTTCTCCAGGAACCAGCGGGCCGTCTCGATCAGTCCCTGGTCTTTATTCTGGTAATACGATCCTTTTGAGGTAGGGAACAGGATCACCGGATAGCCTGCATGACCGAATACGAGCATTTCGAAATCCCGGCCGATCGCCGGCGAATGCCATTTATGATATTGCTCGTCCAGATCCATTGGATTAAATTACCGAAAAGGCCCTATTCCGCAAAATCCTTATTTTTGGCGCTATGTCGATTGAAAAGACCACAAACATTTTACAGGAAACAATGATATTGGAATCGATCCATCTGCAGCGCAGTGTGCAGGTAGATTTATATGGGGGAGGGGCGGATGCTGTGGGGGCGGAGACGAGCCTGCTGCTGCTGAATGACGGGCAGGACCTTGGCCGGCTTGGGCTGGCTGGTATCCTGGATGATCTGTATAGCCGGGGAAGCCTGGCCCCGTTATTATGCGCCGGTATCCACGCCGGGGCAGGCAGGAAGATGGAATATGGGACAGCATGCCGGCCGGATTATCAGGGTTGGGGAAAGATGGCGGATGGGTATAGCAGGTTTGTCATGGAGGAGCTGGTGCCGGCCCTCCGCCGGAAATATACAGACCGGGGCTTTAAGGAAAAGGCCTTTGCGGGGTTCTCGCTGGGGGCATTGAGTGCAATGGATATCGTGTGGCGCCATCCGCAGGAATTTGTTCGGGCCGGGCTCTTCTCGGGTAGTTTCTGGTGGCGGACAAAAGATAAGAGCGATCCTGCCTATGATGAAGACCGTGACAGGATCATGCATGAGGAAGTGCGTAAGGGAGGATATTATCCCTGGCTGAAATTTTTCTTTGAATGTGGAACGGAGGATGAGCAGGAGGACCGCAATCACAATGGTATCATCGATTCCATCGATGATACGCGTGACCTGATAGGTGAGCTGGTGCGTAAGGGATATGATGCCGGGCGGGATATCCGGTACCTTGAAATTGAAGGAGGCCGGCATGAGGTAGCCACGTGGGCGCAGGCGATGCCGGAGTTCCTGCTGTGGGCATGGGGCCGCCCGGCCGAAGGCCAGACATAAGCCCCGTTAGATACCCGAGCGAACGCGAAGGGTACGAACAAGGAAGAGCGAGGGACGAAGCTCTGACGATGTTCTCAGCAGTCGTAAGCGGAGCGGAGAGTAAAATGGAACGATAAAAAACAAAAAACCCGGCGCGTGCCGGGTTTTTTTATGCCGCGCGCATTGCGCGGGACTTTTATTTTTAGTTGAACAGATAACGGATACCGAACTGAGCCTGCCAGCGGGACAGGATGCTCGTATTATCGGTGAAGCTGTTAACCAGGGGAACCTGGTTGGTCGCATCGATATAGGGGAAGGAGAATGACGGCGTTTTACCATCTACTGCCATACCCTCGAAGGTCAGCGGAGTAGAGGTCGTCTGCTGTTTCTGGATACCCCAGTTCTTGTTCACGAAGTTACCGACGTTGATGAGGTCCATCGACAAACGGATCGTGTGTTTGCCTGCTTTCTTCGTCTGGTAGAAGAAGTCCTGGGTTACGTTCAGGTCCATGTGTTTCCACACGGGGAGAATGACGGCGTTAGCCTTTACGTACTGACCACGGCGTACGTTGAGATAGTGGTCCTGGCTGATAAAGTCGTTCAGCTGGTTCCAGATCTGCGATGCCGTGCGCGGGTCTGAGGAGGTGCCGGTGCCTAATCCGCCGCTGCCTACCTTGACGAGGTTGATATCGCCCTGGTTGCGGGGAATATAGATCAGGTTGGTGCTGCTGTTGCCGTCGCCGTTCAGGTCGCTGCCGCCGTAGGTATAGCTTCCTACGCCAGGCGGTACGGCTTCGAAGAACATGCCTACGCTGGTTGCGAAGTTCTTCCCGTAAGCCACTCTGTAATCGGCGAAGGCGACCACGCGGTACGGTTGGTAATAGTCGGCATAGGACAGGTTGGGGGCATTCGGGTCAGCGTTGCCTACGTCGCGGCCGCTCCATAATGAGGAAGCCGTGCTGCCGCCGGTGGCTACGTTCTTAGCCTGGCTGTAGGTGTAAGCTACGCTGACATGCAGGTTCTGCCAGGTTTTCTGAACACGGGCCGTGAGGGTATAGGCATAACCTTTACTGGTATTGGCCAGGAGGATGGCGGTACTGAGGTTGGGATTGGCCTGGGTGGCGCCGCCTGCGCCGTAATAGTACTTGTTGCTGTTGGCGGTTGTCGTGAGATAGCGGAGCCGGTGGTCGCCGCCGTTGCTGATGGCGAAGGCATTGCTTTCGTTGAGGTTCAGGTTGGAGAAATAGACCGCGTCGATGTCCTTGGAATAAGAAGCTTCGCCGGTGAAGACCCAGCCATCACCCACTTTTTGGTCGATGCCAACGCTGGATTTAATGACCGTGGGATATTTGAAATTAGGGCTGGTCACAGCTGCACCATAGCTGGTCGCACTCTGTACCTTGGAGGGAGGTGTGGTATTTACACCGGTCGGGGGATTGGTCACGGCATTGGTAGTGATGGGTACATTGGTGAAGTTGCCGCTGGCGATCAGCACGCCGTTGTTACCCGGTTGGTTGGCCAGCCATACGAAGGGAGGAGGACCGTCGAACCAGCCGGCGCCGCCTCTGACCTGTGTCTGGTGGTTGCCGAATACGTCCCAGTTGAAACCTACGCGGGGAGCCAGCAGCGCGGCGTTGCCCGGGGCTTTGCCGATGTTGTAGCTTTTACCGTTGGCAAAAGTCAGGGCGTCGAAGTAAGGGTTGTTGAGATAGATCTGTTTGTAGATGGTCTCGTCGAAACGCAGACCATAGACGAGAGTGAAGTTCGGCACTACCCGCCATTTATCCTGAGCGAAGACGCCGATCTCTGTAGAGCCTGCGGAATATTGCGGGAAGGGGCCGCCGGGGATATTCGACCATTCCTGAAAGTAGCGGTCTACGACGGTGCCACCATTGGCGGCATTATAGAAAGCCTGCAGCGAAGGGAACTGATAGCCGCCGTCATAGTTCGGGGCGAAGGCATCGGTATATTTGCGGCTATAGTCCTGGGTGCCGAAAGTGATTTCGTGCGCACCTTTGTACAAGGTAGCGATATCCGATATCTGGTAGACGTCCGTGTTGATATAGTTGCCATAGGTATAGGTCTCATAACCAAAGGAGGTCAGGATCTGTGAACCATAGGTGTTGCCGGTGCCGTTGAGGATATCGACAAACGGAAAGGGGTTGCTTGTTCCCGGTGAACGCGGGTCGCGCTCACGGGTATAACCTGCCTGGAACTTGTTGGAGAAGCCGTTCCCGATACGGGTATTCAATTCCGCGATGACGATGTCGGCGTTGTTATTGATGGCGTATCCGCTGCCGCTGAAAGGAAGACCGTAGGTATAGTTGTAATAGGCAGGGCCCTTACCAAAGCCTGTGCCTGTCCGGCTGGTGCTCTGCGGCTCCTGGGAATAAGAGCGAAGGCGGTTCCATTTCAGGGTCAGGACGTTCTCTTTGTTGAGGTTCCAGTCGATCTTGGCGGTTAGCTTTTTACTGTTGGTGATGAAAGAATAGCCCTGGTACGTGCCGGGATTGTAATTGTATTTGGACGACAGGAACGATTTCAACGAATCCAGCTCGTTGACAGTCGCCTGGGAAACGGTATTGCCGTTTGCGGGTTGCGAAGGGGTGGCGGCAACCTGCGTATAGGCCGGTGCGGTCTGATTAACTTCTTCATAGCTGACGAAGAAGAACAATCTGTCGGGGATAAAAGCGCCGCCCAGGTAGGCTCCGCGGGTATAGTAGCTGAACTGCGATCTGGGGACTTTATTGGTCTCTACCATATAACCCTGGGTGCCGGGGCCTTTGAGATAGGTATAGACGGAACCCTGAAAGGTGTTGGTACCGCTTTTGGTGACGGCGTTGATGCCTGCGCCGGTAAAGCTGCCTTGTCTTACGTCATAAGGGGAGACGTTGACCTGGATCTGATCGATAGCGTCCAGCGCGATGGGCTGGGCGCCGGTTTGACCGCCGATGGTGGCGGCGAGACCGAAACCATTATTGAAGTTGGCGCCGTCGACCGTAATATTGTTCATCTGGGAGCTGCGGCCGCCGAAGCTGGAGCCATTGGAGGTAGGCTCGAGTTTAGTGAAGTCCTGGATGGATCGGTTGATCGTCGGCAGTTTCAGGATCTGGTCATGGGAGATCAACTCCTGGCCGCCCGTGTGGTTGGTGTTGAAGATCTTGTTCTGGCGGCTGGCCGAGACTGTGGCTACAGCCAGCTGCTTGATGTCGGAGATCATGGCGAAATCGCCCGTATAGTCCTGACCAAGGCTAAGGAAAATGTTTTCCGTCTTCTGTTCTGTAAATCCTACATAGCTGACAGTCAAAACGTATGGACCGCCTACGCGAAGACCGTCCAGGTTGTACCGGCCGTCTTTACGGGTGGTTGTGATGTACTTTGTCCCGGTGGGAACGTGGAGCGCCGTCACCGTAGCCCCGGCCAGTCCGGTTCCGCCGTTAGTAACGCTGCCCAGCATCTGGGACGTCGTCTCCTGGCCGAACGAATAGAGAATAGTTAGCATGGTGATTGCTGATAATAGCAGTCGTTTTATCATATAAAGTGGTTTTGCGGGTGCAAAGAAACGGACTATCCGGGTCCGATCTAGGGTCTACCTATTAAGAAATCATTAACATACAGCAGCAGTCGGAAAAAAATGAGAATACTTTGGCTTTGGAAAGGATTGGAGGACGCAGAATTAAAAAGCTAAAGAACGCTAAATCTGTCGAAAAGCTGCTTTTTAATGTTAATTTTTATTAACATCTTTTTACCGTAAGTGATAATATGTCCGGTGGCCGGTTGCGGGGTGAGGCATCCTTTTCTAACTTTCCGGCGTTTTTATTGTTAATTTTGCATACATAAACCACTAATTACATGTTGTCGAGCATAGAGAGTGCAATAGAAGATATCAGGCAGGGTAAGCTGGTGATCGTTGTTGATGACGAGGACCGGGAGAACGAGGGTGATTTCATTGCGGCTGCCCGCAAGGTGACGCCGGAAACGATCAATTTTATGAGCAAGCATGGACGTGGGCTGATTTGCGCCCCCCTGGTGGAAGAACGTTGTGATGAACTGGGGCTGGGGCTGATGGTCAATAACAATACGGCGCTGCACGAAACTCCTTTTACTGTCTCGGTCGATCTGCTGGGGCATGGGTGTACGACAGGGATCTCCACTCATGACAGGGCTAAAACGGTGCAGGCGCTGGTCGATCCGGCCACGAAGCCTGAGGATCTGGGCCGCCCGGGGCATATCTTTCCGTTGCGGGCCAAACGGGGCGGCGTACTCCGGCGTGCCGGCCATACAGAAGCTACGATCGACCTGGCGCGGCTGGCGGGCTTTGAGCCGGCAGGGGTGCTGGTGGAGATTATGAATGAGGATGGTACGATGGCCAGGCTGCCTGAGCTGACGGAGATTGCGGCAAAATTCGACCTGAAGATCATTTCGATCAAGGACCTGATCGAATACCGGCTGAAGACCGATTCGCTGATCGAGGAGATCGTGCGGGTGGATATGCCGACCAAATATGGTCATTTCAAGCTGATCGCTTTCCGGGAAAAGAATACCAATAATGAACATTTGGCGCTGATCAAAGGGGAATGGAAGTCTGGCGAGCCGGTGCTCGTGCGGGTCCATTCTTCATGTTTCACCGGCGATATCCTCGGCTCGTTCCGCTGCGATTGCGGCGAGCAGTTGCATGAGGCCATGCGGCTGGTGGAGAAGAAAGGGCAGGGGGTGATCCTTTATATGAACCAGGAAGGGCGCGGCATCGGGCTTTTGAACAAGCTCAGGGCTTACAAACTTCAGGAGGAAGGCATGGATACAGTGGAGGCTAATCTCCACCTGGGCTTTCCCATGGACCAAAGGGACTATGGGGTAGGTGCCCAGATCCTCCGTTACCTGGGGATCAACAAGCTGCGGCTGATCAGCAATAATCCCCGTAAGAGGGCCGGCCTGCTGGGTTATGGGCTGGAAGTCGTCGAGACGGTGCCCATTGAAATTCATCCTAATCCTCACAACGAAAGATATTTACAGACCAAGCGGGACAAGCTTGGGCACGAGATCCTCAAGGAACAGATCCTCAAGGAACAGTAGCTGGTGGCGTCTGGCTGCCGGTGGTCGTATCACCTTTGGCGACCGGGTTATTTGGCGCCGGGGATGGTGGAGTCTTCTCTTTTTTCGGTTTCTTCTTCTTCTTTTTGAACAGTTCATCGATGCGGTCGAAATCCCGGCGGTAGGAGATACTGCTGCCTGAGCTGTTCAATGTATGGTTACCGCCGGATAAATAATTGTAGGAGTCCCGATAGAAAAGGGTCAGGGCGACCCGGCCGTCAGGGGTGACTTTATATTCCGCGGTGATATCGGGCAGGAACTCGAAGGCAGCGGCCTGTTCCTGCGCGGTGGTCATACCGAAATCCAGGGCGCTGCCGACGTTGAGCGTCAGCTTTTCGTCCATGAAGCTTTTGCCGATAGAGAAGTTCAGGTTAGTGCGATCGTAGTCCAGCTTGCTTTGATCGGCCTCTGTGAGGATGACATTACTACCGTTATATACGGAAGTGTTGAAGTTGACGCGGAGGCTGTTATCCTTGAATATCCTTTGCAGGCGCGCCTGGACCGTTTTGCTGAAGGCATTGGAGATCAGGCCGGAGATACTGCTGACCACGGCATCGGCTGCCGCGGAGCTTGCATCGAAGGTGTTGCTGCTGCTCGACAGGGGCACGAAGCTGTTGAGGACGACGAGGCAAGAGACCTGTTTGTTCAGTTCGTTTTCATCGCTCTGGATGCGTTGCAGCAGGGTAAGGGCATCCTGGTCATTCTTCAGCGGGCTGTTGGGTGGCAGGTCGATCTGGAAATGGATCGTCGGCTCCGTCAGCTTGCCCGTCAGGTCGGCTGTAACAAGGATATCGCCCCGGTAGTGCAGCACATTCTGGCTGGTGATCGCCAGTCCGCTGACGCCCGTCAGTCCCAAGTCGCTGAAGCGGACATTTTCGGCCTTGTATACTGCTTGTATCCCGATAGTGGCGTCATAAGGGTTGCCATTCCATTGTATATAGTTGCCTACGCCTTCGCTGAGGATAAAAGGTTTGTGGATGAAAGACTGGAAGGTAAAATTATAGGCGCCCCGGTCGATCTCATATCGGCCGGTCAGGGTCAGGTCCTGGGTCGTGCCTACTTTCATGACCAGGTTGCCGCGTCCGTTGGCCTTGATAACGTCCCCGCTGATCGGGTCGAGGATCATATAGACGTTAGCGAAGTTATTGGCGTCGATATCAAGGTTACACAGCAGGTTGCTGCTTTTTTGGTTGGTCATTTTAGACATGGCCGTCCCATATATTTTCCATTGAATAAAGTCGGCCTCTCCGCTCTCCCGGCTGACGGACGGTGGAAGATAGATATTGGAACTGTCCGTCGGCGCCCCTTTTATATTCATCACCATATTTTCTTCCGGCCCTGTGAGCGTTATCCTGGCTTTGCCGATGGCAGTGCCGAAAAACTGATTGTTGTCGGTGGCTTTCGTATCCAGCAACAGCAGGCGGTTGGTGTTGAACTCGAAGTCAAATCCGAGGTCGTCGAAGGCGTGGTGATAGAGCCTGCCATGGAGGAGATCGGCGGTGTGGCCGAAGCGGTCTTTCACCTGGAAGCTACCGAAATCAATGGTATCTTTTTTAAAAAGGATGGTAGCGGCGGGGATCTTATAGGTGCATTGTGTATACGCCACTTTCAGCGATGCGCTCTTCAACTGGACCGTTCCCAGGTAGAGCAGGTGGGAGGAGGGCCCGGTGATCCGCAGTTTGCCGCTGGCGTTGCCGGTCAGGTTGGTGAAGACGCCACCGAGATATTTCTCCAGCAAGTCGACTTTCACGTCAGCGACGTCAGTCGTGATATCGATGGCGGGGCCGGCGGCCGTGCTGTCTGTATTGATCAGGGCCTGCCCGTCGAGGTGATAGTCCTTATTGTCGGAATGCAGGGTGGCATGGATAGCGCCGGTGGATTTCTGGTAATTGGCGGCGAGGTCCAGTTTGCCGATCGAGTCATTGGCAAAGCGGAATTGTTCAGCCGTCCCCTGGAAGTCGGCCGTAGGTTTGCCGAAGGGGTTGGTGATATCGACGGAGCCTGTCAGCAGTCCTTCGATGCGTTCGGCTTTTTCGATGAAAGGGGTAAAGTCGCCGATATTGATTTTTCTAAGGTCTGCATGGATGTCGTTCCAGTTACCTTCGGCAGAAGGATGTGTCGTCATCAGCAGTTGTTGGTCACCGCTATGGACACTGAAGTTGTCTGCGGAGAAAACATTGCGGTTGAAGGTCAGCACACCGTCCTTATCGATTGTCCAGATCTTGCTGTTGATATCGAAGGTGGATGGATTGAAGGTGACCTGTACGCCCGTAGGGAGAGTCTGCACGCGGGTGGAGATATTGGCGGAGTTGAGTGTTTGATTGGCGCTGGTTGTAATGTCCAGGCTGGACAGGTCGTTCGACGAATGCAGCATCAGATGGGTGGCTGGGAAATGCAGGCTGTCATTGATGATCACATCGCCGATGTTCGTCTCCATGGACAGGCTGTCGAGGCTACCTCTTCCTTTCAGGGCAAGATTGGCGAAGTCGATGTGTTTGTAGGCGAAAGAGGGTAAGTCCACATTAAGGTCCAGCAGGTTATCCCGAGTGTCGATACGGCCGCTGAGCCCCGCGTTGTTAAAGCCCTGGAGATCCGTGTTGAAGAGATCAATGTATTCATCGACTTTTTTGGTGGTGATGACGAAGCTGAAGTTTTGGTTAGTCGGTACCGTTTTCGCCGGCTTGATATAGCTGGGATAATATTTATTGAGGAAGGTCTGGAAGGAGGCCGGGAGGTCTTTGATGGAGAATTCGCCGACGATCGCACCGTCGAATTCGTTGCTGACAACGGTGATCGTCTTGTTGTTGTCGACGATGCTGGATTCCAGGGTCAGGGAATCGAAGGACACCCGTTGGCCGTTCTTGTAGACGGATGCGTCATAGATACTGGCGTTGCCGAGGAAGTTGTCGATATCGTCACCGGTGAAGTTGCATTTGAATTTGCCGTCGAACTCCACTTTTCTGTTCACGAAATTCAGTTTGCTCAGATCCGCCTTTTTTACCTCTGCCTGGAAATCGAACCTGGGTTGGGACTGACTGAAGTCGATAAGTCCATTGAGGTGAGCGTCCAGGTTGGGATCGCCGGCGACGAGTTCGCCGTTGAATTTTTTCTTGGCGACCGTTCCGTTGATTTGCAGGTGCTGATAGGTATAGTGGTTGAATTCCAAGCTGCTGATCGTTCCGTCGAGGGCGGCGCTGAGCGTGCCCGTTTTGAGGCCTGTGCCGTTGATCTTGCCCTGGAAGGCGATCTTGCCGAGGTTGTCATTGTCGAGGAAGCGGCCTAAATAGAAGCTGTCTGTGCTGATGGTGCCCGAATAGATGGAGGCGCCTTCCGGGGGCAGTTTCATATTGAGGTTCGTCACCAGGGTGCCCAGATTGGTTTCGATCGTGCCTTTGGTGACAAAGTCACGGACGGTGCCGATGAAGTCCCCTTTAAAGCGCAGGTATTCTACCTGATCGATGCGGGGCTGCTGCACCTTTTTGATGGAGGGTACCAGGGCGGCCATATCTTCATACGTCGTCCGGAAATCGTTGGATTTAAATTCGATAAAAGTATGTTGGATATCCGGCAAGCCTTTCAGGTGGATATCTCCGTTGAGAAGGGTATTTTTTCCGGCCTGAAGGACGACTTGTCGTCCGCGGAGATCTGCGATCGTGCCGCGGATATCACCGGTGATACGAATATGTTTTTTCCAGTCGCCGAGGTCAGGGGCGAACCATGCGATATCGTCGCTGTCGATATCGGAGTCGGAGAAATGGGCCTCCATGTGAATGCGGGTGACGAAGTCGGACATATCGTCCAGCGTTTTGAAGCGCATGGCGAAGTAATTGCGGAGATGGCTTTTGTTCGTTTGCAGGTCGAGGCGTGCGAACTCCATCGCCTCCGGGTACCATTTGATCCGGGAATGGAGCCGTTTGATTTCAAGGCCGCTGCGTTCCTTTGTGCTGAGTTGCAGTTGCGCGGTGAGGGTGTCCCGGTTGAGCCGGAAATTATTCCAGTCGCTGTTGACGGCATAGAAATAAATATGGTTGCCGTCGAAATATTTGTTGACGACGGTGTCTTCTGATTGTTCATGCCGGAATGAGCCATTGCGGATGGTCACATCATTGGCCGTAATATCCCATCCGGCAGGGTTGAGGCGCAGGTGGAGAGGATCATTGATGATAGTGGACGTATCGTCCGGAGGTGTCGGTCGCCGGCCGGTATAATCTGTGAGGATGAAATCGGGTTTTGTGAAAGTGAGGTTGCGGATCCGCGCGATCTTGTCGGAAAAGCTGATCGTGTCGGCATATAATTCCAGTCCTTTCAGCCGCAGGTCCATATTTTCCCCACGCCAGCCATCCCGTTTGAGTATATGGATATTGGAAAGGTCCACTTCTTTGAGGTCCAGCTGGAGGCTCTTTGTGGTATCTTTAAGGGGGGACTTTGGCAGGATGCTTTTCCCGGTGTCCGGGCCGCCGGAGAAATAGTTGGCGATGAACTGGTAGTTCCAGACCGAATCGTCGCGTTGCAATTTGATGGTCGCGTCTTCCAGGCCGATGTACTGGAGTTGGGCCTTATCCTTGAAGAACCACCAGTCGGTGATGTTGACTTTAATGGCTCCGGCATAGAGCAGAGTGTCCTTTTTGGCGTCCTCTATCAAGGCGCCCTGCAGGATCATTTTATTGAAGAGAGAGAAGTTGACTTTTTTGATGCGGATAGTGGTATGAAGATCGTGTGACAGCCGGGCGGTGACCCTGGCGACGAGCCAGGTCTGTACCGCGGGCAACTGCACAAGTGCCCATGTCGACACCAGTAATAGTAGCAAAACGAGTAATGTGTTACGAATTATTTTCCAAATCTTTCTCAGGGGCTAACCATTTCAGGGTGTAAAAGTAGAAACTTCACAGTCGATGTGCAAATTCAGTACCAATTAAAGGTCATTTACCTGCATTTTAACCATTTGACAGCATAGTTGTGGCAAAGTTTATCACTGGCGTAAAAGACTGTTAATATCCTACTGCCGCATCATCACCACGGTTGTCAGCGACGGCCTCAATTTGCTGGCCCGGCAAAACCTTGATGACTTCTGTTCGGCCAATGCTGCCGCGCTGAGCGACGGTATAGCCCATTACCTTCAGGCTGTCGCGGGTTGTCGTCGAAAAGCCAGGTTCGACGAAGATTTCGTCCGGCAGCCATTGATGGTGGAATTTGGGTAGATTGACGGCGTCATCCGTGCTCAGTCCAAAATCGAGAATGTCTACCAGGGTTTGGAAGACTGAAGTAGTGATAGTGGTACCGCCGGGGGTGCCGACGACCAGGTATACCTTGCCTTTGTTCAGGACAATGGTCGGGGACATGGAGCTGAGCATCCGTTTGCCGGGGGCTATGGCATTGGCTTCCGTGCCGACGGCGCCGTACATATTAGGGACGCCCGGCTTGATGCTGAAATCGTCCATTTCGTTATTGAGGAAGAATCCTGCACCGCCGACCACGACTTTGTTGCCGAAGCCGCCGTTGAGGGTAGTGGTGATAGAGACGGCATTACCTTTGGCGTCGATGACGTCGAGGTGGGTTGTCTCCTCGCTGGCCGGCGACAGGACGCCTGCTTTGATATCCCTGCTGTTGCCGGCGCGGGCGGGGATCAGGGCCAGCCGGGTACGGATATATGCAGGGCTGACGAGGGTGTCCACCGGGACCGAGTAAAAGTCGCGGTCGCCCAGGTACTGGGCGCGGTCTGCGTAAGCGAGCCGCTCCACTTCCGTCATGAGGTGGACGGCCTTCACCGATTCGAAGCCATAGCCGGCCAGCGGCTGATCTTCTACCATCTTCAGCATTTGTTGCAGGACGACGCCGCCGCTGCTGGGCAGCGGCATGGTTACGATACTGTAACCTTTATAAGAGAATACCGCAGGATTTCTTTCGACTGCTTTGAAGCCCTGCAGGTCGGCGGCGGTGATGATGCCTTTACCACGGTGCATTTCTTCCAGGATGAGCCGGGCGGTCTCGCCTTCATAAAAGCCTTTCGCACCTTTGTCGCGGATGAGGCGCAGGGTTTTGGCCAGGTCTTTTTGCACCAGTGTATCGCCTTTTTTCCAATCGACGGCTTTGACGAAGACCGGTTGAACGGTATTGTAGTTTTTGAAGGCGCCCTGGGCGCTATTGAGGTTGCGGGCCTCCTCGGCGGTAATGACGAATCCGTTTTCCGCCAGGTCGATTGCCGGCTGGATGAGCTTGGCAAAGGGTAGTTTGGCGTATTTTAACTCTGCGAAGAGGCCGGCGATAGTGCCCGGGATGCCCGATGCCAGGTGTCCGTTCTCGCTAAGTCCCTTAACCGGGTTCCCTGCCGCATCCAGGTACATGTCGCGGGTGGCCGCTGCGGGGGCTTTTTCGCGAAAGTCGAGGGCGATGTCGCGGCCGGTAACCGCACTGCCGTGTTGGGCCGCGGCGCCTTTGCCCGGGTTGTGGGGCGGAGTGACCAGGTGTGCCACCATGAACCCCCCGCCGCCGATATTACCTGCGGCCGGATAGACGACGGCTAGTGCCAGCTGGGTAGCGATGGCAGCGTCAAAAGCGTTGCCGCCCTGCTGCAGGATCGATACGCCCACCTGGCTGGCCAGGGGATGGGCCGAGACGACTGCTCCATGGCTAACGAGCGTTTTTTTGGGGATGCTGTACGAATAAGGGGTTAGCGCTTGCTGTGCGGTCAGGCTGCTACAGAGCAAAACACCTGCAACGGCACAAGGAAAAAGACGGGAAAGGGTCTGCCTCATGGTCTGGAACGATTTTATGGGAAGGTACCATTTTTTTTATTTTGGGGCTGTTTACTTACATTCGTCCGCATGAGCCAATACCTGCTATTCCCACGATTTGCCTACCTCCGGCGATATGTCTTGTTGTATTGCCTGTTCTTGTTGTCTTATAGCGCCCGGAGCCAGTCAGGCTCTTTGCCGGCGGGTGCAGCGGAGGCCTCCGTTCCATCTCCCGATGCCTTTCTGGGTTATGTGCTGGGCAGCCATTTCACTCCCCACGATAAGATCGTCGCCTATTTCCGGCAGGTGGCGGTTGCGGCTCCGGACCGGATGTTGCTGCAGCAATATGGAAAGACCTATGAAGGGCGGCCGTTGTTGCTGGCTTATATCGCGTCGCCCGAGAACCTGCGGCGGCTGGAGGCCATCCGGCTGAATAACCTGCGGCTGGCTGGCGTTCTGCGCGACGGTGTGGCGGCGGACCAGAGCGGTCCGGTGATCGTTTGGCTGAGCTATAATGTACATGGTAATGAGCCGGCCAGTTCGGAGGCTGCGATGAAGACGCTGTATGCGTTGGTCGGGTCGCCTTCGCAAAGCGCTTCGGCGACCGACGGAGCGGCGGTGTGGCTGAAGAATACCGTCGTCATCATCGATCCCTGTATCAACCCCGATGGCCGGGACAGGTATGTCAACTGGTATAACGGTGTAGTCGGGCTGAAGCCCAATGCCGACCCACAATCGCGTGAGCACCAGGAGCCCTGGCCTCATGGGCGCAGCAACCATTATAATTTTGATCTTAACCGGGACTGGGCCTGGCAGACGCAGATAGAGACGCAGCAGCGGCTGAAGAAGTATAACGAGTGGCTTCCGCAGGTGCATGTAGACTATCACGAGCAGGGTTATAACAGTCCTTATTATTTCGCGCCTGCCGCTGAACCCTATCATGAAGTCATCACGTCCTGGCAGCGGGAGTTCCAGGTGCTCATTGGAAAGAACAATGCGAAATATTTCGACCGGAATGGCTGGCTGTATTTTACCAAACAGGAATTCGATCTTTTCTACCCCAGCTATGGGGATACTTATCCCACGTACAACGGCGCGATCGGCATGACCTATGAGCAGGGTGGGATCAGCGCCGGGCTGGCTGTGCAGACGGCTGATGGGGATACGCTGACGCTGGCTGACCGGCTGGAGCATCATTATATTACCGGGCTGTCCACGATCGAGGTCGCCTCGCAGCATGCGGGGCAGCTGCTGACGGCCTTCCACGATTATTTCGCCGATGCGGTGGCGCATCCCGGCGGCGAGTTTAAAGCTTATTACATCGGTAACGATTCTACCGGCGACCGGCTGGAAAGGCTAAAGGTTTTCCTTGGCCGGAACAAGATCGAATGGGTCAACGTGCCGGCGGGCTCTTATCTCGGTCTGAATTATGAAACGGGCAGGATGTCCGCCTTCAAATCGCTGCCGGAGGATATAGTCATCAATGCCAACCAGCCGAAATCCAATCTGCTGCGTGTCCTGTTCGAGCGGCAATCGCATATCAGCGATTCGGTGACCTATGATATTACGGCCTGGTCGTTGCCCTTCGTGTATGGATTGCAGGCATACGGGCTGAACAGCTATGTGGTCGGCTCCAGGCCGGGGGCCGAGGTCATTCCCGACAATGAGGTGGCCGGGGGGGCGGATACCACCTATGCCTATGCGGTAAGATGGACGGGCATGAACAGCGCCAAATTCCTCAGCCGGCTGTTGCAGAAAGGGGTGAAGGTCCGGTATGCCGAGCGGCCTTTTCAATCGGGAGGTGTTTTTTTCGACAGGGGCACACTGCTGATCACTGCCACCGGCAATGGCGCCCTCGGCACGGGGCTATGGGGCCTTGTCAAGGCGGTTGCTACGGCGGGCGGCGTCCCTTTGTTGCGTATCGGCAGCGGTTTTGTGGACAAAGGGGCCGACTTTGGCAGCGACCTGGTCCACCTGATCCATCCGCCGCGGGTAGCCCTGTTGACCGGTGAGCAGGTCAGTTCGCTGGATGCGGGAGAAATATGGCATTTCTTCGAACAGGAACTGGGTTATCCTGTTACGCTCGTCAATGCAGCCGATGCCGGCAGGGTATCCTGGAAGGACTTCGACGTGCTGATCCTTCCCAACGGATATTACCGGGTGCTGGGAGATAAGAATATTACGGACGGATTGAAGGACTGGGTGAAAGAGGGAGGGAGGCTGATTGCCCTGCAGGATGCCGTTGAGCAATTGTCGAAGGGGGAGTGGGGGATCAGGGAAAAGACGGCCGGAAAGCCTGCGGATGGCAAGGATGACGATAAGGACAATGCCGATGATAAGAAGAGTGACGATTATACGCTGTTGCACCGTTACAGCGACCGGCAGCGGGATGAGGTCATGAACAGCGTTCCCGGGGCCATTTATAAAGTTGAGCTGGACAACACGCATCCTTTAGCCTTTGGCTATCCTGACCATTATTATACGCTGAAGCAGGACGAAAATGTCTACGAGTTTATCCGGGAAGGGGGGTGGAATGTGGGGGTGATCAGGAAAGACAATTATGTCAGCGGGTTCACGGGCAATAAGGCGAAAGAGCGGTTGAAGGACGGCCTGATCTTCGGTGTGCAGGACATGGGGCGCGGAGAAGTGGTTTACATGGCCGACGATCCGTTGTTCCGCAGTTTTTGGGAGAATGGCAAGCTGTTGTTCTGCAATGCGGTGTTCCTGGTTGGACAGTAAGAGGTGAACGATAGACAGATTAAAGCATATTGATTCATGAAAAAGATTTGTACCTGGTTGCTGGTAGGGTTTACCGGCTTCTGTAACGTGTCGGCACAGGGGCCGGCGACGGTTACATCGGCGGACATTTACCTGCGGCTCAAGAAATTGAATGTACTGGGCACCGTCCTATATGTGGCGGCCCATCCGGATGATGAAAATTCGAGGTTGATCGCTTATATGGCGAAAGAAAGGCTCTACCGTACGGGCTATATGTCGATGACCCGCGGTGACGGCGGTCAGAACCTGATCGGGGACGAGCAGGGGGTAGAACTGGGACTGATCCGCACGCAGGAGATGTTGGCGGCCCGGCGGGTGGATGGAGCCGAGCAGTTCTTCTCGCGGGCTTTCGATTTTGGTTTTTCCAAGTCGACGCAGGAAGCACTAAAGACCTGGGATGAACAAAAGATCCTTAGCGATGTGGTTTGGGTGATCCGGAAATTCCAGCCGGACGTGATCATCACAAGATTTCCTCCGGACAGCCGGGCAGGGCACGGCCATCATTCCGCCTCGGCGGTGCTGGCCCATGAGGCTTTCACGGCGGCGGCGGACCCCAACCGGTTCCCCGACCAATTCAAGTATGGAGTCAAGCCATGGCAGGCGAAGCGACTGCTCTGGAACAGTTTTAATTTCGGCGGACTGAATACGACCAGTGAGGATCAGATGAAGATAGACGTCGGCGGATTCAATCCCATTCTCGGGAAGAGCTATGGCGAACTGGCTGCGGAAAGTCGTACTAATCATAAGAGCCAGGGGGCGGCGCTGACGCCTGCCCGTGGGGAGTCGATGGATTATTTCACTTTGGTGGCGGGAGATCCGGCGCCTCACGATCCCATGGAAGGGGTGGTGACGACCTGGGACCGTGTGCCTGGGGGTGACAAGATTGCCGGGATGGTCGACAAGGTTATCAGGGACTTTTCGCTGTCTGCTCCGGAGAAGAGCGTGCCGGGGCTGGTGGCTGTCTACACGGCCATGCTGTACTTGCCCGACGGGTACTGGAAGACGCAGAAGTTGAAAGAAATGCTGCAACTGATCAAAGACTGCAGCGGCCTGTGGATGGAGGCGGTGGTAAATAATCCTTACGTTGCACAGGGCGATCCGTTGACGGTGACGCTCGTGCTGAATAACCGGCTGAATGCGGATATTTCTACCGTGCAGATCAGGGTAGCTGCGCCGTTTGGAACTGAGGGTTCGGGAGGCCGTTCGGCGGAATTCGATACGCTATGGGGCAAGCGGCTGGAAGGGAATAAGAACTTTTCTTTCTCTAAAACGATCCTTATACCCGCGGACAAGCCGGTCACGCAGCCCTACTGGCTGGCCCAGCCGATGTCGCCGGGGCATTTCAATGTGACAGATCAGCGGCTGATCGGGAATCCGGGGGTCGCCCCGGCTTATGAGGCGACGTTCGTCCTGGCCGTTAACGGGCAGGGGATGGCATTTACGATACC
>Ga0302325_10011477_pt1 | contig 19077 bp, 15 predicted proteins | sample Palsa_T0_2_FD_201948 | JGI IMG/M metagenome (GOLD analysis project Ga0302325, IMG submission 201948) | Peat permafrost microbial communities from Stordalen Mire near Abisko, Sweden - Palsa_T0_2 | ecosystem: Environmental > Terrestrial > Soil > Palsa > Peat permafrost | place: Sweden: Abisko...
GCAAGAGATGTTTCCCGACTGAACGGTTGACAAGATCTTCCGCCGGTGGCTAGCGTGGGCGCGTGGTGAACCGCAAAGTAGCGATCGCCGGGGTGGGCTTTACCACGCTGACCAAGCAGTCCGGCCGCAGTGTCCTGGACCTGGCGGCTGAGGCCAGCCGCTCGGCGGTAGCAGATGCCGGGCTCTCCCTGACCGACATCGATGGGGTCGGCAGCTTCATGGTGCTCGGGGACTCGGTCTCCAGCGAGGCGGTGGCGACCGCGCTGGCCCTGCCCGAGACGCGTTACGCCATGGATTTCCAGCAAGGCGGCCAGTCGCCCGCGTGGGTGGTGGCCAACGCGGCGATGGCGGTGAGCCAGGGCTACGCCGAGAACGTGGTGGTGTTCCGCGCCCTGAACGGCCGCAGCGGGGTCCGCGTCGGCAGCTCCGCATTTCTCGGCGGCGCGGGGCAGTTCCGCTACCCGATCGGCTACGACACCTACATGCAGTACATCGCGATGTGGGCGCGGCGGTACCTGATCGAGACCGGGCAGGAGCCCGACGACCTCGGCGCGGTGCCGATCGCGCAGCGCTGGTACGCGGAGCGCAACGAGCGGGCCATCCAGCGCAAGCCGCTCGACCGGGATTCCTACCTGGCGTCGCCCCGGATCGTCGATCCGTTCCGGGTGGCCGACTGCACGAGCGAGGTGGACGGGGCCTGCGCCGTGGTGGTCACGAGTCTCGACCGGGCCCGTGACCTCCGCCACCGCCCCGTGGTCATCGCCTCGGCCGCCTACCGGGCCGGCGCCCGGCCCGGCCTCGACATCGGAGACCACGTGCTTTATGCCGACTACACGCGCAATTTCACCTCGCTGCTGCGCGATGAGCTGTTCGGGCGGGCCGGCATCGGGCCCGCGGACGTCCAGTTCGCCGAGATCTACGACTGCTTCTCGAGCACGGTGGTGTTCGGGCTCGAAGGGCTCGGATTCTGCGGGCGCGGCGAGGCCATCGAGTTCGTGAAATCGGGCGCCACCGCCCTCGGCGGCCGCCTCCCGGTCAACACCAACGGCGGCCTGCTGGCCGAGGGCTACCTGCACGGGATGAACACGGTGGCGGAGGCGGTGCTGCAGGTCCAGGGGCGCGGCGGGGAGCGCCAGGTGCCGCGGGGCGAGGTCGCCGTGGTGACCTCGGGCGCGCTCGTCGACGGCTCGGCGCTGGTGCTGACCACATGAGCATCCTGGCCACCCGGTTCACCGAGCTCGTCGGCATCGAGCATCCGATCGTCCAGGAGGGCATGGGCCCGTTCAAGACGGCCAAGCTGGCCGCGGCGGTCAGCGAGGCCGGCGGCCTGGGCACGGTGAGCATGCCGGGCATGACCGCCGACCCGGCCGAAGGGGCCCGGGTCCTGCGGGACCACATCGAGGAGACGGCCGCGCTGACCCGCCTGCCCTTCGCGGTGAATGTCCCGGTGGGCCGGGCCAACGGCGGCGAGATCCTGCCGATCTCCGAGGCGTACATCCGGGCCGTCTGCGACGCCCGGAAAGCGGACGCCGCCCTCGAGCGCCAGCTGCGCGTGCTGACCACGTCGGCCGGCTTCCCCGGTGAGTTCCGGCCGCTCATCGCCGACTCTGGCCTGATCCACATGCATAAGGTGGGCTCGACCCGCCAGGCCGTGAAGGCCGAGCAGCTCGGCGTGGACGTGGTGATCGCGTCCGGCTACGAGATGGGCGGCCACACCCACGCCGTTCCGGTGCACACGTTCATCCTGCTGCCGAACGTGACGGAGGCGGTGTCGGTCCCGGTGCTGCTCTCGGGCGGCGCCCGCGACGGCCGGACGCTGGCCGCCGCGCTGTGCCTGGGCGCGGCGGGAGTGGCCATGGGCACCCGCTTCATCGCCAGCGAGGACAACCGGGACTGGCACCCGGCGACGGCTCGCCGCATCGTCGAGGCCGCCGAGGGGGACGACACCATCTTCCCCGGCGTCTACAGCCCGGCCCGCGGCCTGAAGAGCGCCGGCGTGGAGCGCCTGATGGGCATGCTGCGCGACGGGGCCAGCCCTGAGGAGCTGCTGGCCTACAAGGACGCCGCCCTCATCCGGGCCGAGGAGGACGGTGACCTCGAGTCGGGTATCCTGCCGGCCGGCCAGGTCGCCAGCGGAATCCGCGACATCGTGTCGGTAGCCCAGTTCGTGCCCGCCATGGCCGCGGCCGCGGCCGCCGTGCTCAGCCGGCTAGCTCCGGCCGGCGGGAACATTACAGCGAGGTAGAGGGGGACCGTCATGCCCATGCTCGTGCACGACTTCGTGCGCCGGGCCGTGATCCGTCATGGAGGCCGTCCCGCGCTCGTCGATGCCCGGGGCACGCTCAGCTACGACCAGCTCTGGGAGCGCTCCGCCCGGCTGGCCGGCGGCCTTCAGTCGTGCGGCGTGGCCCGGGGCGACCGTGTCGTCGCGGCCATGCACAACCGTAATGAGTGGGTCGAGACCGACACCGCCGTTTCCATGATCGGAGCCGTCCGGGGCCGGCTGAACGCCCGCGATGGGGAGCGTGAATGGACCGTCACCCTGGAGGACCTCGAGCCGAAAATCGTGGTGACCGGCCCCGAGTTCGTTGACGTGCTGGAACGCATCCGGTCCTCGGGCGCGGCCGGGGACTTCGAGTTGCTCGTCCTCGGCCCGGGCGGGTCCTACGAGGAGCTGATCAGCCGCTCGGAGGCGATCGAGCCGGTGCCGGTCGGCGAAGATGACATTTACCTCGTCTTCCATACGTCCGGAACCACCGGCCGCTACAAAGGCGCCGTCTACCTGCAGCGCAACTGGTTCAACACCTACCGGAACATACTGGCGCTGATCATGGGCGGCCTCGATCACACCGACGCGCTGCTGCACGTAGGCCCGCTGTCGCACCAGTCCGGCATTCTGACCGCCCCCGCCCTGTACCAGGGCGCCCGCTCGGTGATGATGGAGCACTTCGATCCCGAGTCCTTCTTCGAGATCGTCAAGCGCGAGCGGATCAGCTGCACGATCCTGGCCCCGGCCATCATCAACATGCTGGCCAACCACCCCTCGGCGGCCACCGCGGACCTGTCCAGCCTGAAGACGATCTACTATTCCGGTGCCCCGATCTCGCCGACGGTCCTGCGCAAGGCGATGGAGGTATTCGGGCCGATATTCCTGCAGGGCTACGGCTCGACCGAGGGCGGAACCGTTTACAACACGATCCTCTACCCAGATGAGCACGTTCGCGCGCTGGAGCACGACCCGGAGCGCCTGGCGTCCTGCGGCCGGCCGGTGCCGTTCTTTGATGTCCGGCTCGCCGACGAGCAGGGGCGGGAAGTGCCCGTGGGCGAGATGGGGGAGGTATGGGTGCGCGGTGATGCCGTCTCGGTCCGCTACTGGAACCAGCCCGAGGCCACGGCGCTCGCGTACGAGGACGGCTGGTTCAAGATGGGGGATCTGGCCATCCGGGACGCTGAGGGTTACATCACCATCGTCGACCGGAAAAACGACATGATCGTGAGCGGCGGCCTGAACGTCTACCCACGCGAAGTCGAGGACGTCATCGCGTCACACCCGGCCGTGCGCGAGGTCGCGGTGATCGGGGTGCCCGACGAGAAGTGGGGCGAGGCCGTGATGGCCTGCGTCGCCCCGGTTCCCGGTGCTCAGCCGACCCTGGAGGAGATCCAGCGGCAATGCCGCGAGGGCGGCCTGGCCAGCTATAAGAAGCCCATCCACCTGGAACTCGTGGACGAGATCCCGAAGACGGCCGTGGGCAAGCTCTTCCGCCGGGCGCTGCGCGAGAAGCACTGGGCCGCGCAGCCGCGGCAGGTCGGCTGAGGCTCCACATGACCATCGCACTGCCCGCCCGGGGCGACGAGGACCGCCTGCTGCGCGACGCCGTCCGCGCGCTGCTGGCCCGGTACGGGCGCAGTTACTTCCTCACCTGTTACGCCGACGGCCGCGAGCCGGACGCGCTGTGGCGCGATCTGTGTAAGTCCGGTTACGTCGGAGCCGGGGTGCCCGAGCACCTCGGCGGTGGCGGAAGCTCGCTCGAGGCGGTCGTGGCCGTCGCCGAGGAGATGGGATCGGCCGGGATGCCGCTCCTCTCGTTCATCATGACCGAGCTGTGCCTTCCGGTGCTGGCCCGGCATGCCGATCCCGAGGTGGCCGCCCGGATAATCCCGCCGATCATCGCGGGCGACCGCCGGCTGGCTTTCGCCATAACGGAACCCGACGCCGGCACCAACTCCTTCGCCATGCGGACGACGGCGGTCCGGACCGGCCCGGACTACGTCATCTCCGGGCGGAAGCGCTGGATATCGTCGGCGGGTGACGCGGACGACCTGTTCCTGGTCTGCGCCGCGGGCGACGCCGCCCGGCCGGATGGCCGCCGGCCGCTCACCAACCTCATGGTCGATCTGGCCGCGCCCGGCATTTCGCTGGAGGTGCTGACGGCTGACGCCGGGACACCCGAGCGGCAGTATGACGTCATCTTCGACGCCGTGACGGTGCCGGCCAAGAACCTGATCGGCGCCGAGGGGAACGGCGCCACCGCGTTGTTCGAGGCCCTGAACGCGGAACGGGTGCTCATCGCGGCGTTCGCCTACGGGCTCGGGTTTCACTGCATCTCCCGGGCCGTCGACTACGCCCGGCAGCGCTCGCCGTTCGGGGCCCCGATCGGCAGTTACCAGGCGGTGCAGCATCCCCTGGCGCAGATGTGGGCTGAGCTGAGCGCGGCCCGCGCCCTCAACCTCGAGGCGGTCCGGGCCCTGAAGGACGAGGACGGGCACGCCGCCGGCCTCGCGAACGCCGCCAAATGGCTGGCCAGCGAGGCGGCTAATCACGCGGCGGATCATGCCATTCAGGTCCACGGCGGCAACGGCATCACCGACGAGTACGACCTCATCCCACTGTGGCGGACCACCCGCCTCCTGCGGTTCGCCCCCATCAACAACGAGATGGTGCTCAACCAGATCGGCCAGCACGTGCTCGGGCTGCCCCGGTCCTACTGACCGGAGGCCAGGTCACAACCGGATCACGGCCGGTTGACTTTCCACTCATATCAACTTAGATTCACATCGGAAGTCCACAGCTGGTGGCGACTATTCGTTATGTATCTATCTCACCAGGCATGGCGTCGGTAGTGCCAGTGTGTATTTGAGTGGGAATCGGGAGACGCATTGTCTGCTGACCACGACGCTCCTGGCGTGGGCCAGGGCCCGGCGCTGTTCAGCGACGAGCGCCAGGAGGCGATCCTGGCCGAGGTCAGCCGGGAGGGGCGGGCCTCCGTCGCCGCCCTCGCGGAGCGGTTCGCGGTGGTGGGCGAGACCATCCGGCGGGACCTGGCGGAACTCGAGCGGCGCGGAGTCATCCGGCGGGTGCACGGCGGGGCCATCCCGGCGGAGAAGGCCACCCCCGAGCCGCCGATCGAGGACCGGGCGACCCAGATGACGGGCGAGAAGGAACGCATCGCCCAGGCCGCCCTGGGCGAACTCCCGGCCGAGGGCTCTGTCTTCATCGAGGCGGGGAGCACGCCCAGCTACCTGGCCAGTGCCCTGCCCCCGGACCGCCCCCTGACCGTCGTCACCAACGGCGGCTACATCGCCAACGCGCTGGCCCGCCACGACAACCTCACCGTGCTGTCCGTCGGCGGGCGGGTCCGCCCGCGCAGCCTGGCGTGCGTGGACGACTGGGCCCTGGACGTCCTGTCGGGGCTGCACGTGGATGTCGCATTCCTCGGCACCAACGGGATCTCGGCCGGTGCCGGCCTCACCACGCCTGACCTGGCCGAAGCCGCCGTCAAGCGGGCCACCCTGACGATCGCGGCGCGGACCGTCCTGCTGGCCGATCATTCGAAGGTCGGCGTGGTCAGCCTGGCCCGGTACGGCGGGCTGCATCAGATCGACCTGCTTATCACCGACGCCGGGCTGGCGATCGAGGACATGCGCGAACTCGAGGATGCGGGGCTGCGGGTGATCCGCGCGTGAATGACCTGACGCCCCGGTACCGGGCGCATTCAGAGTGGGTTGTTATCTACCAGACGAGGAGGTAACCATGACTCAGACCCTGGCCAAGTCTCAGGCCCTGCCCGAGACTCAGGCCCTGCCCAAGCCGATCACGGAGTACATCGAGGCGTCGAACACTTTTGATGGCGATCGCCTGATCGCGGCCTTCGCCGACGACGCCCTGGTCAACGACGCGCGCCGGGAGTTCTGGGGCACCGACGCCATCAAGCGCTGGTCGGACACGGAGGTCATCGGCGACAAGGTGACCATCGACGTCACGAAGGTCAAAGAGCATTACGGCGACTTCGTCGTCGATGCCCTTGTGGACGAAGAGTTCGATGAGGCCAACCCGCCTTACATCGTGACCCTGACCCACTACTTCACGGTCAGCAACGACAAGATCGTAAGTCTCATCATCATCCGCAACACTTCGGTGAAGTAGCCGCCGGTCGACGTCTGCGACACGATCATGGCCTAGCGTCCGGCCGAGCTCCACTGGCCGGGACAGGGTACGGGCGGGCGGCCCGCGTCCGGGGCGGGGGTAGGCGGCCGGCTGAAGCGGTAGACGAGGATCGACCCGTCCAGCACGCCCACGGGACAGTACCCGCGGAGCCAGGCCAGCCGGGACCGGTCGGCGCTGGTCAGAGCGGTCGCCGAGACGGCCACCCAGCCGGAGATCCGGCCCGGCGGCGTGCCCAGCAGGGGGCGGGCCCCCGGGACTGGATCGGTCGTCAGGCCGCGCGGCCCGAAGTAGGCGACCCAGGGATGGTGCCCGGTGCCCCACGAGCGCAGGGCGTACCGGCCCTGCCCCCAGTCCACATTGGAATCGGTCGCGACCGCGTAGCCGGGGCGAAACGGCAGCGCCGTCCACGACAGCGAATCGGGAAACGAGGCCGCGGTGATGACCGCGGCGATGACCAGCAGGCCGCCGGTAGCGGCCGCGGCCATCCGCCTCACGGCGGGCCGCAGGGCCCCGATCGCGGGAACCAGGGCGCCGGCGGCCGCCGCCCACAGGGCGAGGACCGGCAGCAGGTAACGGAGGCCGATGTCCCGGGGCGTGGCCAGGGTGAAACCGGTCAGCAGGACCGCCGGGACGGCCACCGCCAGCAGGGCCCGCCGCCGGGTGGCCCGGTCCACCCGCCACCAGGCCGTGACTCCGGTGACGAGCAGGAGGAGGGCGGCGGCCGGGAGCTTGATCAGGAGGCTCAGCGGCCAGAACCACCAGCGCCCCCCGGTGTAGGAGATGCCCGCCAGGTAGCCGGGCACCGGTGTCGTGTCGTGGCTCCACAGGTAGCGGATACCGGCGACGTAGGGTCCGGGCAGCACTGCCGCCGGGTGGGCCAGCACCGCCGGATCAGCGATGGCGTACGGAATCCAGAGCGCGACCAGGGCGATCAGCGCTGCGGATCCGGTGCGCCCGAGGGCGCGCCGGGCGGCCTCCCGCCGGCCACCCCCCTCGCGCAGGCTCGCCGTGGCGATGACGGCCAGGCCGGCCGCGGTGACCAGCAGCCCGGAGATCTCGGTCAGGGCGGCCCCGGCCAGCGCGACTCCGAGCCAGGCCAGCGCCCGGGTACTGCGCCGCCGCAGCCAGCGCGCCAGCGCCCACGAGCTCAGCACGACGGCCAGCGCGAACGGCACATCGGTGCCGTCCAGGTGCCCGATGCCCAGCACGAAGGGAGAGGCCAGCCACAGCAAGCCGCCGAACGCGCCCGCCGCTGCTGTGAGCAGCTCGCTGCCGAGGGCGAAGATGGCGAAGGCCACGCCGATGGTCTCGGCCAGTGGCACCAGGCGCGAAACGAACGTGATCCGGCGCAGGGAGCCCGCCGAGAACTGGGCCCGGACAAATCTCGCGCTGTAGGCCCGCTCGTCGTTTCCGGCCCACCGGCCGTTGCCCGGGATGACCGGGCGGGCCAGCAGCACAGGTAGCGCGGCCAGCATCTTCGGCACCGGTGGATGCTCGTCGTTAAGGGTGAGGTCGTGATGCAGCACGGCCGCCAGGCCGGCGGCCACGTACACCGGCTCATCAAAAGTGGGCGAGTCGGACCAGGCCTCGGCCAGCCCGAGGACCAGGAAGCAGACGGCCCCGGCGGCCAGCACGGCGAGAGGCAAGCGACGCCGCCAGTCGCGACGGGCCCGCGGGCGCGCGCCGCCTGATGCGCCGGACGTGACGGGTTCGACACGAAGAATTCGCGAGTTGGTCAATTGAGTTGCCAAGAGGTCATGTAAGTCGATAATTTCGATCGAATTAGTTGACTATAAGGCGGACAGCAGGCAGGCGGCCGATGAACGTGGAACCTGGCTCTCTCGGGGTCATCACTCCGTCCCGTGCTGATCCCGGGGAGGCGTCCGGCTCCTGTCTGCTCGACGATGCTCCATCTGAGGAGGGCTCCGCTGAGGAGAGCCTTCCGGCTGGAGACGATGTCCAGCCGGGGCCTGGGCCAGGCCGGCCCGGCCACGCTCCGTCCGGGCCGCTGCTGGCGTGGCGGGTGCGAGCGTGGGTGGCGAGGCGCCGCCGGCCACTTACCGGGTGGCTCGTCCTGATCGTGGTGTTCGCCGTGTCCACGGCGACCCGGGGCATCCCGATCTCCGAGGACACCGTGCTGATCTGGCTGGCCGCGGCCCTCTTCGTGGCCAGCCTGGACGACCTCGGCCGCTGGCGCCGCGGCGTGGTGCGCGACTGGCTCCCGCTTTATCTCGTCCTGGTCCTTTACACCGTGCTGCGCGGATACGCCAGCCACGTGCTGTGGGGGCCCTTCATCTCGCCTCAGCTGGCCTTCGACCGGTTCATCGGGCTGGGCACGCTGCCCACGGTCCGGCTCCAGCAACTGCTCTTCAACCCGTACCACCTCCCATGTGTGGGACTACGCGGCCTGGGCCGTGTACACGAGCCACTTCTTCGCCAGCTACACCGTGGCGGCCGTGCTCTGGAAGCGGAACCACGAGCGGTTCAAGCGGTACATCGCCCTGTTCGTCGGCCTCACCTTCGTCGGCTACGTCGGATACGTGCTGTACCCGGCGATGCCGCCGTGGATGGCCAGCCAGGCCGGCCACGCCGGGTACGGCCTGGACCCGGCGGCCTTCCCGCCCTACATGGCCACCCCGACCGGCTACGCCGGGACCACGACCAGGATCATCCCGGTCGTGTGGCAGCATCTGGGGGTGCACACCGCTGCCGCCCTGTTCACCCACGGCAGCGCTTTCGCCAATGACGTCGCGGCCATGCCGTCGCTGCACGCCGCGTATCCGATGCTCATGCTGCTGTTCTTCTGGCGCCGGGCCCGCCGGTCAGTCCGGGCCCTGCTGATCGCGTACGTCTTGGCCATGGCGTTCACGCTCGTCTATGCCGGCGAGCATTTCGTGATCGACGAGCTCGTCGGGTGGCTATGCGCCGCGATCGTCTATTTCGCGGGGTCGAAGCTGCTCGACCTCCGGGACGCCCGGCGGGGATGGGCCCGCGCTCCGGCCGAGCCGGCCCGCCAGCCGGCCGATGTAGGCGGCAACGTCGTCGGCTGAGCGGTCGGGCAGGCCGAACAGCACCTCGGTGACCCCGGCCTCGCGCCAGCGGGCCAGCGCGTCCGGGTCCGGCTTGCCCGCCAGGACGGTCACCTCGGGCTCGCCGCCGCGTCCCGCGTCGCGCCAGATCCGGTGCAGCCGGGCGACCCGCTGCTCGATGTCGGTCTCGCCCGGCGGGGTGATCCAGCCGTCGGCGGAGCGGGCGATCCAGCCGAACGTCCGCTCCGTCCCGCCCGCCCCGACCAGCAGCGGTATCCGCGGCTGGACCGGTTTTGGCCACGCCCAGGACGGCCCGAAGTCGGCGAACTGGCCGTGGTAGCTCGCCTCGTCCTGCGACCAGAGGGCCTGCATGGCCTCGACGTGCTCGCGCAACACCGTCCGCCGCTGGCCGGGCGGGACGCCGTGATCGGACAGCTCGTCGGTGTTCCAGCCGAACCCGACGCCGAGCGTGACCCGTCCCCCGGAGAGGTGGTCCAGCGACGCGATGGTCTTGGCCAGCGTGATGGGATCGTGCTCGGCCGGCAGGGCCACCGCGGTGCCCAGCCGGATCTCGCTGGTCACCGACGCGGCCGTGGCCAGCGCCACCCACGGGTCGAGGACGCGCAGGTACCGGTCGTCGGGCAAGGTGGCGTCCCCGGTCTGCGGGTGCGCCGCGTCGCGCCGGACGGGGATGTGCGTGTGCTCAGGTACCGCGAACGAGTCAAAGCCGGCCGCCTCGGCGGCCTGCGCGGCGTGGGCCGGGGCGATCCCCCGGTCACTGGTGAACAGCACGACGCCATATCTCATGCACGGCTCCGTTGTCCGGCTCGGCCCGGCCCGTGGTCAGGCCATCCCGCCCTCATACTAGAACACGTTATAGTTCTGGCCCGGCCCCCACACGACAAGAGTCCGGCACCCTCGCCGATGGGGGGGGGTGCCGGACCTGGGAGCTCGCTAGGCCTTGTCCTGCATGCCGGTGCGGGCGGGGTTAGCCTGCTCGGCCGCCTTGGGGTCCTTCTCGCCGGCCTTGGCGCGGACGTCGGCCTCGATCTTGTCGCCGAGGTTCTTGTCCACGTTGCGCCAGTACTGGAAGGCGCGCTGCAGGACCGGCTCGCTGACCGCGTTGAGCAGGTGGCCGACGACGTTGCTGACCAGCCGTTCACGGGCCGCGTCATCGAGCACCTCGCGGACCATGGTGCCGGCCTGGCCCCAGTCGTCGTCCTGCTCGTGCAGGGTGTAGGCGGACCGCACCATGTCTCCGTCGGAATGCCAGCCGACCGGCTGGTAGTGCTCGGTGTCCGCCTGCGGGCCGCCCTTGGAGTTCGGCGCGTACACCGGGTCCGAGACATTGACGACCCGCATGGCGCCGTCCTTGCTGTAACTGTGCACCGGCACCTGGGGCGCATTCACCGGGATCTGCTTGTAGTTCACGCCGAGCCGGGCGCGGTGCGCGTCGGAGTAGGAGAACCCGCGGGCCAGCAGCATCTTGTCCGGGCTCAGCTGGATCCCGGGCACGAGGTTGTTCGGCTCGAACGCGGCCTGCTCCATCTCGGTGTGGTAGTCGGTCAGGTTGCGGTCGAGGGTCAGCCGGCCGACCTCGGTCAGCGGGTAGTCGCTGTGCGGCCACACCTTGGTCAGGTCGAACGGGTTGAACCGGTAGGTCCGGGCCTCCTCGAACGGCATGATCTGCATCTTCAGCGTCCAGCTCGGGTACTCCCCGCGCCCGATCGCCTCATACAGGTCGCGCTGGTGGTAGTCGGTGTCGGCCGACGCCATCTGGTCGCCCTCGTCCTGGGTGAAGAACTCGATGCCCTGATCGGTCTTGAAGTGGTACTTCACCCAGAACTTCTCGCCCGCGGCGTTGATCCACAGGTAGGTGTGCGAGCTGTAGCCGTTCATGTGCCGCCAGCTCCGCGGGATCCCGCGGTCACCCATCAGCCAGGTCACCTGGTGGGCCGACTCCGGGGACAGGGTCCAGAAGTCCCACTGCATGTCGTGATCGCGCAGGTTGTTGTCCGCGCGGCGCTTCTGCGACCGGATGAAGTGCTGGAACTTCAGCGGGTCGCGCAGGAAGAAGACCGGGGTGTTGTTCCCGACCATGTCGTAGTTGCCCGCCGACGTGTAGAACTTCAGCGCGAAACCGCGCGGGTCACGCCAGGTGTCGGGGCTGCCCCGCTCGCCGGCCACCGTCGAGAACCGGATCAGCGTGTCGGTGCGGGTGCCGGGCTGGAAGACCGCCGCCTTGGTATAGGCGCTGACGTCGCTGGTCACCTCGAAATGGCCGAACGCGCCGCCGCCCTTGGCGTGCGGCTGCCGCTCCGGGATACGCTCCCGGTTGAAGTTGGCCATCTGCTCGATCAGGTAATGGTCTTGCAGCAGGATCGGGCCGTCCGGGCCTACGGTCAGCGAATGCTCGTCGCTTTCGACCGGTGCCCCCGCGTCTGTGGTGGTGGGCTCGGGCTTAATTTGAGTCATTGCCATCCCTCCTGGTCATGTTGCGCTGTCATCTGGTCATGTGGCGCTGCCATGTTGCGCTTCGGGGCACGGAGCCATCCGCCGCCGACATTCCCCTGCCCGCCCGTGGTCGGCCCACACGTGATGACGCTTGCCTGCGACCCGGCGTAGGGTCGGGTCTCGTGTCCGACCGCGAGCTGGTAATTCTCGGCACGGCGAGCCAGGCGCCCACCCGTACCCGTAACCACAACGGCTACCTGCTGCGCTGGGGCGGCGAAGGTTTCCTGTTCGACCCGGGGGAGGGGACGCAGCGGCAGATGCTGTTCGCCGGGGTCACGGCGAGCCAGATCACCCGCATCTGCCTCACTCATTTCCACGGGGATCACTGCCTGGGCCTGCCCGGGGTCCTCCAGCGGATGGCCCTGGACCGGGTGAGCCGCATGGTTGAGGTCTGCTATCCGGCCGAGAACCGGGACGTGTTCCTGCGGCTGCGGCACGCGGCCCTGTTCCGGGACGGGCTGAACCTGCGGGAACGGCCGGTGGCCAGCGGGGGCACGGTCACCGATGCGCCATCACTGCGGCTGGAGGCCCAGCGGTTGTCACACAGCGTGCCGACGTTCGGCTACCGGCTGATAGAGCCGGACGGGCGGCGGATGCTCCCGGGCCAGCTGGCCGCCCGGGGCATCGCCGGCCCGGACGTCGGGCGCCTGCAGCGGGAGGGCCGCCTCGTCGCAGGTGACCACGTGGTGACGGTCGAGCAGGTGAGCGAGCCGCGGCGGGGTCAGCGTTTCGCCTTCATCATGGACACCCGGCTGTGTGACGCCGCGTTCGCGCTCGCGGACCAGGCCGACATGCTGGTCTGCGAATCAACCTTCGCCGACGCCGAGGCGGCGCTGGCGCGCGAGTACGGGCACCTGACCGCCGGGCAGGCCGGGCGCATCGCGGCCGAGTCGCAGGCGCGGCTGCTGGTGCTCACCCATTTCTCGCAGCGCTACGGCCCCGCCGACGGCCAGCGGCTGGCCGGTGAAGCGGCGGCGGCCTTCGGTGGTGAGGTCGCGGCGGCCCACGACCTGGACCGGATACCGGTGCCGCCGCGGCATCCGCTCGCGCCTCTCACCACGACACCCGCTGGCGGCTGACTAGAGGAGCTGGTCGGTGGCGGCGTCGGGCTGGTCGCCGAAGTACTGGCGGAGGACCTGGCCAAACAGCGGTTCGCCGGGAGCGGCCCGCCAGAACAGGGTCATGGACGAGTGCAGCTTCTGCGCGTCCAGGACGCCGAAGATCTGCTCTGCGCTACGCCCGCGCAATTCAGCGAGGATGCGCGCGCATTCGGTCAGCCGCGGGCCGAGCACGGGATGCTCCAGGTAGGCCCTGGCTTCCGCCAACGAGGAGATCGCGTACCTTCTCGATGCCGGGCTGCGCCCCAGCCCCGCGACCTGCGGGAAGACAAACCACATCCAGTGGCTCGTCTTGCTGCCGCGGCGCAGTTCGGCCGCCGCGCGATGGTAGGTGCCACCGGCGTCCTGGGCGTCAACGAAACGCTCAAGATCGAATGGGTCATCCAACCGCTGCCTCTATTCCGGCCTGACGGCTGTTCAGGGCAACTGCCATCAGTCCCGTAGTCGCCGGACGGTCAGCTCCCCGGCCTGGAAACGCGCCCGCAGCACCTTCTTGTCGTACTTTCCGACGGTGGTCTTGGGTACTTCGGGGATGAATGTCCAGTTCTCCGGCACCTGCCAGCGGGCCACCTTGCCCGCCAGGTAACCGGCCAGCTGAGCCGGGTCGACGTCGGCGCCGTCCTTCACCACGACACAGGCCAACGGTCGTTCGGTCCACTTTTCGTCCGGGATCCCGATGACGGCGGCCTCGAGCACGTCTGGGCTCCCGGCCAGCAGATTCTCCAGTTCCACCGAGGAAATCCACTCGCCGCCGGACTTGATGACGTCCTTGGACCGGTCGGTGATCTGGAAGTAGCCCCGGTCGTCGAGGGTGCCGATGTCGCCGGTCCGCAGCCAGCCGTCGTGGAATTTCTCCGGCGCCGGATCACGATGATAGGAGCCGGTGATCCACGGTCCGCGGACCTCGATCTCGCCGACCGATTCGCCGTCCCAGGGCAGCTCCGCCCCGCTGTCGTCGGTGATCCGCATCTCGACGCCGGCGGTGACCCGGCCGGACTTCAGCCGCCAGGTCATGTCCTCTTCGGTGCCGGGCTGCACACCGGCCGGCGGGTGGGCCATGCCGGCCACCGGGGACGTCTCGGTCATCCCCCAGCCCTGGATGATCCGCAGGCCGTACTGGTCCTGGAAGGCCTCGAGCAGGGCGCGGGGGATCGCCGCGCCTCCGGACGTGCCCATCCGCAACGAGGACAGGTCGATGTCGGTGGTCTGCCCGTACTGCAGGATGCCCTGCCAGATGGTGGGAACGGCCGCGGCCAGGGTGGAACGCTCGGCCCGGATGAGAGCGCAGATCGGCTCGGGGGTCATGAAGGGTCCCGGCATGTGCAGCGACGCCCCGGACATGAACGCGCCGAACGGGATTCCCCAGGCGTTGACGTGGAACATCGGCACGAAGGTGAGGATCCGGTCGGCGTCGGTGGGGCCGGTCAGCGAGGCGGCCTGGCCGGACAGGGCATGCAGGAAGGTCGAGCGGTGGGAGTACACCACGCCCTTCGGGTCACCGGTGGTGCCGCTGGTGTAACAGACCAGCGCGGGCGACTTCTCGCTGACCTCGGGCCAGGCGAAGCCGGGTTCCTGCGCGGCCAGCAGCTCGTCGTAGTGCAGCACCTGAACCTCACCCAGGACGGAGGTGTCGCCCGGGCCGACCACGATGACCGCCTCGACGGTGGTCAGCTGCGGCGCCGCCTGCGCGAACAACGGCAGCAACGTCCCGTCCACGATGACCATCCGGTCCCCGGCGTGGTTGACGATGTGCGCGACCTGCGCCGCGGGGAGCCGGATGTTGAGCGTGTGCAGCACCGCCCCCATGCACGGCACGGCGTAGTACGCCTCCAGATGTTCCTGGTTGTTCCAGCAGAACGTGCCGATCCGGTCACCGGCTTTGATCCCGAGCCCGGTCAGGGCGGCGGCCAGCCGCTCGGCGTTGCGGGCGATCTCGGCGTAGCTGGTGTGCCGGCCGCGGTCACCCAGCCAGGTCACGCATTCGCTGTGGCCGTTCACCGCGGCACCGTGGCGCAGAATCGTGGTGATGGTGAGCTGGAAGTCGTCCTGCATGGTGCTGGTGATCGACGGGCTGGCGGTCAACGTGGCTCCTCCGGTGCGGTGTAATCAGAGCGTATGGCCGACCTATCGGATGCCGTCCCACAGGGCCCGCTCGTCACCGGCCGGGTCGCTGGCCTCGATGACCTTGTCGGTGAGCAGGGCCGTGGTCCGGCCCGGGCTGGTGTAGGGCGCCCAGCCCGGCGTGCCGTCGGAGATGAAGGAGACCCAGGCGTGGTGCGCGGTGTCGGCCACGGCCGGTGCGGGCGAGTCGCCGATGCGCGGGTGGGTGTCCTCGCGGGTGATGGTTTCGAACACGAACGGGATCTCGGCGCCATGGCAGGCGCCCAGTCCATGATTGGCGTCCGGGTTCGGGTAATCGAAGCGGTAGACCCAGGTCGAGCCCGCGCCGCCGGCGGCGCGGGCTTCGGCGACCCGGAGGGGCGGGATGCGGAAGAACCAGTCGGTGATCACGGCGGCCAGGATGTCCCCGGGCCCGGCGCCGGGCCGGTTGGCCCGGTAGACGGCCAGGCCGTCAGGGGGCAGGCCGTAGGCCGCCGCCGCGCCGGCCAGCGTGGCCTCGTCGATCAGGTCCATGGTGCCGGCGGCGACGAAGAAGAGCCGCGCTTCGTCCCGGTTCGATCCGATCAGAAGCGGGATGTCACGTCCCTGTCCGGCGGCGAAGGCGTCCAGCGGCGCGGCCGGCAGAACGGTGCCGTCCACGGTCGGCGCGAAGGGCAGCAGGCTCAGCGCGAGGGACCCCCACCGGGCCGGATCAGGAGCGGTCTGGACTTCCACCACGAGGTCCGAGGCGGCCTGCACGAGCCTGGCCAGCGGGACCTGCTTGATCGCATCGCGGGACGGTGGCACGGCGAGCGCGCCGGCGAGATATCCGCCGACCATGCGTCCCTGGTCCGGGGTCAGCGTATGGGCCGCGGCGCCGCTCTCCGCGATCGCGCGGGCGAACAATCCTTCCGTCATCGGCATGGACAGCAGCGTGGTGACGCTCATGGCCCCGGCGGATTCGCCGGCCACCGTGACCCGCGCCGGGTCACCGCCGAACGCGGCGATGTTGTCCTGGACCCAGCGCAGCGCGGCGACCTGATCCAGCAGGCCGAGGTTCGCGATGTCGTCGCCGAGGAACAGGAAACCCTCGGCCGCGAGCCGGTAGTTGATCGTCACGCACACGACGCCGTCGCGGGCGAAGGCGGAGCCGTCGTACTCACCGACCGACCCTGACCCGTTCATGAACGACCCGCCGTGAATCCACACCAGGACCGGCAGCCCCGTCGCGCTGGTGTCCGGCGTCCACACGTTCAGGTTCAGGCACTCCGGCCCGGCGATGACGACCTCAGGGAACAACGGCTGGTACTGCGGCGGATAATCGCCCTTGGGAACGGTCGGCCCGTACGCGGTAGCCAATCGCTGGCCACTCCAGGGCTCTACCGGCTGCGGCGGGCGCATCCGGTTCTCACCGAACGGCGCCGCCGCGTAGGGCACGCCCAAGAACGCGGTCACACCGCCCGAGGTCCGTCCCTCCAGGGCACCGCCCGTAACCGTCACCACCGGTCCTTGCATCACATCGCTCATCCGTTGCTCCATTGCTACACTGCCACCGAATGTTGCACACTGTGCTCCACGTCACCACCCCTGTCAACAGTCCAAGTCCTTGTCAACAGCCCAGGCGAACCGGGAACCACGATCATGAGCGCCAACGCACCGGGGCCCACGACGGCGGGCACACCGCTCCGGCGGCAGCTGGCCGGCACCGGGTCAGGCCGGCCGACCGCGCTCGACGCCCTGCGCGAAGCCCAGCGCATGTTTCAGGCTGGGCAGCGGGTGGACATGCAGAGCCTGGCCCGGAAACTCGGCGTGGACCGGGCCACTCTGTACCGGTGGGTCGGCTCACGTGAGCAGCTGCTCGCCGAGGTGCTGTGGAACCTGATGGCCAAGACGGTTCAGCGCCTGCGCGCCGCATCGGGCGACGGCCGGCGCCCGACAGCCGCCGACATCGTCACCGGCGCCGCGACAGCCACGATGACCAACCTGGGCATGCAGCGCTTCCTGGAGCGTGAAGGCGACCTGGCCCTCAGGCTGCTCACCACCAAAGCCAGCGAGTTCCAGCACCGCTTCGTCCGGCTGATCGCCGAGGTCCTCGACGCTGACCGGCGGAACGGCCATCTGCACAGCGCCGTTCCGGCCGCCGATCTGCCGTACGTGCTCGTGCGCATCATGGAGTCCTACATCTACCTCAGCCTCATCACGGGCGATGAACCCGACGCCGCCCGGGCATCGAGTGTCATCCACGCGCTGCTGCCCGGCCACTGAGGTGACGGTGCCGCGGCGAGGCGCGCTTTCTCCGGTCTTATCCCTAATCGTGCACGATGCCCGGATACCAGCTAGGGTGGCGTTTTATTACGAGCTGTGTCACGATGCAGATTCGTTATCCGGGGGTCCGCGGTGTTGATTGGGGACGCCCACCGCCGGCCGCTGACCCCGCCACGGTGACCAGGTTGGGGGGACAGAGGCTGTGCCGTCTCGAGAAAAGCCTCACGGGAGGGCCGCGCTGCGGTCGGCTGCTGTCCGCGAGGCCAGCCCGGCTGAAGCGGACGCACTGGCGCCCCCACCACCCGCGGCCGAGGCCAGCCAGGAGGCCGCCAGGGCGACCGGGACGTCCCGCCGTGCCCTGAAGAACTGGCGGGTGCGCTCGCGCCTGATCCTGCTGATCGTCATACCCACCCTCACAGCCCTGGCCCTGGGCGGCACCCGCATCGCGACCTCGGTCCAAAGCGCCGTGTCCTACCAGCGGATCGAGCTGCTCGCCAACCTGAGCTCAGCGGTGACGGGCCTGTCTGGCCGGCTGGAAGACGAACGAGACCAGACAACGGTCTACGCCGCCGAGCAGGCCGACGGCAGTCCCGCCGCCGCGGCGCAGCTGGCGCTGGTCAAGAAGCAGTACGCGCGGACGGATGCTTCCGTCGCGGACGTCCGGCGCAAGATGGCCGCCATCGGCGCCGCCTATCCCAGCCAGGTGCGCCAGGACGTCGCGGCGGTCAGGTTCGTCCTGGGCAACCTGCCCGCCATGCGGTACGCAGCCGTGAAGGAGAACCTGGGCCCCCTGGTCACCATCGAGGCGTATGGCTCTTCCATCGGCTACCTGATCGAGGTCGATGGAGACATCGCGCTGAACAGCGGCGACCCGGCGCTCGGCAGCGACGTCCGGGCCCTCGGCATCGTCTCGCGGATCGAAGAAGAGTACTCCGAGCAGCGGGCCGTCCTGGCCTACGCGCTGGACCAGCAGAAGTTCGGCCCGGGCCTGCTGTCCGCGTTCACCACCGCGGAGGCGGAGACGGCCAGCGATATCAGCCAGTTCACCGAGTCCGCCCTGCCCTCGCAGACGTCGCTCTACCACGACACCGTGTCGGGGGGCCCCGTCGAGCTGGCCGACGAGTACGAGCAGCAGGCCGTCACCAATACCACGTCGCTCAGCTCCATCGACGTCACCGAGGGCGCCTGGTACAGCGCGATGTCCGGCGAGATCCTCAAGATCCGGTCGGTGGAGAACAACCTCGTGGCCGGTGCCGTCGGCCGGGCCGGCGGTCTCCGGCGCGCCGCCATTATCAACGCGATCGCCATCGGTGCGGCCGTGATCATCGTCCTCATTCTCGCGCTGATGCTGACGAGCCTGGTCGGCCGCTCGCTGGTCCGGCCGCTGCGGCGGCTGCGCGCCGGTGCCCTGGAGGTGGCGGGAAAGCAGCTCCCGGAGACCGTGCGCCGGATGAGCGAGGGCGACGGCACCGACGTTCCGATCTCGGCCGAGCCGATTGATGTGGATTCGTCGGATGAGATTGGTGAGGTGGCGCGGGCGTTTGATCAGGTGCACCGGGAGGCGTTGCGGCTGGCGGCTAATGAGGCGGCGTTGCGGGGGAATGTG
>Ga0302325_10011478_pt1 | contig 19073 bp, 13 predicted proteins | sample Palsa_T0_2_FD_201948 | JGI IMG/M metagenome (GOLD analysis project Ga0302325, IMG submission 201948) | Peat permafrost microbial communities from Stordalen Mire near Abisko, Sweden - Palsa_T0_2 | ecosystem: Environmental > Terrestrial > Soil > Palsa > Peat permafrost | place: Sweden: Abisko...
CACCCCAAGATACCAGCGGCGGCCATGACCAGCACTCCCGCCATCGCGGCCAAAAACTTAGTGCGCGGCTTGCGTGCGCGTACCCGCTGCCCTTCCAGGTAGCGCGCCAGGTCCGCATCCATCTCCGCGGCGGACTGGTAGCGAGCCGCGGCGTCCGTGCTCAGCGCTTTCGAAAGAATAGCGTCGAGCGCCGCATCCAACCGGGACGGATCCGGCTGCGCATGGGCGATGAGTTTGGCCACACCGGCCGGCGATGGGTCGGTGATCCGGTAAGGCAAGCGGCCCGTCAGCAAACGATAGAGCAGCACGCCCGCCGAATAGAGATCGGAAGCAATAGCAACCGGCTCGCCGCGAACCTGTTCCGGGCTGGCATACTCCGGCGTAAAAGCGAAGACGCCCGTCTTGGTGAGGGCGGCTTCGGCGGTCGCGTCCACCAGGCGCGCCGTGCCGAAATCCAACAACTTCACGTTACCCGCGTCATCCACCAGGATGTTGGAGGGCTTCACGTCGCGATGAATCACATTCCGGCCGTGGACGTACGACAGCGCTTCCAGAACCTGGCGCATCAGGGCGATGCGGCCGCGCGTGTCAAGCTCGCGGGCATCGCAGAAGAGGTCGATGGTCAGGCCGCCGACGAATTCCATCACCAGATAGGGCAGGCCGGTCTCGGATACGCCGCCATCGATCAGGCGCGCGACTTTCGGATGATCGAGGCTGGCCAGGAACTGGCGCTCGCGGCGGAAGCGTTCTTCGATCTCGTGGGAGGCCAGGGCCATCGGCACCACCTTCACGGCCGCCGACATCTGAAAGGCTCCATCGGCGCGTTCGGCCAGATAGACGGTGCCCATGCCGCCGCGCCCGAGCATCTTCACGGCCTGCCACGCGCCGAACCGCGGCAACGGGCGCGCGGGCGCGGGCGCCACCGCCCGGATGCGCTCGCAATGTTCGAGCAGGAGGGCGACTCGAGCGCTGAGGCTCTCATCGGCGCCGCACTGCTCATGGATCAGCGCGTCGCGCTCGGCGCCCGGCGGCAGTTCCAGCGCTGCGTAGAAGATCTCCTCGACTTCGTGAAATCGTTCCTGTTCAGCAGGATTCATGTCAAGTGCGCCCACCACAGGCTGAAGCCCGTGCTACCTCTAGGCCAAGCGGTCGCGCAGCCAGGACAGGGAAAAAAGCAGGCTGCGCGCCACCGTCCGGCTGGAAAGTTCCAGGATATCGGCGGTCTCGTCCACGGTGCAGCCCAGAAAGTAATGCAGCTCGACCATGCGCGTCTTAATAGGATCGAATTCCGCCAGATCGTTGAGCGCTTGCGAAAGATCCAGCGACTCGGCGGTCTCGCCGCCGAGCCAGGCCAGTTCGGCGTCCAGCGGCGCGCGCTGCCAGCCCAGGCCGCGCTTTTCCGATTTGGCCTTGCGCGCGGAATCGATGAGCACGCGGCGGGTGAGCTGCGCGGCAAATGTGAAGAAGTGCGCGCGGTCCTTGAGGGACAGCCGGCGCATGCGCAACAGATCGACGAAGACTTCATTGACCACCGCCGTGGGTTGCAACGTATGATCGGGCCGCTCGTTGCGCAGGTAACCCTCCGCGATGGCATGCAGGTGATCGTAGACCAACGGGGCCAAAGCTTCGACTGCGCCGGATTCTCCTTGCTCCCAGCGCGCCAGGAGCTGGGTGATCTCCCCTTGCCCGGATTCCGCCACGCTTCATCATAAACCGCTGTGTGCCAGCCGGGCCGGCGGGAGCGGGTACTGCACGGTTCAGTACGGTACAAACCCCCACACAAGAGACGGCGCAAATCGGCGGGAAAAACTGCCACGATCCGCAAACGAAAATCGCGTGTCAGCTTTTGGCGACATCTTGCGCCGTCTTAACTGAACGGCCGAGCGGACACTCAGCCAGCCGGAACTCTTTCGAGAACTCGTAGAACCCAGGAGACTTTTCAATGAAACACCTTCGGCAGCATAAAGCAATTCGCATCGTCGCGACACTCGCGCTCACTCTCGCCTTGGCCGGGATCGCGATTCCGGCCCAGGCGCAAACCTTTACCTCGCTGCACAGCTTCGCGGGGTACCCCACCGAAGGCAGCTACCCCACCGGGCTGGTGCAGGGCGCCAACGGATATTTGTACGGGACCACGGAATCGGGCGGGAGCCCACCTAGTAGCGACGTCGCCGGCTCGGTGTTCAAAATCAGCACCACGGGGACGGAGACCATCTTTGATTTCTGCTGCGCAAGCTGGGCGGCGCTGGCTTTGGCCACCAACGGTGATTTCTACGGGTCAACAAATTCGTCCGGCTCAGTGGTCTACAAGGTCTCTCCCAGCGGCGTTATCACTACTCTTTGTCCTTCAGCAAACTGCGCGTCGTCTGGTTATGCCCCCGACGCGGCGATGGTGCAGGCCAGCAACGGGGACCTCTACGGGACAACGGAGGCTGGCGGAGCCTACGGCCAGGGCACGATTTTCAAAGTCACCCTGGGAGGCGCGCTGACCACGCTCTACTCCTTTTGCGAACACCAGAACGCGGAAGGTTATTGCCTGGATGGAGGTTCGTCTCCCTATACGGCGCTGGTGCAGGGCACGGACGGAGACCTCTACGGCACCACGCAAGATAACGGGGCCTATGGCTCCGGTACGATCTTCAAAATCACCATGGCGGGCGAATTTAGGACGCTTCACGCCTTTTGCGAGGTCACCCCAAGTTGCCCTGACGGCGGGAACCCCAAAGCCGCGCTGGTTCAGGGCGCCGACGGGAACTTCTACGGGGTAACCAGCAGCGGCGGCAACGGCGCCGGCACGTTCTTCACCATGACCCCAAGCGGCGCGCTGACCACGCTTTACACCTTTTGCCTCGCGGGCGGCGATTGCACCGACGGCAACCACCCCCTGGCGCTGATGCTGGCAACCGACGGGAACTTCTATGGGCTGACGGGAAACGGTGGGGCCAGCGATTATGGCACGATCTTCCAGGTCACCCCCAGCGGCTCACTGACCACGGAGCACAGCTTCGTCGGTACCGACGGCGCGGTCAATAACAACTTCTATAACGGTCCGATGCTCATACAGGACACCAATGGGACGTTCTACGGGGTGACTGAACAGGGCGGGGCCAATTATGCAACCTGCTCCACTTGCAACGGTACCGTCTTCAGCTTGTCCATGGGTCTCGGCCCATTCGTGAAAACATTGCCGGCCTCCGGCAAGGTGGGATCGAAGGTAAAGATTCTGGGAAACAAGCTGACGGGGGCGGCCAGCGTCACTTTTAACGGTGTCGCGGCTACGTTCACGGTGGCCTCGAGTACCGAAATCACCACGACCGTACCCAGTGACGCCACCACCGGCGTAGTGCAGGTGGTAACGTCCCGCGGGACCACGCTTACGAGCAACCTGGTTTTCACCATTCCCTAGCGGAAGAACTTCATACCGCGGAGGTTTGGCCGGCGAATCCTTGCATTACCCAAGAGACAATTTTTGACGAACATCCGCACCCGTTTTTTGCATTCGGCTCACCGCCGCTTGTGTACCCATCATCTGCTTCGCCGGCACACCAGCCAAACTTAACGTGGACTTTGGCAAGGTGCCGCTCGGCTTTGCTAACCGCGGACAGACCGATGCCCACGTGGATTATCTATCGAGGGGCAAGGGCTATACCTTGCTCTGACGCGAGATCAAGCCGTACTGCGCCTCAGGAATGGCGCGCCATTGCGGATGAAACTGCTGGGCGCGAGCAGCCAGGCGGCGGCGTCCGGTCTGGACCAGTTGCCGGGAGTGGCGAATTACCTCCGCGGCCACGATCCGCCCCAATGGCATACCGGCATCCCGACCTATCAAAAGGTAAAGTACACCGGCGTGTAAGGGCGAGTTACACTCGCCTGTGCCGGCACGAGTGGGTTATGCTTCGAAGGTTCTGCAAAAGTGGTGGAGGCCATGATATTTCCTAGTTGTTACCGGCAGGTGACAGAAAAGGAAAGGGATCATGACCTTGAAACAGGATAAACCAAAAGAGCAGGCATGGAAGGCGACGTTGATCGAAGCGGTCAAGGAGGAAGATTTTCTCCGTCCGTTGGTGGAGCAGATTGTCCAGCAGATTCTGGAGGCGGAGATGGACGAGGCGCTGGGGGCGGAAAAGAGCGAACGCACGCCGGGCCGGAACGGTTACCGGAGTGGTTATTACCCGCGGACGCTGGTGACGCGGGTCGGAAAGTTGGAGTTGCGGGTACCGCAGGACCGGCAGGGACGGTTCCGGACGGAGGTGTTCGAGCGGTACCAGCGGAGCGAGAAGGCGCTGGTGGGGGCACTGGCGGAGATGTACATCCAGGGGGTATCGACGCGCAAGGTCAAGGAGATCACCGAACAGTTGTGCGGACACGAGTTCTCGGCGGCGACGGTAAGCCGAATCAACAAGAGCCTGGATGAGGAGCTGGAGAAATTTGCGCACCGTCGGCTGGAGGAGGAGTATCCCTATTTAGTGTTGGACGCGCGCTACGAGAAGGTGCGGGAAGACGGCGTGATCCGCAGCCAGGCCGTACAAGTGGCCATCGGCATCAACCGGGAGGGGCGGCGCTGCGTGCTGGCGGTGGAGTTGGCGAGCCGGGAGAGCAGCACGAGTTGGCGGGATTTTCTGGTGCAGTTGAAGCAGCGGGGCCTGCGGGGAGTAGAGTTCACGGTGACCGACGACCATGCGGGATTGAAGCAAGCCATCGCGGAGGTGCTGCCGGAAGCGGTGTGGCAGCGCTGCTACGTGCACTTTCTGCGGAACGCGCTGGACTACCTGCCGCGCAAGGCCAACGACGATTGCCTTGTGGAGTTGCGCTGGCTGTATGACCGTCATGATGTGGAACAGGCGCGGCAGGATCTGGCGCTATGGTTGGCAAAGTGGCAGGCGAAGTATCCGAAGCTGTGCAACTGGGTGGAGACTAACATTGAAGAGACGTTCGCCTTTTACCGGCTGCCCGCCGAACATCACAAGCACATGAAATCGACCAACATGCTGGAGCGGCTCAATCAGGAGCTCAAGCGGCGCACGTTGGTGGTGCGGATCTTTCCGAACGCGGCCAGTTGCCTGCGGCTGGTGCGCGCGATGGCGGCCGAGATCCACGAGGATTGGATCGAAGCCACTCGCTACCTGAACATGGAACTGTTGGAGGAGCGCAAGCGGGAGCAGTTGCGGAGGCGGGCGCAAGCCGCCTGAAAAGCCATGGCAGGGTGGATCGAGTTCGCGGCCATCAAGCACAGGGTGCCGCTCCAGGCGGTGCTCGAGTATTATCGGATCGGCGAGTTACGGCGTAGCGGCAAGGATCGCCTGCGAGGCCGCTGCCCGTTGCATGACGGCGAGGGTCGGGAAACCTTTCATGCCGACACGGGCGCGCAGATTTTTCACTGCTTCTCGTGCGGCGCCGGTGGGTCGGTATTGGACCTGGTGGCGGCGATCGAGCGGTGCAGCTTGCGGCAAGCGGCCGAGAAGTTATCTGGCTGGGGGAGTGCGTTGGTGCTCGACGTCGGAAGCCGGCAGGCAACGGTTACGAAAAAAATAGAGTCCGTTCCACCGCTGGGATTTCGTTTGCGGGAAGTGGATCTGCGGCATCCGTACCTGAGTGCGAGGGGGATCGGAGAGGCGACGGCGGCCGAATTCGGGGTGGGCTTCTACATGGGTCCTGGGTTGATGGGGCATCGGCTGGTGATCCCGATTCACGACGAGACCGGCCAGCTAGTGGGGTATTGTGGACGTTCGTTGGACCGCAGCGAGCCGCGCTACAAGTTCCCGGCGGGCTTCGCCAAATCGCAGTTGCTGTTCAATCTTCATCGCGCGACGACCGCCAGGCAACCAAGGGTGATCGTCGTGGAAGGATTTTTCGACTGTCTGAAGGTGCATCAGGCAGGCTTCCGTTCAGTGGTCGCACTGATGGGGTCGGCCCTGTCTGAGCGCCAGCGATGGTTGCTGGCGCAGCGCTTTGGCAACATTACCCTGATGCTGGACGGTGACCAGGCTGGGCGCCAGGCGAGTATCGCCATATCTGCCAGACTGGCACAGCACTGCCGGGTGAGTGTCGTCCGTCTGAGCGATAACGCTCAGCCCGACCAACTCTCATCGCAGTCGCTGCAGGGGATACTGGCGCAGGAGGGAGGGAAATAATCGGAGAGCCGCAAAACTACTACCCGATGTCAAGCACCTGACGTCACGCGGCAGCGCTGCTGCGCGACCCAAGAGGAGACGCTTGCCTGATTGGTCGGGCAGCGGAAATCAATAGGAAGCGTATCGAAATATACATGGCCGATTTTGCAGAACTTGACAGACACAACTTTTTGTCCAGGGACTCCTTGCATGTTCGTCAGATCGCCATAACTTGATAACGGAAGGTACATATAGTCGCCACTCGATATCGGATTCAGAAACATGCGGTAGATCCACGGGGGGGCATACCCCGGGGCGTATCGGTTGGAATAGTAGGGAGTGCCGACCGCACAATTTGGTGTCCCTAAGAAACACCATTCCTTGATCACCATCAGCACCGGCGGGCTCCCCGGTGGGGACGCGTAGAGGGGGAGCACCTGCACAAAATTCGAGTGAATCCCGTTGATAGCTAAGGCGCTTTGCAGGAGGATCGCAAATGCTGCACATTGGCCGGATGGTGTGGGGAGGTTCTGAACCAGGTTTTGCGAGGTTTGGGCGCATGAAGAGTTCCCCCCAGTGTAGTACTGCATAGAGCGGCCGTCCCAGGTTGTGACGGTCGCGCCCGTAAATTGCAGCCATGTGTCAAGGAATGCGCCGTTCTGGCTGGTCGCCCCCCCGTTTCCGACCGCCAGTTGGACGTACGTGAGCATCACGGGATTTGTGATGCCGTTGTAGGTTGCTGGAAGAACGCTATTAGCGAGAGTCACATAGATGGGATTCGACGATGTACTCGCGGAAACGCAAGTATAAGATGTCCCAATGGCGCACGAGCTGCCGGCCTGCGCCACGCTCCAGTTGATGTTCAGCGGATTGATGAATTGAGTCTGGCTTGAGGGGAACGCCGTGGCATCTTGAACGGGGGCGGAGAAGGTCGGCTGGCCGGCCGGAATCGACACACTGCCCGTCGGCGTGAAGGTCCCATAGCCAGAGGTCGCTCCCTGGACATAGACGCCGGGAACGCTCTGCGCAGGGATAGGGTTGACGCCGAACACAGCCAAGCCAGCCATTGCGGATCCAGCGGGGTATACGGCATGATCGCCGTAGGTGCCAAAGCCAAGCACCTGCGGGCACGCCCCCGATGATGTCGCCGGATACGTCGGGGGATTAATCAACGTTTCGGCGCCATTGCAGTCACGGAAATATTGCGAACTTCCGGTGAACGAAAAGCTCTGTAAGGTTACGGTCGTAACGAACACCTGCGCCCCGCTGCCGGCGCCGCTGGTGCCGTTCACAGTGGTGATGGTCACGTTGTGAATTCCTCCCGAAGCGGACGTGCACGCCGTGCAGGAATAGGAGACATTGACCTGTCCATCTGCAGTATACATCATTGACGGGAATTGCAGGCCAGTCCCGTCGGCTTGTGCGGAAGTCGCGTTGCCTAGGCAGGTTCCGTAAATGGCGATATAACCGGTCGTGCCGGCGATAATCGTGTTGGTCACCACGCCGTTGGCCTGGATGCCGCTGACGGCCGGAGTGCACTCGGGCGTCTGGATGCTGACCGTGGGGGTCCCGCCGGTCGATCCCGAGGCGTTCGACCCGCTGCTTGCTAACACGCCTACGACGGGGTTCGGCGAGATTAGGGCAATGCGGCCGCCGCCCCCGCCGCCGCCGGGGTGACCGTTAATAGCGCCGCCCCCGTTGCTGCCGGCTGAGCCGTAATTTCCGCCGTTTCCACCCAGCGCCTGTAGGGAGCCCGTAACCTGCACAGTGCCAGCTTGCAGCACGATGAAGCCACCCGCACCGCCCGCTCCTCCGCCGCCACCGTCCCCAGCTCGATCAAGATCGTAGACGGCAGTGCTCGACCCATTACCTCCGTTTCCGCCGTTCCCGCCGTTCACGCTGATGGATCCGTCGACGGTGAGGGTACTAGTGGGTGTCGTTGCGAAAACGAATGTGCCCCCGCCACCCCACTGCCGCCCGCGCCGCCGCCCGTCGCCCCGTCGTAGATCGCCCCGCTGTCCTGGTAATAATAATAGAACGCGCAGCCCCCGGACCCTCCTGATCCGCCGCCAGAAGGCTGCAGGTCTAACCCAACATAGGCGGAGCCGAAGGGTGGGGCTGGCGTCCAGACGCCGCCGATACCCGTGCCGCCGCCCTGTGCGCCCTGCGTTCCGTTGCTCCCGCCCGCAGAGCCGCCAGAGTTTGGACAAGGGTAGCTACCTGGGTTCCAATATGGCGCTCCTGGGCTGTTCTCCGGTCCATTGCCGTTATTGGCCGTTGCGCCAATCGGCCACCCCCCACCGCCGCCACCGCCGCCTCCATTCCCGCCTTGGCCATTATAGCCGTTCGTTCCAGCAGTCGCAGACCCGCCATTTCCGCCGACGCCTCCGTTGCCGCCCGCACCCGAGATCGCGCCGATGATGACCGGCTGGTTACCGTCGGTTCCAGCACCTCCGGGCCCTCCCATCGCCTGAAGGCTGCCGTCTACCGTTTGGTCTCCTGAGCCAACCACCGCCACTCGGGGCCCATCGCTCTGGATTGTGCCGGCTACTGAAGCCGATCCGGCTGAATTGAATACCACAAAGTCGAAATCGGCAACCTCAACGGTAACGCCTGCCGGAATGGTGACGCCCGAAACGTTGAAGATCGCCACGTTATTTCCGCCGTTGTTCTGGACTACCGCCTGGGGAAACGTATTGATTGTCGTGGCATTGATGAGCGTGTACGCTGTAGGCGAGAAGGCCGGCAAGCTACCCGAAGGCGGCTGGACACTGGGGAAGTAGGGCACCCTCGTTGAAATTGTGGCGAGGTTCGGACCACCCCCGGGAAGAGCGGCCGAGACAAGTGTGCCGCTGAAGTTCGCGGTGACGCTCTTGGTGCCGTTCATCGTGAGGTTCTGGGGCGAAGTACCGGTGAGGCTTCCGCTAAAGCCGGTAAATGTATAGCCGCTGGCGGCGGTGGCGGTAACTGTCACCTGGCTTCCGGTGTTGTACCAACCGCTCGCGGGTGAGATGCTCCCTCCTCCGACCGGACTCACCGCCGTCGTCAGATAGTACTGCGACGGAGGCGGCACCGTCCAAGTGCCCACCTGCTGCCAAGTCGTGGTCAGCCCTTCGTTGTCGTAGGCATTCAGATAATCGTTCAAGGTCCCCGACGAGGACCCTGAAAACGTGACCGATGCGGTTACCGCAAGCTGGGTCCCGGAGGCGCTGAAGCCCGACCCGGTACCGTTGACGGTGCAATACGGGTTAAAGCTGCCGGTTGTGCCAGATCCGCCGGGCACGATCCCAGCCGACCAGTTTGCGCCCGTACTGTCGGCCACGTACAACAGATTTGACGCCCTGTTGTAGTGTATGTAGCAGGCGTTCGCCAGGGACACCGAAGTATTGAAGAGAGCGTACACGTCCGACAAGTTGCTATACCCGGACGCGCTGGAAACCGTCCAGGTAAACGCCTGGGTGAAGCCGCTCCCGCTAGCAGGCGAAACGGATATGGCTCCCGGTGCAGCCTCTATCAAAGCCAGAAACGTGGTCCCCGTTGCACCGGCGGTCGCGTTGAAACCCGGCTGCAGTACGATGCAGTTGCCTGCATAAAACGTGACGCTGGCGCTCCCGCTGATGACTACATTACTTGTCGTCAGCCCAGCGTCGTTCGAGAAACTGGCCGTGCCGGAATTGATCACCTGGTTGGGCACCTGATAGGCGTTTGGGCACTGGGCCACCAGCACCGCCACCGGCAGGCTCAAGGCACAGAACCAGAGTGCAGGACGAACCATGGCCTTCGCCATGCCCGCGCATATCGCCGCCATCCTCATTGCCATTTACCTCACCGCCCCGCCGCGCCGGTCTCCAAATGCGCGATCCGCTCCCGGAGTTCCCGATTCTGCTTCTCCTGCTGGGTCACTTGCTCGCGCAGTTCCCGGTTGTCTTTATCCTGCTGAATCATATGCAGCGTCAGCTCTTCGACCTTGGCCAGGAGCTTGGCCTGCATCGCGCCAAGGCTCACGCCCTTCTCCTGGATTTCCTTGGCCGGGGGGATGTCGGGCAGGTGCTGGTGCTGCTGGATATATTCGCCAACTTCAGCCAGGGGCTGAAGCCGGTAGCCCGGTTCGAAGACGTAATCCGCCCCCGTGCTGCTCACGATGATCTCCTCCGCGCCGATCGTTCCGGCCACCTGCAGCGCATGCACGGGCTGCAAAACGCCGATGCCGACGTTGCCGGTCGATAAAACCATAAGCGAATTGAGGTTATAGCCGTTGGCTCCAAAAACGGAAAGATTCATAGCGGCCGAGGAGCCGTCGATTACGGTGGACTGCCACTCCCATTCTTGTCCCAAGCCCGCATAGCCGCTGCCCAACCGCAAGGTAGCCCTGCCAGTCGGATTTTCAATGTCGAGCCCTTGCCCTGTGATCGGGCCTTGAAAGATCTGTGGATTCGACGTCCCGATGCCGACGACGGCTTCATAGACATAATTCGCGCCAGTTGCGCCCGGATCCTGTTGAGTCGTCATATATAAGGCGTTTAACGTGCCCGAACCGTTTGGATAGGAAGCGCTAAGCAGCGGCGTCGAAGGGACTGTTGCGTCCGGCGGGGAGGGAAGGGCCGTCCCTTGCAAGGTTAATAAGGCGGAGGGGCTTGTCGTGCCGATGCCCACGCCGCTGGAGTTCCAGATCCCGCTCGGGAAGGTAGTGCTCCCGTCAAACGTCTGCGCGCCCGACCAGGTGATGTTCGTACTGCCGAGGCCCTGCCAGGAACTGATGCAACTGCCGGCGATGCAATAGCCGCCGGCGGCGTTGACCTGTCCGTTGGCGCCCCCGGCGTTAAGCTCGACGTCAAGAAGGTACTGGGGCGTGGCCGTCCCTATGCCGACATTGCCGCTTAGCTGGCTATTGAAATATCCGCCGACTACCATCAGTGGCGTGGTCCCCGCTTGCTGGTAAACTTGTATCCGCCTTTCGACGCGAAGCCCATGTTGTAGGACTCGGTCCCAAAGCCGTAAGCGGAATGGAGGACTATAGAAATTGGCGCCAAAGGTCAATGGGGCATCAGGGGTTGTGGTCCCGATCCCGACGTTCGTGGTGGTGGGCGACACGCATAGGTCGCTGGTGTCGCATGCCGTGAAGCTCTGGCTCTGGGCCCAAAGTGAACCGGTCGCCATAGTGCCGGCCACGAGCAGGCGCGCGAGCGCGCTAACGCTGCCGGCCACATCTCTACCTCCGCTGTCTGGTGTCGATGCCATATGTCCTCTCCTGTGCCGGTACCAGGGAACGGTCCAGTACGGGCCGCGCCTGGCAACGAGCGGTATAGTGCTTTTTATCCAGTACTTTCGGCGTTTACGGTACTATGTGATACAACGCAATTGAGGAAAAGCGCTTGGATATGTTAGGGAAAGTCTTAGTAAATCGGAAAAACCCGGCGACTTACTACAGCCTTTTCCAGTACTGTTCATGATTTTTGGCGCGCCTTCTCTTGGAAAGTGCCGGGGGGGGCCACGCCGTCACCTCCGATCACTCCGTTGGGTGGTAGCGATAGGCATCCGGGATGAGCCGCGGTGAATGGAGACCGGTTCCGATGTTACGACCTCCAGGTCCACACGTTCGTCGCGATCCGCCCCATCGGGCGCTCCAGCAGCGCGACTGTCGGTGCGAATTGAGTTAGACTGACGATTCGGTTGCCAAAAGGCCCGCCAGCCAACTCTCATGAGGCAAGACGAACTGCTGCGAGGAATTTCATTCGATCTGTTCGAGCGATACCGCCTGCTGGAGCCTATCGCCAAGCTGTTCCAGCCACACGGCTCAGGGTACAAAGTACTCGACGTGGGCGGCCACACGCCGCCCCTCTGGCCCGGATTTTCGTCTCTGGCCGGGGCTACGATTCCGGATGCGGACGTGACGGTTGTGGACATGCACCGGACCGCCGAACTGAAAAATTACGTCCAGGCCAGCGGATTCGCGCTTCCATTTCGCGACGGAGCGTTCGACTTGGTGTGCTCGCTCGATACGCTGGAGCACATATCCAGAGAAGCCGTGCGGCATTTCTGGGGGAACTGCTCCGGGTTACTCGAGACGGCCTGTACGTTGCGTTCCCTTTCGATTCCGTAACCAACCGCTGGGCGGAGTCGCTAATTGTCGCGTACACAGACGTGGTGTTGAAGCTGCCAGTTCCGGCCCTGCTCGAACACCGGCAATTCGGCTTGCCGGATAGGGATAGCGTCGCCGAAGTATTCGCGCGCGCGCCGCATCCCTGGATCAGTTTCGCGCAGGGCAGCACCGACGTCTGGCTGTTGATGATGCTGACTTACCAGACGCTGCGGACGGCCGGCACCGATTTCGTGAACGAGCTGAATCGGCGCTTCAACCACGTGTACGCGCCGCGGGATTGGTCTGAACCATGTCATCGTGCCGGATACCTGCTCTCAAAGGCCCGGAGCGGCGCCGATCTTGAGTCCGTGCGCTCGTCTTTCGCCTCGACCCAAGAAGGCGCAGATCTGCAGAGCGTCCTGTCGTTCTGCCAGCTCTTCTTGACCATTGCCCAAAACGCGCGGGTGACTGCCGACAAGGACAGGCATATTCACAACATCGAAGGCGCACTGGCGGATGCGGCCGCTAAGTTGCGCATCCGCGAGAAAAGCGGGGTTTGGAGGTCCAGTTGGAGCTGATCCGAGAGAGAGTCGAGGCGCTCAACGGCCAACTGGAGGGTCGCCTACAGGATCTTGCAACTGGCATCCGCGCCCTCGAACAGGCCGCCATGAAGAGGCCCATCCAACCGGGGGTGACGCATGTCTATAACACTCGCGTCCGGAAGGCGCTGTCCGCGGTTGGCGGCTTTCTGTCGCGGATTACCCGCGGCCGTCCCGGAACCAGGGTCGGTACGCCCCCGGTTCGTCAAAATGGAAACCCCGTCACGACCGCGTCGAATCAGGACCCCACCACTTGAATCCTCGCGTCGGCCGCTGCGCGGGAGGGTGAACGCTCCAGTTGGTAGAGGCCGGCGTTTCAGAAACCGGCGAACGCATCGTTGACAATACTCTCGATCGAAGTAACTTCCGCGGCGCGCAGCTTCTTGAACTCGCCCTGGCGTCTTTTTTTAGAAAGCGTGCCATCGTTTTGCCGGATGAACGCCACCAGGTTTTCAGCCACACGGTCCGGCATCTCGACCAGATCCATAATGCGGCGGATGGCTTCGTCGTGGCGGCGCAGATAGTCGATCTCGCGCGGCAGATCCCGGTCGACGGTGCGCTTGACGCAGGCATACAGGAACTCGGCCTCCGCCGTGCAGTCGAAATAGCGGTAGAGGTCGGCCGTTTCGTTGCGCACTTCTACGTTGCGATCGGGTGTTGTCCGCCATTCGATGAAGGGCATCAACGGGCCGGAATGCGCCTGCAGGGTTGCGCGGTAATCGTCAATGCGATCCAGCATCACGGACGAAACCGGGAAGACCATCCCCGGCGGCGTAAACTTCCGTTCGGCCAGCACGTGATGGATCAGGCAACGGTGCATGCGGCCGTTCCCATCCTGGAAGGGATGGACATAGACAAAGCCAAATGCCGTGGCCGCCGCTTGCAGCACCGGATCGACGCCGTCGTCGCGCATGCGGTCGTTCGCCTCCACCATCCCGCTCATGAGATCGGCCAGATTATCGGGGCGCGCTCCGATAAATTCCGGGAGCGGATCGCCATCGTGGTCCCGCTCGCCCAGGAAGACGCCGTCGGTGCGCAGACCCGCGCGCACGAATCGCGTGTCTTCAATGAGGACGCGCTGCAGGCGAATGATTTCATCCAGCGTCAGCCGGTTTTTGCCCGCCTGCAGCACCGCGCGGCCCCATCTCTCCAGGCGGTTGCGCGGCGGACGCTCTCCCTCGATCTCAAAGCTGGCCCGGCTGTCGGCCAGCAGCATGAAACTGGCGGCCCGCGCCACCAGGTGCGCGCCCGTGCGCCCCACGGTTTCGAGCGCCTTGGCGCCCAGGTCGAGCGCCAGGCATTCCGTGAGCGCCTGGGTTCGCCGGATCACCGGACAGAATCGGCCGGTACCCAGGAGATTGTCGCGCACGCGATGGCGTTTCGAAAGACGCGGCTTGCCGGTGAAGTAAGCCTCGGGTTCCAGAAGATCGATGGCTGCGGCGCTGGGCGCGTCGTCCACGTCGAGAGTACGGCCGGTCAGGATTTCGAAGAGATACCATGCGCGCCGCGCCGGAATGCCAGTGGGGGCGGCCCGCACAAGGGCCTCGACCTTGGCTTGGGGCACCGCCTCGAAGACCCGGTTCAGGATCGGGAGATCCAGATCTTCATGGCGGAGCGCAAACGTCAAATGATCGGCAAAAGTGGCGCCGGGCCAGTAGCGTTTATCGAAGACGTTCCAGCCTCTCTCTTCCCGCTGGCTGCCGCGGACATGCTGGTCCGAGACGCAACTGGGGCGCCGGATGGGCCCGCGCAGGGCCAGAGATTGGGCAAGCGCCGCCCATCCGGCCAGTCTGGCGCCGGTTGGGACGGTCTTCTCCTGGAAGATCGGCTGGGGAGCCCATTTTCGCTTCTTCGGTCGAAAAATCATTTAGTTGGTCGAAAACCGCACCATATCTGGGTGCGGCGTCGAAAACCAGTATATCGCACTTCATGTCGAAAACCCTTCGCCGATGTCGAAAAATGCCCCAATTTACCATCGTCGGTCGAAATATGCATTGGGATGCGGATGTTCACAGGTGTGCCCACGGCGCGTTGAGAACGTGCGCCACCGCAGTACAATCATACTGATGGAGCGCCGCGCCGACCCTTCGTTTGCCGAGACTGTGGCCGAGCCCCCCACTTCCGCCGTCTCACACATCTCTTCCTCGTCGGACGTCGATGAAGGCCGCTTCCTCCCCGGAACGCTGCTGGGCGGACGCTACCGCATCATCGGGCTATTGGGCCGCGGCGGCATGGGCGAAGTCTACCGCGCCACCGATCTCGCCCTGGGCCAATCCGTGGCGCTGAAGTTCCTGCCCGAAGAAGCTGCCCAAAACCAGCGCTTGCTGGAGCGCTTTCACGGCGAAGTCCGCATCGCCCGCCAGGTTTCGCATCCCAACGTCTGCCGCGTGTACGACATCGGCCAGGCCGAAGGCATGCCCTTCATCTCCATGGAGTACGTGGATGGCGAAGATCTGGCGTCTCTGCTGCTGCGCATCGGGCGGCTGCCCGCCGATAAGGCCCTCGAAACCGCGCGCAAACTGTGCGGCGGCTTGGCCGCCGCCCACGACCGCGGCATCATCCATCGCGACCTGAAGCCGCAGAACATCATGATGAACAAGCGCGGCGACGTGGTCATCATGGATTTCGGCCTGGCGGCCGTCGCCGAGCAGCTTTCCGGCGCCGAGGTGCGCAACGGCACGCCCGCCTATATGGCGCCCGAGCAGCTCCGCGGCGCGGAGGTCACCGCCAAGAGCGACATCTATGCGCTCGGCCTGGTGCTGTACGAATTATTCACCGGCAAGCGGCCCTTCGACGCCCACACGGTGCAGGCGATGCTGCGCCAGCAGGAATCGGCGCAGTTGACCAGCATGACTTCCGTCGCCGCCGATATCGATCCCGGAGTAGAGAAAGCCATTCGCCGCTGCCTCGATCCGGATCCGGCGCGTCGTCCGGCGAACGTTCTGTCCGTGGCTGCGGCGTTACCCGGCGGAGATCCGTTGGCCGCCGCCTTAGCGGCTGGCGAACTGCCCTCGCCGGAGCTGGTCGCATCGGCGGGCAAACTGGAAGGTCTCGCCCCCAGGTACTCGATCCCCTGCCTGCTCGCGATTATTGTTTGCTTGTGCGCGGCGGTAGCGTTGCGCGTGCGATACGGCGCCATCATGCACACGCCGCTCGACAATCCCCCCGAAGTACTGGCGCACCAGGCGCGCGAAATGGCGGCGTTGTTCGGCTATCCCCGACGGCCGGCGGATTCGGACTTGTCGCTCAATAATCGCCCCGACTTGCTCGACCGGCTCCAGCAATTGCCACCGCCGCACCAATGGGACGAGTGGCTGGCCGCGGAGGCCCCAATCTTTGCCAACTATCGCGAGAGTCTCGCGCCGCTGCTAGCCGATCCGTATGGCGAAGTGACTTCCGAAAATCCGGCTCCCACCGCGCCGGGCATGGTGCATGTGCTGCTGGATGGCGCCGGCCGGTTGCGCTATTTTCAGGCCAATCCGTACCAGGATGCGCAAGCGCTCGCGCCACCCGTCGCGACCGAAGCCGTTTTCCGCGCGGCAGGCCTCGACTTGGGAGCGTTTACCGAGGCGCCCCCGGCGTTTGTCCCGGCCGGCGCTTCGAGCGAACTGCATTCCTGGAAAGGGCCGCATCCGCGCATTCCCGGCCTGAACCTGACCGTCGATCTGGCATCGTGGAAAGGACGCATCACGGAGGCGAACATCCGTCTCGACTGGCCGAAGAACACCGCCGCCCCCGCCTCGCTGGCGGGGACCTTCGTCTCCCGTCTGCGCTGGATTCTGCTGTTGGCGCTCTCGGTGATGGGACTGCTTGGCGTGGTATTGCTGGCGCGGCGCAATTGGCGATTGGGCCACGTCGACCGTAAGGGAGCGTTGCGCATCGGCATGGCGCGCGGCCTATTGGGACTGCTGGCGTGGATCGGTACCGTACACCCTGTGGCCGACGAGTCCATGATCTCTTTCTTTTTCGCAAACTGCGCGGCATGGCTGATGTGGGGCGCCGTGCTGGCGGTGCTGTACATAGCCTTGGAGCCGCTGGTGCGCGCGCGGTGGCCGCATTCCATCGTCACCTGGAACCGCCTGCTGGCCGGCCGCTGGCTGGATGCGCAGGTGGGATCCCACATTTTGATAGGCGCCACGGTAGGCGCCGCCGTCTGGGTGGCTGCCCAGGGCGTTGGCGATTGGCAGAATCCCGGAATGGATGGCCTGAGCGGGATCAATGCCGCCTTGGGACCCCGGCACTGGCTGGCGGCACATGCCGTTGCCATGCAAGGTGCTCTGTTTTTCGGATTGCTGGTCTTCTTTTCGATTTGCGGCATGCGCCTGATGGTCAAGCTGGACTGGGCCGCCGCCATCCTGGCCGCCCTGCTGCTGGTGCTCTCCAGCGGCAACGTTTTCACTTCACCCAACTGGAAGCTGCAGGCCGCTATTTCCATCGGTATCTATTCCGTGCTGATCCTTGTTTTGCTGCGGCTGGGTCTGGTGTCCACTATGGCTGCCGTCTTCTTCATCGATAGCTTCAACCTGATCAGCCTCGGCGCGGACTGGAAGACCTGGTACGCCCCGTCCGGACTGGCCACCGTGTTGCTCCTGCTGGGCATCGCCATCTTCGCTTTCTGGCGGTCGCTGGGATCGCATGAATTGTTCGCGCCGCCTGCGAATCCGTGATGAGCGACAACCAGATTCTCGATTCCGGCGACCTCTCCCTGTTCGATGTGCGCACCACCGCGCCCGGTCCGGCAGGCGCGCTTCCCATAACCCCCGAGATGTTGCTCACGCGTCCCTCCGGCGACCTGTTCGGATGGAGCCAAAACGCCGGCATGGGTTGGGATCCGCGCGCATTGGGCGGCAAGGAAATCCTGATCCTCAGCACGCATGGCGGCATGCGCGACTCCGCTGGCGCGCCCATCGCGCTGGGCTATCACACCGGCCATTGGGAGGTCGGCCTGCTGATGGAAACCGCCGCGCGCGAACTCAAGGCGTTGGGCGCGATCCCCTTCGCGGCGTATTGTACGGATCCATGCGACGGCAGGACACAGGGCACCACCGGCATGTTCGACAGCCTGCCGTATCGCAACGACGCGGCCACCATCTTCCGCCGCCTGATCCGCTCGCTACCTACCCGCCGGGGCGTCATCGGGGTGGCAACTTGCGACAAGGGCCTGCCGGCTATGATGATGGCGCTGGCTGCCATGCACGATCTGCCCTGCGTGCTAGTGCCCGGCGGCGTGACGCTCGCGGCCGAAGAAGGCGAGGATGCCGGCCGCGTGCAGAGTGTCGGCGCGCGCTTCGCCCATAACCAGATCACGCTGGAGGCAGCCGCCGAAAATCTTTGCCGCGCCTGCGCCACGCCCGGCGGAGGGTGCCAGTTTCTGGGCACCGCGGCTACATCCCAGGTGGTCGCGGAAGCGCTGGGGATGTCGCTGCCGCACTCGGCGCTGTCGCCTTCCGGACATACCATCTGGCTGGATATGGCCCGCCGCTCGGCGCGCGCCGTGCTTGCGCTCGAAGCCCGCGGCCTGACCATGCGCGACATCCTGACGGACGCCTCGGTAGCCAACGCCATGGTGGTGCATGCGGCGTTCGGAGGGTCCACCAACCTGATTCTGCACTTGCCCGCCGTGGCTCACTCCGCGGGCCTCGCGCGCCCCACCGCCGCCGATTGGACCGCCACCAACCGGCGCGTGGCCCGCCTGGTGGATGCGCTGCCCAACGGTCCGCGCTCGTTCACCACCGTGCAAGTATTCCTGGCCGGCGGGGTCCCCGAAGTGATGCTGCATCTGCGCCGCGCGGGACTGCTCGACGCCCGCGTCCTCACCGTCAGTGGCCAGACGCTGGACGCCACGCTCGACTGGTGGGAGGCATCGCCGCGCCGCGCCGCGCTGCGCCGCCTGTTGCACGACCGCGACGGCATCGACCCGGACGATGTGATCATGGACCCCGCGCGCGCCGCCAGCGCCGGCCTCACTTCCACTGTCACCTTCCCGCACGGCAATCTCGCGCCGGAAGGCTCGGTGATCAAGAGCACCGCCATCGACCCCAGCGTGGTGGGTCCCGATGGCGTCTACCGCAAGACCGGCCCCGCGCGCGTGTTCCGCACCGAAGCCGCCGCCATCGCCGCCATCAAGAGCCAGGGGATGGATCGCGTGCATCCCGGCGATGTGATCGTACTGATCTGTCGCGGCCCCATGGGTTCCGGCATGGAGGAGACCTACCAGATCACATCGGCGCTGAAGTATCTGGATTTCGGCAAGCACGTCGCGGTGCTCACCGATGCGCGCTTCAG
>Ga0302325_10011479_pt1 | contig 19071 bp, 19 predicted proteins | sample Palsa_T0_2_FD_201948 | JGI IMG/M metagenome (GOLD analysis project Ga0302325, IMG submission 201948) | Peat permafrost microbial communities from Stordalen Mire near Abisko, Sweden - Palsa_T0_2 | ecosystem: Environmental > Terrestrial > Soil > Palsa > Peat permafrost | place: Sweden: Abisko...
CCGCGCGGGTGTTGCCATAGCGGCCCGTCACGACATCATGGTGCTGGGCACGGACTACGGCGCACCGATCGCCCGAGAAGCGGCGCTCAAGTTCAAGGAAGCGGCGTACCTTCACGCGGAGGGTTTTGAAGCGGGCGAATTCCGGCACGGGAGCGCCGCGATGATCGACGCCTCGAGCGTCGTGCTCGGCATCATGGACAGTGATGCGCTCCAGGTCGTCGGCCGTCCATTGCGCGAGGCAAAGAAGAGCGGCGCGCTACGCTACGTCGTCGGAACGGTTACCGTTGACGGCATAGCACGACTGGGGCCGCAGGTCGACGATCCCTATAACACGCTGGCATGGCTCGTGACCGTGCAACTCCTCGCGCTCTACGCTGCGCGTGCACGCGGCATCAATAGCGACGCGCCACGCGGCCTCACCAAGGCGATCGTTAGCGAATGAGTGCGAGCCGCCCCGCGCTAGTCCGCGGCGTCGGTTTGCTCGGTGCGGTCGCCGTGAACGTTATCACGATGATCGGCATCGGCCCGCTGATCACGATTCCGCTCGTGCTCGGCGCGCTGCATGGGCCGCTCTCGCTGATTGGCTGGTTGCTCGGCGCCGTGCTCGCGCTCTGCGACGGCTTGGTCTGGGCCGAGCTCGGCTCGGCGTATCCGCGGTCGGGCGGCACGTACGGTTATCTGCTCGCCATCTTCGGGCGCGTGGGCATCGGGCCGCTCCCCGCATTTCTTTTCGTGTGGCAAACGATCTTCTCCGCGCCGCTCTTGCTCGCCAGCGGATACATCGGCTTTGCGAATTATGCCGGCTACCTCTTTCCCGCGCTGACCGGGTCGCCGCTCGCGCTCAAAGCGTTGGCGGTCGGCGTGGGTGTGGTGACACTGGTCGCGCTGTATCGCGGCATCAAGACGATCGAGCGAGTGAGCGTGCTGCTCGGTGCGATCGCGGTGCTGACGTTGCTGAGCGTTGTAGGCGCATCGTTCGTGCATTGGTCCCCGCACCTTGCGTTTACGATGGCTCCGCACGACTCGTTCTGGGCCGGGCTGCGCGCCGGGCTTGGCTCGGCGCTGATCATCGCAATGTATGACTACCTCGGGTATAGCGCCGCCAACACGATCGCCGATGAAGTCGTGGCGCCGGCTCGCACATTGCCGCGCGCGATCGGCATCGCGATTACACTCGTCGCGGCGCTGTACATCGCCCTGCAGACCGGTGTTCTTGGTGCTGTCCCGTGGCAGCAATTCGTCCCGCTCGCCGACGGTTCGCTCCCGTTGCTTGGACAGCACCTTGCTTCGGCTATCGTTGAACGGGTACTCGGTGCACCAGCTGCGATCGGCATCACGCTGCTGATCTTGATCACGGCCTTCGCCTCAGTCTACGGCAACCTGCTGGGGGCCTCGCGGATTCCGTACGCGGCCGCGCAGGACGGCATCTTTCTGCGGCCCTTCGCCCACGTGCACGGGCACCATCGATTTCCTGACGTTTCGCTAGTCGTGATCGGCGGGCTCGCGCTGGTCGCTTGCTTCTTCACGCTCGACCAAGTCATCAACGCGCTCACCGCGGGAATCGTGCTGGTCCAATCGGTCGCGCAGATCGTCGCACTCTTCGTCATGCGCGCGCGCGGGACGCGCGCTCCCTATCGCATGTGGATGTTTCCCTTGCCCGCCCTTATTGCGCTCGCGGGATGGATCTACATATTCTGTTCCGCCGGGACCGCGCCCATTATCTTTGGGTTACTGAGTCTTATCTTGGGTGCTTGCGTCTACTTCGTCGGCGCGGTACGCTGGTGGCCCCCTCTTGAAAACGGAGAGTAGATCATGCCGACGATCACCTTACGCGATGGGACTGAACTCTATTACAAGGATTGGGGAAAGGGTCAGCCGATCGTCTTTAGCCATGGTTGGCCGCTCAACGCGGATGCGTGGGAAGATCAAATGTTCTTTCTGTCGTCCAAGGGCTATCGGTGCATCGCACACGACCGCCGCGGCCACGGCCGGTCGAGCCAACCGTTTGACGGCAACGACATGGATACGTACGCCGATGACTTAGCGCAACTCACCGAAAAGCTGGATCTGACCAACGCCATTCACGTCGGGCACTCGACGGGGGGTGGCGAAGTCACACGATACATTCTGCGCCACGGCAACGCGCGCGTACGCGGTGCCGCCCTGGTCAGCTCGGTGCCGCCGCTCATGCTTAAAACGCCGAACAATCCCGACGGAACACCGCTTGAAGCGTTCGATCAGATTCGCGCCGGCGTGCACGCCGATCGCTCGCAGTTCTTCCGGGATCTTTCGGCGCCGTTCTACGGAGCGAACCGCGCGGGCTCGAAAGTGTCGCAAGGATTACGCGATTCGTTTTGGCTGGCAGGGATGATCGCCGGCATGCCCGCCGCCTACGACTGCATCAAGGCTTTTTCCGAGACCGATTTCACCGAAGACCTCAAGAAGATGAGCCAGCTCGAGGTTCCGACGTTGGTCGTGCACGGTGACGACGACCAAATCGTGCCGATCAAAGCCTCCGGACTTGCGAGCGCTAAACTTGTGCGCGGTTCGATTCTCAAGGTCTACGAAGGCGCACCGCACGGTCTGCCTTCAACGATGAAGGATCGTCTCAACACCGACTTGCTCGAGTTCGTCACGACCTCGGTCAAGAAGCCGGTCCACGCAAACTAGCTAGGGGACTCGAGCGCTTCGATGCGCTTGCCCAAACTTGGATGTGATGCGAAGAGGAACTCGTACCACATGGGTGGTTCCTCTTCGGCCAAGTTTTGGTCGCGCAGACGGCGAAATGCCGCCGCGCCGCTGGGAGCATCGCCGGTTGTCGCAAGCGCAAAGCGGTCGGCGGCCCATTCGCGCGAACGTGAAAAGGCATTGATTGCCGGACGGACAGCGAGCATCCCGGCGCCGAGCCACGCAGCAATGCGCAGTAAGAGGAGGCTGTCTTGCGAATCATCGTCGCGCAGTCCGAGCGCGACCAGTCCGAGCAGACCTGCGGTGACGGTTTCCGCGAGCGCGATCATGCGCCAGGTATCGCGCGTAACGTAGTGTCCGAGTTCGTGCGCGACGACGAACTCGATTTCGTCGGGTTCGAACGCATCGATGAGGGTGTCACCGAGTACGATGCGATGGGTCGAGCCGATGCCCGCGACAAACGCGTTGGCCTTTTTCGTTTGCTTGCTCATATCCATGCGCAAGATTTCCGCGTCACCCACGCCGAAGCGCGACGCGAGCGCGCGCAACCGCACTTCGAGCGATCCGCGCAGCGGCTCAAAGCGATTGAAGAGCGGAAGAATGTAGATCGGTACGACGAGATTCGCGAGAATAAAAAGCGGGAGCATTCCGATCGCCGCGACGATCGGCCAGGTTGCGCGGAAACGCCGTACCGCGACGCCGCCTAATAGTGCGAGCGCCGTTACCAAGACGGCGGAGATTGCCGTGCCTTTTGCCCAGTCAGCCAAAAACGCTTTGGCCGGCTGATCGCTCAGCCCGTATTGCCGCTCGATCGCATAATCTTCGACAAAGGTGACCGGCAACTCGATGACGCTCGAGATCAGCGCCAGGCCGCCGAAGAATGCGCCGGGGCGCAGCCAGCGCGGCGCTGCCTCCAGCGCACGTGATGCGCGTGGCGCGAGCGGACCGTAGGCAAAGGCGAGTGTGGAAAGCGTCGAGCGAAGCGCCCCCGTCAGCGCGAGCGCACGCCGTGTGCGCCCGTAGGCTGCCGGGTCCTTCGAGATCGGCTCGAGACGCGAACGCCCCAGCGCGAGCGCCTGCACCGCGCGGGCCGCGACGTAGCCGGCGCTCGCACCGGCGAGAAGTCCTAACAAGAGTTTGCGCACCATTCGGGACTTCGAGTTAGCGTGTGCCCGGGACCTCGCACGACTCGAAAGCCAGATCGTAGACTGCGACACCGTAGCCTTCCGGCGAGAGACGCAGTTCGTGCGTACCGTAGTTCTTGTTCTCGATAACCTGGTACGCGCGCGAAGCATCGACGTCAACATACGATGCGCCGTTTGCGGCATATCGTACATCGGCCCCGGCATCCTCCTGTGCGAGCGGCTTACCGTCTTGCGTCACGTCAACGCGACTGCTTTTGCCGACGGGTGTCATCACGACCGTCACCTCGATCGCGTGATACGTCACGTCGAATGAGCCACCCCCGCCGCCGTACACCACCGCTTGCTGCGTCGCGTGCCAGAATCCGTCAAGGTAGATCGCCCCATCGCGATGCGTGCCCACATCGCGATAGGCGAGGTCGGTCTGCGGATTGCCGAATCTCGGCGCGTTGGCGATCGGGACGGCTTCGACCAAGATTTCGGGTGTGTGCGGATAACACACTGCGCCCGGTTTGTCATAGCTATCCTGGGGGAGCAGCGCCATCACCGCGGGGAGTTTTATCGAGGGATTTGCGGCGCGTAAGAGATCTTGAATCTTGGTTTCCGTCTGAGGATAGCTGCCTTCGCCGACCTGCACATCGACCAAACGGCCGCTTTGGTCATATAAAAGTTCGGTCGGCCACGCGTTGACTCCGAAGTGATTCCAGATTGCGCGACTGCTATCAACCGCGACGGGCCAGGCAACGTCGAGACGTTTGGCGGCGCTTTCAACCTCGGCCGGTTCCCCCGAGAATGAAAACTCGGGTGTGTGGACGCCGACGATCACGAAGCCGTCGTCGTGGTAGCGCTTATACCATTCGCGCAAGTACGGTAGCGTGCGCAAGCAGTTCAGGCACGTATATTCCCAAAAGTCGACAAGAACGACTTTCCCGTGCAGATCCGCGGGCGTCAAGGGTGAGCTATTGACCCATCGCGTGGCGCCGTCGAAGCTCGCCATCGGCCCTCCAACGGCAAATCCGCACACAAGCAATGAAAGTCCCAAGAGCGCCAAGCGTCGCATCGCGTCGAAACCCCCTACGTACCGAGGGTTTCGACGCCCGAGCGAGGCGATCCGTGACCGTTACTAGGTCTGTTGGAGCGCTTGCAGGTCTTTTTGGAGCACGGGGAGCTCCTGATTGGCAAATGCCCGCAGCTGTTCACCGCCGCCGTTCTGCTCTTCACTTTGGAAAAGGGTGATCAGCGTTTGGAGTTCCTGCGCTTGGGTGGCCGCATAATCCGCGGCATCGGTCGACGCTTTGGGGGCGTCCGTCGAAACGTTGATACCGTAGAAGCCTGCGAGCGTGCCAAGCTGGTTCCCGATCGCGATCTCGTCATACTGAATGGTCGAGGCGAGGGATTTAATGTGCGCGTCCCCACTCGATTCGGCGACATCCGCGTTGGAAACACTTTGGAGCAGCGTCTGCATGGCCTGATGAGTGAACTGCGTGTCTGCCGAGTTTGCGGCATCGCCGCCGGTCGCGCCGAGCAACGCGAGGCCAAGCGCGCTGCACAGTGCAATCGGTCCCAGAGGACGCAGGAATTGTAGGTTTTGCATAGCGATTCCAGCGTGCGCCTGCACCACAACGCGCGGTGCGACTTTCCCGGCAGCCGGCGACCAAATGTCGCTCAAATCGTAATCAACAGCTTCTCAATTGCTCTATAATGACGCTCATGCTGCAAAGCGTACTTATCTATCTCTTGTTAGGTCTCGTCTTTGGGTACCTGGGTGGCCTATTCGGTATTGGCGGCGGACTCATCGCCATTCCGGTGCTTGGCGTCTTCTTTGGTTACTCAGAACAAGTCGCACAAGGCACGGCGCTCGTCATGATCGTGCCCAACGTGCTGCTTGGACTGTGGAACTACATTAAAAAAGTGGGGATGGATGCGCGCTTGGCATTGACGCTTGCGATTACCGCCGTGCCGTTCACCTACTTGGGCGCGCGCGCCGCGACCCATTTGCCGAGCACGCCGCTACGCATCGCCTTTGCGATTTTCATCGTGGCGATTGCTGCAATGATGGCATGGCGCACTTTTGGTCCTCGAGGTTTGCAAGCATCTCGGCCGGCGCCCTGGCCGCTGGCCGGGATTATCGGGGCGATCGGCGGAACGCTTTCGGGATTCTTCAGCGTCGGCGGTGCAGTGTTTTCCGTTCCGGCCATGTCGGCGCTCTTCGATCTCTCGCACGTTGCCGCGCAGGGCATGGGTCTGGCCCTGGTTGCTCCGGGAACGGTGGTGAGCATCATCACCTACGCGGGCGCGCGAGACGTGGACTGGATTCCGGGCATAGCGCTTGCGCTTGGCGGAGTGTTCGCCGTGCCTCACGGCGTGAATCTGGCAAAACGGCTACCCGAGCGCGTGCTGCGCAGTTTGTTTATCGTGCTGATGCTTGCGTCGGCAGCCGGATTGCTGCTACGCTCGGGGCGATGAAGCTAGTGCTTGCCATACTCCTCGCCGCGAACGCGCTCGCGCCGTCGGCCCTCCTCGCGCCGTCGGCCATCCTGGGTTCACCTGCAAAGTACGAGCGCAAGAACGTTACGGTGCTCGGTATCGTGCAAGGCATCGCAATGCGGGCTATTCCCGGGGGCGTGATCACGCAGTTTGCGCTCTGCGATAGCCGCTGCATCAATGTCGTGGAGTTTTCCAAGCCAAACTTCTACGTTGGCCAGTCGCTGACCATCGCGGGCATATTTCATCAGATTTTTTCAAACGGCGTCATTCAGGCTCGCAACACGGTCGTCGTAACCGCGCCGTTACCCTAATCGATGAAGAGTCAGTCCGAAAAGGCGGCCGGCTTTCGCGCGCTGCACGAGCGCGCCCGCGCTTTTATCATTCCGAATCCATGGGACATCGGTACAGCGAAAATGCTCGAAGCGCTGGGATTCGAAGCGCTCGCGGGCACGAGCGCGGGTTTTGCGCAATCGATCGGTAAGATCGACGGCGCAGTCGATCGCGACACGATGCTCGCGCACGTCGCGCAACTCGCCGCGGCGACCGATTTGCCGCTGAGCGCGGACCTCGAGAACGGCTATGCGGACAAACCGGCCGGTGTAGCCGAGACCGTGCGATTAGCCGCAGCCGCCGGACTTTCGGGATGTTCGATTGAGGACTTACCGCTGGGACGAGACGGCGAGCCGTACGAGATCGCATTTGCCGCCGAACGCATTCGTGCCGCCGCCGAGGCGGCGCACGCGTTGCCCTTTACGTTCACGCTGACGGCACGGGCCGAAAATTTCATAGCAGGGCACCCAGACCTCGCGGATACCATTGCGCGACTACAGGCCTTCCAAGAGGCCGGCGCCGACGTTCTCTACGCGCCGGGTCTTCGTACGAAAGAAGATATCGCAACCGTCGTTCGCAGCGTCGATCGTCCGGTGAACGTGCTCATGGGACTCCAAGGCGTGCAATTGAATCTTGCAGATCTGAGCGCACTGGGCGTCAAGCGCGTAAGCGTAGGAAGTGCCCTTTCGCGCGTCGCGTACAACGCGGCGCTGCGCGCCGCGACCGAAATGCGCGATCACGGAACGTTTACGCTCTTGAGTTAGCGCGTGAGCAGCTTCGGCGATGCAAGCCAGACGAGGCGGCCGCGTAATTCCGAGTCGCTGGTGAGCTCGACGCAGGCGAGGCTCCCCTTTTTGAAATCGATCTCGGCTCCGCCGATCAATGTTCCAATGGTTTGACTCATCGATGGTTCGTGTCCTACGAGCATGAGGACACTCACCTTCGGATGATCGCGCAGAATATCTCCGAGCTGCTCCGGCGAAAAGCCGAGTCCAACGCCTCCGTCCTCGACGAGTGCATCGCGAAGATCGAGTTCGTCGTAGACGATTTGCGCTGTCTGCTTTGCACGAACGAGCGGGCTGGTGACGACGAGTTGTATCCCCAGATCGAGATCGGCGATTGCCTTGGCCTCGCGCGCGATGCGCTTCTTCCCATCCGTGGTCAGTGGCCGATCAAAATCTGAGCCCTCCCACTTCGCGGCATCGCCGGCCGGACCGTGCCGCAGAAAGTAGCACATCATACCAGCGAAATCATCTCTTTTGGTTTTGGGTGCGCGGCAAGTGAGGCGAGTAGCGCATCGGCGAGCTGATCGCAGATCGGATCGTCGATCTCTTCCACGCGACCTTCGTCGGCGAGTTTCGCTTTGCGCGGATCGATCGGAATGCGCGCAAAAACGGGCGCTTGTGATAGCTCTGCGACGCGATCGGCATACGACGGACCAAACACCTCGTATTTCGTTCCGGTGTCCGGCGCAACGAAGTACGACATATTCTCGACTACACCCAGGATCGGTTTCTTGAGCTGATGCACGAGGTTCGCAGCCTTGCGCACGATCATGGTCGCTAGCGCCTGCGGCATCGTGACCAGCACGACGCCGTCGACGGAGAGCGACTGGAGCACGGTCAGCGGCGCGTCCGACGTGCCGGGTGGAAGATCGATCAGCAATACGTCGAGATCGCTCCACATGACTTGCTCGTAGAATTGGCGGATCACGCCGGAGAGAATTGGTCCGCGCCAGATCATCGCGGTGTCTTCTTTGTCGGTCAACAGGTTTGAACTTACGACTTCAATTGCGCTGCGTGAGACGGCAGGCACCATGAGTGGTTGCGGATTGCCTTGCGGCGTCTTGGGGGCGTTGGGATCGGCCTCGATTGCAAGCGGTGTGTGCAAACCAAAGAGTTTGGGAATCGATGGGCCGGTGATGTCGGCATCGAGAATGCCGACGGCGAGGTGCTTACGGCGCAGGCCGAGCGCGAGCATCGCGGTGACTAGCGATTTGCCGACGCCGCCCTTGCCCGACATGACCGGTACGACGTGCGCGATCTTTGCGCGACCGCTGAACGCGCCGGGCGCGCGACGTGCGGGCGTGCGATCTTCGTTCGAGATCAGGGGCACGAAGCCGGAAAGGCGCGCTTGACCGAGTGCCGCGACTATGGGCTCGACGCGCAGGCCGTGGGCCTTTGCGCCCTGCTCGATCGTTTCGTATTTGCTCACGCCGCAGCCCGAGCAGCCCAGACCAAATTGGGTCAGCACGTCGGCGGCAATAGGCAGCGCCGTGACCAGCTCTTTGATGTTGGTGTGCGGGTTGATCTCGATCTCGATATGCGGCATACGACGCCCCTATTCGCTGATAACAAAAAGGCGCCCCCGTGGGGACGCCTCTCCGGCTTAGTACCGCGCCGTTTGGCGCGACGTAAAGCAGTCCCGGCAGTAAACCGGGCGGTCATTGCGCGGCTGGAACGGAAGCTCCGCCCGTTGCCCGCACTGACTGCACGTTGCCTGGAACATCTCGCGACGGCTGTTGCTGCTGCTTGCGGTCTGCGGGCTGCGCGCTTTGCGCACCGCTCGGCAGTCCGGGCAACGGGTGGGCTTATTGGTAAAGCCCTTCATCGCGAAGAATTCTTGTTCGCCGGTCGTAAATGCGAACTGGCGTCCGCAATCAACACAACCGAGCGTTTCATCTCTGTACATAAACGAGTCTCCTATCTCTCTATTTGTCTGGGGTTCGACTCGTTCGTGGACTTGGAAAAAGCTCGACTACGGAATACGAAAACCTGGAACGCTCCCTATAACCACGGCCGCGGCCGAAGGGTTGCGCCCCGGCGAGGCACCGTCGCGGGGGCCCGCGAAGGGCGCCTCGTGAAGCAAGCGTTATCATCGATCGAACGGGCGCAGGCCGTTCTGGCCGGCGGATGCGATTCGCCCGTGCGGTCCGGCTGGGCTGTCGGGGGGCCGATGTTCATTGCGTCGCGGGCCGATGGCGCGTACGCATTCGATGAAGACGGCCGGCGCTACATCGATTACGTCATGGCGTACGGTCCATTACTCTTCGGGCACACGCATCCAGCGCTGGTGACCGGCCTCGACCAGCTCGCGCAGCACGGGTTTGTGTGGGGCACGACCCACCCCGAAGAGATTCGTCTCGCCGAGCGGATCCGGGACTACTTGCCATCGATGCAGCGCATGCGCTTCGTGACGACCGGAACCGAAGCGGTGATGAGCGCGATCCGCGTCGCTCGGGCGTACACGAAGCGCTCGCTCGTGCTGAAGTTTGCCGGCAACTACCACGGTCATTCCGATTTCGCGTTGCTCGACGCGGGCGCGTCGGCGCACACCTCGGACGCGCAGGCAAGCGGTATTCCAGACGGCGTCATGCGCGACGTCGTGGTGACGCGCTACAACGATCTGGCGAGCGTCGACGCATCTCTCAAAGGCCGCGAACACGAGTTGGCCGCGATCATCGTGGAGCCGATCGTCGGCAACATGGGCTACGTCACGCCGGTTGCGGGTTTCCTCGAAGGATTGCGAGAGCGCACGACGCGTTGCGGCGCCTTATTGATTTTCGATGAAGTGATCACGTGGCTGCGCTTCGGCCTTCGCGGCGCGCAGGCGCAGGTGCAGGTGACACCCGACATGACGGTCGTCGGGAAGGTCGTGGGTGGTGGCGCGCCGGTCGCCGCCTTCGGCGGAAGTGAAGACGTCATGGCGGTGCTGGCGCCAATCGGTGGCACCTTTACCGGCGGAACGCATGGCGGCAACCCGTTTTGCGTCGGGATGGCGCATCGTGTGCTCGATCTTCTGGAAGCGCATCCGGGGTACTATGATCAGATGCGTAGGCTTGCCGAGCGCCTTGCCGGCGGCATTCGCGCGATCTTTCGCGAGCGCGACCTTCCCTATGCGGTGGTGCAGCACGAGTCGATCGTCGATTTCAAATTCCGGCCTGGACCGCCCAATCGCGACTACGATGATGCGCTCGCTGCGGACAAGGAGAAGTACGCGGAGTACTGGCACGCCATGCTCGATCGCGGCGTCTTGCTGCCGCCGAGTCAAAACGAAGTGATGTTCGTCTCAACCGCACACAGCGCAGAGGATGTCGACGAGACCCTGGCCGCAATGCGGGCGTTCTTCTTGTCGTAGCTCCAACATAGTATGCCATAGCTTGGTTAAGAGATTAGAATTCGGCGAGAGTGGGTCAATGTGGGATCACTGGGAAACCCGGGTACGTTTGTTGACTGTATGCATATTAAATTGCTCGCCGCGCTTGCGGCACTCGCCTTTATAACCCCGACCGTTGCGCTCGCGCAAGATGCGCCGTCGTATGCCCAGCCGGCCGGACAGCCGGTTGCCGAGGACGGACAGATTCAAGGCCGCATCTCGAGCTTTGACGGCGGTTACAACCTCATCGTTCAAGACGATCGTGGATACGCCGACAACGTGCAGTTGCACGACGGCACGATCATCAATCCAACCGGCCTCACGCTCGCACCGGGGATGGTCGTCAGCATCCTCGGCTATAACGAAGGGCCGTACTTCGCCGCCAACGAGGTCGACACACCCTACACGTACTACGCAGGCGTGCCGTACTACGCGGGCCACCCGTGGAGTTTCTACGGGCCCTCGATCAGCCTGGGCTTTTTCTTCGGCAACACCGGCTGGTGGCATGGCGGCTACTTCGCGACCGGCGGCTACCATTACGTCGGTAATGCGCGCGTGTACAACAACGTGCACGTGAACACCGTATATCGCGGTGGCACCTATCAGGGTCGCACGTACGTCGCACCGGCGGCGCGCGGCGGGTACTATCCACATGGCCAACAGCGTTCCAACGGCCGTCCGCCGCGGTTCTAGAACGGGGTTCTAGGAAAGAAGAGGGCCGGCTAGAGATCTAGCCGGCCCTTTTCATTACATCGCGGCGCCCGGATCCACCAGCCCGATGGTGCGGCCTTCGGGATCGCGGAACAGACCGATCGTGATGCTCGCCCCATTTGGCATCGGCACGTTATCCGGTCCCATCATGCGTGAGCCGCCGCGCGCTTCGATCTGGTTGAGTGCGGCTTCGACGTCGTCAACACGAATGTAGAAGGTGACGTGTCCATCGTAACCTTCGGGGGCTTTCCCGATGCCGCCGCTGATGACGTTGTCGTCTTCAGGCACCGTGTCGATGGTGTTGTATTCCATCGGATCGCCCGGCATCGGCGGCTTGATTGCCCAGCCGAAGACGTCGCCGTAGAATTTGCTCAAGGCCGCCGGATCGCGGCCCATGATTTCGAAGTGGACGACCGGATGTTTGACTCCGATCGACGTCGAGGTCGTCATTGCGCGTAAACCCTCCGTAATTCGTTGATGTCGAGTTTCTGCATTTGAAGCATGGCCTGCATCGCGCGTTGCGCGCGCGTTGCTGAAAGTCGTTGTTTCGCGGTTTTGGCTCTGGTGCTGGAGCGTTGAGCGCCATGACGTCGTGACCGTCGAGCGAAAACTCGACCATCATCTCGGAGACACTCGTGATCGAGGAATTCTTGAAAATCGAGACGTAGAACCGTGCGGCTTCTTCCGCGTCGCCTTCGAACCACAGGAGCGGCGTGACGTCCGGCATAGCGATCTTCCTCCCTACGACCAAGCGGGCATACGCCCAGTATTGCTGCGCGGTTTACCGGGTACTCCTACCAACGTTCTCACGTTCCGGGCGCCCTGGATAGGTATGCGCGGATTTTCAGGATCCGGGGGTATAATCGCGCGGTGATAACGCGCGGCCCTCTTCGCTTCTGGTTTTGGTTTGGCTCGGTTGCCATCGTCGGTATGGCTGCCGCCGCGGGATTCTTCATCTTGGGGAGCCACGTCGGTGACCACGTACGCCACGAAGTGGCCGTGCAGACCTCGCATCGAGCCTTCGGTGCGAGCAAACTCAATCTGCTCGTCCTAGGATACCAAGATGACGAGGCAACAACGGATACGATCATTCTCGCCCATCTCGACGTCGATCGCCGTACCGCAACGCTGGTCTCGATCCCGCGCGACAGTTGGGTCGCAATTCCCAATCACGGCCACGATAAGATCAATGCGGCGTACGCCTACGGCGGGTCGAAAATGAGTGCCCGCGTGGTGAGCACGCTGCTCGGCGGAGCCCCGGTTGACGCCGTCGTTGCCCTCCAGCCGGAAGGGGCAGCTCAGATCGTGGACGCGATGGGCGGCCTCAACGTCGATGTCGACGAGTCGATGGACTACGACGACAACAACGGCGCCCTGCACATTCACTTGAAAAAGGGCGAGCAATATTTAACCGGCGGACAAGTGGCCGGATACCTGCGCTTTCGCCATGACGCCTCGTCGGACTATGGGCGAATGAAGCGCCAGCAACAAGTGCTCAAGCTGATGATGAACCAACTCAGTCAGCCGCAAAACTGGGCTAAACTTCCGCGCATCCTGCAATTCGCGCGCAAGGATATGAACTCGACGCTGAGCGATCAGCAGCTCGTGGCGCTGCTGGAAGCCTACCGCGACGTACCTGACGAAAACATCCGCGCGTTTACACTCCCAAGCAAAGCCGGCTGGGTCGGCGATGCGTCAGTGGTTTTCGTCGACGATCGCTGGGCAAAACTCATCGGAAAGCTCCTCTTCACGAAGGCGGAGCCGCCGCAAGATCAAGTTCTTGTGGCAAATGCGACGGGCAACAGCGATTTCGATCGCACGATCGTCGGCGCGCTGCGCGGCGGCGGCTGGAACGTCCAAACGTCGATCGATCAACCGGCAAAGGCCACGAGCATCGTGGTCGGCAGCTCGCCGGCAGCGCAGGCGCTCGCGCAAGTCTTCTCGACGACGTTGCGTCCAGGCACGACTTCGACGTTGCTCCTTGGTTCGGATCTCGCCCCGGATACCTAGGGCTGGTCGCGCACGGGCGTCGGATAGCTCGCGACGCTGCGATGTCCCTGCGCGTCGATCGCGCGCACGCCCAAAATGAAATCGTCTTTGCTTACCGGGACCGTCGCCTCGGTGACGTTGCCGACGTTTTGGCCGTACTGCCACTCGGGCGCGTTCGTGGAGCGCCACACAATCTCGTAGGATGCGGCGCCGATCGCCGGCTTCCAGCGCAGGGTGGAATCGTAACCGAGATGCTTGAGCACCATCTGCGCGTTTGGCGGCGCTTGCGGACCAAGTGCGAGTGCGCCAAGCGCGGCGATGTTGGCTTGCGTTGCCTTGGCCATGTAGTCGAAATCGATGTATTGCAGGAGATCGCCGTATTGCACGCCGTTTTCAACGCGCACGTCTTGGTGCTGGTGCGTGAAATTTTCGTTCGCTTCGACGAACCGGATTGCCGGGTAGCCGTCAGCTTGGAACGATTCCTGGTCGCCGCCGCGTAGGAAACGATCGGCGCGCCAGATTTGCCGCACCGTGAATCCGTCCAAGTACTGGGGAACCGTTTCGCCTACGAATCGCGCTAGCTCGCGCGACGGTGAGTCGTTCTCGGATCCGACCAGATTCACGCTCGCAAGCTTGGCGTCGACGGGAACCGCCTGACTAAAGACGCGGATGACGCTCGGCTCATGCACGCCGTTGCCACCGGTCGAGTTCCCAATGATGTCGTTGTTCAAATTGGCCGCGACGGGGACACCTTTCGCCTTGAGCTCGTCGGCGTAGTGCGAGGATCCCCACAAGCCCAGCTCTTCACCGTCGAATACGGCGAAGATGATCGTGCCGCGGAAATGGTGCGGGGCCATGATCCGCGCGGCTTCGAGGACGGCCGAGCTGCCCGATCCGTTGTCGTCGGCTCCGGGAGCTTCACGCGTGCCGTTGGTGCAGTCGCCGTTGCAGTCGTCGTAGTGGCTCGACATCACGTAAATGAGTCCGGGCTCGTCGCCGTGGAGCGTCGCAATGATACTCGACTCGGCGACCGCGCGCGGCGTGCGAGCCGTCTTGGGCTGCGTGTAGTCGTCGAGCGCCACGGTCATCCGGCCGCCGCTCGTTTTAGCAATCGCTTCGAACTGGGCGCGAATCCAGTCGCGCGCGCCGAAGACGCCGCGCGTCGCGGTCGAGCTCGTTTCGGAGAAATCGTTGCGCGTAAAGAACCCGACGAGCTTCGTGTCGGTCGCGCGGAGGCGATCGGCGCTGACCTGCGCGACCATGGCGGCGATCTGCGGATCGAGCGGAGCGGGGCTCGGCGTGACGTAGGAGAGCACGGCTGCGAGCACGGCCGCAAAGCAGGCATGAAGATTCATGCCTGCACCATTTTACGAGAGGGCTGCTCGTTCCTGATGGGTCGGCGCAGCATCGCGGCGGAATCGCCGCAGCGTCACGATCGTGCCTAGACCCGGGGAACTCTCGACGTGGCACTGGTCGACGCAGCGCTGCATGATCGGAATGCCCCGGCCGCCCTCTTCGTCATCATTGGGAAGCGGCTGCATGTCCATCGGCGTTTCATCGAAGCCGCGTCCGCTGTCCACGATTCGGGCAGAGACAAAGTGCCGATCGATCTCCACGGTCACTTTGATATCACCATCGGCTGCAGCGTGCTCGATCGCGTTGGCCAGGGCCTCACCGACCGCGAGCACCACGGCTGCCTGATCTAGCTCGACCACGCCGTGGAGCGATGCAAATGCGGCAAGCGCTCCGCGCACCGTGCGAGCGTACTGTGGATCGGGTGGGATGTGGACGTGGAGGGTGGGTTTCTCGGGCATTTCGGTCGAGATTTACCGCAACGCAGAGGGCACGAAACACGCGCGGTGCAAGAGAAGCGACATGCCGACTGCTGCTCCGACTCCCGAAGAAGTCAAAACCTACGCCGAGCGCGCTCGCGAATCCCGCGTTCGGATTGCCACCGACAAAGGTGACATCGTCTTCACGTTTTTCCCTGACGACGCTCCCGTGCACTCGACTGCTTTTATGAAGCTAGCGGAAGAAGGCTTCTATGATGGGCTGGCCTTTCACCGCGTCGAGCCGGGTTTTGTGATCCAGGGCGGCGATCCCGATGGCGACGGCACGGGCGGCCCGGGGTATCGCCTCAAAGCCGAATTCAACAAGCAACCGCACGTGCGCGGCACGGTAGCCATGGCACGCTCGTCAAATCCCGATTCCGCCGGCTCGCAGTTCTACATTTGTCTGGCCGACGCGCGCTTTCTCGACAACAACTACACGGTGTTCGGACAGATGACCGAGGGATTCGAGACGCTCGATGCGATTCGCAAAGGCGACAAAATGAATCTAGTAACGGTGGAACCTAAGGAATGACGTGAGCGAGCTTGCCGGCGGCGAATTCGGTGAGCCATAGGCTCCCGTCCGGGCCGACGGTGATCTCTCGCGGTTGCGCGCCCGTGGAAATGAGCGGGTATTCCGTCACCGCATACGAGGGTATCGTGATCTCGCCGACGGCGTTGTTGCCCGAATCGGCAAACCACATCGCGTTGTCTTTTCCGGCGACGACGCCGTTCGGATGTGTGCCTGCCGGCAAGCTGATCTGATGCAGGATCGTGTCGGTCGCCGGATTGATCACGAGCATTAGCGGCGCGCTACCACCCGACGCGGATACCCAGATGTTCCCATCCGACCCATACGCGATGTACGTTGCACTATCGCCGTCGGGCACGCTGATCTCGTTGGTCAGCGAGTTGTTGTTCAAGCTGAAGTCTCCGACGTACGGTCCTTCTGCGAACCATGCGTCACCGCTTGTACCGCCGGGAACCCACGTAACTTCCGCGGGCGTGCCCGCGGGTGAGAAGGGCAGGATCGTGAATAGTCCGCCGGCATCGAGCGTCCAAATGCCGCCGCTCGTGTTATCGGCGATCAGCATGAGGCCATTTGGCCCCGGTGCAATGCCCTGCGGCGTACCGGTGAACGGGTATTGCGTCTCGATGCCCCCGGTCGTCACGCGTAGCGCGCCTTCGTTGCTCTGATCGGCTACCCAAAGCGCGCCGTCAGAGCCGGTAGCAAGATCCCACAGACTTGCGCCGGTCGCGTACTGATACTGGATCGTAAGCGATGCGGGATTGAACGCCTCAACCTGCTGGGTTGCCTGATCGGTGAACCAGATGTTGCCGTCGGGGCCCTTCGTAATGCCGAACGGTTCTCCGTAGCCGCCGTACTCAGTGATCTGCGTACCGTTAATTGTCACGCTCGCGCCAGCCGGTGTATTGGTGATCGGAAGCACGAGTGCGACGCTGCCCGAATCGGTGATCGTCAGCGTACATCCGCTCGCACTCGGCGTGGCGCCCCCGCTGACCGGAAGTGTGGCCGCCGCGCCGCTGCCGCTCAGCGCTCCGATCGTCGCGATGCCGGTACAGGTTGAGAGCGACGGCGTGTAGGTGCGTGCGCTTCCCGCTTCGCCGACGGCCAGGGTGAGGTTCGAAATCGTGCCGTTGAGGCCAACGCTCGTCACCGTCGAACCACCGACCGATGCGATTAGTGGCGCAATGCTCGACGTTTGCGAACTCACGCCGCTTGCGCTGAGCGTAATCGTAAAGGTGTAGCCCGGCGCGCCGCCGCCGTTATAGTTGAGCGTTACCGAATCGGTCGATTTTGTGAGCAGCACGCTGGTGCTCGCGGCTCCGCCGTTGAGCGTGAGCGTCGCGTTGCCGCTTCCGCCGCTCTCGGTCAGCGCGACGGTGATGGGATTGGCGTAGGGGTCGTTGGTTCCGGCAGTAATGGCGTTGTTGCCGAAATCGGTCGGAGCGATCACCAACACCGCGTTTTGCGGTTGACCATTGGCCGGTAGCGAGCCCGACGGCACCGTCGCGCCGAGGTGCGCGATCTCGCCGCCCACAAAGACTGGGACGCTCGTCGTCGAGCCGGCGATTACGTTGACGCCGCTCGTTCCAATACCGAGGATCGCCGCGCCGCTCGGAATGGCGTTGTTCACCGGCGCTTGATTGTAGATCGTCACGGTGAAAACATCGGTACCGGTTGGCACGGTGACGCTCGTCGTACAGGTGCGCGAGCTGCCGCTACCCGTGCACGCGCTCGACGATGCCGAGAGATCGAGGGTCGCGTTGACCGTCGTCGCGCCTTGCGCAACGACGATGCCGGCACCGAGTGCCGAAGCCGAGATATAGGCCGGACGTTTCGCGCCGTTCGTGCCGGTATTGATCGGTACGACGAGCGAGATCGCGATCTTTTGCATTCCGCTATCCGGTGTCGACGACGGCGCCGCCGTAGGTAGCACGGGAGCGCTGCCGCTGCTTCCTCCGCCGCCGCATGCGACGAGCGCAATCAGGAGAAGTGGAGCGATGCGGTGCGCGTTCATCGCGACACCTGCACGAGCGTCGACGTCCCGTCGAACACCATGTAGACAAGGCCATTCGAAGCAGCGCCGATCGCTCCAGCTTGCGAGCCGAACGTTCCACCTACATCGGTTGCCATGACAAACGTCGTCGGCGTGGCGTTGGTGTCCATCCGGCCGATGCCGATTTGGCCGTCGAGCAAATAGTCGAACCACACGATCCCGGGCTGTGCGTTGTCCGGCATCATATACCACGGTACCGCTCCGTCCGGAACCGAGATCGTATTGACGATGTTGCCGCTAGTGTTGAGCTGAATGATCGCCGGATTTGGTCCATGGTCGGTGACGAAAATGCCGTTGCTGTTGATAAGGACGTCCCAGGGTGCTCCGTTTGGCTGCAGCGGACTGTTGAGGCTGGTGGGATACTCAATGATGCGGCTGTTGACGTTGTCGACGACCCACACGTTTGCTGACGCATCGACCGCGACACCGGCGGCGGCATTGACGCCGATCCCAACCGCGCTCGGCGAGCCGCTGAAGAGCGGGTAAAAGATCAGCGACGAGCCGCTCGTGTACCAGATTGCTCCACCGTTGTTGAAGGCGACCGCACCGCCGTTGGGCACCGGCATCAACGTTGAATTTGGTCCGGGCGCGATGGTGGAAGACGGGGGCGCCGTGAATGTCAATTCCTGATTGCCGGCGATCGCAACGAACGCGCCGGTGACGCTCACGATGCTGCCAAGAATCGGCGCCGTCGACGCTGCCGCGAAGTTGTCGCTGATGCTGCTTCCGCTGCCGGTGTAATATGAAATACCACCGTAGTTGTTCGGCGTCGTGTAATAGACGCCGCCTTGGGTATCGAATACCATGCCACCGTGATGGGTGTTATTGACGTTGAGATTCGAGTCGCTGATCGAGACAAACGACGGATAGAGTGCGCTAAGCGCCGCGCCGCTGGTGGTAACCGCGCCGTACGACGAGCTCGCGGAGAAATTGACTGTCTGATTTCCCGCCGAATTCAGTGGTCCATTACCCGGCGCGTAGAAATACTGAACGCCGGTTGCACTCGGTGCGCTGATGCTGTTTGTCGAAAGGTAGAGCGCGCCGTTCAAACCATTGTCATAGTTGAGGTTGATTGTGATCGGATTGCCGTTCGGATCCACGAAGCCGTTGCTCACGATCACGTCATTGTCGGCGTCGAGCGCGTACACGCCGATCGTG
>Ga0302325_10011480_pt1 | contig 19069 bp, 14 predicted proteins | sample Palsa_T0_2_FD_201948 | JGI IMG/M metagenome (GOLD analysis project Ga0302325, IMG submission 201948) | Peat permafrost microbial communities from Stordalen Mire near Abisko, Sweden - Palsa_T0_2 | ecosystem: Environmental > Terrestrial > Soil > Palsa > Peat permafrost | place: Sweden: Abisko...
GTGACCAGCTCGTCAAATGATTTGGCCATTATTTACCTTGCAAACTTCTGAAGATGTTTATCGAACCGAGGCGTCTGTAGCATCGTTTCGCGGCGGCTGCCGGTGCGCGAGGGCGCCTTCCGCAGTACAAACTCGACACGCGTACTGGTTTTAGATCGTTCCTGGAGACCGACTGATATTTGCACTATTTTTCTGAAGAATTACAGTATCGCGGGTACAAATCTGTTGGTTAAAAAAGAGGGTAGCGAAATGTCGGATTCGAGCGTGTTTGGGTGGGCGGCGTCGGAAGAGGCCGCACGCGGCGAGGGTAGAGATTCCAAAGAGATGATCATCGATCATCTGAAGACGATGCTTCAGGCTGAACTCGAAAATTCCAACCGCATTACCCGAAAAATCGAGCTGGTTAGCGGTGCGATCATCGCGCTGCTTGGACTTGGTTTTTTGGTTTTCAATGGACCTATCAAAGGCCATCAAGCAGCTTTCTAATCTGGCCGGAAGTGACAGTCTGGGTGATCCATTCCCTTCTGGCCGGCGTCGTGGTTTGCTTCGCGCGATCTCTTGCCATTTTCTACGGTACCGGGGACAAAAATCTCGCAAAGGCTGGTAACAAGATTGGACCCGGGGTACGGCGTCGGCGACAGGACTGGGCGGCGATCCGGAAGCTGGAAATCAACCATAGCGACCTGGGTAAACCGATCCGTCTGATGCTGATCAATCACCTCTCTAAAGCCTATAATTATCTGACGCTCGCCAATGCGGACCTGAGGATCGTTTTTTCCGACGGCTTGAAATGGTTCGGGTACGGGCTAGGATTGCTCCTCACAGCAATGCTGGGGTACTTGTTTCTCAGCATTTCGCACAAGGCTTTGCCCTAGGAGGCCGATATGACCGTAATGCCAGAAGAGCTTTCCACCTCTCCAATGGACAAGAAGCCCGTGCCCGACGCGGAGATCGTTCGCAAGCTAGCGGATGACGCCGCGCGCAGCAGGCAGGAAATTCGAAAGATCAACCGCACCGGCCAGCGGCGCCGTTTCGATCTGGTCAGTTGGGTTGCCCGGCACATCCTGCGCGTGCGATAATGAATAAACCGGGGCGGAGCTAGAAGAGGCAAGCGTCGTCCCGTCGTCCCGCCCCTGCCCTCTCAACTCTCCCGAGATTGTTTGTCCCGTTCCCCATGTCATTCCTCCAACTTCATCCCAGCGCCGCCAGAAGCTCTTCCGCCACGTGCCTTATCTGTGGCTCCTCCAGTTCGGGATAGACCGGAAGCGCGAGAACCTCGTGGCAAGCCCGTTCGCTGTGGGGCAAATCGCCTTCGCCATAGCCGAGATAGGAAAAGCACGGTTGCTGGTGCAATGAGATCGGGTAATACACCGCCGTTCCGATGCCGCCATCGGCGAGGCGTTTTTTCACGGCATCGCGATCGGGCACGCGGATGACATATTGGTTGTAAACACTCCAGTTGCCTGCTTCGATGTGCGGTGTCTTGACTGGACTGCCGTCCAGGAGCGCATCGTAGATCGCGGCGTTGCGCCGGCGTGCTTCGTGCCAGCCGTGGAGATATTTGAGTTTCACGTCGAGGACGGCTGCCTGAATGGCCGCCAGGCGGAACATGCCGCCGATCATTTCGTGGTGATACGTGTGCCCGCTCCCATGCACGCGCAACTTTCGGCAGCGATCGGCCAGCGCATCATCATTCGTGCAGATCGCGCCGGCATCGCCGAAAGCGCCGAGATTCTTCGTGGGATAGAAGCTGAGGCAACCGGCCAGGCTCATCGAGCAGGCCGGCTTTCCAAATCGCCGGGCACCGATGGCTTGCGCCGCGTCTTCAATCACGGGGATACCATGTTCCTTGGCGATCGCATTGATCGCATCCATTCTCGCCACCTGGCCGAACAGGTGCACGGGCATGATGGCCTTGGTCTTGGCGGTTATTTTTGCCGCGATCAAATCCGGATCGATATTGAATGAATTGGGGTCGATATCCACAAAGACTGGAACCGCCCCGAGCCGAGCGATCGAGCCGCCATCAGCGAACACAGCAGGGCATCGGTGCCAGAGGAGACGCCGATGGCATGTTTGGTTTCGCAATAGTGCGCCAGTCGCTTTTCGAATCGCTCGACATGCGGGCCCAGAATGAGCGCTTGCTGATCGCACACTTCATCGATCGCGCGGCGAATTTCATTTCGAATCGGCTGGTATTGCGCCTGCAGGTCCAACAGCTTCACTTGCTTTGTTTGCATGATCCCAAGCGTAAGATCGATCCGCCCTAAAATCGATAGGGGAATCGCTGGATGCCATTTTTGGCTTGAGCGATTCCCGGCGCCTGGGCAAGAGTGCCATGTACTGATAGGTAGCCGCTGCCAGCAGGAGCATCCATGCGATTCCCGGATGCGTCCCGTTGAGAAACCGAAATGTGGGCAGCGAAAAAATCGGATTCCGCGATAGCAGGCCGTGGGAGATGCTGATGGTTGACAGGCCGATCACGACCAGATGCATCAGGCTCATGCCCAGCGAACTTGCGACCGCCACCCCGCACAGGGCAGCGCCCCACATGAGATAGCGCTCATGCATTTGCGGCAAAATCGTGAACATCAGCACCCACGGCGCGGTCAGCGAAATCAAAATGCGAGGATCATTGCGCCGCCCGTGGAGAGCGGCTCCAACCGCGCAGAGGATCAACGCGGCGGCGTAGATCGAGATGAGAAGCGCCTTGATCGTGATGTCCCAATGCTCCAGATGCCCAGCCAGATCATCAATTTGCCACTGATACCGTTCTCCAAGCAGCGCTGGGAGATTGCTGCTGCCGCCGTTCTCCATTCTCAGGAAATGCCGCGTCGGATATTCAAATCCCACGCTCAGCCACGACCACGATCCCGCAAAGGCCCATGCGGACATGCAGATACAAGCCGTCATGATTGTGGCCAGCCAGACGGCCGATCCACGGCGCGTAAGATGCCGCGCCATCCATGGCGTGAATGCCACCGCCGCGCCCAGCGCGAGCCCTGCTGGATTTGAAAGACCAATGGGACGGACAACCAGCGCGATGATGGGAATGACGCTCCAGAGCGGCCAGACTCTTCGTGCGGGGCGGAACTTTCCGGCACGGTATCTGCCGACGAAAACGAGCACGACGCTTGCGAGCAGGACGGATCCGATCCACGCCCAGGCCAGAGGATTTCGCGCGAGCCATGGTGAAGCCTGCATCGCTGCGGCGAAGAGGAAGCCGATGACAATTCGGATCGCCGCCGACCATCTGCCGGCAAACAACGGCCAAAGCGCGAGCACCGGCGCCACCATCATCAATTGGCCTTTGAACATCGCTCCAATCGCCAGGCTCATTCCCGCGGCAAACCACCATTGGGTCGATGCGAAATACATCGCCGCCAGATAGAACGGCACAATCCAGACATCCCATTGCGGCCAGATGTGCGCATCGGCAAGCGTCGAAGGATTAAACCAGGAGACCAGCGCCGCGATCAGCCCCAGTACCCATGCCCATTCACGTGGCGCGCGCTGGCCGCGGCGAACCCAGTGGCGCACGAGCAAAAACATGAACAGTGCCGCCGCAATCTCACAACCTGTATTAAAGCGAAGCAGCGGACGAGCGTCCTCCCCCGCAAAATGGTTTCCCCTGGGATCGACCCGGCGCACGTATCGGGCCCAGAAGCTCATGACGAGCAAGCGAGCGGGCGTGTAATCGAGGTTATATTGATAGTCCCGCGACTGCTGGACCACGGTGTCATAGTGCCTGACGAAGCCGCGCAGAAGATACCCAGCTGAGATTTGCCCATCGGATGCTCGAGTGGCCGCTGGCTGACCCTCGGCAACCGCCAGCCTCGCCGCCTCATCGAGCACGGCGTTCCCCTGGCCGATCGCGTTTCCGATATCACCCGTAAAACGAATCGGAGTAGACCAGGTCCAGAGGTCATTCCGCAAACGCAATCCATAAACCGTCGCCCAAACGGCGACGCCCAGCCCAGCGACGCGGAGCAGCCAGATCAGCAGAAAGTGTGCTCGCCGGGAGGCGGGACTGCCGGGAGCGGATGATTCATCGACAACATCGGGCACCGCCGCACTGTACGCCAGATGGCCGGCGGTTAAAAACGGGCGCTATTGCTCGGGCGTTCCCGTCGCCGCTTCCACCGCGGAACGGATCGCGTCGCCGCGCAGGTCCTTGGCGATAACCTTGCCATCGGGCCCGATCAGCCAGATCGCGGGGATAGCGCGGACGCCATAGTCCTTCACGGTTGCCGCGTCCCATCCGCCGGGCAGGAAAACCTGATTCCATGCGAGGTTGTTCTTCTTCACGTACTGCTGGGCATCATCTGCTTTTTCATCCAGGCTAAGGCTGATCATGGCGAAACGATCGCTCTGACCAAATGAGTCGTAAACGGCCTTGATGCTGGGAATTTCCGCGACACATGGTCCGCACCAGGTGGCCCAAAAATCCAGGAGCACGTACTTGCCGCGGTAGTCGGTTAACTTCAGGTCATGACCGTCCAAAGTCTTTGCCGAGAAGTTGGGGGCGACATCGCCGACTTTCACCGTCTTGAGCATTTGAATCGCGATGTCGGGCAGTTGCAGGGGCTGTTCGTCGCGCCCGCCGTCCATCTCGGGCATGGTTACGCTCTGAGAAGCCATGGCCAGAGTATCTCCGCCGGTGGACGAGGCTGTTCCGAGGCGGAATGAGAGATCGTATGTTCCGGCAGCTACGTCCTCGATGCGGAAGTGACCATCGGGGCTGATTTCCACGGGATAATCGCGAATCGATGCAAAGGCTCGCTGTTGCGTGGCGGTGTATTGCTTACCTGCGTCGCTGGCCAAAAACGCTTGATACCACTTTTGCTTCTGGTCGGCGGAGGCAGATTTGATCTCGTCGGGAATCGGCAGCTTCGGAGCCTCAAAATGGGTTCTCATCGATCCGCTGACATTCCAATCCTGGCTGGATTGATTGGCCAATTCCGGCGGAAGGGTAAAGTGGCCGATCACGGCGCGGCCAGTTCCGCCGATGGTCAGATTCACCGATTGTCCTGGCTGCAGATCGATGTTTTGGGTTTGAGCGTAGGTTCCGGTGTAAAAGCCTCCGCTTCCTTGTTCCACGTACCGGCCTATTCCAATCGCGACCGGTGGAACGCGATCGAACTTGAAGCTGCCATCGGCGTCGGACTTGGCGTACATTTCCAGCATCATTGAAGGCTTTTTGGGATCGAATCCTTCTGTTGAGCGAGCGAAGATGGCCAGCTTTTGCCCAGCACCGGGATGACTGCCAATCATCAGCCGGCCATGAATCTGAGCCCATGGCTGCAATCGGATGGGATCATTTCGTTTGAGCGCATCCTGATCGGCGGCGGCGTACCCGGCGTCGTCGGAGACGACGATTTTTGCGAGCCCTGCTTGCGGCGGCAGGTCGAGCGTGCCATCGCTGGATACCGCGAAGTGCTCATGGTCGTGGTCATACGGATCGTTTGGTTCGCCGGTGAACCGGTAATTGTTTTCGCCAGAAGTGATCAGCACGGCTTTGGCGCCTGCGGCGGGCGATCCATCAGGGCGCAGCACAGCGATTTTCCAATCCTGTGCAGGTTGTAGTTTGAGCTGCAGACTCACATTCAACTCATCGGCCTTGAACACTCTGGATTCGGCCGGCAGATAACCGTCGGCCTCCACGCGCACCGCATAGGCAGGACGTGGCCAACTCTCGGTGTAATCGAACGAGCCATCGTGCATCGTTTTTACATCGCGCTGCTCGAAGTAAGTGGGTCTGCCGTCTCCCCAGTTGATTCCGTGAATCAGCCGGAAAGAGGGAATCGGTTTTGCGGTGGTGGCGTCGGTGACCGTGCCGGTTACGCGGAGCGGTGGTTGTACGGTTACTTCGTTGGGCGCGCCGGCGGTTAGCGGCACTTGGGTTCGGCGCATGAAGCCGGGAGCCTCGACATCGGCGTAAACGGTGTCGGCTGGCGCTTCGGTCCACTTGAATTCGCCATTGCGGTCGGCGCGGAGCGTCTTGTCGCCCAGTGAACGGTAGCCGCGCCAGGTGTCGAGCCAAATGTAAGCGCCGGGCAGCGGATCGCCGGCTGGGTCCAGAACGCGGCCTTCCAGGGGGCGGCCCGGCTGCAGTTTGATCGTCACATCCTTTGGCTCTGTTCCCAACGTGAACTGCATCAGCTCCGGCGCATCGCCCTTTGCAGTTACTGTGATTATCACCACGGTCTGGGGTTTGAACGCGAAGGCGAATCGCCCATCAGCGGTCGTCTTGAACGCTGGTATGGCATTGCTGGCAACGCGGTCGGGCCCAAATCCGACCCGAGCGCCGGCCACCGGATTTCCATCCGGGCCCAGGACCACGCCGGTCACCGCGATGCCCCTGTGGAGGGTCAAAACCGCATGATGGTTGGGCAGATCGGCAGCCGGTTGATATGCGGGCATTTCGAAGAAGCCGTAGCCGCCGTCGTTGATCACATAGCGGAAATCCCATACGCCAACGTTGATCGCCTGGGACCGTGCGGGAATGCCGTCGAAGGTCCAACTGCCATCCGCGGCGGATTTGGTTGAACGGTATGAAACCCAGCTGCGCTCGTGCGGAGCTGGGAGCGGATCGGCCTCGACCTGGATAACAACGGTAGCGCCCGCGATTGACTGCCCGGCGTCATCCACCACTTTGCCGCCGATGGTGATTCCCGGTTCGAGCCGAACCGTATATTCCGTAGGCGGATTAGCGCTCTGATTTGGATTAGACCAATCGATCATCTTTTCCACGTAATGGGTGAGCGCAACAGTCAGCCACGGATTTCTGGAGGATTTGAAATTGATTGTTGCATGCCCGCTGGCATCGGTGGTGGCGTGGCCGTTCTTCGGCTCGCCATCGAACTCTATTTTTGCTCCAGCCAGAGGTTGGCCAGAGGACTGATCCAGAACCGTGAGTTCAAGCAGGCGCGATGTCTGGGTCGTGGGCGCAGCGGCGGGCATGGCAATTGGCATGGTGGCGGGCATGCCGGCAGCAATGGAGGGCGCGGCTTGATCGGGTTGAGTTGTCGCGGCAGACTGCGGCTGTGAATTTGCCATGGTGCTGGCAGCGACAGGAGGAAGCGTTTGTCGCGCAGCGAGACGAACCGACGAAAGCGGGAGAAGAATGGCAACTGCCACAAGCGCGGCGATGAGCGCGGGGCGCAATGAAAGAGCGCGACGATTCGCACTGCCGTCCAAGATGTCGATGATGCGACGGCGAAGACCCGAGGGGCGGGCCATCGCCACAAACCCAATGTTCAGAATTGAGCGTGCGCGAACCGCCTGGGCGATGAACATGAGATGCTCGGCGTAGGTTGCCGGCGAGAGGCCGTGTGAGAGAACCAGGTCATCGCACGCCCGCTCTCGCTCGATTCGAAGCCGTGCGGCGGTAAACCACGCCAGCGGATTAAACCAATACATCGCGCAAGCAATCTGCGCGAGCCATTGCGTGGCGCAATCAAAGCGCTTCACATGAGCCAGCTCGTGCAGCAAAACTGATCGGAGCTGATCCGGCGGCCAAGTTGCGGCTGATGCGGGAAGCAGCAAACAGGGTTGAACCAAACCGCTGGCCAGCGGCATGGTGACGGCATCGCCGGCACGCACGCACACGCAAGTGCGAATGCCCAATTCCGCGCGGGTGGATTCGGCGGCTTCGAAAATACTGCCGCCACAGACCACCGGTGTTTGGCGCGTCAATCGCCATGCCGCCAGGAGACCTACCAGCCACCATAGGAATAGCAGCGCCGTTCCTGCAAGCCAGATCGCGATGATGATTGCGGCGGGCGTAATGGCGGGTGCCGCCGGCTCAATCGCCTGGGTTTGTCTGACCGCCGGCTGCGCCAGGGCCGACGGCGCAGGCGGGGGAGCGGATTTCTGAAAGCCAGGTGTGACCAGCGGCAGCATTTGCGCGCGAGGCGCGGGCGTCGCCCAATTCTCATCCATCGGTGGCGCATCAGGCGTGAAAGGGCGATGTGGCGCGGAATGCAACAGTGCCAGCGCTGCGGATCGAACTGCAGTCGTCTGGGCGCGCGGGGCGGGAAGCAGTGGAACTCGATAGGCGGGCAACATCACCGATGCGATGGGCAAGATCATTGCGACAGCAAGGGCGGCTACCCAAATGAGATGCCGCGCGGCCGCCGGGGCTTTGCGCGTGAAGAACGTCGCGATGGCGGCAAAGAGGAGGACGATTGCGCCTTTGCCGGCGGCGTCGATGAGGACGGCGAGTACTGACGACGCTGAGAGCGATGTCAAGAAAGAGATCACGACTTTCCTCCTTTGGCTCGGGCGCGATCGATGAGCTGCGAAAGTTCGGCCAGTTCACCGTCAGTGATGCGGGTGTCAGCGACGTCCATCAAGGCGGCCATGGCCTTGGCGGCGGAGTTGTCGAAGAAGGTCTGCAGCACGCGTTTGAGCGCCGATCGTCCTGAACTCGTGCGCGGGCGAATTGGGATGTAGACGTATCGTCCCCGCTCGGTCCGATGTTTGAGGTGGCCTTTGTCTTCGAGAATACGCAGCAGCGTTCGCACGGCGGAGTAGCTGGGGGGATCGGGCATTGCCGCCTGCACCGCGGCGGCGGACGCTTCGCCGGCGGCGTAAATCAGGTCCATGATCTGCCGCTCGCGGCGACTCAATGTGCTGGGCTTGGGATCAGATGATTGGGGCAATGACTACTCCCAGAGAGATGCTAAGAACTTAACACATCGATCAGACAGCTTGCAAGCAAAAAATGCTAAAATTTTAGCCGGCGGTTCTTGCGAGATGATTTTGCGTCGAGCACGGTCAGCGGCTTGAAGAGTGGAATAAGTCGGGTAGCGCTCAACCCAGCCAGTGATTAGCGCGACGTCGGAAGTTCAAACCCAGCCACTTTGAGAACAAAGAGATGCGCACTGTCGGCCGAGGGTGAGACATGTACAGAGGGTGTGCGATCCTTCCGTGGCCGGCTCAGCGAGCAGAATCTGAAATATATGGATCAACGGATCAACGAATGGCTCGATAATCACTGGGATTATGGAGATCAAATTCGTCACCAGGACCACTGGCATCTTCGACGATAAAATGAAGGAGCCGGCGCCGTGATATCGAATGTGTGGTATTAGCCCCGAAGGCAAAAGCCGGCGAAACGCGGTCCAGAGCGAGTGCATGTGCAGGGTGACGATATATAGTGCCGTCGGCTCGGCAATAATCCCGACATTCCACTCGAATTCTGTCACACCCGCCCTTTTCCCGGCGTCTACATGGCGGACACTTTCAATACAGGATCGCCATGACCGCTACGTTGCTTCCAGAGGGGTTATCGCCGGATGCGGACTTGGTCGCGGACAGCCGGCGGGGCAATCGCGAAGCGTTCGGGCGGATTGTCCGTCGGTATCAGGGGATGGTTGCCGGGGTGATTTATTCCGTTTGTGGCGATCTCCACCGTAGCGAGGATCTCGCTCAGGAGACATTTCTTTCCGCCTGGAAAAGTCTGTCGGGGATGAACGAGCCCGAAAAACTGGCCCCCTGGCTCTGCCAGATCGCCCGGCGGAAGGCGATCGATTTTCAGCGGTCCAATCAACGCGAAAAAAATCGGCTGAGTCATTTATTTCCAGTATTCACCGCCGGCGAAACCACTTCACCCCCGCGGGAGGCGCTGGCGAATGAAGAGAGGGAGATGCTCTGGCGGATTCTCTCTGAGTTGCCACAGCGATATCGCGAGACAATGGTCCTCTATTACCGGCAGGGACAATCGACGGCGGCGGTCGCGCTGGCGACAGGAATGACCGAAGATGCCGCTCGCCAACGATTGACGCGCGGCCGCCAAATGCTGCGCGATCAGATGGCCGAGATTCTGGAACGGAATCTCGTACGCTCCGCGCCGACACCGGCGTTCGCCGTGGCGGTGATGGCGGCGCTTCCAACGCTGACTCCGCCGGCGGCAAAGGCGGCGACTCTAGGCGCGGCGGCGAAGGGATCGAGCCTTCTCGGCGGTGGTGGTGCGATGGCGTGGGCATCGGGGTTGCTCGGGCCGCTCGTCGCCCTTTGGGCCGGCATCTTCGCGCTTCGCCGCGCCTTGCGGGCAAGTCAATCGCGGCGCGAGCGGCGATTTCTCATCCTATTCGCGGGATTGGTCGTGCCCTGCCTGTTCGCGCTCTGGGCGACGAATTTCTTCGCGGTGCGTATTTTTCAGGGGCATGATTTCCACGGCTTGGGGGCGATGTCGCTGCCGGTCGGCATCACGATTATCGCGTTGATCACCATCCGGATCGGGCGACGCCGATGGAATGCGATTCGCCTAAGCGGGCCTTCAGATGGCAGGATTCCTGTCGCCTTCTTCGCTGCCAACCCAAGGAGAATGCCGCCGGCGATGGCGGTTGCCGTTGTTCTTTCAAGCATGGGCTGGATGTTCGATTTCGCCTGGAAGGCGCGGGATTTTCAGGGCATAACAGGCCTGTCCGTTTTGGCAATCGCGCTGATGAGCGTTGCCGTGTATTGCTGGAGCGGCGGCAGCGTCGTTCGCTCCCGGCGGTTCAGCCTGCTCATCGTGCCGATCCTCGGCGTCATCACGCTCAGCCTGATGAGGTGGCGTTTCCATGAATGGATCAAGGTCATCTATCACCAATCGCATTCGTATCCGCTGCCACAGAGCCAGTTGCTTTTGATGGCCACGTTCTTCGCCTGTGCCGAAGTGGTGGTGATGGAACTTGTCGGACTCCGCAAACGCAGCCCGCTCAAGAATGGTTCGGATGTCTCCCTCGGGCCTGTTCGCCATCTGGAGCTGATCGGGTTTAGTTTTCTCTACGTCGCTAAACAGGTGACGCTGAAGACCATTTCGCAGACCGCCGGCGAGGAAGTCCCCAAACTGTTCGCCGCCATCAAGGCCGCCAACATCCAGCCGCGCGGCCCGGTGGTTTTTATTTATCAAGACATGACCAACGATCCCAATGCCGTTATGGACGTGAAGATCGGGATTGCCGTGGAAGAATCCCCCATCGCTCCGGAGGGATATCAGGTGGACGAGATTCCACCCGCCACCTGCCAAACTGTTTTGTATGGCGGCCCGATGACTGCGATCGGTCAGGCGTTTGAGATATTGATGCCCGAGCTATACGGCGGCGCTGCCGCTCCCACCGGCGAGATTCGCGTGTATCATTTGTATTTCGAAAGCGCCAACTCGCCGAATAACCTGACGCGGATTGCGGCCGTCGTAAAATGACCACCCGCCGCCGAAATTTGAAGCCGTTGAGTTGGCGATCACGGAGAGAATTCCGAAGGCGGGCCTCGGCCGGTGCGCCGCATGGAGCGGGCGAAAGTGAGCAGGCGTGGATCGAGCTGGCCATATCGATTGAGGTTGGACGGCCCTCACCGTAGCCCTAGCCCAGAGCACTGGGAGGGTGGACCAGGTCTGAAAATCACACATCCAGGTTCTTCACTTCCAACGCGTGATCCTCGATGAACTGCCGCCGGCGTTCGACATCTTCGCCCATTAGCACGCTGAAGAGCCGCTCGGCTTCGCCGGCTTCTTCCAATGTCACCCGCAACAGAACGCGCTTGTTGGGATCGAGCGTGGTTTCCCACAGTTCGCCGCTGTTCATTTCGCCCAGACCCTTGAAGCGTTTGACTTCGATGCCGTGCTTGCCGAGTTTGAGCACCTCCGCGAGCAACTGCTCGACGCCGGCGACGTCGGTTCGCTGGCTGTCCTGAAGCAGGGCGTACTTGGTGGCCAGCTTTTCGCCGCTGACGGATTCTTCCTGGGTGAGGAAATAATCGTCGATCAGGATGCCGTGCTGATTGAGTTGGGTGAATAGCTTTTCCAACTCCTTCACTTCGTGCAGTTCGGTGCTCTTCTGCAAGCGCTGATAGCCGACCGCGGCGGCGACGGCTCCGGCGTCAACCGCCTGGCCATCGGTCACCTGATTCATCTCGGCATCATCCACGATCAGCTTATACTCGCGAAGGAATGCATCGCGCTGATCAGCGGAATGGAAAAACTGCTCTTCGCCATCGACCACCACGCGGAACATGGGGAGACGGCCGTTTTCGCGCCGGCCGAGGAAATCGGCGAAGTCGATTCCGCGCCGCTCGATTACGGTGACCAGCTCGTCCAGCCGGGTCAGCAGTTCCACCACGTGCTTCAGTTCTTCGCCCGCAAGTGTGCGTGTGTCTTTGCCGGTGTCGGCATCACGAACGACCAATTGCGTGCCGTCCAGACCGAGATTCACGTAGATCTGCCGCATCTCCCGTTCGTTGAGCACATATTCCACCTTCTTCTTGCGCGTTACCTGATAGAGCGGCGGCTGGGCGATGAAGATTCGGCCGGCCTTGATGAGCTCGGTCATGTGACGGAAGAAAAACGTGAGCAGCAGCGTGCGGATATGACTTCCGTCCACGTCGGCGTCGGTCATGATGATGATTTTTCCGTACCGGCGTTTGTCGAGATCGAAATCTTCGCGAATGCCGCAACCGATCGCGCTGATGATGGTGCGGATCGCTTCGTAATCGAGAATCTTGGCGAGATTGGCCTTTTCCACATTGAGCAGCTTGCCGCGCAGGGCGAGAATCGCCTGCACTTCCGAATCGCGGCCTTGTTTCGCCGATCCACCGGCCGAAGCACCTTCGACGAGGAACAGCTCGGTGATGATATTGCTCTTGGAGCGGCAGTCGGCGAGTTTGCCGGGCAGGCTGTTGCCTTCCAGGCTGTTCTTGCGGCGCGTTAGTTCACGCGCTTTGCGAGCGGCTTCGCGCGCTTCGGCGGCGAGCATTCCCTTCTCGAAAATGGCCTTGGCATCCTTGGGGTTTTCCTCGAAGAATGTGGCGAGCTTCTCGCCGACGGCGGAGCTGACGAATCCTTCAACTTCGCTGTTGCCCAGTTTAGTTTTCGTCTGCCCTTCAAACTGCGGCTCGGCCACCTTCACGCTAACCACCGCGATCAGCCCTTCGCGCACATCATCGCCGGTCGGCCGGGCGTCCTTGATCCAGCCTTTACTCTCGGCATGGCGATTCACCGTGCCGGTGAGGGCGGTCTTGAAACCCGACAGGTGCGTGCCGCCTTCGTGTGTATTGATGTTGTTGGCGAAGCTTTCGATTGTCTCGGCGTAGCCGTCGTTGTACTGCATCGCCACTTCGAGCATCAGGCGGGTTGCGGTATCTTCTTTCTTGAAATAGATGATCGGGTGCAGTGTGGTCTTGCCGTCGTTCAGATATTTGATGTATTCGACAAGCCCCTGAGTGTATTTGAATTCATCGCGTTTTCCGTTGCGCTCGTCTTCGATGACGATCTGCAGCCCTTCGTTGAGATAGGCCAGCTCGCGCATGCGCTTTTGCAGGACATCGTATTTGAACTCGATGTCGGGAAAGATTTTGTTGTCGGGCCTGAAGCTTACCTTTGTGCCACTTTTGTCGCTTTTGCCGATCACCTTCAGCGTGCTTGCTTTCTTGCCGCGTTCAAATTCCATGTGATGAACCTGGCCCTCGCGGCTCACCTCCACTTCGAGCCATTCGGAGAGCGCGTTCACAACAGATGCACCCACGCCATGCAACCCGCCGGTTGTTCGGTAAGCGCTGCCTTCGGTATGCTCGAATTTACCGCCGGCCCCGAGCTTGGCGAAGACGACTTCAACGGTCGGAATGTTTTCCGTCGGATGAATGCCGACAGGAATACCGCGGCCGTCGTCGGCGACGGTGCAGGAACCATCCACGTTGATCTTGACCAGGATTGTATGGCAGAAGCCGGCCATTGCTTCGTCGATGCTGTTGTCCACGATTTCGTAAACCAGATGGTGCAGTCCGCGTGCGGTGGTGTCGCCGATGTACATGCTCGGTCGCGTGCGGACGTGCTCGATTCCCTCGAGCACTTTGATCATACCTTCGGTGTAGGCGGTATGGTCCGCGTGGGGCGTGGGAGCTTCCGAAGAATCAGTGGCGGAAGCCTGGTTGGACGGGATGGCAGATGGTTCTTCCGGCGGCATTTTGCGACCTCCTGTCAATGGTATTTGCCGCGATTTTTGCCGCGGGTGTTCGGCCTGCGCAACCCAGCGGCAGACGACGGGAACAGGGATGAAATTATCTCAGAAATCGTTGACTAATTCTATGCTCCACGGGAAAGAAAGGCTTGTCGATCAGTGCAATGAAAGCGCTTATTTTTGAGGCAGCGTGCGGGCTTCGGGTTGGGCGCGCCGAGCGGTTTTTCTTGCGTGTATCCAGCTCGCGCGCATACCATCGACACGTGCGATCGACTATCGTCCTATTGGTGTTGCCGGCGGTTCTTGCCATCGGCAAGATTTGCATGGCGGCGCAAAGTGGGCCGGCCACTGCTCCGGCGGTTCAAATCGGGGCAAGTGCCTCGCGGATGAGCGATATCGAAATCGCCCGCCATATCGCGCAACTGGGGGATGTGGACCCGGTGGTACGGCGCATTGGGGCCGATTCCCTTGTGCGCGCCGGAGCGGCGGCCCGGCCGGCGGTGCTGGCGGCTGCGCGCGGGGATGACCCGCAGATTGCCGATGCGGCCGCGCAGGTGTTGCGGTCGCTGCCGTGGTGGGTGCCGGATGATCCGCCGGAGGTGAAGAAACAGCTAGAATCGTACGGCCAAGAGAGCGCGACAGGCCGCATTACGATCGTCGCGCAGCTTGACACCGTGCCCGGAAGCGAGCCAGCCCTCCTGCGCTTGCTTTCGGACGAATTGAATGAAGACGTCTGCTGGCAGGTCGAAACCGAATTGGTTGAGCGGCCCGATGTGGCGACCTTCACCGCGGCGCGGCGGTTCGATCTGCAAACAGCCCGACCGGCGGCGCTGGTTCTTGCGGGGCGCGCGTGGCTCACACCGCTGAGCGGTGGTAGAAGCGCTTCGCTCATTGATCGCAATCGGGCGCTGGCCATGCTCGGCCGTGCCGTGGAACTGGAAGCGGTTGCCCCGACGAACGACAATGGAGAGCTCGATTTCGCCTTCGATCAATTGGCGGCCAGTGCCCTTGAGCGGCATCAATATGACCAGGCCGCGATGCTTCGCCGGAAGCAATGCAAGCGCATTGGCGTGACGCGCAGCAGCTTTCCATCCCCATTTTTCGAGCTTCTTATCCTTCACTGTGATTATGGCCCGCTTGCGGGGTACGGCGATGACCTGGAGGCGTATCAAGCATATGTGGCTGCTCCGGAATCGCTTTTTATTCTAAGTCAATTGTACGCCCGCCAGGGGCAAACTTTGATGTCACAGACGCTGGCGCAGGCGGCGCTGACGGCTTCACAAACGCAGTTGTCATCGGAGGAGACGCGAAGCCACCTAGCGAGCTTTCTGATTCGTCACGGTTGGAACGATCTGGCAGCCGAGGAATGTTGGGCGACGCTTTCGCACGCGGCGGCGCAGCCCGATACGGATGATGTCAATGCCCGTCTGTTGCTCAGCGATCTTGCAGCGATGCGCGGTGATGAAGCCGAGGCAGCGGATCAGTTGCGAAAGGCGCTGGACGATTACAGCGTTTGCGAAGGGGAGCTGACGATCTCGGGCGGCTCGCGCGAAATCAAAGGCGCGGAAGCTGAGCAAGTGCTGCGAGTCGAGCTTGCCAAGCATGCGCTCCACGCGGCGCAGGCGAAAGGTGATTCGGCTGAGGTGGGGCGGCAATTGGATGAACTGCTGCGTCTGGGCCCGGATGATGAGGAAGCGGTGCTGGATCTTGTGCCCGAGCTGAGGGCGAGGGGACGGCAGGCGGAGGCGGATAAGCTGTTTCAGTCGGTTTACATGCCGCTGCAGGCACGAGTCAATGCCGGGGATGCTGATCCCACTCTGTTGAATGACATCGCGTGGCTGTGTGCCCGCTGCAATGAACATGTTGATGAGGCGCTGGAGCTGTCGAACCGGGCGGTCATGGCCGAGCCGGATAGTGCGGCTTATCTCGACACCAACGCTGAGGCGCATTTCCGCGCCGGGCAAGCCGCAGAGGCCGCGCGCCTGGAAACCCTGGCTCTGAAATATCAACCGGGGGATAAGTTCATGGAAGGGCAGCTCAAGCGATTCCAGGCGGGAGTGAAGGGAAATTGAGGGGCGTTGCTGGTTATTGGTTGATGGTGAAGAGTTCCGGCCAGCAACCAGCAACCCGGGCCCACGCTATACTACCGGCATGTTTCGGCTCTCCCGCGAGGTGCGATTTGCGATCAACTCGATTCCCGACGATCAACTGCTCGATAAACCCAGCAACAGCTACGGCGGGTTTCCGACACTGACCGGGCTGGGGCATTGGTTCTCCTTAACCGTTGCGCTCGCAGGTGAGATCGATTCACAAACGAGCTATCTACGGAACATCAAGGAAATCGATGAGATGGTCCGCCGCCGGGCGGTGCCGCTGATCGAGAAGGCAATTCGCGGCGGAAGATTCGGCGGTGGGGCGCGGGTGCTTTCCGAGGTGTTCGAATTGCTCCGCGATGCATGGCCCGGCACGTCGCTTGACCAGCTTCAACTTTCACTCAGTCCGTTTCTCGCGCTGCGGGTGCGAGCGGTGGAGTTTCCAATGATTCGTCTCACGCAAAAATTTGAGTTCTCCGCAAGCCACCGGCTGCACAATCCGGCGTTATCCGATGCAGCCAATCGCGCGTGTTTCGGCAAGTGCAACAACCCGGCGGGACATGGGCACAACTATGAGGTGCAAGTCGCCATTTCCGGAAGACCCAAGGCGGATGGAACGCTGGTTTGTCTGCCCGATCTCGAACGGCTCGTCGCCAGCACCGTGATCGACCGTTTCGACCACAAGCACCTGAATCTGGAAGTGCCGGAATTTGCGGAATTGAATCCCACGGTAGAAAACATCGCCCGAATTATATTCGGCTTGCTAAAGCCGGTGGTCGCTAATCTTGCATCCATAACGGTTTGGGAAACGCCCAAGACGTGGTGCGAGTTTAGTGAAAACTAACCTGCCTGACTAACGCCGTAGGCATCGGCGTGTCTGATTCTCTGTACGCGTGCAAGAGGCCGTGATCCGAACCATGGCGGTTCGGGGAAACGGAAGGATCGGCCGCGATCATTTTTGGAGTCAGTCATGACCATGCTAACCACCCGTTTGAGCAAGCTTCTCGCCACCGCCGCCGGCGCGGCAGTTCTTGGTTTTGGCCCAGCGCTGGCGAGTGCCCATCCGCACTTTGTCGACCTTGGCGTAGACGTCGTTGTCGATCCGCAACCGTGCGCGCCAGTTTGTGCGCCGGTGGTCGTCGATCACGTGGATCGAGTCTGGGTCGAGCCGACGTATCGCACCGTCACCGAGCGTGTCTGGGTAGCCCCGGTTGTGGAGAATCGGGAAGTGCACACGTGGGTGCCGGATCGATATGAACTGCAGGATGTCGAATATCGTGAAGGCCATCACCATTTTATCCGCCAGGAAAACGTCTTGGTGGAGCCGGCACACGATGTGTGCGAGCGGCAGCAGGTTGTCGTGACGCCGGGACATTGGGAGGACGTGCAGCGGCAGGAAGTGGTGTGCCCCGGCCATTTTGAGGACCGCGTCTCGCCGGGGGTCGTGGAGCCACGACGCGAAACTCGGATAGACATCCTCGGCGGCTGGTTGCACGTGCGATAATTTGCGCAAGCAGAAAAAGAGGAGGCCTGCCCAAGGGCCGCCGGTTCCCCACCGGCGGCTTTTGGCTGGAAGAGCGCGGGCCCAAAATTCGCACACCATCGGTTGCGGTTCTGGTTCCTTGTCCCGGTACTCCGGGGCGCGCCCTTTTTTGCTACGCAGTTGCTAGAATTATCAAAATGACTCGGAACCAAATCCTCGCGGCCGCCGTTCTGTTGGGCGCTACGGTGCCGATTTGGCTTTGTTTGCTTCCGACGCCTCTGGATAATCATTCTCCAATGTTCATTTGCTTTGAGGTCTATACGTTTGGTTGCCTTGTCGTGCTTCTTCGGCTCAGACAAATATTCAAACGCCGCTGGGGTTCGTAGCTGTCTGCCTAGTTAATCTCTGGCCTGTCCTTCGCGGCAGCGCGATCTCCACAAATCGTCTGGCGATCCCCTATCATTCCCCGCGTGAATGTTCTGGTGATGACGCTTGGCTCGCACGGCGATGTCCATCCCTTTCTGGGTATCGGTCTGGCGCTGCGCGCTCGCGGCCATCACGTCACCTTTGCGACCAATGCCTACTTTCAGCCCCTCGCCGAGCGCGTCGATTTTACATCATTTTGCCCGCTGGGGACCGCTGATGAATACCGCTCGCTCGCGGGTTCTGAGTATCTTTGGCATCCGCGCAAGGGATTCAAGGTCATCTTTGACAGCGTCGGGAAGGGCCTGTCGCAGTTGTACGATCTGGCCGTCAATTTCGCGGAAAGTCATTCCGATGCGATTGTGGTTTCATCCAGCTTGTGCCTGGGCGCTCGCGTGGCTCAGGATAAGCTGAAATTTCCCATGGCCAGCGTGCATTTGGCGCCGGCGATGTTTCGTAGCTTGATCGATCCGCCAAAGTTCGCCGGGGTGTATATGCCGCAGTGGTGGCCTCGCGCGGTGAAGGCCGGCGTTTTCTGGCTGGGCGATCGGATTGCGGTCGATCCGGTCGTCTGCCCGAAACTCAATGCCTTTCGCGCTTCCAAAGGCCTGCCACCAATTCGCCGGCCGCTCAACCAATGGTGGCATTCGCCGGATCGGGTCATCGGGTTGTGGCCTGATTGGTTCGCGCCAATTCAACTGGACTGGCCGGCGCAAACGCGGCTGGGAGGCTTTCCTCTGTTCGATGAGACCGGCCTGGAGCCGCTATCTCCCAGGCTTGTCGAGTTTTTGAAGAACGGAGACAAGCCGATCGCATTTACGCCCGGATCGGCAATGTGGCGTGGCGATGCGTTCTTCACCGCGTCGTTAGAGGCATGCCGAATCCTCGGCCGGCGCGGGATATTCCTCTCGCGTCATTGCGATCACATTCCCGCCAACCTTCCGCCGGGGGTGATCCACGTCGAATTCGCGCCCTTCAGTGAATTGCTGCCGCACGTTGCGGCCGTGGTTCATCACGGCGGGATCGGCACCACATCGCAGGGATTGCGTGCCGGCATCCCACAACTGGTGATGGCGATGAGCCACGATCAGCCCGACAACGTGGACCGATTGCGGCGTTTGGGCGTCGGC